>Ga0181535_10000816_pt1 | contig 43786 bp, 23 predicted proteins | sample PEATcosm2014_Bin_44_FD_119774 | JGI IMG/M metagenome (GOLD analysis project Ga0181535, IMG submission 119774) | Peatland microbial communities from MTU Mesocosm Facility, Houghton, MI, USA - PEATcosm2014_Bin17_30_metaG | ecosystem: Environmental > Terrestrial > Soil > Wetlands > Peat | place... | reverse complement strand
GGGACGAAGACCCAATCGCGGTCGTGCAGATGCACGATCGCGGACGCCGGGACAGCCGCGAAGGTCCGCTTCTCCTTGCCGAACAAAGTGGCCGTGGCGAACATGCCCGGCCGCATCATCTCGCCCGGATTGGCCACCTCAATACGGACCTTCGCCGTCCGGATATTCGGATCGAGAATCGAGCCGATGTTGCTGATCGTGCCCTTGAGAACTCTGTCCGGATAGGCATTCAGCTTGATCTCGGTGGGTTCCCCGACGCGCACGTTGGCCATGTCGCTTTCGTAGACGTCGCAGACGATCCACACGCTGGTCAGGTCCGAAATAGTGAATGGATTCGGCGTAGAGTAGGCCTGCACGAACGCCGAGTTGGTCACTTCCTGATCGGTGATCACACCGGAGACCGGGGCAGTGATATCGACAATTCCCTTCGGGTTATCGGGATCACTGCCGAGCAGGTGAAGATGTTCAGTTGCGGTATCGAGGGTGGTCTTGGCGTCGTCCTCGGTGTCTTGCGCGACCTCCAGGTCTCCCAGCGCGATAGCCCCGTGCTCGTATAGCACCTTCGCTCGATCCAGTTGCTTGCGCGCAAGGAGTTCATCGGAGATGGCCTTGCGGTAGGCGTCGAAGCCTCCCGAAATGTCGTCGCTTCGAACACGCAGCAAGAGCTGGCCCTTCTTTACTCTGTCGCCGAGGCGGGCGCGGATGTCCACAATGCGACCGGAGGCAAGCGAAATCACCGGAACAGTTCGCGCGATGTCCGGAATTACAATGCCGGTCACGAACAATTGCGACGGGGCTTGGTATTCGGTCGCTGTCTCGATCGGATACCTCTCCGGGTGATCGACCGCGAAAAAGGAGACGTCCACTCCGGAAATCACCTTGGCGGGTGGCGGCGCCTCTTCGTCTGCCTTCACCTTCTCGCTCTTGCAGCCGCTGATGGCCAAAGACGCGGCCGTTATGATCAGCGCAAGGCAAATTCCAGAACTCTTGTTGTTCATACGATTCCCGCCCCCTTGTGCCTTTCGGCCATCTGGACACTCGGATACCTTCAGATAGCGGTATCCGTTGTTAACCTGGCCGGATTGTGGAACAAGTCTCTTTCTGAAGTAGCCTCTGCGCATTGCTGCGCGCAGCAGCTGCAAGAAGTAACCGTGCCCGGAGTTTGATCGAATGAGAGGAGTGGATCAGGCCGCGGGAGGGGGGCGATTCTGAATGGAGGAAAGAGCGCGGACCTTCACAGCCGGGACCGGGAGGCTGCCCTGAACAGCAAAGCGAAACGTGTTGAAAGGAAGCTCCACGGCAAGCGTGGGAGTTGATGCCACGGCCGGATGAAGTTGGGCGTGTTCATGCGCGCCTAAATCATCTTCGCGCTGGAAACAGCGTGTCTCGGCGGGATTCTGCGCCATCGCCATGTCGTCATAAATTCCGATGACAACGAACATCATGAAGAGGACTAACGCCAGGGAGACGAGTTGCGCCCAGCGTCCCCGGCCCTCGCGCCGCGCGTGGCGCGCCCACAGCCAGCACATCGCTATGGCCATTGCCGTCCAACCGAGATTGAGGGCCAACTCCATCGGTGATTGCCTTTGCACTCTGCTTTCACTCGGAAGCAGTTCCGGTGCCGCTGCCCGCGAAATTCAATGTTGATTCTTCAAGTGTGCATCGATTTCTATCGGATTCGCATGATCGGTTCCTCAAGAAATCGTAATGATCGCGGTTTGTTGAGTTATCAGGTCTGGCCTCACTTTCTAAGGCCAGACCTGGCGGGAAAGAACGCGGCTAGAATCTGACCTTGATCGCAAGCGTGGTATTTGTTTGGTTGGTGCGTAGATCGGGCCACCAAATATCAGCAGTGCTGGCGCCCGTAACGCTGCCGTGGCAGAGTTGCTCCGCAGCTATAAGACCAGCAGTGCCGTAGCCCTGGCCCGAGGGAGCGCCACTTGCGCAGGCATACTGAGACGGGGCGCCGTTGTTGCCGCCGGGAGGCGTGATGCCACCGCGACCAGTCCAATACGGCACATCCGAGTATCGATAACCTTCCTCCAGGGTGAAGGTGATGAACTGGCTCGGCATATAGTCGAGGGTGATGGTGCCGTCGTGCATCTGTGAGCGATCACCCGCATTCTCGGTGAAGTACGGCGTGCCGGAGATGGCTGTGGCACCGTTGATGGGCGGTAGAAGAGTCAGATAACGGCCTGGATTATTCATAACTCCGCCGCCCAGAGTTATCGCGTAAAGGTCCTTCTTGAACCAGTAGCGGTCATAAATCATATAACCCAGGAAGGCCTGTTTGGGCCTGCCGTTCTTGCTATTGTGGCAATTCACTCCGCCGTTGTAGGTGTCGGTGGTGCCCATCTCCGGAGAGAGGCCCTTCTGATTCAGCGCGCCGTCCGAGGTGCCGAATGAGGCGGGTCCGCCACCGTATTCGCATCCTGCATCGCCGGTAATCGTAAATGCAGCCTTGTCGATGAGTTTCCCGGGGTGGTCATAGTACTTGACCTGGGCGCTGTAGTCGGCGTGGATACGCGAACGGCCTGGGAAGCCAGCGTCGTCTTCGCCGAGTCCATAGTTGTTAAATACGAAATCCAGATTAGGCTTGGGGCGCCAGAGAATCTGTCCACCTAATCCTGGCTTGCCGTTGTAACGGGCATACGACTGCCAGCCGTTGATGATCCATGGCTCGATCTTCAGCTTCTTCGTCGGGAAATACTGGATACGCAGACCGTTAAAGAACCACGGTGTGTTGGACGAAACAAACGATGGCTGATAAGTCCAATTGTCGAAATTGTAGTAGCTGAACAGGCCGATGTAGGAGACAAAGATACCTGCATCCACGTTCAAGCCATGGGCGACATCCCAGTGATAGCCGCCCCATCCTTCTGAGATGTATTTGTAGGCACCAGCCAGATCCCACTGGCCGCGATTGGGGCTGCCATCGTTGCGAGGAGTCGTCGTGGCAAACAAACCGTCCATGGTGAGGACTCGCCCACGCACATTGTTGATGCGAATGTCACCGCCGATGCTGAGTTGCTCAAGCTGCCACTCATCGGAGCGGAAGCTCTCAGTCGCACCGCCCATCGTATCGTCTTTCGGATGGTTGTAATCAAGGATGTAATTCGCGTCAGCGCGAAACTCCGGCGTGAAATACTTCGTGCTCATCGGACTATCTACCGCGTGACCGTTGCTGTTCAGCCAGGTCCAGTCGCCTTCGAAAGGTTCTCCCTTGGTGGTGGTTTGGGCGCCAATTTCGGGAGGCGCGGGAGCTGTTGCCGGCGGAGGCGCAGGCGCAGCCTGCATTTCTGGCATTGCGGAACTGCTTGATCCGCTGCCCGTAGCATCTCCTTCGGCCGAACGCAGAGCATTCGCGTCACGCTCCGCATCGGTGGCTCCATTGCTTGCCCTCAGTTCAGATTCGAGTTGCGCTATGCGCGCCTTCATCTCCGCAAGCTCTTTGACCATCGCGGCGCGATCGACCGCGGGTAAGACCGAAGCCGGAGTTGCTCCGGGTGTCGCTGCAGCGGCGGGGGCAGCGGCTCCGCCGGCCGGTGCCGCGGGATCGGATTCCGGCCCCACCAATGCTGCAATCTCTACCGGATCGGTCTGAACCGAAGGAGCGCCGGTAACGATTTGCGCCCCGGCATTTTTATCGAAGCTTGACGCTCCGCTTTGAGCTAGACAATCGAGCTGTACGGCGAATCCGCAGATTGCAGCTCCCAATACCATGGCCATCCTGAAGCACTTGTTCATTGGTATCTGTCCTCCACGACGCCTGGCGTCGCCGGTTTTGAATGCGTTGGCTTTCAATGAGAGATCCCTCGTTTGCCGGTTCTGTTTCCTCATTTTGATTGTTATGCGAAGCGACATAAAGGAGCCGCAAAGAAATCGACGTGTTTTCGATAAGGCTAGACACCTTGAAGCTCGCAATATGCGCTTGTCCGGGTATTCTGTGTGCGTACTGACCAAAGCGGGGAGCTTTGACTTATCGGTAACAATAAGTCCGATGCCGTAAAGAAACCGTAGGTGTTTTTAAGAAAGTTATAAGTAGTACATGAACATCACATAATGAAGCCATAAACCTGCGCCCTTATACCTGCCCTCTGTGGAGTTTTTACCTCCTTAATTGGCCAGAGAGTGATAAGTCATCGCTTCGACTAAAGTCGCTTGTTTTTATCTTTTCTTTATCTATCCGGCTTTACTGTGGTGGTTAGCATTAGTAAGCCCCGTGTCGAGACGGTTGGCAACCCGCACTCGGCAAGGTAAAGCGTGAATCGCGGGCTAACAGCAGCGAACGGTTGATCGATGCGGGCGTTGAGAGCACAGCAAGGAGAATCGGATGCGGCTGCCAAGATTTTCATTTGCGCTGCTGGCGTTCACGGCCAGCGGCCTTTGGGCGCAGGAAACTGTTCTTCCTGGTCGGCAAGTTCATCAGGCACCAGATAGGGATGGCGTTTACTACGCGGGACCAGAGGTTACCGCACCCAGGCTGATCCGCACTGTATTCGTGCCATACCCCGGCGGTATTCCCAGCAAGGGAATTCAGGGCATGACAGTGCTTGCCATGGTGATTGCCGCGAACGGAATCCCGGAGCACATTCAAGTGCTGCACACTCACGGCGAAGCATTTGATCAAATGGCCATCGCGGCCGTGAAACAGTCGAGCTTTGAGCCGGGCAAGTTGGGAGATAAGTCCGTAGCGGTCTGGATCGACGTGCGGGTTGTCTTTCACGCCAACCGCAGCGCAGCAACGCCTCAGGTCCTTGTTGCCGAGAGAGACTTGCCTCCACCGAACGAATCGCAGTTGGAGGACAAGCATCACAACCCTCTGTTGTACACACCTCCTTTTCTCATTCACACAGTGGACGCGGATTTCGCCGACCCGTTTACGGCACATCCATTCGTGCAAGTGGCCACACTGTCGGTACTGGTAGACGCAGAGGGTCAGCCGCAGCAGGTTCGTGTTGTACGCGGCTTGGGGTTTGGATTGGACGAGAAGGCTGAAGCCGCGGTTTGGCATTACAGGTTTTTGCCCGCAACCAAGAAGGGCCAGCGCATTGCCGATCATCGTGAGGTCATGGTCAGCTTCGCCAACTTTTGATTTGTGAGCTACGGATAAACCGCGACCGGTCGAAGGGTGAGTCGAGGGGCTAGCTTTGCACCGCGCCGGATTGTCAGTGACGGACAAAGCCGCGCCCCGATCGATCGGCGTTTGATTTGCGCAGAGTCGTCGAGGCGCGATTTGAGCATGTATAGGGCAAAGTCTGGGGTTTCTGTCGTATCAGCGGCAATCCAGACAACGGTTAACAGGCCGAGTTACTCATTCAGGTTAAAGCGGCTGTCGAATTGGGCCGATTTCTCCACGATCAGGCCCCGAGGCACCTTGTCGGTTACTGCACGGTGATAATCACCTCGGTTGTGTGGGTCAGGCCTCCGGCCGTGCCCGTCACGGTGATGGGGTAGTTTGCTAGGGAACGGGAGGTAGTAGAGCCACCGCAGCCTGTCAACGCGGCGGCCGAGGCGAGCGAAAGGAATGCAATCAAGGTGATCAGCAACCACCGCGACCCCTTGCGTGCGCGTCGCAGGCCGAAGCCGGCGAGCATCGCCGCTACTATGCCCGTGCCGCCGATGGGCAGCAGCGGCCAGCGATTCGCCGCCGCGCTGGAGCTGGTGCTCACCGTCAGGATCGAATTCGCGGGTGCCGAGCCCGGTGTCACCGACGTGGGAGAGAAGGTAGCGGTGAAACCGGAGGGCAATCCGCTGGCCGAGAGGCTGACGGCGTTGGCGTAGGCTCCGTCGACTGGCGCCACCGTGATGACGTAAGCAGCCGGTAAGCCCGAGATCACTGCCTCCTGCGCCGGCGAGGCATTGATGGTGAAATCGTTGCCCGTCACGGTGAGTTGTACGGTGGCTGTCACCGGCGATATGTAATCGGTTGTGTCTGTGGGGGTGAAGGTTACCGCCAGTGTGGTTGTTCCCAAAGACGGCACAATTCCGGCTGCGGGCGAGTAGACGAAGGTGCCGGCAACCGGAGCTCCATTATTGCTGGCGGTCGCATCCAGTTGCGTGGAGCTAAGCGCTGTGCCGTAGGCGATCGGAACTGGCGTATTCCAGGTGATAACGGGAGTTGCGGGGTTGACTGTAATCGAAACCGTGGCTGTAGCAGGTGTGAGGTCGGCCGCATCGGAGGGCGTGAAGGTGACGCTGAGGGTATGCGCGCCTGCGGTGAGCACCGTGCCGGCGGCCGGCGAGTAAACGAAGGCGCCAGCAACCGGGGACGTGGCGTCGAGCTGTGCCGAGCTCAGCGCCGTGCCGTAGGTGATCGCGGCAGGCGCCGGCCAGTTGACGATCGACGACGCTTGGTTGACGACAATAGTGGTCGAGGCCTGGACCGTGCCGTAGTCCGTTGCGTCGGCCGGCGTGAAGGTTACGTTGAGGTTCTGCGTTCCAACCGGAAGGATGACGCCGGCAGCGGGAGAGTAAAGGAATGTTCCCGGAACCGCTGTGCCATTGTAGGCAGCTGTAGCATCAAGCTGTGTGGCACCCAGGGCGGCTCCGTACGTGATCGCCGCAGGCTTCGCCCAGGTAATCGTGGGAATATCCTGCGTGACAACGAGTGTGACCGAAGCCGTGGCCGCTGTGTAGTCGATGTTATCGGTGGGCGTGAAGGTGACGGTGAGCGTGTGCGAGCCAGCGGTAAGCACGGCGCCTGCCACGGGCAAGTAGGCGAAGACACCGGGGACCGAAGCCGTGGCGTCAAGCTGGATTGCGCTGAGCGCCGTGCCGTAAGCGATGCTCGCCGGAGTGGGCCAGGTGATGACCGGCGTCACCTGGTTGACGACGATGGTGGTCGAGCCCGTTGCTGTTGTGTAGTCCGTGGTATCAGTGGGTGTGAAGGTAACAGAGAGTGTGTGCTGGCCAACGGTGAGCACGCTGCCTGCTACGGGCGAATAGACAAACGTTCCAGGAACGATCGCACCGTTAAAGCTGGCCGTGGCGTCGAGCTGCGTTGCGCTGAGGGCTGTGCCGTAAGCGATCGCGGCTGGAGTGGGCCAGGTGATGATGGGCGTGGCCTGGTTGACGACGAGGGTGGTCGTGCCCTCAACGGTTGCGTAGTCTGTGTTGTCGGTGGGTGTGAAGGTAACGTTGAGGGTCTGCGTTCCGGCCGGAAGAATTGCCCCAGCAGCAGGCGAGTACACAAATGTGCCCGGAATCGCTGTGCCATTGTAGGCGGCCGTGGCATCAAGCTGCGTTGCGCTCAAGGCTGTGCCGTAGGTGATCGCCGCAGGCTTCGCCCAGGTAATCGTGGGAGTATCCTGCGTGACGACGAGCGTGACCGAAGCAGTGGCGGTCGTGAAGTCGGTGGTGTCGGTAGGCGTGAATGTGACGGTGAGCGTATGCGAGCCAGCCGTGAGGACGGTTCCGGCCACGGGCGAGTAGACGAATGCGCCAGGGAGCGAGGCTCCATTGAAGCTGGCCGTGGCGTCGAGCTGCGTGGCGCCAAGTGCTGTGCCGTAGGCGATGTTCGCCGGAGTGGGCCAGGTGACGATCGGCGTGGCCTGGTTCACAACGATTTGTACGGAGTCAGAGGGAGTTGTGAATTGGTCAGTGTCGTCGGGCTGGAAGGTGACGTGAAGTGTGTGCGTGCCCGCGGTGAGCAAGGTTCCTGCCGCTGGCGCATAGGTGAAGCTGCCGGGGACGCCAGTGGAGGCGTCAAGCTGCACAGAGCTTAGCAACGTGCCGTAGGTGATTGGAGCCGGCGGCTGCCAGGTGATGGTGGTGGTCTCCGGTCCGATGACATACCCGGCCGAGCGCACCAGGCTCTGGCTGCGGCCCGAAGCCACGGCGATCGCCTCCACCGTCTCTGTGTTGTCGATGCTGAATGGTCCAATGTATTGGGGAGACGAGGTGGTCGGCGCGGTGTCGTCGGTCGTGTAGTAGATGATCGCGCCGCTCAGGGCATCGGTGATGGTGAGTGACTGTGCGCCGGCATAGGTTCCCGCAGCCAGGATGAAGGCCGGCGTGGGCGTGGGAGAAATCGCCTCCCACAAGTCGCTGAGGTCGCCGAGGGTGGAAGTACTGTCGTAGCCGTTTCCGCCAAAGAGCCAGAAGTTGTTGTCGAGGGTATTCCATGCGGCGTAGCTATCCCGGCCGCCGGGTATATTCGTAATCGCGGGCGTTCCCTCGGTGCCATAGACGGGCGTGCGGGCTGCAGCTTGGGTTGTCGTGCCGCCCGCCCATGTCCACTCCAAGCTGGTGGTGTCAAACTCCCATAGGTCGTTGAGTTCGCCGGCTGTGCCGTCGGTGCCGTAACCAAAGCCGCCAAAGAGCCAGAGGTTGTTGGCGGCATCGATCCAAAGAAAAGAACCATCGCGCGTACCGGGGACATTAGCGGTAGCAGTAACGAACTCCGTGCCTGAGACGCCCGCTATGTTTTGGGCCTGACTTCCGGCCTCCCAGGTCCACTCTTGCGTAGCGGGATCGAAGAGCCAGAGATCGTTCAGGGTCCCCGGCGTAGTGCAAGAGGTATTGCAACCAGAGCCGCCAAAGAGCCAAAGATTGCCGGCGCTGTCCACCGTTCCCGCGGCCGCCTCCCGGCTCCCCGGAACATTCGTGGCTCCGGCCTGTCCCAACTTGCCGTAGCTGCCAACTTGGCCATTGGTCAGACTGCCAGAGACCCATGTCCAGGCGAGCGTCGTGGGATTGAACTTCCAGAGATCGTTAAGGAGGCCAGGATTACCGCTTGAATCAATTCCGCTGCCGCCCAGGAGCCAGAAGCTGCCATCGGCGGTGGTCAAGGCAATCGAACGCTCGCGCGCGCCGGGAAGGAAAGTGTTGGAGGATGCGAGCAGCGCGCCGTAGACACCCTTTTGATTGGTCGTCTGGTCGCCGCCTTCGAAGGTCCATTTACCCGAGGCGATGTTGTACATCCAGAGATCGTTCAGATTGCCAGGGGTTGTGGTGGTGGCGCAGCCAAAACCGCCGAAGAGCCAGAGGTTGCCGGCCGCATCTACCCAGGTCGCTGCATAGCTCCTTCCACCGACGGCGTAGGTGCCGCTGGTGTAGTTCCCAACATTACAGGCACCACTGGCCACGGTAAAGCTGCCGCTTTTGAGCGTCCACGTGCCGCCCGAGTACTCCCAAAGATCGTTCAGATTTGAGCTGACATTATTGGAATCGAGGCCGGCCCCGCCGAAGAGCCAGAAGTTGCCGCTCTGGTCGGTCCAAGTGGCCGCGCCATTACGGCCGCCGGGTACAGTGCCGCTGTCATCGACTTTGGCAGATTCCGATCCGGAGATGTATCCCCACGCCGTGGCTGGGGTCTGCGTCAGCGCCGGTTTGGGCAGGCAGACCGCGAACAGCGCCGTCAGTGCGACGGCTGTCAGGCCCTTGAGCCGCACGAAGCTATTGTGCCGCCCAAAGCGACACAGACCGAAGGCAAAGTGGAGGATGCCTGAAAGCTTGAGAAGAAAGCTAGGATTGCGCATGAGGTTCACGACTCTAATCCTTTCCATATTTGAGAGACTGCGTTCGACCACACGCCGATCGTGAGACCGGAAGGCATGTACGGGCGCCCACCCGTGTGTGGCATCGATTCGACGTTGTGGCAGGCACGCAAACATCCTGCGCCGTGAGATTTCGCGGTGGCTCGAAACAGTGCAGACCCGATGTGACAAACCGCTCATTCGCGCATTTCTCTTTCTTTTGCGGAGAAGGATTTATCATGAAGGGAAAAACAGAAGCAGTCAACACCCTCGGGTACTCCGGCGTAACCTGACCCAGGCCTGGCCAGCCGGAAGCGCTACGAGCAGATCCATCTTTCCATTTTGTCCATGTATAGCACACACTCGGACAAAAATGCCTCAAAGTGTTGCGCGTTGAGCACACCACCGAAGTGGGAGAATCGGCGTATAAAGTGGCTCTTGGGAGCTTTTGAGTCTCTATTACCGCACGGGAAACCGGGTCCAGCCCCTTCCGGTAGAGATAGATAAGAGCACGACCACATTGAAGTTGCGCGTGAAAACCAGAATGGCTCCGAGCGGAAAAAACGCAAAATTGGCACCAAATGGCTCTCAAGCGCCTCGGGGAGTACGTCTAACCGCTTGACTTTGATCGGGTTCTCTGGTGGACTTGGTCGGGATCGAACCGACGGCCTCTTCCCTGCCATGGAGAAGCCATCTGCTGGGACACTGACGGCAAAGGAGTTATTAACCGGTATGGCCGGTAGAAACCGGCTCAGCCGGCGCAAATTGACGCCAAAATCCATCAACCAATTGGGCCGGGCTGATTCGTGGCGGGTGAGCCCAGCATTTCTAGCAACAAGGAGATGAAGGAGGCAATCACAGCCTTCATCAACTGTCACAACAAGGATCCGAAACCGTTCTTCCGGCACAAACCGCTGATCAAATTCTTGACTCGGTCGCTCGCTTTTGTAAACGAACTTCAGAGACAGGACGCTAGTTGCGCTTCCGGTAGTAACAGGTCCCTTTTCTCGATGATCCATGGGGCGTATTCGACGATCTGTCTTGCCGGTAGGGTGCGTTGCCGAATGAGGCGCTTCACTACCTTATTGCTAAGACTGCTCCCGCAAGGCCGTGACACACCGAGGCCAGCAGCCGGCGGAAGCCCGGCCGCTCTTGGATACCAGAGCCGGAGCGTCCCAGGTCCTCGTCGATCACAACTAACTTGTGGAAACCCAGTAGCGATGCGCGTTGTGCCAAAGCATACTGACGTTCCTTGCTCTCCAGATGGTTACGTACCTCATAAGCGGTTAACTGACGTACGTAGACGTAGGCTCCTCGCTCCAGCTGATGTTCCTTAACCTTGTCGCTCATCGCCCCTCCTGTCTGCGTCTCTGAGAACGCTCTCCAGAAGATGGCGGTACAGTCCGCGGCAGTGTTCCCGCGTCGATTCCGGAAGCTCGGTTCAGATCTCCTCTTCCTCGAAGCGCAGCTTGCGCTGCAACACGATGAGGTCCTCCCTGCTGTTCGGCATCTTGACCTCCTGATGCAGATTCTGCACAAAACTGATCGTCGAAAGCATCATCGATATGCTGTGCATCGATCAGGCGGGGGAGATCGACACGGGGCGTATCTTCATAACTCAGCCGATTGCAGAGTTCGGGAATCAACATCCACTCCGGTACCGCGATCTGCGCTCCAGTGGGAGGTCTGACGATCAGAACCGCCGATTCTATTCTTTGCAAATGCCGAACAACTTCTACTTCGACGCCATACAAAGGGTGGCAACGATAGCAGATGGTTGCGGAGTGCGAATCATGAGCAGTACGACGATGCCTGTAGGCATTGCTTCGCGACACACATGCTGGAAACAGGCGCCGACCTGCGCACCATCCAGGTGCTCCTCGGTCATGCCAAGCTCGCTCACGCCACCGTCTACCTGCACCTGTCCCGGCGACTTCTGCAGGCAGTACCAAGTCCGCTCGAAGCGATCGAGGTTTCGAGTCCCGATGAAGTGAGGCGGTCCGGGAGCAAGATCAGGCGATGAGCCGGCCCACCCTCGAGGTGGCCGACATCGTCCGTCAAACGGGCAACAGTTTCTGTGAACAGCAGCAAGCGCATCTCGCATGGCCGCATCGCAAGGTACTTGATGCTCTCGTCCGCTGCCGTACTACGGCACTCGGCGGTCACCGCGATCGGTCTGTCCGCTGCGGCCATCAGGCCATCTCATTCAACTCGTGCCGCAACCCTAGTACTCCCAGCGAACTCCGCCCCGAGGTCACGAAGCTACTGAACCGCGCATGGGCAGCAGCGGCTTTTCATTGTGAATACAAGAATAAATTGGAAGCCGTTAATGGAATATCTGTTGCGGAACCGCAGAGGCGCTTGTATATATCTAGTAGATTTCCTGACAACACCGTCGCAAGGCATAGCTTCCTCAGCGATTGATTGTTTGTCTATGCAGTTAATGGTTTTCCACAGCATTACTAGGCACGAGCCACTGCTAAGTGGTAATGGCGAAGCCCTGTCCCTTGGCATTCATAACAAGTTGCAGTCTTTCAATTCATACAAGTTGAACTCCGATCATGATTCCCACCCCCATTGAAATGTGGAATTCCGCTAACGGAAATGCGAAAGACGACCGCAGTAATGCCGCCCTCTGCGTTGAAACACGTCGTCACTGGTATGCGCTCTACACGGCATCTAACCACGAGAAAATCATTGACCAGAGACTCCGGCAGAAAGAGGTTGAGACGTTTCTTCCACTTCACACGGTAACGAAGCGTTGGAAGAACCGGACGACGGTCAAGCTGGATGTTCCACTCTTTGGAAGTTACGTCTTTGTGAAGATAACGATGGCTGAGAGCGCGAAAGTACTTAGTATTCCTCGCGTGTTTTCAATCGTTGGCAATGGCCGGCGGCCCTTGCCACTTTCAGACTCAGAGATTGAAACCCTGCGAAAGGGACTGAAGACCCTGAATGTTGTTCCATGGCCGAACATCAAGGTAGGAACCCGGGCGCAGATCAAGTCCGGACCCTTGGCAGGTCTTGAAGGTATCGTCATTCGAAGCGACAGCCAGCTTCGCGTTGTGCTTTCCATAGACATGATTTCGAAGAGCATAGCGGTTCATGTTTGCGCGGAAGATATAGAAACTCGGGGAGACCTGGAAGAAATAGCGCCAGAAAGCAAATCAATATTCGCTTAGCATTGCCGAGGATGAGTAAACGCTGATCCAGGGCAGCACCAATGGCCAAGTTGTTTCAGTATCACAAAACTGCGCACAGCTGCGTTCTCAAACCGCGGCAGAGAGTTTGTCATGACCCAAACGGAAGTGCTCGATCTTATTGCGAGGCATACGCGGGAGATGCTGCCTGGCCTCGATGCCCATCAGTTCATCACCTCCGATCGGCTGGCCGATCTTGGAGCCAATTCTGTCGACCGCGCTGAAATAGCAATGCTTGTTCAGGAGTCGTTGGGCTTGTCGGTTCCACGTATCGAACTGTTTGGGCCCAGAAACATCGGCGAATTGGCGGATCTTTTCTTGGAGAAACTCCGTGCTGAGTGAGCCGGTCATCACGGGGATGGGCGTAGCTTCTGCCATTGGACAAGGTAAATCGGAGTTTGCGTCGGCTTTGCTTGAAGGCAAGACCGCGTTCGGCGTGATGCGGCGGCCGGGCCGCCAGCGGGACTCGGCATACATCGGCGCCGAAATGGCGGATATTGCGCCGGTTCCGGGCATCACTAAGCAGACTTGGCGCGCGGCTTCGCTTTCAGTGCAGGCCGCTCTGCTTGTGATGTACGAAGCTTGGGGTGAGGCGCGTCTGTCCGAGATGAATCCCCGCCGCATCGGCCTGATTGTTGGCGGATCGAACTTTCAGCAGCGAGAGTTGGAGCGGATTCATGAAGACTATCGTGAACGCCCCGAATTTTTGCGGCCGACGTATGCGTTGTCCTTCATGGATTCGGATCTCTGTGGTTTCTGCACAGCGCAGTTTGGAATTCGAGGGTTGGCCTGCACAGTGGCTGGAGCATCGGCGAGCGGTCAAATGGCGATTGTTCAAGCAGCTCAGGCCGTGCTGACGAACCAGGTCGATGTGTGCATTGCGCTGGGTGCACTAATGGACCTGTCGCATTGGGAATGCCGCGGATTTCGCGCCATCGGGGCAATGGGCTCAGATCGCTATACGAACGAGCCCTCTCGCGCCTGCCGTCCGTTCGACAGCAATCGTGACGGATTCATCTTCGGCGAGTCCTGTGGAGCTGTGGTGATCGAGTCGAGGGAATCGAGCCGGGCCCGCGGAGTAACGCCGTACGCAACCCTGAGCGGCTGGGGAGTCACAACGGACGGCAATCGCAATCCCGATCCCTCTGTTGAGGGAGAGACACAGGCGATACTTAATGCCCTTGATGCTTCCAGGTGCGGGCCAGCCGAAATCGATTATGTGAATCCCCACGGCTCGGGTTCAGTTGTCGGTGACGACACGGAGTTAAGGGCGTTGCGCGCCTGCGGAGTGACAAACGCTTATCTGAATGCGACCAAGTCCCTGACGGGTCATGGCTTGACCGCAGCGGGAGCGGTGGAAGTGATTGCAACACTGTTGCAGATGCAGTCAGGGAAGCTTCATCCGACCCACAATCTTGAAAACCCAATCGATCCGGCGTTGAATTGGGTCAGAAACAAACCGATTGATCACCGGATTGAGAATGCATTGACCTTAAGCATGGGATTCGGAGGCATCAATACCGCATTATGCTTGCAGCGTTACCGGTAAGCTCGCCGACAGCGCTGGCCGAGCAGACGGAAATAGTTCGAATCCCATAAAGGCATCATGACCTACCAAACCATCCAAGTTCAATTCCAAGGTTCGACATGCTATCTGCAAATCAATCGGCCTGAAGCGAATAATACGATATCGGGCCGTCTTGTCTCGGAGTGCCACGATGTCTTGAACGCGTGTGAGGAGTCCGTTACATTGGTGGTGCTCCGCGGCTCACCGGAGGTCTTTTGCATGGGCGCCGATTTCAAAGCTATCGCAGGGGCATCGAAGGGCTTCTATGAAGGGGATGATGCCCCTGAATTGCTCTACGATCTTTGGCTGCGCCTGGCGACCGGCCCTTATGTGACGATCTCGCAGGTGCGGGGCAAGGCGAATGCCGGGGGCGTCGGATTTGTCGCCGCGAGCGACATTGTACTGGCCGACGAAACCGCGCAATTCAGCTTATCGGAGTTGTTGTTTGGCCTGTATCCCGCTTGTGTCCTTCCATTTCTCATGCGGCGAGTTGGGTTTCAGAAGGCGCATTACCTTACGCTTATGACGCAGCCAATCACGGCAAAGCAAGCATGCGAAGTGGGCCTGGTCGATGCGTTCGAAGCCTCCAGCGAAGCCTTGCTTCGCCGCCACTTGCTGCGGCTGCAACGAATATCGAAGACCGCGATTCGTCGCTACAAGAGCTATATGAGCCGCATCGGCGATCCCTTGCACAATCTGAAGGCTCCCGCAGCGGCGGCCAACCGGGAAATCTTCTCCGATGCGCAGAACCTGCAAGCCATCGCGCGCTATGTGCAATATGGAGTGTTTCCATGGGAAAACGCACCGGTTCCACTCTCTGACGCCGCACAAAAAGGATTATAGGCGCCGTGCATAAGATCGTTTTCATGTTTTCTGGCCAGGGCTCGCAGTACTTCCACATGGCAAGGGCGTTGTACAACGACAATCGCACCTTCCGGGATTGGATGGAGCGGCTCGACAATCTGACGCGACAATTGTCGGGCCAGTCGGTGCTTGAGGAACTCTATTCGGAAGCGCATGGAAAGGGCGATCCGTTTGACCGCACGTTGCAGACACATCCCGCGATCTTCATGGTGGAGTATTCGTTGGCGCAGTTGCTGATGGAGGCGGGCATAGTTCCGGACGTCGTACTGGGGGCAAGCCTCGGCTCATTTGCGGCGGCTGCGGTGGGCGGCTTCCTCGCTGTCGAAGATGCACTGCACGCCGTGATCGAGCAGTCAATGGCATTTGAGAAGAATTGCGAGCCGGGGGGAATGATCGCGGTGCTGGCAGATCCGGTGCTGTTCGCAGAGAATTTCCTTTGCAGCAATAGCGAACTGGCAGCGGTCAACTTTTCTTCTCATTTTGTCGTGTCCGCCAAGCTCGGGGAGATCTCGGAAATCGAAGCTGCGTTGAAACGGCGGAATATATGCTATCAGCGGCTTCCGGTTTCATTTCCGTTTCACTCGCGGTGGGTTGAAGCCGCGAGGAGTCCATTCGATTCGTTTATGCAATCAATCCGTATCCAACAAGGCCGCTTGCCTCTTGCTTGCTGCGATTGCACGGAGACGGTGCTACATATTCCCAGCGGATATTTCTGGAGCGTTGTGCGTCATCCGATTCGTTTTCTCGAAACCACGGCACGTATGGAGCGCGCAGGGGCTTGCCGGTATATCGATGTTGGACCGGCGGGAACGTTGGCTACCTTTCTGAAGTACGGAATGTCCGCTACGACAACTTCTGTCGTGCATGCGATTTTGACGCCTTACGGAGCCGACAGGAAGAATCTTTCGGCATTGCTAGGCGCATGCCAGCGTGAATGCGCATAAGCGGATGAATCGGGACATTTCTCTCGCAGATTCCGAAGTGCACTTGTGGCTTGCGTTTTACGATCAAATCTCCGATCAGAAGTTGCATGCCGCTTACCGGAAGCTTCTTTCTCCGGCAGAGATGCATCAGGAAGCACGGTTTTACTTCGATAGGGATAAGCGCCGTTATCTGGTTACGAGGGCGTTGCTGCGGACGACATTGTCCCGCTACGCATCCATCGGACCCAAAGAGTGGACCTTCTCGACAAATGCTTACGGACGTCCTGAGATCTCGAATGCGCGAGAAAAAGAATTATGTGTGTCGTTCAACATCTCGCATACGCATAGTCTGATTGTTTTGGGAGTAACGAAGCGCAGTGCTCTTGGGGTGGATGTTGAGAACTGGAAAGCGCGCGCGGCGTCCATCGATATCGCTGAACGATATTTTGCATCGCGGGAAGTAACGGAGCTTCGCTCGGCTTTGCATGATCAGAGGCAACGCCGGTTCTTCGAGTATTGGACACTGAAGGAAGCGTATATCAAAGCGCGCGGCATGGGATTGTCCATACCACTCGATAAGTTCAGCTTTCATTATTCCAGGAACGGCGCTGTTGCGATGGCCATAGATCCCGAGTTGGACGACGAGCCGGAGCGCTGGAGGTTTTGGCAGTTTTGTCCAGCGCCGGACTATTTGGTTGCAATCTGCGCCGAGCGGATCCGCGCTAAGTGCGGGAGTTTGACCGTCTGGCAATGCACTCCCATGTTGAGCGAAGAAGAATTATCTGTTAGGGTCCTGCACGCTTCAGAATAGCGAACATTTGTTACAAGGCGGGTCAAAGCGGCTTTCAATGCGAATGAGTGCGGAATAGGTTTGTTTCGGAAACAATAAACGTCATCTCTAGGGTTTATTTTCGAACGATAGGAGGGCGCGCATGGTTGATCAGGAAATGTTGCAAGATTTGACGGAGTCCTATCTTAAGTCTCTTATCTTAGAGGCTTCCGATACTCCGAATACAGATTTCGACGCGCGTGCTCCATTTGGCGAGCTGGGCATCAATTCGTACCAGGTGCTGAAGATCATCAAAATGCTTGAAGCTGACTTCGGGACGCTGCCGAAGAGTTTGCTTTTCGAGAACTATAACGTAAATGATCTGGCAGGTTACTTTGTTGAAAAACACAGAGAGACCTTGTTCGCCAAGTTCGCTGCAGATGGTGGAGAAACAAAGTTTATAGAAGCTCCCGAAGTAACTGCGGCGCGTAGCGGCAGCGCCGGAACGGCGGTCGACGAGGCGGTGCCCATTCTTATGTTAGAGAAGGACGCCTATAGTTCTCCCGAATACAAAGAACTAATCCAAGCGCTTTACGAGAGGCACAAGACCGAAGGTAATGTGTCCCGCGGAACCCGCAAGATCGCACCCAATCTGTTTATCGGCAGCTCCAGGCTGGGGTACTTCAACTACGGACGAAGCAAGGACATCATTCTGGTCTACGGCTACACGGGGCCTGGGGAATACGCTCCGGTTCTCCTGGAGGAAATGTTGCGCTATTGCGCTTCTCATAACTTCCAACTCAATGTCATGTCTGCCGAGGAACTACCAAAGATTGGCGGAACAAGCTTTTCCGCTACGCCATTCGGCGTCTTGCAGCGCATCGTAAACCTCAAGCAATTTACGCTCGAAGGCGGAGCGATGCGACATCTGCGTCAACAGGTATCCAAATTCAAGAGGGCCGGAACGTGCAGAACGGAAGAGTATCGCTGCGGCTCGCGACCTGAGACGGACCAAGATATCGCCCGGATCATCGATCGGTGGTGTGAAACCAAAACGATGGTCAACCCGTTGATTTACGACTTTCGCAGTGAAGTGCTTGCAGGCTCGCTGACTGCCGACCATCGCCTCTTTCTGACTTATCTCGACGATGTGCTACAGAACGTAATTCTCATTACCGCGATGTCCGCAGTAGAGAACGGCTATCTGATGGATCTGGAGTTCTATCCTTCGGAAATGCCCACGGGGGGGCTGGAATTTGCGATCGTGCAGATTATCGACGTTCTCGTTCGCGAAGGCTGCGACATGCTGAGTTTGGGTGGAACTTACGGCTGCAAGCTGGAGTCGTCTCCCAGCGCTGATCCCGGCGTCGAGAAGGTTCTGGATGACTTGCGCGAACATAAGATCTTTAACGACGAAGGCAATCTTCAATTCAAGAATAAGTTCCGTCCAGAAAACAAGTCTGTATTCCTCTGTCGGCCTGTAAGTGGCTGCGATCCGGGAAATGTGACTGACATCATCATGATGATCGCCGATCCCGTGGCAAATCAGACTCCGGACCACGAAAACCACAATTCTCCCACAGCGGCCGGAGACATCAGTGAGCCGCCTGCGAAACATCAGTTGCCGGTCAAAGCCTCCGGGGCCGCATCAGCAAGTGTTCAGGCAATTGCGATCGAAGGAAACGAACGCTCACGCAGGCTGGCTGACTTCGGCTTCAATCCTCTCAATATTCCGGACGAACACGTGGACTTGGATTTAAAGACGGACTCTTGGGCGCAATTGCATCTGGCGTTCATTGACGCGCAAATGAGGCGCTTGCGCGCGCAGCTTTCCCAGCCCGTGAATTTAGATGAGGCTATGCGGGCGGCATTTCCCTTCGCATACTTTGTGCTGACCGGCTCCGGCACTGCGGCGGAGAATATCTTCTCTCTTGCATGGCGGAAAAAAGGAGCCGTCCTTCAGAATCTGCTGTTTCCCAGCACGATATTTCATTTCATGGATAAAGGCTTCACCAACCGGGAGATGCCTCATTCGGCGATTTTCGATCTGTATTCGCGGGAGCGCTACAAAGGCAATGTGGATATGGAGAGGTTGCGTGCGGAAGTCGCGCGCAATGCTAGCGCCATTGCATTTGTCTGCATCGATGTGGGTAACAATGCCTCCGGAGGACAGCCTGTTTCGCTTGCCGGTCTGCGAAGCCTCAGGGCGCTGCTCTCCGAACACTCCATTCCGCTGGTAATCGACGGCACGCGCGTGATGGAGAATGCGCGGTTCCTGATCGAACATGAAAAAGAATGCGCGGGAAAAAACATGTGGGCAGTTGCGCGTGAAATATTCTCATACGCCGATGTTGCGATTGGCAGTCTGACGAAGGATTTCTGCGTAAGCCGCGGCGGAGTCATTGCCACGAACAACGCCGCGCTGTTTGAGCGTCTTCAAGCGTTCGCACAGGCAGAAGGCGCGGCCATCGACCCGATCGACAGGAAGATCATCGCGCTTTCGTTCCAGGAGAAGGCGCGGATCGAAGCTAAAATCACGGCCCGCATGGAAGCGGTTCAATGGGTTTGGCAGGCGCTCAACGAGCGCAACATTCCAGTGGTAAGTCCCGCAGGCGGGCACTGCATTCTGATCGATGTTAAGCAGATTCCAGAATTCCAGGGCTTCCAATATCCGGTCGCATCGTTCCTGGCGTGGCTCTATCTGAACACGGGAATTCGTGCAGGTGCCCATAGCGTGGGCATGCAGCAGAAGACGAGCATCAACGGCTTGGTTCGCCTGGCGATACCGGTCGGTTTGATGCGGGAAAAGATCGAAGTTGCGATCGAGAGGCTTGCGTGTGCGTTCGCCAACAAAACCAATATTCCGGAGATCATCCTGAACGGTGGCACGGCGCAGCCGTTCTTAGATCTCCATGCGAATTACAAGCTCATTCAATGTCATAATCCATCGGGAAGCGTCGTAGCCGTTGCGCAGCTTCCGGCGGCGCAGCTAGGAACTGACAATCGAACAGCCGGTCACGCATCCATTTCTTCAAGCGCTTCCGCCAAGGATGTTTCTCGCAAAACAACCGTTGCTCCGGAAGCGGCTCCAGACGCAAGAGCGAATGCTAACGCGAAGAGCGCATCGCAGAATCCAACGCAGGACATCGCCATCATCGGCATGGCGGGACGTTATCCTCAAGCGAAGAATCTGCGCGAGATGTGGAAAAACCTGGCGCTAGGAAAGGACTGCATCGAGGAGATCCCGGCAGATCGATACCAGTGGCGTGAGCGGTACGGAGACGCAGAGAAATACCGCGGCGGTTTCCTCGACGGTGTGGACAAGTTCGACTCGCTCTTCTTCAATATCTCACCTCGCGAAGCGAAAATGCTGGATCCGCAGGAGAGGCTGTTTCTAGAAGTTGCTTGGGAAACGCTCGAAGATGCGGGCTATTACCCAGAAAACCTGTCTTCCGAAGATGGGTCGAGAAAGATCGGCGTGTTCGTGGGCGCGGTTTGGGCGATGTATCAGATGCTCAGCGTCGAAGAGAAATCGGCGGGCGTCAAGATAACACCGAACTCGTTTCTGTGGAGCATCGCCAACCGCGTTTCCTACTGGATGAATCTTTCCGGGCCAAGCATGACAGTGGACACTGCATGTTCCTCTAGCTTGACGGCGCTCCATCTCGCGTGTGAAGCGATACGCGCCGGCGATTGCACCTCCGCCATTGTGGGCGGAGTAAATCTTGACCTGCATCAGGCCAAAACGAATATCAACGCGGCGGGAGGCGCACTATCGCCCGACGGAGTTTGCCGCGCGTTCGGAAAAGGAGCCAATGGTTACGTTGCCGGCGAGGGCGTCGGTGCGTTGTTGCTTAAGCCGTTGGAGCAAGCCCTTCGCGACAAGGACAATATCTATGCCGTAATTAAGAGCGCCGTTGTAAGCCACGGCGGCCGCACGAGCGGATATACTGTCCCGAATCCCAAGGCGCAAGCGAGCTTGATCGCGTCGGCGCTCGAGAAGGCCGGCATCGACGCTCGAACCATCGGATATATCGAGGCGCACGGCACAGGCACCGCGCTGGGAGATCCGATAGAGATCACGGGATTGAGCGATGCGTTCAAGTCTTATGAAGTGCGGAACCAAACTTGCGCCATAGGATCGATCAAATCCAACATCGGCCACCTCGAGGCGGCAGCGGGGGTCGTCGGCGTGTCCAAGGTGCTTCTGCAAATGAGGCACCGCCGGCTCGCGCCCTCATTGCACTCCTCGGAACTCAACGAATTCATCGATCTCAAGAACTCTCCTTTTTATGTTGTTCAGGCGCTGGAGGACTGGAAGGAAAAGGAAGTTGACGGCGTTCGTTTTCCGCTCCGGGCGGGAGTCAGTTCGTTTGGCGCAGGCGGTTCAAACGCGCACGTCATCCTTGAAGCCTATGAGCCAACGGAGCACGCGGAGACAGAAGCTGCTCCAGCGGCGCATATTTTTCCCCTCTCCGCGAGAGACGAGATCCAATTGCGCGAGACCGCCATTCGGCTGGCGGCGCTTCTTCAAGAAAGCCAGGTGGAGCTTGCCGATGTCGCCTATACTCTTCGCGCCGGACGCAAGTCGTTCGACTGCCGCGCGAGCATTGTGGCAAAAACAAAAACTGATCTGTTGGAAAAACTATCCCATTTCATCGAAGGGACAAAAGCGGAGGGCGTCTCTTCGGGCCATGTGAAGAACGCCGAGGGGCTCACCCGCCGGTTGGACCGGCGCGAGAAACATGAGTTAATCCGGCTGTTATCGCAGAGTCGCAGCCCTGAGAAGCTGGCCGAGTTGTGGGTGGAAGGCCTGCTGGCTGACTGGCAAGGAACGGAGATTGGCGCTACAGGAAGAAGAATCTCCTTGCCCACGTATCCGTTCGCCGGCGAGCGGCACTGGGCATGCGAGAAATCCCCGATCGCGCGTTCTTCACAGACGGTGGCGGGCTTGCATCCGCTGGTCGATTCGAATGAATCGACCTTCGAACGGCAAGTCTTTAAGAAAGTCTTTCACGATCAGGACTTCTTCATTTACGACCACTATGTGGCCGGCATCCCGACGCTGCCAGGCGTCGCCTATCTCGAACTGGCGCGCAAGGCCGGAGAGATCGCCGGCGGCAGAAGAGTGCAAAAGATCAAAAACATCATTTGGATAAGCCCGATTACGCTCCAGAATTCGGCGCCGAAGGAGGTGTTCATCGAACTGAAAGCCGGCGAAGCCGGCGTGCGATTCGAGGTCTTTAGCCACGAGGTAAACGGTGGTCATACATTGCACTCCCAGGGAACACTTCAATATTCGAGCAGGCAGGAGACGGAGGCGGAGCCGGAATACATAGACCTGAAAGCCATCCGCGACAGATGTGAGAGGGTCGCTGAAGGCAAGGATGTCTATCCTCGCTTCCAGTCTTTCGGATTGACCTTGGGAGCTAGCTTTCAGGTACTACAGGAAATCTACAAGAACGATCGAGAAACGCTGGGCGTTCTTGAACTGCCCGAATGCCGCCAGGGAGATATGGATAGCATGGTCCTCCATCCATCTTTGGTTGACGGTTCGTTGCAGGCCGGGGTGGCCGCACAACTCGGCAAGAATGTCGAGGAAATCTTCGTTCCCTTCTCGATCGGCGAGGTCGAGGTTCTGCATCCGCTTCAAACAAAGTGCTATAGCTACATAACCCAAGCCCAAGAAGATAAGAGAGGGAAGAACGAGAACGCACGCGTGGTGAAGAGCGACGTCTTCGTGGTGGATGAAACGGGCAAAATCCTGGTGAAGATCCGGGAATCTACCGGTGTGCCGCTACGCGAGGTTCACAAGAAATCGTCGCAAGAATCAGACTCAGAAGGCTTCTCGAGGCTCTTCTATTCGACTGCCTGGGAGAAAGCCGAGAAGCTAGCCGCGACCTCGCCGCTCAGTACCCTGGAATCCACGGTGATCTTCGACGCGTCGCGGACTCTGTTCGATCTCTACCAAGAGCGTCTGCGCGGCGAGGGAGCATTTTCCGATCGGGTTGTTTTGGCGATGCCGGGCGACGGTTTCGGGGAGTTGGAGGGACAACGCTACAGTATCAATCCGGGTAATCCCGAAGATTTTACGCGGTTTCTAGAAACTCTGCTTAGCCAACATGCGATCGAGAACATCTGTTTTGCGTGGCCTCTCGATGCGGATTTCCATGGCGAGCAGGACATGAAAACGGACTTGGACAGAGGCATCTACCCGTTCCTCTCGTTGTGTCAGGCGCTGGTAAAACTGAAGCTCGAAAGCAAGGTTCAGTTGCTCTATCTCTATAGCACTGCGGAAGGGGAAGTGCGAGCGGGTCATGAAGCGATCGCGGGTTTTATCAAGACCCTCCGCCTGGAGCACCCTAAGCTGCTCTGCAAGGCGCTGGAGGTTCGGTGTGCACCGGGAGATGATGCGAGCGTTCTTAACGCAATGTGGCAGGAGTTGCGCGCGCGCACGCAAGATGCGGCGGTGGTTCGTTGCGATGGACAAGACCGCTACGTGTGCCAACTGAAATCGTTGAACCTTCAAAGAGCTGGGCAAGGAGCCGGCGAGTCCGCTCACGCGGCGGGTGCGGCCATACGAGAGGGTGGAGTCTATCTGATCACCGGAGGCGCCGGAGGATTGGGCGTCCTATTCGCAGAGTTTCTGGCGAAGCGGTACAAAGGAAAAGTGGTTCTTACGGGCAGATCCGGGTTAAACGCGGAGCGGAATGCAAAGCTGGAAGAACTCCGAGCGTCCGGCGCCGAATTGCTTTACTTGCCTGCCGATATTTCCAAGTTAGAAGATGCCCGGAATCTTATTTCCAGGATCAAATCAGATTATGGGGAGCTTCACGGTATCATCCACGCGGCCGGCGTGTTGCGGGACTCGAGCATCAACAACAAAACCAGGGAAGAGATGAGCGCTGTCTTTGCTCCCAAGATATACGGAACGCTCTATCTCGATGAGGTGACGAAAGACGAGAAGCTTGACTTTTTTGTGCTCTTCTCGTCGCTGGCAGGCGTAAATGGGAACATCGGACAATGCGACTACGCGTTCGCGAACCGCTTCATGGGCGCGTATGCGGCTCAACGGGAGCTGTTGCGGGCCAGTGGCTTGCGGTCCGGGAAGACGGTGAGCATCAACTGGTCGCTCTGGGCCGACGGCGGAATGAAGGTTGATAAACAGGCAGAAGCATACTTCAGGAAGACATTGGGCATTAAGCCGATAAGCGCTTCTGTAGGAGTGGAGGCTTTTCTCCAAGCAATCGCCTTAGGCCAGAGCCAAGTAGCCTTTTTGGAAGGCGTGCAAGACAAAGTAGAGGTCATGTGGGGATTGCGGAGGCGCAACCTAGCCGCTTCATCGGCGTCCTCAGGTGAATCGGCTCCCACGCTGGCCGCGCGGTTGTCGGATTCAGGCGCAGCCATTGGGGGCAGCTCGGCCTCGATTTCTGCATCTTCGGAGCGGGCAGCCGGAATCTTGTCCACTCGCGTGCAACAAGTAATCGCCAGAAAACTAGCCGAGGCGCTCGAAATGGAAGCAGCCGGGATCAGCAACGACGTGCCGTTCGCTGATTACGGCGTTAACTCCACAATGGGCGTCCATCTTGTCGGCGTCGTCAGCGAGGCCCTGGGAATTGAGATCGATCCATTAAAGTTGTTTGAATACACGACCGTGAATGAATTAGCCCAATACATCTGCGAGGCATGGCCAGAGAAGATGGGGGGACAAGCAACTCCGGCTCAAGATCCGGCGCCGGTGGAGCAAGCTCCCCAGGAAATGCGCTTCGTGCGGAAGCAATTGCCGGCGGAGATGGACAGAGATCGCGGAGTTGGCAAGGAGACAGCCGCACGCGACGCACGTCCGGGTCCAATCGCCATCATCGGCATGAGCGGGCGCTTCGCCGAGTCGGAGTCGCTGGACGAGCTTTGGGTACAACTCAAAGAGGGGAAGAACCTGATCCGTAAAGTCTCGCGATGGAATCCTGAGGATTGTACCGCTTCGGACTCGGCCGGAAGCGGGTATTGCAGCGATGGCAGCTTTATCGACTCCATCGATCGGTTTGATCCGGCGTTCTTTGGCATCTCGCCGCAAGAGGCCGTCTGGATGGAGCCGCAACAACGTCTGTTTCTGGAAGAGTCGTGGCGGGCGCTGGAAGACGCTGGCTACGTGGGCAAGAGCGCAAACGAGAAGCAGTGCGGAGTCTATGTTGGCTGTGCAAGCTCAAACTATGACCGGTTGTTTGTGGAAGACCCGCCGCCTTACGCCTTTTGGGGAAATGCGGTGTCCGTCATTCCGGCGAGAATCGCATACCACCTGAATCTGCAGGGACCCGCCATTGCAGTCGATACGGCCTCCTCCAGTTCTTTGGTCGCGATTCATCTGGCGTGCCAGAGTCTGTGGTCGGGAGAAACCGAAATGGCCTTGGCAGGCGGAGTCTTTTTGCAGCCCACCCCCGGGTTCTATCGGGTCACTAACGGCGCCGGGCTGCTTTCTCCGGACGGCATATGCTATTCGTTTGACGCCAGGGCCAACGGTTTTGTTCCCGGAGAAGGCGTGGGCGTGATGGCATTGAAGCGTCTAGAAGATGCGGTACGAGATCGTGATCATGTTCACGCCTTGATTGTGGGAAGCGGCGTCAATCAAGACGGAAGTTCGAATGGCATCATCGCGCCCAATGCGCGCGCGCAGGAAAGATTGGAACGTTCGGTGTACGACCGTTTCCGCATCGATCCTGAAAGTATCCAGATGGTTGAGGCCAATGGTACGGGAACGCTGCTGGGAGACTCTATCGAATTTCAAGCGCTCACCCGTGCATTCCGGCACTATACGCAGAATAGGCAGTTCTGTGCGATCGGTTCGATCGCCACGAATCTTGGTCATGCCGCTACAGCGGCGGGCGTAGCCGGAATTCTCAAGCTGGCGCTTTCGATCAAGCACGGGCAGATTCCGCCTACATTGCACTATCAGTCAAGCAATCCCGCCATGGACCTCGAATCCAGTCCGTTCTATGTCAATACTGAATTGAGGGATTGGCCAAGTGACGGTGATCTGGTCCGCAGGGCGGCTGTCAGTTCGTTCGGCATTGGAGGCACCAATGCCCATGTGGTTTTGGAAGAAGCGCCTTCGTTCGACCGCGAAGCTCTCGAATTGCCGGGGTATGTCATCCCTCTTTCCGCGCGAACGACGGAGCAATTAAAGCGCCAGGCGCGCAATTTGTTGGCGCATGTGAGGCAAGCGCCGCGTATTAACATGAACGATTTGAGTTATAGCCTGTTTGTAAGCCGCATGCATTTTCCGCATCGCTTGTGTTGCGTTGCCGTTAGCCGGCATATGTTGGTACGGATATTAGAGCAGTGGCTTGAAACCGGCGCTGCGGACCAAGTCTTTGTTTCGGAGATGCGGAAAAGCAATGCGCCGGGCAGCACAGCGCTCGCCAAGTTTGGCAATCACTGTATCCAGGAATGCAGGAAGGGAGCGGCTTCATCAGTCTATCTCGATCATCTTGCAACGATCGCCGACCTGTTTGTTCAGGGACATTCCCTGGATTTCGGCGCACTGTTCCCGGAGGACTCGCGGCGCGTGTCGCTGCCCACATATCCATTCGCGGATGAACGTTACTGGGTTGACGGTCGCCGTGCCGAACAGACGATCTGCGGCGAGCAGGACGACAAATCCGATATGATGTCGGAGCAAGGAGAGACTGCCGAATTATCCGCGTGATTCCGCGTTGATTTCAGTCTATGACGAAAAAAGCAGCGCACATGAAGCGCGCTAGAGTTCCGAACTTCAACAGACTTATCGCTATGTCACCGCGACTGTGCATCCGCGGCGCGGGAAAACAGGTCCATTTCACAGTCGCGTGTCAGTCCTTAGGCTTCGTCCATTCTATGAGGCGGCAGATCGTGTCGAAATCACAAAGCAAGCTCGAAAAGGAATTACTCAATGATTACAGTGAAGCGAGTTAAGACAATCACAGGCCTGGCGTTTCCCATCTGCATTGCCTTGAGTTCCACTTCTATGATGGCGGTGATCGATCTCGTCATGGTGGGGAGATTGGGCAATGACGCCATCGCAGCAGTGGGACTTTCGGTGTTTTGCAACATGCTTATTCTGGCTTTTGTCAAGGGCATCTCCCCCGCTGTGCAAGGCATTGTTGCGCGAAGAAGAGGAGAAGGCTCGACCGAGCCAAAATGCTTGCCATTGAACGGCGGCTTGGCGCTGGCCGTCGCGATAGGAGTGCCGCTCAGCATTCTTGCCTACGTTCTCGCACCGGCTCTTTTTGCAGTGTTTTCGCACGATCCCGAGGTAACGAAAATCGGCGTTCCTTTCCTTCGTGTGCTCTACCTGTCCATAGCGGCGGAAGGAATGCACAATGCCTTCAAAGGCAATTGGGCTGGAATGGAAAAGCCGAAAATCTACATGACGATCGTACTTTGCATGACTTGCCTGAATATCCTGCTGAACTATGCTCTTATTTTCGGGCACTTCGGCGCTCCGGCTATGGGCGCCTTGGGAGCGGCGATCGGCACCGTATCGTCGCTGTACATCGGCGTGATTGCTAACTTCGCAATTGCCCGCTTCAACCTCGCAAAAGAAGGGTTTCTCAAGGCGCGGCCGGAGAAAGAGCTACTCGGACGCATCTTCAAGATGGGGATACCTTCGACCATGCAAGAGTTTTTCTTCTCCCTTGGGTCTGTCGTATTACTTGGGATGATCGGAAAAGTCGGAACGTCGGAATTGGCTGCGGCGACGCCGCTGATCAGAATCATGATGGTGTTGACGCTCCTGTCGGTCTCATTAGGTATGGCATCGGCGACTCTAGTTTCCAAAACAGTAGGCGAGGGCGATCCGGGCGGCGCCGCCGAATGGGGATGGGATACCGCGAAGCTAGGAGTGATTGGGATCACATTGCTCGGGCTTCCGCTCCTTCTCTATCCCAAACTCTTCTTGGCGATGTTTCTCACCGATCCTCACACGATATCGATCGCAGTCCTGCCGTTGCAGCTGATTGCGGCTACCACCGGCCTTTGGAGCTTGATCTATATTTTCGCCTATACGCTGTACAGCGTTGGCGATGGTAAGCGCGTGATGATGGTCTCATTCAGTACACAATGGCTATTCTTTCTGCCAGCCGTCTGGTTTGTAGGTCCGTATCTACGGTTCGGGTTGCCACAAATATGGATGGTCGCGACGGCGCATGGCGCGATATCAACAGCTTGGATTACGGCGATATGGGCTGAAGGCAATTGGAAGAAGATCAAAATCTAAATCCACTTTGAAACATGTAACAAGCGAATCGGTAGATCGGCCCCGGCACAGTTCACCCGAAGTTCCGACTTAGTTTCGGAGGTGTTGTTTGAACCATACTCGGAATGCAAATGAATTCGATGCGATCGTTGTTGGGTCAGGACCGGCCGGCGCGACTGTAGCCCGCGAGTTGAGCAAGCGAAAGAAGAGAGTTCTGATTGTCGAGCGCGGCGCCAGCGCGCCCATCAAAGAAGGCTTCTTGCCCGCCATGAGGATGTTCAACGCCGTATCGGTCGGCGAGAATCTTACAACGGCGAATGCTTTTACCACGGGAGGGACAACGGCCATCTACTTTGCAGTGTCCGGATTCCCTCCGCTGCAGTCGTTTCTCTCCCTCGGGATCGACCTTTCCAGCGAACTCGAAGAAGTGAAGCAGGAATTGCCGCTAGCAGTTTTGCCGGATGAGGTAGCTAGCTATCAAGCCAGAAAAGTGCGTGAGAGCGCATTGGCTCTTGGATATCAGTGGAAAAAGAGCCCGATGTTAGTAGATCAAGCCAAATGTCGTACCGGATATAACTTCGACGCAAAGTGGAATGCGCGAAGCTACTTGCAGGAGGCTGTGGATGAGGGAGCGACATTAATTACCCACGCCAGAGTCATTAAAGTGCTTGTTGAAAGCGGAAAGGCCATCGGCGTCGAATACAAACTTCAAAACGGTAGCAATGAGTCCGGGGTCCGGCAAGCTTTTGCGACCAAAACAATTCTCGCCGCGGGCGTATTGGAATCGCCTACGATTCTTCGCGCGACGGGCATGCGGAACGTTATAAATAGCGGTTTCTATTGCTGCCCGACGTTTGCGCTCTTTGGCTTGGCTCCTGGGATGGAGGGCGGAGATAATTTTATGGGTAGTATGGGGGGCGAGTTGGAAGACGGCATTGCATTAGGTGATGCGAATCCGGCCCGCACCATCTACCGGATGTTCATGATCGGCAACGGCCGATTCTCCCGGGCGTTTCAACATCACAAAAGTATTGGCGTAGCGGTAAAGGTACAGGAAGGCTTGAGTGGCGGCCTTCAAGAGGATGGCCGCTATTATAAGAAGCTTAAGAAAGAGGACTTTCTGAAGTTGAAAAAAGGCGAGGAGGCAGCTCGGCGGATCATAGAAAACGCCGGCGGAAAGCGAATTTTCAAGTCGCGTCTCAGCGCCGCCCAAACCGGCGGAACCATCAGAATCAAAGAACATTTAGATGTGAATCTGCAAACGGAATACACCAATCTGCATGTTTGCGACGGCGCGGTGCTTCCGGAGAATCTGAAAGTTCCACCGACGCTGCCTCTGATTTGTCTAGGCAAGTATCTGGCAAATCGCATGTCTCCAGTTCTCTAGCGCCGACATCACTATACGTTACGTTCCCGGTAAGGGACGCTTCTAGGATGACACTCTCAGTTTTCACAATCTTCAAAGGACGGAAAAGTAAATGACGACTGTAACCGCGACGGATGAAACTACAAAAACCAGGAAAACGAGCTTATTCGGGTGGCTCATGCGAGGCGCTCTTATGCTCGTATTGGTTGCTTGCGCCGCTCTTTTTGTGGCACACATAACATGGAAATACTCTGGCTCGAATAAGTGGGAATTGGTGATTGACCGCAACGGCGTCAAGGTCTACTCCTTGAAGACGCCGGGGGATGTGTTAAAGAAATTCAAGATGGTGAGGCGTGTTCACACGTCGATGCGGCAGATCGTCGATGTCATGAGCGATACCTCTCTTCAGCACTGTACTGATTGGAATCCTTCGTGCGTCGCTGCGCAGATCATTGAACCCTGGCAGAAGGATGCAAAAAGTGTGCACTCTCTAAACTATTATCGTCTGAACCTTCCTTCGCCCTTTTCTCCGCGAGACTTGGTCTTCCGGGAAGATATTTCACAGGATCCGCAGAGTAAAGTTCTTACGGTGCATCTCGTGACAGTTCCGGATCGCTTCCCGGACAACAATTGTTGCGTTCACGTGACGCATATCGACAATGAGTGGCGCTGGACGCCTGTGGGCAATGGACAAGTCGAGCTTGTATTAACAGACGAACTCGACCCTCGGCTTCCTTATTTCATGACAAACGCCAGGGCAGAGCAGTTGTATAAGTTGATCTCTCACGTGCCGACTCTGCTCAGTATTCAAAGAAAGCAATACGATTACAGCAAGCTATTCGATTTTATCCAAGAGCCGACGAACTGAGCAGGAGCAGAACTTCCACCTAATCAAGCCACGATTCCTGCCCAAAACTAACGAATCCTTCACCTTCGAGCCGCTTTGTTCCTCCTTTGGAGTTTCAGCATGAATACGTTTCTCAAGGATGTGCGTTTCAGCCTGCGTGTACTGCGCAAATCTCCCGGATTCACTGTTACTGCCATATTGACGTTGGCATTGGCGATCGGCGCGAATGCTGTGGTCTTCGGCATATTGAACGCGCTGGTCCTGCGCCCGCTCAATGTGGCTAGGGCGGAAAGCCTTTATGGGCTTGAAGAAGGCGCCGATTTCGGATGGCAGTCGTATCCCGACTACCTCGATCTGCGGGAACGCAACCGGACCTTTGAGGATCTGGCTGCATTTGGCATCTCCGAGGTCGCGCTGGACACAGGCAAGGACCCGTCTTCGGTTTATTGTTACGAAACGAGTGGAAACTACTTTGATGTTCTGGGTATGCAGCAGCCGTACCTCGGACGGTATTTTCATAGCGCCGATGAGCACGGGCCAAATAGCGCCCCTTATATTGTTCTGAGCTATACCTACTGGCACAGCCATTTTCAGGATGATCGCTCTGTTGTTGGCCGCATTGTCCGGCTGAATAAACATCCGTTCACGGTAATTGGTGTAACCCCGCCCGGCTTTCGCGGGACGCTGCTCTTCTTCTCCCCCGAGTTCTTCGTTCCTATGGCAAACCAGGAGCTATTGGATGGCGAAAGCAAATTGAATGCACGTGGAGTCAAGGGCATCATGGAAGTGATAGGCCACCTCAAGCCGGGGATCACCACCGCGCAAGCCGTCGGCGACCTGAATTCGATTGGGGCCTACCTTGTGAGTACTTACCCGAAAGATCATGCACTGAAACCGTTTACACTTGGGCGTCCGGGCTTCTTGGGGAACGCGATGGGCGGTCCTGTGCAGGCGTTCGTGGCGGCGTTGATGCTTCTTGCCGGTTTGATTCTCCTGGCGGCATGCGCTAATTTGGGTAGCTTGTTTGCCGCGCGGGCTGCGGATCGCGCCCATGAAGTCGCCCTGCGCCTCGCGCTCGGATCGAATCGCAAGCGCATTTTGCGGCAACTATTGACGGAAGCTCTACTAGTCTCGATCATCGGCGGAACGGTGGGACTGCTGGGCAGTTTGGTCCTCTTGGGACGGTTGAGCGCATGGCAACCGGTGCCGCGGTATCCGATGAACTTGCCGGTCACTCCCGATGCCAAGGTCTATGTGGTGGCTCTGGTGTTGTCGCTGGTCAGCGGTTTCCTTTTCGGTATCATTCCGGTGCGTCAAGTGCTCCAGGCCAATCCCTACGAGGTAGTTAAGTCGGGCTCCGGGGCCAGAATTGGGCGGCGAGTCACTATCCGGGACATTCTGCTTGTGGGACAAATCGCAATTTGCGCTGTTCTGGTGATCTGCTCAATGGTTGCGATCCGCGGGTTATCGCGGTCGTTGCATGGGAACTTCGGGTTCGATCCGCAAAACACAATGCTGGCGCAGACAGACTTGAAAATGTCAGGGTACACCGGCGATAGAGTACCGGCGATGCAACGGCGGATGATCGAGGCGCTGCAAGCTGTTCCTGGCATACAATCCGTGGCCTCGATCAACTTCCCTCCGCTCAGCATGGGCGGAGACAGAACACCAGTGTTTACTGACAGGACTACGGATTTAAGCGCATCGAATTCCGCAGGCTTGTCGATGGTGTACCACATTTCTCCGGGATATTTTCATGCCGCAGACACAACTCTGCTGGCGGGGAGAGATTTCTCCTGGGATGACGACGCGAACTCTCCGCAGGTGGCCGTGGTGAACAGGGAATTTGCAAAGAAGGTGCTCGGGTCGGCGAACGATGCTTTAGGGCGATATTTCAAAACAGCGGATGGGGCGCGCGTGCAGGTCGTGGGACTTGTCGAGGATGGAAAGTATCTCGTCCTGACGGAAGAGGCCCAGCCCGCTGTGTTTCGTCCTATCATGCAGTCGCCCATCAGTCAGACTTATCTGGTGGTGCGTTCGGAGCGCGAGCCGCTCCAGTTGGCTGGAACCGTGAGAAGCACCCTTCATGAGCTTGATTCCGCCCTGCCGCTCATGATTCAGCCATGGTCCAAAGAACTGGATGGCGCATTGTTCTCTTCGCGTATTGCCACTGTCGCTCTCGGCGTACTTGGCCTAATGGGCGCGATGCTCACGGTAACGGGAATCTTTGGTATGGCAGCATACTCGGTGAGCAAACGGCTCAAGGAACTGGGCATTCGCATCGCCCTGGGAGCGCAGCGCAGGGAAGTGCTACTGGCCGCGTTGGGACGTCCAGTGAAGCTGCTCGCTCTAGGGTCGGCTTTGGGATTGGTGCTGGGGGCGCTGGCTACTCAAGTGCTCACCTATCTTGTGTATCAGGCCACGCTTCGCGATCCGCTCGTTCTTGGCTGCGTGGTGCTAACCATGATGCTGTTGGGCTTAATTGCAACGTGGATTCCGGCACAACGCGCGCTGTCTGTCAATCCGGTGAACTTGTTGCGCGAGGAATAGACACAGGCCGCGGCAAGAGGGCAGGAATTTCTCCCGCAGTTGTCGTGGCCTGCACCACTGATCGATTCGTCCTATTTGCAGGTCTACTAACAACTTTGTATTCGGCAAAATCGAAAAAGAAAAGTTAACAGACGGAGAATAAGTATATGGCTACACAGGCAATAATCGAGGCGCCGGCAACGCCGAGTCAAACGGTTCCAGGGCAAACTGCCGTTGCGCTCTCTTATCTGCGCGCCTTTGTGACGCTGCTCGTCGTGGCGCATCACTCGGCGATTGTCTACATGTCGATGAAGATTCCGCATCCGGCTTCATTTACTGCTCAACCAAGAGTCTGGCTGATGTTCCCGGTTGCGGATCCAGCTGGCTGGCCTGGCTTTGATCTGTTCTTTGCTTGGAACGACACCTTTTTCATGTCGCTAATGTTTCTTATCTCGGGAGTTTTTGTATGGCCGAGCTTAAGGCGGCATGGCGCATCCTCGTTCCTTAGGCGGCGATTCCTTCGCGTTGGCTTGCCGTTCGCGCTGTCCGCAGCGCTGCTGGGGCCGCTTATGTATCTGCCCGCATACCTACAGTCGCCGACGCATGCGGGTCTCGCGGAATATTGGAAGGTCTGGCTTTCGCTGGGCAACTGGCCGTCGGGTCCAACGTGGTTCCTGTGGGTATTGCTCGGTTTTGATTGCCTTGCGGGCCTGTGCTATCTGATTGCCCCGCGCGTCATCGAATCGTTCGCGACCATAATGGGCGGCATGGGGACGCGGCCTCTGCGTTTCTTTGTTGCGCTGGTTGTTTTGTCTCAGGCGGCTTATCTGCCGTTGTTCTGGAAGTTCGGACCGTGGGCTCCTATTATCTTCGGCCCATTCCTCGTGCAGGGCAGTAAACTGCTTGTCTACCTGCTCTATTTCTTCGTCGGCGCAGGACTCGGAATCTACGGCATCGATACCGGGCTCTTCCAGCGCGCAGGGCGGCTCGCCAGAAGGTGGCCCGTGTGGGGCGTGGCGTCCATGCTGTTTTTCGGAGCGTGGCTCGCCAGCAATGCCCTCAAAAAAGACCAGTTTGCCGCGGTACTGTTCTCGTTCACCTGTGCAGCGACGAGTGTGTTTGTCATTGCGCTTTTCGTGCGCTTCGTTCAGAGAAAGAATCGCATCGCCGATAACTTCAGTGCCAATTCATACGGAATCTATTTGCTGCACTACGTGATCCTCTGCTGGGTGCAATGGGTGCTTCTGCAATTTGCGGCTCCCGCCATCGTGAAAGGGCTTACTGCGTTTGTCTGCGCTCTTGCGCTCAGCTGGGCAGCGAGTTCCTTGATGAGAAAGATTCCGGGTATTGCCCGCGTGATCTAAAGCAGACGGGCCTATCTTGGCATTCATGAACTTTGTTTCGAATCTCTTGTGCGCGGTGAGCGCGATCATGATTCCCTAAGACCTTGAAGCGGTGTAAAGCCTGAACTATGCCTCTGCGGGCGATGACTCCGGAGACGGGCGGCGCCGCGCCGTTTCGCAGCCCGCGCATCGTTGTCTTAGGAATTATCAGATTACATTGACGGAATTCATGACAGAGCAAGCGAACTCTTATTGCGCCGGTTATCTAGCCGTGCCGATCGTCGAGTCGTGCCATCGGCATGAACTCTTTGCGCTGCTCGACCCCGAGGAATATCGGGGCCGGAAGTGGCTCGTGGAAAAGCTCAACGCCAACGAAGGATTCTTTACGATCGCCTTAGACATGCTTGAATCTCTGGGATGGATCGAAAGGAATGGCGACGACGTTTACCGCTTGGTAGAGAGATCGTGTTCCGGCGTGGGCGATATGGGGCTGACAGCGATGTATGCGATCGAGCCTGCTCGATTCATCGCGGATACTTCGTACGTACTTGCGCTCAACGAAAAGATCGCAGCGGCGTTCTCGCCAACTCTCAGCGAACAGCTTGCGTGGAGAAGGTTGGCTCAGGGCTCCGTGCGCGTGCTCCTGTTGTCGATCTTGCAGGAAGCAGGAGTGGAAACGTTTGGCGAATCACTTCGCCTGGTTGACGCATTGCATACGGACGCCATTCTGAAGTTGCTTGCAGAGTTCCGTTGGCCTTTTGTGGAGAACCGTGAACTCACGGCATCCGGTCAGGAGGTTGCGCAAGCGCCGGTCATTCGCATGGTGGCGTCCTATCGGCCTTTGCTTTATCGCGTGGACGATTTGTTATTCGGAAATGCCGTTGGCTGCGAAGAAGCCAGCCAGTTAGCCAGTAGCAGCTATTATGGAATCCTCCGCCAAACTCTCTCCCGAGAGTGTGGCTTGAATTCCGAGCAGGATGTGCAAGATCTTCGAGTATCCGCAGATCGGATCGCAGGCGAAGACGGTGCGCAGCCGGAAACAATCTCCCTGGAGATTCTCGCTACGGATCAGCCAGTCCATTATCTGGATCGGGAAGGACGCTTAATGGAGCCGTTGGGCGCGCTGATGTTATGGAGAAATCGTCTCCGTGGGTTGTTTGAAGATTTGGGCAAGCCGGCTTCGGTTCTCCTGGCGCGCCATGCCGTTCCACGTCGCGTCGGTGGAACAGACGCTGATCCGGCGAGGGAGTGTATCGATGCGGTTCAGCGACTCGCGAGCGAATGCAACATCACCGCAGATGCGTTCCTAACGCTGGCTGCCGGACAGGGATTGTTCAATACCGATCGGGTCTGGAGCAACCCGCGCACAGATGTGCCGTACCAAGCAGGCTTGTACAACTTCACGAAACGCGATTATGTCGTTCGAAACGCGACAGACGCCGACCTGGAGTCACTTTGCCGGCTGGAAGAACTCTGTTGGCGGCACACGCGCAGTTCCCGGGAGAAGATCCGGAATCGCATCCTGACCCACCCTGCCGGGCAATTTGTTTTGGAAAAGGACGGTGTTGTACTCGGCGTCCTCTACAGCCAACGCATTGCGTCGGCTGATGCACTCATGACGCGCACCGCGGCGGATGTTCATGAGCTGTTCCACCCGTCGGGCCCGATTGTTCAGTTATTAGCTGTCAATATCGATCCGGAAGTGCAGGACGTGAGCTATGGCGATCAGTTGCTGGAGTTCATGCTACAGCGCTGCGGCTTGATGGCAGGCGTTACACAGGTGGTCGGAGTGACGTTGTGCAAACACTATCATGCTGAACACGAGATGCCGTTTGAGGAATACATCCGGCTGGAAGGTAGCGGCCAGGATCCGGTGCTGACATTTCATCAGTCGCACGGCGCAGGGATCGTCGGCGCCGTTCCAGGGTATCGGCCCGAGGATCATGCGAACCGCGGAAATGGCGTATTGGTGACTTACGACATCGCGAACCGCATTCCATCGCATATGCGCGCGAAGGAAGAAGACAAGATCGAGGGTGCGGCGACATCGGCTGAATCGGTGATGAACCCGCAGGCGCTCCGCGATCTTGTTTGCGCGGAAGCGGCAAAGCTGTTGGGAATCGATGCAGGAGTATGCGATCTCGATCGTCCCCTTATGGAGATGGGATTGGATTCCGCGGACCTGTTGAAGTTTCAACGATGCCTGGAAGAACCGTTGGGCCTGAAACTTGGAGCGGCGTTTTTCTTTGAGCACAATAGCTTGCGGAAAGTCATTGGATATCTGGAAAGCAAACTGCACGTCGATGGGAGTTCGGAGGCGATTCGTAACGACGCGCAGAACAACGCCGAATACGCCTCAGAAATTCATGCATCGGCAAATTTGCAGGCGGGAAGCGGTCCTATCTCCGAGAAAGATGTCGCGATCATCGGCATGTCGTGCAAACTCCCTGGAGGTATTGAGACACCGGCGCAATTATGGCAGGCGCTGGCTACAGCCAAAAGCGTGATCGAGTGCTATCCCCGATCGAGAGGGCCTTGGCCGGCGGAAGGCGAGAGGCCCGGCTTAGAGCGTGGCGGCTTTGTCCATGACGCGGATGCCTTCGACGCCTCCTTCTTCCGCATATCCCCCGCAGAAGCGCAGCGTATTGATCCCCAGCAGCGCATCCTGCTACAGCTTGCATGGGCGTGCCTTGAAGACGCCTCCATTCTGCCGGCCGAGCTAAAGGGGACGAATGCTGGCGTATTCATAGGAGCCAGCAACTGCGACTACGGCCGCCTGATCCAGGATGCGGGGCTCAAAGTGGAGGCCCACCACGGCGTGGGCAGTTCATTGGCCGTTTTGGCTAATCGCATATCTTATTTCTACGATTTTTCCGGTCCTAGCCTGGTCATTGATACGGCCTGCTCCTCTTCGCTTGTGGCCTTACATTCGGCCGTTCAATCTTTACGGTCGGGAGAATGCGCGGTGGCGCTGGCAGGTGGAATCAACCTGATTTGCCACCAGGACTTGGCGATTGCCTATCATGAAGCCGGTATGCTGGCGCCCGACGGCGTGTGCAAAGCATTCGACGTTGCTGCCAACGGTTATGTTCGTGCGGAGGGCGCGGTGCTGTTATTGCTCAAGCCGCTGACCAAGGCCGTGGCCGACGGTGATCGCATCCATGCTGTCATCAAAGGCAGCGCGGTCAACCATGGAGGGCTTGCCGGGGGACTCACCGTTCCCAATCCAAACAAACAAAGCGAATTGCTCGCAGCGGCCTGGAAAAACGCGGGAATCACTCCGTCGGAGTTGAGTTATATCGAGGCTCACGGCACCGGCACGCCGTTGGGCGATCCGATTGAAGTGCAGGGCATCCTGTCTGCCTATGACAGGCTCGGCTCCATTGAGGGTGCAAAGCCATGCGCAATCGGTTCTGTGAAAACTAACCTCGGACACCTGGAGTCGGCTGCGGGGGTTGCGGGGGTGTTGAAGGTTGTTGTTTCGATGCAGCGGCGCATGCTGCCCGCTTCGATCAACTTCCAGCAGCTCAATCCAAAGATCCATCTTGAGGATTCGCCTTTCCATATACAGCAGACGCTCACGGACTGGAGCGTCGAAGGACCACATGCAGCCGGCGTCAGCAGTTTTGGTTCCGGCGGGGCTAACGCTCATGTCGTGCTTAGGGAGTATGGCGCTGCATCGCACAGCGCCCGGCATGGAGACAGATATCTTTTTGTGCTCTCTGCAATGGATGCGGAACGCCTAAGAGACTACGCGGCTCAAGTGATTGACTGGCTGGAGGCGGGGTCGGAAGACACTATCTTCGGTGACGCCATTTACACCTGGCAGACTGGACGCACCCCGATGCGCGATCGTTTGGCGATCAAAGTACGGGATGCAGAGGAGCTCAGGGAGAAGCTGCGGCAGTGGCTAGGCGGCGCCAGGAATCTCCCGGACCTGTGGTCCGGTCACGCGATCTCCGAAGATATGAGCATCGGACGCGTTGGTCATTTTGCCCGCTCGCAGCGCATAATCGATCAAGCTCTGGCAGATCAGGATCTGGAGCAAATCGCACACCTGTGGACGTCGGGCGCGGAGATTGACTGGAAGAAGCTGAATGCCGGCGATTCCGAAGCGGACAAACCCCGATCTGTTAGCTTGCCCACGTATCCCTTCGCCAAGGATCATTATTGGATTCAGCTGCCGCAATACGCGAATGCCCCCGATCTCAGGGAACAGCGCTATGGAGGGCAAACGGTCGATACCCTGCTGGCGGAGCCCGTATGGGAAGAGAACGCCGGTGAGGTAGATGCCACTCCCGGCGCCGCGATCGCAGAGCACTATGTGATCGTGTGTGAGTTACCGAAGATAGATGCGGGCGAACTGGAACTACAGGTAACAGGTAGCAGGTGTATGTCGCTGAATGCGGACGAGAGCAAGAACATCGCCCAGCGTTATGGCGAATATGCGCTTGCGTGCTTTGAGCGTGTGCAGAGTATTCTCCGCGGCAAGCCCGCTGGCAAGGCGCTGGTACAAATCGTTGCGCCCGGCGATGGCGAAGCGACGCTCCTTGCAGGCCTATCGGGATTATTGAAGACCGCAGCAATCGAGAGCTGTCATTTTGCCGGACAAATCATTCTTGTTCCCGCGGACACGAGCGCCCAGAGATTGAGCGAGCTGATTCGAAACGAAAAGCATCATGGCCCGGACGCTCTGGCCAAGGATGTTATGGTCCGCTACGAACAAGGAACGCGGCTGGTGCAGCGCTGGGATATTGTGTCGGCCGTGGCGGAGACGGCCCCGATCGCGCTTCAGGATGACGGAGTGTACTTGATCACCGGCGGCACGGGAGGTTTGGGAGTTCTGTTCGCAAGCGAAATCCTCGCGCAAGCGCGCGATGCTCGCGTGGTGATCACGGGGCGCTCATCTTTAGATGCGGAAAGGAGCGCTCGCATCGAAGCGCTCAATGCGCAACCAGGCCGAGTGAGCTATCGCCAATTGGATCTGTGCGATCCCGGCGCGGTGAGAGAACTAATCACCGCAGTGCGCAGTGAATACGGAAGGCTCAACGGAATTCTTCACTGCGCCGGGATGATCGCGGACGACCTGATCGTTAACAAGACAGCGGCCCAGTTCCAGGATGTGCTGCGACCCAAAGTAATCGGAACGTACAATCTCGATCTAGCAGACCAAGACGCGGCGTTGGATTTCTTTGTGCTGTTTTCTTCGATTGCTTCCGCTACAGGAAACATGGGGCAGGCCGACTATGCGGCAGCAAACGGATTCATGGATCAGTTCGCCGCGTTCCGCAATCGTCTGGTTGCTGCCGGACAAAGGAGCGGACGGACGCGCTCGATCAATTGGCCATTGTGGAGAGCGGGCGGAATGAGCATCGAGGAGGCGACCGAGGAGATGCTGCGACAGGCCACCGGCGTTGCTCCGATGCGAACAGAAACGGGCTTCAAGGCGTTTTATAGGAGCCTTGCGCGGCCAGCCGATCAGCTTCTGGTTGTGGAAGGCGATCTGCCAAGGATTCTCGCATACTTGCAAGAAATCCGCTTGCGTGGCCAAACAGCGGAGATGAGGTTCGATAGCGTCACTCAAACGGCTAGTGCGCAGCCGGCAGTCGTTGTCGCGGTCGATCATTTACAGGAAGAACTGAAAGCGCTGTTGGCGAAGACGCTGCAGATTCAAGCCGCCGGCATCGACATTGATCGAGCGTTTGTCGAGCTTGGGTTGGACTCTTTTCTCGGCGCCGAGCTGATGGTTGCAATCAATAAACGATACGGCACGGCGCTTTCGAGCATCAAGCTGTATGACTATCCGACAGTAGGAGAGTTGGCAGCCTTCTTGCATGAGCAGATCCAGGAGGCACGAGAGGCTCTTGCGCCGCAGGCGCAAGCTCGCGGTGCGGAACTGCCCGCGCGGATCGCCAGACCGTCGCTAGTCTTGCAGGAGGAGAAGAACGGTGCTGGATGGCCTTCCGGTCCGGCTGTTTCCGACGACACAATTGCAGTGATTGGGATGTCGGGAAGATATCCTCAGGCCCGCAACCTGACACAGTATTGGAACAATCTGGTCCAGGGAAAAAACGCCATTGTCGAGGTTTCTCCGTCGCGATGGGATGTGAATCGGTATTACGATTCCGACAGCGATCGCAAGGACAAGACCTATTCGAAATGGATGGGAGCCTTGGACGACATCGATTGTTTCGATCCGCTCTTTTTCCGTATTTCGCCGCAGGAAGCCGAGTACATGGATCCTCAGCAGCGGCTCTTCTTGGAAGAAAGCTACAGGGCGTTTGAAGATGCGGGTTATTCCGCCAGGGCCATGGACAACCAGATGTGCGGCGTCTACCTCGGAATTACCACAAACGAATACGCGTCGCTTCTGGCGCGATGCGGTGTGCCTGCGCCTCCAATCACCAGCAACAACATCGCGATCGCCGCAGCCCGGATCGCGTACTTCCTCAACTTAAAGGGACCGGCGATTTCCATAGATACGGCCTGTTCGTCATCTCTTGTGGCGACTCACTTGGCGTGTCAGGCGCTTCGGAACCACGAGATCCATATGGCATTGGCCGGCGGGGTCACGCTGTCGCTGACCCCGGAGCCTTTTATTGCGATGAGCCAAGCCGGCATGCTTTCCTCGGTGGGCCAATGCAAAGCCTTCGACGATACGGCGGATGGAATGGTGAACGCCGAAGGCGTGGGCGTTGTGGTGCTGAAGCGGCTCAAAGACGCTGAAGCAGACGGCGACAACATCTACGGAGTGATTCTGGGTTCAGGCATCAATCAGGACGGCCGTACCAACGGCATCACGGCTCCGAGCGTCAACAGCCAGATCGATCTGGAGAGAGCCGTCTATTCCAGATATGGAATCGATCCTGAAACAATCACCTGCGTAGAAGCGCACGGTACGGGGACGAAGCTAGGCGATCCGATCGAGCTAGAAGCGATTGCGACGGTCTTTCGCAAAAGGACGAACAAGAGAAATTTCTGCGCACTGGGCTCGGTGAAAAGCAATATCGGCCACGCGATCGCGGCAGCCGGCGTTGCGGGACTGCAAAAGGTTCTGCTTTCGATGCGGCATCGCACTCTGGCGCCGACCCTGCACGTAACCAAAGAGAATGTTCAGTTCGATTTTGCGAATTCGCCATTTTATGTAAACCAAAAGATGCAATCCTGGAATTCACCAGGCGGGCTCCCACGCCGCGCGGCGGTCAGCTCTTTCGGATTCAGCGGCACCAATGCGCACATGGTGCTTGAAGAGTATGTACCGCAGTGCGAATTCAGCTCTGCGTCCAAGGCTTCGCGCGATGCGGTTTATATCGTTCCTTTATCTGCCCGGAAGAAGGAGCAGCTTCAACAGCGGGTCCGGGATCTTCTGGCTTATCTTCGCCAGGAAGAACTTCCCACCGATCTGATGGAATTAGCCTACACGTTGCAGATTGGCCGGGAGGCGATGGAAGAGCGCGTCGGCTTCCTGACCAACTCGGTCGAGGATCTGACGGAGAAGCTGGACGCTTATCTGCGTGGAAAGCAGAGTGTGGAAGGCGTTTATGAGGGGTCCGCAAGACATGGCAAGGAGAGCGCAGATAGCGAAGGGGATGACGCGGAGTTGAACGACGCTATTGTCGATCAATGGGTCGCGGAAAGAAAGTACGCTAAGCTGCTGGAGCACTGGGCGAAAGGGCTAAACCTGAATTGGAGCCTGATGTATAGCGGTAAGAAGCCGCGGCGTATCAGCTTGCCGTCGTATCCGTTCGCGCGTGAGCGGTATTGGATACCGGGTGCAAAACCGGAGGTTGAAACCAAGCGCGCATCGGTGAGTAGAAACTCCCCCTCCCTCATTGGAAACATGCAAAATAGGCTGGCGAACGAACCCAGCCGGCCAGTTCCCTGGGATTGTGCCAATTATTGGAAAAATCTGGACGCGCTTATCGTAAAAGTTCTTTGGGTGCAGTTGCAGTCCCTGGGGCTCTTTTCTATTGGAGAGTCGTCGATCCCCCAATGGAAGGCTGCAACGGGATCGCCCGCGGTGTATGGGCGCTGGCTGCATGAGACGCTAATGCTGCTCGCAGAGAGAGGACATCTGGTTTACGACGCAGGGCTATGCACAGTGAAGGACCCAGTCGCAGACGAGAGAGACAGTGCGTGGGAGGAGTGGAACACAGAAAAGAACCGCTGGTTGCAGGATCCACATCTGAAAGCGCACGGATTGTTGCTGGAGACCGCTCTCCACGCGTTGCCTGAGATATTGACCGGAGCCTGCCCGGCGACAAGTATTCTGTTTCCCGATTCCTCAATGGAGTTGGTGGAGGGCATCTACAAAAACAATCCTGTCTCCGATTATTTCAATGAAGAATTGTCGAACACGCTGCTTGCCTATCTGGAGGAACGGCGCAAGCAAGATCCAGGCTCGCGCATCCGGATTCTGGAAGTCGGAGCCGGCACAGGGGGCAGCACGGCCCTGTTGTTGAAGAGCCTGCAAAGCTGCAAGGGACAGATTGAGGAGTATTGCTACACCGACATTTCCAGAGCGTTCCTCATTCACGGCGAAAAGGAGTACGGCGCGGGCAATCCATATCTGACGTGCCGGCTGTTCAATGCGGAAGAGCATCCGGCAGAACAAGACATCGATATCAACGGATACGACGTTGTTATCGCGACCAATGTGTTGCACGCAACCAAGAACATTCGTAGGACTTTGCGCCATGTAAAGGCCGCGCTAAAGACGAACGGCTTGCTGTTGCTGAACGAGATGGCCGACAATACTCTATTCCTGCATTTAACCTTCGGGTTGCTGGACGGTTGGTGGGTGCATCAGGACGAGGCTCTGCGGATTCGCGGTTGTCCCGGACTTCAGGCGGAGGTTTGGGGACGCGTGTTGGAAGCCGAAGGCTTTCGCGGCGTGTTCTTCCCGGCGAAAGCCGTGCATGCCTTGGGACAGCAGATCATCGTTGCGGAAAGCGACGGAGCGATCCAGGAATATCGGCTGACCCAGGCCGCAGCGGTAACACATGCAAGAGATCTTCGGGGTCCGGCGCTAGCGAACTTGCAGACGCGCCCGCCGCTCGCTGCGATGCGCACCGTGTCCGACTCAGGCGCTTTGGTGGAGAGGGTCCATGCTTTTCTGATCGATGCCGTATCTCAGATGATGAAGATCAAGACGGAAGACATTGATCTTGACGCCGAGTTAAGCCGATTTGGGTTCGACTCGATTAGCTTGACCGGCTTTAGCAAGTATCTGAATCAAGAACTGCAGATTGGCCTGACTCCCGCTGCATTTTTTGAGAATCCAACTTTGCGTGGCTTAGGCGCTTATCTTGTGGCCAAGCATCGCGAGGCAATGGGAAATAAGTTCCATTCATGGGCTGACACCAAACCTCCTGTTGTTTTTTCGGAGAGGGACAATGCCATCCATGACGAGTCTTCCCCGGTACTTGCTCCTGCCGGTCAGAGACCGGAAGAGCATCACGCCGCAGAGCCGATCGCCATCATCGGAATGAGCGGCTGCTTCCCGCAGGCGGAAGATATCGACGCGTTTTGGCGGAATCTTCTCGAAGTGTCAAGGGCGGAGTAAAACCAGTCCACTGTGGCGGAGTAAAAGCGGGCCATTAGTTGGATGTAAAGTTGTTAGTATGCGGGGTAGAAGGGCCTCTGGAGCGTAGCGGAAGAGGCCCTTCT
>Ga0181535_10000814_pt1 | contig 43934 bp, 36 predicted proteins | sample PEATcosm2014_Bin_44_FD_119774 | JGI IMG/M metagenome (GOLD analysis project Ga0181535, IMG submission 119774) | Peatland microbial communities from MTU Mesocosm Facility, Houghton, MI, USA - PEATcosm2014_Bin17_30_metaG | ecosystem: Environmental > Terrestrial > Soil > Wetlands > Peat | place... | reverse complement strand
GGAGGGGGTCGCCGGCCCGGGGAGACCATAGGGGAGATCGGATTGCGGGTTACCCGGAGGGTGATCCCTGCCTTCCTGGCCGTCGCGGTCGTCGTTCTCGGGCTGCCCATCGGCCCGCGCCAGGTCCGGGCTGACACCACCGCCCAGCTGGAGGCCGAGCGAGCCGCCCTGCTCCAGCAGCTTGCGGCCATCAGCAGCCAGGAGAGCGCCGCCACCAACGCCCTCACCACCGCCGAGGCCAGCTTCGACCAGGCCACGACGGCGCTCAACGCGTCGCGCGATCAGCTCGCCGCGCTGAACACCGAGCTCTCCACGCTGAACGGCGACATCAACACCGACAAGGCGCAGGAGAGCGCGGCGCGCAGCGCCCTCTCCACCCTCGCCCGCGCCACCTACGAGAGCGTGTCGGGCAACACGGTGATGACCGCGGTGCTCAACGCCAAGGACTTCAGCGCGGCGATGGACAGCATCTCCGGGGCCTCGAGCGTCACCACCCAGATCCGCGGCCTGCAGACCACGCTCTCCCACGACCAGGCGGACCTCCTCTCCAAGCAGAGCGCGGCCCAGGCCGACTTCGCCCAGGCGTCCAGCCTGGAGTCCGAGCTCTCGGCTCAGTCCAACCAGCTCCTGGCCATCGTCTACCAGCGCAACCAGATCGTCGCCCAGCTCAACGGGCCGGCGCGGACCCTCGCGGCCGAGATCGACGAGATCGACATGCAGCTCGGCGGCTCCACCATCCCCGGCGGCTCGTGCTCCGACGACTTCGCATACGGCGACTGCACCTGGTACGTGGCGACCCGGCGCTGCATCCCCTGGGGGGGGAATGCCAACGCGTGGTACTACAACGCCTCGCGTCTCGGCTACGAGGAGGGCTCGGTCCCCGAGGTGGGAGCGGTCGCGGTCTGGTACCAGGGCCAGGGCGGCGCCAACGCCTACTACGGCCATGTCGCCTACGTCGAGGCGGTGGGGCCCAACGTGGGGGTGGGCTCGGTGTCGGTGGTGCCGGCCGGCGACTTCGAGATCTCCGAGATGAACTGGGATGCCTGGGACTCGGTCGACTACCGAGTCCTCCCCGACGACGCCACCTACTTCCAGGGCTTCATATACGGTCCGGGCTGAACCGCGGCCCCGGCCGGCGGCGCCGGCCAGCTCTCGCCGAGCCCGCTGCGACCCCGCCTCAGTCCTCCCCGCCCTCCTCGACGCGTAGGCGGGGGACCCGCGATGAGACCGCGCAGAGCACCTCCCAGCTGATGGTGCCGCCGGCGGCGGCGACCTCGTCGGCTCCCAGCCAGGCATCCCCCTGCCCGCCGAAGAGGACGGCCTCGTCGCCCGCCCGCACCGCGTCGACCCGGGAGACGTCGGCGGCGAGCTGGTCCATGCTGATCCTGCCGATGATCGGGCAGCGGCGCCCGTCCACCAGCACCGACCCGCGATTGGACTGCGCCCGCTGCACCCCGTCGGCGTAGCCGGCGGAGATGGCGGCGACCCGGGTGTCCCGCTCGGCGACCCAGGTGCGGCCGTAGCCGACGCTCTGGCCGGGGTGCACGGTCTTGACCTGGGTGACCCGCGCCCGGAAGCTCATGGCGGGGCGGAGCTCGGTCGCGACCGCCGTGCCCCCGGGCGCGTAGCCGTAGATGGCGAGCCCGCAGCGGACCAGGTCGTGGCGCGTCTCGGGGAGGCCGAGCGCCGCCGCGCTGTTGGCCGCGTGGAGGATCAGCCCCGGCCAGCGCCGGCGCAGCCCGTCGACGGCGTCGACGAAGACGTGGTCCTGCCGGAGGGTGAAGTCGGGATCGTCCTCGGCGTCGGCGAAATGGGTGAAAGCGGCCACCGGCTCGACCCGCGCGCCGGCGCGCTCGACCGCCCGGATCAGGGCGGGCACCGCCTCCGGCGGGGCCCCGAGGCGGCCCATGCCACTGTCGATCTTCAGGTGGATCCGCGCCGGCAGCCCGCGGCCGGCGGCCGCCGCGACCGCGGCCACCTGCTCCGGATCCCAGACGGTGATCTGGACCCCGGCCGCGACCATGGCGTCGAGGTGCGCCGGATGCGCGGCTCCGACCACAAGCAGATCGGCGGAGAAGCCCTCGGCGCGGAGCTGGAGTGCCTCCTCCGCCGATGAGACCCCGAGCCAGGTGGCGCCCCCCTCCAGGGCCGCGGCGGCGGTGAGCGCGGCGCCGTGACCGTAGCCGGCCGCCTTGACCATGGCCATCACCGCCACCCGGTCCCCCACCACACGCCGGATCACCTCGAGGTTGTGGCGGATGGCCGAGGCGTCGACGTCCGCCCATCGGCTCAGCTCCCGGCGCCGGCCGGCGGCCGGGAGGGCGACGCCGGTCATGGACGCCCGCGCCCGCCCCCGCGCCGCTCGAGGGCACGCCGGAGCCGCTCCTGGGCGGTGGGGAGCATCTCGACCACGTCGCCGGCGAGCACCCCCGCCCGGCCCCGCTCCGCCTCCACCAGGCAGCCGGCCTCGGCGTGCACCGTGACCGCCGCGACCGCGGCGTCGAAGGGATCCAGCCCGGCCGCCAGCATGGCGCCGCAGACCCCGCTCAGCACGTCGCCGGTACCCCCGGTGGCCAGGGCCACGGTCCGGTGCCGGTCGACGTGGAGGCGGCCGTCGGGGGCCGCGACCACCGTCTCGGCCCCCTTGAGCACCAGGGTGACGCCCCGTTCAGCGGCGAACCGGGCGGCCAGGCCGGCGCGGTCGGCCTGCACCTCCCGGGTGGTGAGCCCGGCCAGCCGCCCCATCTCCGCCGGGTGCGGGGTCAGCACCAGGGGGGCGGGGCACGCGTGCCAGTCGAACCCGGCGGCGGCGGCGATGTTGAGCGCGTCGGCGTCGACCACCGCGGGGACGGCGAGCCCTCGGAGCAGCTCGAGCAGGGCCGCCTCGGTGCTCCCGGCACGTCCCAGCCCGGGGCCGACCACAGCGGCGCTCGCGACCGGGAGGTGGTCGCGGCGGAGGGTGGCGACCGCGGTGGCGTCGAGCCCGGCCGCCCCGGCCTCCCCGACCGGATGGGCCATCACCTCCAGGCAGCGGCCCGCCACCACGGGGTAGACGCCGGCGGGGACGCAGACCCTGACCAGCCCGGCCCCGGCGCGGGCGGCGCCGAGCGCGGAGAGGAGGGCGGCACCCGCCGTGCCCACCGCGCCGGCAACGATCACCACGGTGCCGAAGGTCCCCTTGTGCCCGTCGGCCGGGCGGACGGGCAGGCGGAGGCCGTCGGGGGGAGCCAGCGCCGGCGGGCCGCCGGGGCCGTCGAGGGAGGCCGCCACCACCGCGATCGCCAGCCCGGCGTCGTGGGTCATGCTGACCGCGATCTCGGTGGCGGCTCCGTCCACCCGGATGGTCGGGGCTCCCCCGGGGCGGTTGACCACCTCGATGGCCCGGTAATGGGGGATGCGCAGGCCGGCCTCGCCGTACAGCTTCATGACCGCCTCCTTGGCGGCCCAGCGGGTGGCGAAGCGCTCCGGCCGGGACCGGGCCCGGCGCCGCTCCGTCTCGGTGAAGATCTTCTCGGCGAAGCGCGGATGCCGGCCCATGGCCGCGGCGATGCGCTCGACCGGGGTGACGTCCACACCGACCACCAGCCGTCTCACCGCGGCGCCCTCATCACCGGGTGCTCACTCCACGGACACCGACTTGGCGAGGTTGGCGCCGCCGGGAGCTCATTCCACGGTCACCGACTTGGCGAGGTTGCGCGGCTGGTCCACGTCGCAGCCGCGCTCGACCGCCACGTGATAGGCGAAGAGCTGGAGCGGCACCACGTTGATGAGCGGCGAGACCAGCTCGCTGCAGGCGGGGACACGGATCAGGTCACGGGCCAGGTCGGGCTCCACGTCGTCGTCGTCCTCGGTGACCAGGGCGATCACCGGCGCATCGCGCGAGCGCACCTCGGCGATGCTGCTGAGCGTCTTGGGCAGGGTGGCGGAGCGGGTGGCCACCGCCACCACCGGCACCTCGGCGTCGAGGAGCGCGATCGGACCGTGCTTGAGCTCCCCGGCCGCGTAGCCCTCGGCGTGGATGTAGGAGACCTCCTTGAGCTTGAGGGCCCCCTCCAACGCGGTGGCGACGTTGATCCCGCGCGCGATGTAGATCGCGTTGCGGACGTGGGCGTAGCGCTGAGCCATCTCGGCGAGCTGCGGCTCGAGCTCCAGGCAGCGGCGGACGCGGTCCGGGACCTCCCTGAGCTCGGCCACCACGGCGCGGTGCCGTTCGACCGGGAGCGCGCCGCGCGCGGCCCCCAGCGCCAGCGCGATCAGCAGGCCGCAGACCATCTGGGCCACCAGCGTCTTGGTGGCGAGCACGCAGATCTCCGGTCCCGACTGCATGAAGAGGACGGCGTCGGCCTCCAGGGCGAGCGCGCTGCCCACCACGTTGGTCACCGCCACCACCCGGGCGCCGCGGCGCCTGGCCTCGCGGACCGCCGCCATGGTGTCGGCGGTCTCCCCCGATTGCGAGATGGCGATGACCAGGCTGTGCTCGTCGACCAGCGGGTCGCCGTAGCGGAACTCGCTGGCGTTCTCGACCTCGCAGCGGAGCCGGGCCAGCTGGCGGATGGCGGTGGCGGTGTAGAGACCGGCGATCCACGCCGATCCCATCCCGATCACCCGCACCTCGGTCAGCGCCGGGATCGCCGCGGCATCGAGGAAGCCCTCGAGCTGGATCTCACCGGCGGCGTCGATGCGGCCGCGCAGCGCGTTCTCGACGGCCTCCGGCTGCTCGTTGATCTCCTTGAGCATGAAGTGCGGGTAGCCACCCTTCTGGGCCTGCTCGACGTCCCAGTCGACCTCGATGGTCCGGGGGGTCACCACCACCCCGCCGAGATCGGTGATGGTGAGCCCGTCGGGGGTGCCGGCGACCACCTGGTCCTCACCGATCAGCGTTATCCGGCGCGCGTACGGGATCAGGGCGGTGATGTCACTGCTCAGGAACACCTCGCCCTCGCCGACCGCGGCCACCAGCGGCGCATTGCGCCGCGCGCCGACCAGCGTGTGGGGCTCGTCGGCGGAGATCACGACCAGCGCGTAGGCGCCCTCGACCCGCCGCAGCGCGGAGCGGGTCGCGTCGGCCAGGTCACCGTCGTAGAGCTCCTCGATGAGGTGGGCCAGCACCTCGGTGTCGGTGTCGCTGCGAAGCTCGTGACCGCGCGCCACCAGCTCGGCACGGAGCTCCCGGTGGTTCTCGATGATCCCGTTGTGGATCAGCTGGATGCGGCCGTGGCAATCCTGGTGCGGGTGGGCATTCACGACCGTGGGCCGGCCGTGGGTGGCCCAGCGGGTGTGGCCGATCCCGAGGTGCCCGGTCGGGATCCCGTCCTGCTCGCAGCGGGCGATCAGGTCGGCCACCTTGCGATCGCTCTTGACCACGCTGTGATGGCCGCCCTCGGTCCCGTCGAGGACCGCGATCCCGGCCGAGTCGTACCCCCGGTACTCCAGACGCTGGAGGCTCTCCAGCAGCACCGGGGCGGCCGAGCGCCCGCCGGCATAGCCGATGATGCCGCACATCAGCGGGCAGGCCGGGCGCCGGCGCGGCGATGACGTTGCAGGGGAATCCTCACCTCGGAGGGTCCAACGCCCCCCGCCCGCCCGCGGTTACGGCTCACCACGATCGGTGCACTAGGGCGTCGGCGCCGGGGTCGGGGCCGGGGTCGGCGTCGGGAGCGGCGTGACCGTGATGGTCACCGCCACGGAGGTGGGGCTCACCGTGATGCCGGCCGGGGCCTGGATGTTCACGTGGTAGGTGACCGTCCCGGTCTGGCCCGCGATGTCGATGCTGCCGGTGCTCACCGTGGCCAGGTTGGCGCCGTTGATGAGGTCCTGCGATCCGGTGAGGGTGACGGTCACGGGCGTGTAGCCGTCGATGGTGACCTGGTCCCCGGCGGGCGCCCCGATCACCGGGCCGAGCACCACCGAGGCGGTCCGGGTGGTGTCGACACCGACCACGGTGATCACCACATTGACGGTGGCCGGGGTGACGTTGACGTCGGAGAGCAGGCGCCCGGCGGCGTCATAGGGGTAGAGGGCCACGGTGCCATCGAAGTTGGCGCGCTGGTTGGAGAGATCGATCTGCTGGGTCCGGACCTGGATCCCGATCAGCTCGTGCTCGGGCCCGGTCGCGGTGACCGTGTCCGGGGTTGGGAGCACGGTGCCCACCTCGTAACCGGGTGGCGGGGTGTGGCTCACCGTCACCTGGACAGTCTCGGTGCTGCTCCCCGAGGTGTCGACCGCCGCCATCACCGAGGTCGGTGGGTCGTCGAGGTCGATGTTGGGGTCCGAGTTGGAGATCTTCAGGGGCAGCCTGACGGTGGCGGGCACCTGGTCTCCGATCGCCCGGATCGCGTTGTAGTCGACGGTGACCTGGAGGCTGCTCCGGCTGAAGGCGTCGAGGTGCTGCTCGGTCCCGGTCACGTAGACGGTGAGGTTGGGGATGGGCGCGGTCAGCAGGTAGCCGGCCGGCAGGCTCACGTCCGGGGCCGGGGGCTGGGGAACCGGGACCGACACCGATCGCGTCCCCGGCGGGTTGGTCGCCAGCACCACCCCGGCCCAGGCGACGATGGCCAGCACCAGGGCGAGCAGCTTGAGTCGCCAGTTGCGGGTGAGGAATCGGATCATCAGGGACTGCGCCGGCCCAGCGCACGCAGGGCCGCCCCACTCCGGACCAGGGGCCGGATGGCGGCCCCGGGCCGGCGGGACACCGGCGGCAGCACCAGGTTGGTGAGCATCTCCTGGAGCTTGGCGCGGTCCAGGCCCCGGTAGAGCTTGCCACCGTACGCGAGGCTGATGAAGCCGGTCTCCTCGCTGACGATCAGGATCACGGCGTCGGACTGCAGGGTCAGTCCCAGCGCGGCGCGGTGCCGGGTGCCCATCCGGCCCACCCCGGGGAGCGCGTCGGCGAGCGGGAGCACGCAGCCGGCGGCGACCAGCCGGGTGTCGCGGATGATCACGGCGCCGTCATGCAGCGGCGAGCCGATGTAGAAGACGGTGGTGAGGATCTCGGCGGTGACCTCGCCATCGATCCGCACCCCGCTCACCGCGACGTTCTCGAGGCCGGTCTCGCGCTCGAAGACGATGAGCGCCCCGGAGCGGTTCTCGCTGAGCGTGGCCGCCGCGCGCACCACCTCCTCCACGGTGCGGGCGATCGGCGGGACCGGGTGCCTCCCCAGCATGAAGCGGACCGTGCCCAGGCGCCCGACCTGGTCCAGGGCCCGGCGCAGCTCGGGCTGGAAGAGCACGATCACGCCAATCAGGATGGCCTGGCCGGCATTGGCGAAGATGAACTCGAGCAGGCGCAGCCGGAAGGCCTGGGCGAGTAGCCCGATCACCAGGAGCACCCCGAGACCCACCAGGAGCTGGACCGCCTGGGTGCCCCGGATCAGCTTGAAGAGCTGATAGAGGAGGAAGGCGACGATGACGACGTCGACGATGTCCCGCCAGCCGACCGCCCCCAGGAAGATCAGGGCGCTGTGCAGGAAGTCGGTCACGCCGGGGCCGCCGCGGCGCCTTCCCGGCCGGCGCCCTGCCGGCGGCCGTCCCCTCCGTCCCGCCCGTCCCCCGTCCCGGCGCCGAAGATCAGGCTGAGCAGCGCCTGCTGCGCCCAGAGCCGGTTCTCAGCCTGGTCGAAGACCACCGATTGGCGCCCGTCGAGGACGGCGTCGGTGATCTCCTCGCCACGGTGGGCGGGGAGGCAGTGCATGACCCGCGCGGTGGGTGGAGCGAGCTGGAGCAGGGATTCGTTGACCTGCAGGTGGGCGAAGTCGTCGCGCCGCTGCTGCTGCTCCGCCTCCTGCCCCATGCTGGTCCAGACGTCGGTGTAGATGATCTCGGCGTCCTCGAGCCCCTCGGCCGCCGCATGGGAGAGGCGAACCGGGGAGCGGCTCCCGGCCAGCTCGCCGGCGCGCTCCAGCACGGCGGGATGAGGCTCGTAGCCGGGTGGTCCGACCACCCGCAGGTCGATCCCCAGCAGGGTGGCCGCGTAGATCCACGAGGTGCAGACGTTGTTGCCGTCACCGACATAGCAGACCCGGGCGCCCTCGAGATGACCGAGCAGCTCGCGGATGGTCAGGCAGTCGGCCAGCACCTGGCAGGGGTGCTCGCGGTCGGTCATCGCGTTCACGACCGGGCCCCGCGCCGAGCGGGCGAGGGTGACCAGGTCGCGATGCGAGCTGAGCCGGGCGACGATGCCATCGACGTAGCGATCGAGGATCCGGCTGATGTCCGCGGTGGACTCCCGCTCACCGATCTGGATCTCGCTGTTGAAGAGGGGGATGGGATGGCCGCCGAGGTGACGGATGGCGACCTCGAAGGAGACCCGGGTGCGGTTGCTCGGCCGCTGGAAGATCATCGCCAGGTTGCGACCGGCCAGCGGGCGTCCCGGATCGGCCCCCGCCTTGAAGGCGGTGGCCACGTCGAGGACCTCAGAGATCTCGGGGGCGGTGAGATCGGCGATGGAGATCAGGTCGCGCCCCGCCAGCGATGCCATTTGGACCCTATGTTCGCACCGTTCGCCGCCGGCGGCGTGCGCGCCGCGGGGTTGGCAGCGGCGCTCGCGGGGGTTGGTGGCGGCGTTCGCGAGGGTTGGCGGCAGCGGTCGTGGGCGGCCGGGCAGCCGTCCTCGCCCCCGCGCCGGCGTCCCACCCCAATACGATGGCGGTAGGGTACGCCGCGATGAGAGTGCTGGTGCTGGTGTGGGGCCGCCAGGTGGAGACCCTGCAGGCCTCGCCGCTGCTGCGGACGCTGGCCGCCGGGTTGCCAGGCGGGACGGTCGCCGTCGCCTGCTCCCCGGCCGCAGCTCAGGTCGCGCGCGCCCTCGAGGGGGTAGGCGTGGTCCTGCCGCTGCGCGGCCTGGACCCGGGCGCCTCGCCGGCGGCCGGGCTGGCCGCCTGGGCGCGGCTTCGCCGCCTCCGCTACGACGTCGCCATCCTCTGTGGCACCGCGGCGCGGCCGCGGATCCTCGCCTACCTGGCCGGTTTCGCGCGCCGGGTCGGGGTGGGGGGTGGGCTCACCGCGGCGCTGCTCAGCGATCACACCCGGCCCCGCCCGGGGGAGAACCAGGCCGCCACCTGGGTCCGGCTGGCCCATCTGCTCGGCATCGGCCGCGAGCGGCATCAGCCGCGGCTCGAGCCCGGGCCGGCGGCGGCGGAGCAGGCGCTGGTCCAGCTTCACAGCACCGCCATCGCCGACGGCCGGCTGCTGGTGGCGCTGGCCCCGGGCATCGGCCACACCGATCTGAGGTCGCCCGACCCGGAGACCACCGCCTGGGAGCCGGAGCGATGGGCGCACCTCGCCAACCAGCTCTCGACCCGGCACGGCGCCGGGGTCATCTTCGTCGGCGCCGTGGAGGACCAGGGCGCGGCGATGGCTGCCGCGGTCGACATCGCCGGCCCCCACGCCGACGTCACCGGCCAGCTCGACGTGCTGGGGACCGCCGCCCTGCTCGGGCTCTGCGACCTGGTGGTCAGCGGCGACTCGCCGCTGCTCCACCTGGCCGCGGCGGTCGGGACCCCCACCGTCGGCCTCTTCGGTCCCACCGACGGCCGCCGGCGCGGCGCCTACGGCGACGAGCACCGGGTGGTCCAGGCGGTGCCGCTCCCGGGTCATCACCACGCCCTGCACCACACCAGCGGGGGTTCCATGGAGCAGATCCGGGTCGAGGACGTGCTGGCGGCGATCGAGACCGCCCTCTGACGGTCCGCGACCGGGCCGGCGGGCGATCGCCCCGGAGCCGTGGCGAGAGCCGGTCGCGGCCGCGGCAGCAGTGCCGCCGGTGGTGGGTCGGCGGCATGCGACGGCTACACTCGGCGACGATGACCTCTCCGGAGAAGCCCGCGAACCCGCGTCGTGACGATCTGCGCAACCTCGCGATCATCGCCCACGTGGATCACGGCAAGACCACGCTGGTCGACGCGATGCTCAAGCAGTCGCGTGTCTTCGGAGCCCACGAGCAGGTCGGCGAGCTCATCCTCGACTCCAACGAGCTGGAGCGCGAGAAGGGCATCACCATCCTCGCCAAGGCGACGTCGATCCGCTACCACGGCGTCAAGCTCAACATCATCGACACTCCCGGACATGCCGACTTCGGCGGAGAGGTCGAGCGCGTGCTGGGCATGGCCGAGGGATGCCTGCTGCTCGTCGACGCGGTGGACGGACCGATGCCGCAGACGCGGGTCGTGCTCCGCCAGGCGCTGGCGCTCGGGCTGCGGCCCATCCTCGTGATCAACAAGATCGACCGGGTCAACGCCCGGCCCGCCGAGGCGGTGGAGGCGACTCACGATCTCCTGCTCGAGCTCGCGCGCGACCCCGAGCAGCTCGATTGCCCGGTGATCTACACCAACGCGCGCGAGGGCACCGCGACCCTGGACCTGCGTCGCGAGGGCACCACCATCGAGCCGCTCCTCGACACCATCGTCGAGCACATCGAGCCACCCGGCGGCGACCCCGACGGTCCCCTCCAGCTCATGGTCAGCAACCTCGACCACGACAACTGGAGCGGCCGCCTGGCGATGGGACGGATCGCGCGCGGACGGATCGCACCCGGAGACGCCGTGGTGGTGTGCACCGCGGAGGGCACGAGCCTGCGCCAGCGCATCGCCACCGTGCTGTCGGTGGAGGCGCTGCAGCGGCTCCCGGTGCAGCAGGCGTCGGCGGGTGACATCGTCTTCGTGAGCGGTCTTCCCGACGTCGCCATCGGCGACACCATCGCCGACCCCGACCAGCCCGAGGCCCTGCCGCGGCTCTCGGTCGGCGATCCCACCCTCCGGATGCAGTTCTCGGTCAACCAGTCCCCCTTCGCGGGTCAGGAGGGGATCCTGAGCAGCACGTCACGACAGCTCCGCGCCCGCCTCCAGCGCGAGCTGCTCACCAATGTCGCGCTGCGCGTCGAGGACGGCCCCACCGCGGACATCTTCGACGTCAGCGGCCGCGGCGAGCTCCACCTCGCCATCCTAGTGGAGACGATGCGCCGCGAGGGCTACGAGTTCGAGGTCTCGCGTCCCGCGGTGATCACGCGCGAGATCGACGGGCACCGCTGCGAACCGGTGGAGGAATGCATCATCGACTGCGACACCGATGCGGTCGGCGCGATGACCGAGTCGCTCGGCGCCCGCGGGGCGACCCTGCACCAGATGCGCACCGACGCCGGCCGTGGCGCCCGGCTCATCTACCGCGCTCCCACCCGCGCGCTGATCGGGCTGCGCAGCCAGATCCTCACCCTGACCCGCGGCACCGGCGTGATGGCCTCCCGGGTGGTGGGCTGGGAGCGCTGGCGCCAGCTCCCCGCGACCACCCGCAACGGGGTGGTCACCGCCAGCCAGAGCGGCACCGCGGTGGCATACGGGCTGCTCTCGCTGCAGGAACGCGGTCAGCCCTTCATCGGTCCGGGGACACCGGTGTACGAGGGGATGGTGGTGGGCCTCAACCGCCGTCCCGGTGACATCCACGTCAACGTCACCAAGCAGAAGCAGAAGACCAACATCCGCTCCTCGACCGAGGACTTCACCATCAAGCTCACCCCGCCACGCCAGATGTCCCTGGAGGAGAGCCTCGACTTCATCGAGGACGACGAGCTGGTGGAGGTCACCCCCAAGGGCTTCCGGATCCGCAAGCGGGTGCTGAGCGCCGAGCTCCGGATCAAGATCCGCAAGCAGGCCACGGTCCGGGCCGACTGAGCCTCCGGCCACCCCGGCTCGGAGGCGCCGGGCAGGGGTTCCGCTCCGGATCGTCGAGGTGGGCTCAGGGGCAGGCGATGCGGAGCCGCGCGGCCCGCATCGTGGGGCTCAGGGGCAGGCGATGCGGAGCCGCGCGGGACCACCCGGGACCGCCTCCCGCAGGGCGGCGCGCCAGGGCTGGCTGACCAGGGCGATGCGCAGCTCCGCGAGCGGCATCGGTCGTGCGATCAGGTAGCCCTGGAGCTGGGTGACGCCGAGCTGGAGAAGGGCGGCGAGCTGCTCGGGGGTCTCGACCCCCTCGGCGATGACGTCGGCGCCCTGGGCATCCGCGAGCGCCAGGCTGGCGCTGATGATGGCGCGGTCGATGGGCCCGGGCACGCCGTGGGAGCCGACGAAGGAGCGGTCGATCTTGATCACCGACATCTCCGGGAACTGCTTGACCAGGCTGAGCGACGAGAACCCGGTGCCGAAGTCGTCGAGCGCGATGCCCACCCCGAGCTCCTGCAGGGACCTGACGGTGCGCGATGCGGCCTTGGCATCCGAGAGCAGGGCCGTCTCGGTCAGCTCGATGACCAGGCGCTCCGGGGTCAGGCCGCTCGCCGCCAGCGCCCGCTCCACCGCGGGCACCAGGGAGCCGTCGACGAGCTGCCGCGCGGATGCATTGACACTCACCTGCAGGGAGGCCATCCCCGCCCCCTCGAGGGTGCTCAGATCGTCGCAGGCGCGCCCGAGCACCCAGGCGCCGAGACGGCTGATCAGCCGGGTCTCCTCGGCCAGGGCGATGAACTCCCCGGGCAGGGCGAGACGGCCACCCTCCTGGCGCCAGCGGGCCAGCGCCTCGATCGCGACGATGCGATCCTCGGCGGCCGACCAGACCGGCTGGTACCAGACCTCGAAGTCGTGGTTCTCGACCGCCTGGCGCAGGGCCGACTCGGTGCGCAGCCGCTCCAGGGCCCGCTGGCGGAGGCTGGCGTCGAACAGCTCCCAGCGGTCGCGACCGTGCTCCTTGGCCCGGTACATGGCCGCGTCGGCGTTGCGCACCAGGGTGTCCGGGCTCCGGTCCCTGGCGCTCCGCAGGGTGATGCCGATGCTCGCGGTGAGCCGCAGCTCCTGACCGCGGACCTTGAACGGACGGCTGATCGCCTGGAGCAGCCGATCCGCCAGCCGGATGGCGTTCTGGTGGTCGCCGACGTCGGGGCAGCTGATGACGAACTCGTCGCCGCCCAGCCGGGCCACCGTGTCCTCGGCCCTGACCTCGGCCGACATCCGCTTGGCCATCTCGAGGAGCACGAGATCCCCGCCCCTGTGACCGAAGCTGTCATTGACGATCTTGAACCGGTCGAGGTCCAGGTAGAGGACGGCTCCCGTGCTCGGGGCGCGCCCCGCGCGCGCCCCCTCGCTGGCGAGGTGCTCGATGAGCAGAGCCCGGTTGGCCAGACCGGTCAGCGGGTCGTGGAGAGCCTGGTAGCTGAGCTGGTCCTCGAAGCGACGGCGTTCGATGGCCACCGCGGCCAGCTCGGCGATGGTCGCCACCAGCCGGCGGGCGGCATCGTCGGGCGTGTAGGGCCGGGGGAAGTGGCAGGAGACCGCCCCCACCGGCTCCCCGTTGCGTCCGCGCCGGAGCGGGGTCACCCAGCAGGCCTTGATCGTGGTGGTGCCGGAGAGGCAGGGCGCGGTGCCCCAGCGCCGGCTGTCGGCCGGGTCGGGCACCAGCATCTCCGCGTCGCGGTGAACCACCGCTCCGCAGAGGGAGCCCTCCGCATCCAGACGGTTTCCGTCCATCAGGGCACAGGCAAGGGTGTCGCGGGGTTCGGTACCGATCACCTCGACGGTGCCGTCGTCGCGGAGCCTCTGGATGGCGCAGCGCACCACGGGGAGCCGATCCTCGACCTCCGAGGCGAGTGCGGCCAGGGTGGCCTCGAGCATGCTGCCGGAGGCGATCATGGTCAGGATCCGGGTCTGGGTGGCCAGCAGGGCCTCGGCCCGCGCCTTGTCGGTGATGTCGCGGGTGTTGGTGACGATGCCTCTGACCTGGGGGTTGTCGAGGGCGTTGCGAAGGGTCGCCTCGACCTCGCGCAGCTCGCCGTCCGGCCGGGGGATGCGAAAGCGCTCGGTGACCTGAAGACCGGGTTGCGCCTCGACCCGGCGGAAGACCTCGCGCATGCGCGAGCGATCCTCGGGGAAGATGGCCTCGACCGCGTTGGCGGGCAGCTCGTCCATGGCCACGCCGTAGAGCGTGGAGGCGCCGGGGCTGGAGTACTCCCGGTGGCCGTCGCGGCCGTGCACGGTGATCACGTCCGACGAGTTCTGCACCAGCTCGCGGAAGCGCTCCTCGCTCGCCTCGAGGGCTTCCCGCGACGCCACCTCCTCGGTCACGTCACGGGTGTTGACGATGAGGCCGCCCACCGCCGGATGGTTCAGGGCGTTGCGAGCCGTCGACTCGAGGTGGTGAACGGTGCCGTCACCGTGGCGGATCCGGTACCGAACCGGCCTGGTCCCCGAGGTGCCCGCGAGCAGCTCGGCCCACAGCCCCCTCATCCGGGCCAGATCGTCCTCGTGGATCAGGGCGTCGAAGGTGGCCGGCACGCCGTCCTGCGGGAGGCCGTAGATCCGGCAGGCCGCCGGGCTGTCGTACAGCCGCCTGCCCTCCGGACCGAAGACGCTGATCAGGTCGTTGGAGTTCTGGACGAGCTCGCGGAAGTGCTCCTCGCTGGCCACGAGCGCCTCCTCGGATCGCTTGCGGTCGGTGATGTCGGTGCACTCCGCCACGAACCCGGCGACCCGGGCGTCGTCGCCCAGCAGCGAGCGGATGTGCATGTCCACCCAGACCAGCGAGCCATCCGCGCGCAGATACCGCTTCTCGAGCTGGGCGGTCTCGACCCTTCCGGCGAGCAGGTCGCGCAGCGCGGTCACGCTGGTCTCGACGTCGTCGGGGCTGGTCAGGGAGGCGAAGGTGGCCCCGATGAGCTCCTCGGCGGAGCGCCCGACCAGGCGTGCGAACGCGGGGTTGACCCGGCGGAACCGACCGTCGCGGTCGGTGATCATCATCCCGAAGGGCGCGAGCTCGAAGACGTCGACCCGGGTGAGGATGTCACGGGAGGATCCCGTCGAGGTTCGGGGCAATCCGGCCATACGTACCTGTGTAAGCTGCCGCGCTCCGGCCCGGGATGACGGGTTCGTGACACTCGTCGACGTGAGCAACACGACCCTCCGGCAGACCGTGCGGGTGATGCAGATGCGGCACCGGGAGCGTGATGCAGATCAACCGGTCGTCCATCGCAAGTGGTCAACCGGTGCTCCATCGCACGTGGTCGCCCCCCCCGGAGGGGCGTGGGGCGGGGCGCCCGCCCGGCCCACCCGGGGCCGCCCCCGAGATTGGCGGTCCGCGATTGACGGGGGATCGCGGGCACCATACGATTCGGGTGAGAGTGGCGGGTTCGAGGGGGAGAGTCAGATGCTCGGTGCACGTGCGCGTTTGGGCGGGTTCGCACTGTCCGTGGGGATCACACTCGTGGGGCTCGGAGCCGGCGTGACGGTGTACGCCGCGCCGAGCGTTCCGGCGACTCCCACGGTGCTGGCATGCGGCGCCAAGCAGGTGTCCCACGTGCCCGCGCCGGGGCCGCAGAGCAGCGATACATTCGCGGCGGGGGTTGCCGGGGAGGTGAAGCTCCTCCAGACCGGCGACAACACCCTCGAGGTGAAGTCGGTGACGGTGTCGCCGGGGTGGACGGACACGGTGAAGGTGGGCTCGGGCACCACGGTGCGCATCACCTTCTTCGACGCGCCCCTGGGCGCGCCGCAGGGGCAGGTGCGATTCGTCGGCCGCCTCGGCTCCAGCGCGACGCGACTCACCGTGACCGTCGTCCGCTGCAGCGCACCCGCGTAGGGCCTCGCGTCTCCGCACGGTGGGTGCGCGATCGCCGGACCGGCGGCGCGGCCGCTCCGGCCGCTACCGGATGTACATGAAGGAGCGGCGGAGCACGTCCAGGTTCTCGACCGCCGCCTGGGTGCCGCGGATGACGCAGGTCGCAGAATCCGGGGCGACGTTGACCGGGTAGCCGGTCTGGACGCCCAGGTAGCGGTCCAATCCCTCGAGCCTGGCGCCGCCCCCGCAGAGCGTGATCCCCTCCTCGAGGATGTCGTGGCGGAGCGCCACCGGGGTCTCCTCGAGGACCTCGCCGATGGCCTGGGCGATCCGGCGGGCGTGGGCGTCGACCAGATCGGCGATCTCCAGCGAGGTGATGCTGAGGGTGGTCTCCTCCGCCCCGGAGCCGACCTGCACGGGCAGCCGGCGCTCCTCGTGGGGGCCGACGCAGGCGAGCGAGGCGACCACGTCCTCGGCCGTCGCGAGGTCGATGACGGCGGCGTGGGTGGCCTCCAGCCGGTCGGCGACCGCGGTCCGGAGGGCGTCGCCCGCCGCCGTGACGGTGCGACCGGCGATGGTGCCCTCGGAGGCGATGCTGGCCACGTCGACCGTGCCGGCGCCGATGTCGGCCACCAGGTGACCGCGGTTGCCACTCGCGGAGTGCCCCGCCCCCAGGGCGGCGGCGGTCGGGGAGTCGATCAGGTAGGCGGTGCGGGTGCCGATGCGCGCGCACATCTCGAGGATGGTGAGGCGGTCGTCCCCTCCCATCGCCGGGCAGATGGCCATCACCAGGTCGGGCCGGAAGATCCGCTGCCGGCCGGCCACCCGGTTGACGACCTGGTGGAGGAGCGCGCCCAGCGCGTTGCGATCGACGATCCCCCCCGCGGCCAGGGGGCGGATCAGCTCCATCTCGGGCTCCCGGGCGAGCTCGGCGGCGGCCATCCCGGCGGCCGAGTAGCCGCGGTGGCGGTGGCGGGCCACCACCGTCGGCTCGGTGGCCATCACCCCCTCACCGCGCACCACCGCCCGCAGGCTGGCGGTCCCCAGGTCGATCCCCAGGCGCTTCCCGAGCATCGGCTGCCGCTCAGTCCCCGATCACACCGGAGAGATCGCGAGCGGAGGTCTCGCCAGGATCGGGACGCACCCGCTCCACCCGCGCGCCCAGCGACCGCAGCTTGGTCTCCAGGCTCTCGTAACCGCGATCGAGGTGGAAGACGTTCTCCAGCTCGGTGGTGCCGTCGGCGCAGAGCGCGGCGATGACCAGCGCGGCGCCGCTCCGGATGTCGGGCACCGAGACCGCGGCGCCGTGCAGCGGGGTGGGACCGGTGATGATGGCGCTCCGCCCCTCGACGGTGATCCGGGCACCCATCTTGGCCAGCTCGCCGACATGGCGAAAGCGGTTCTCGTACAGCGACTCGCTGATGATGCTGATCCCCTTCGCCTGGGTCATCAGCGCCCCGAACTGGGGCTGGAGGTCGGTGGCGAAACCGGGGTGGGGCCAGGTGGTGACGTCGACCGCCCGGAGCGGCCCTCCGACCACCCGGACGTGGCGCCCCCCCTCGACCACGGTGGACCCGGCCGCCTGCAGCTTGTTGATGAGGGGGCGGAGGTCGGAGGGCCGCATCCCGTCGACGACCACGGTGCCCCCGGTCGCCGCCGCCGCGGTCATGTAGGTGCCCGCCTCGACGTAATCGGTGGTCACCTGGTGGCGGGTGCCGTGGAGCAGGGCGGTCTGGCCCTCGACGACGATCAGCTCGGTGCCCACCCCGCTGATCCGGGCACCCATCCCCACCAGGCAGCGGGCGAGGTCGTAGATGTGGGGCTCGCGGGCGGCGTTGCTGATCACGGTGATCCCGTCGGCGAGCACCGCGGCCATCATCAGGTTCTCGGTCCCGGTCACCGTCGGCATGTCGAGGTAGATGTGGGCGCCCCGGAGCCGCCGGGCCCTGGCCACGAAGCTGGTGGCGGTCTCGGCGACCTCCGCCCCCATCAGCCGGAGCCCCTCCAGGTGCTGCTCCACCCGGCGCATCCCGATGTCGTCGCCACCCGGCTTGGCGATCTCGGCCTCACCGGTGCGACCGACCAGGGCCCCCAGCAGGAGGAAGGAGCCCCGCATCCGCTGGGTCAGCTCGGCGCTCACCTGGGCCGCCTGGACCCGCGCGGCGTCCAGCCGCCAGCGGCTGGGGCCGAGCCGCTCCACCTCCACCCCCAGGTGGCGGAGCATGGCCGCCATGGTCCCGATGTCCTCGATCTCGGGGACGTTCTCCAGCTCCAGGGGCTCGTCGGTGAGCAGGGAGGCCGCCATCACCGGAAGGGCCGCGTTCTTGCTGCCGGAGATCGCGACCTCCCCGGTGAGCGGCCCGCCGCCGGTGATCCGCAGCAGGTCCATCACGCCTAACGGTACATGAGAGCGGGGGGGAGGAAACGGGAGGGCGGGCCCGGGGCAGCGGGCCGGCCAGACGTCGCACCGACCGCGTCAATCGAGCGCAAGTCACCGGCCGGCCCGGATGGGGGAGAATCCTCGGGAAGCCCGCCCCATTCCCGGAGGACACCATGGCGACGGCGACGGCTACCCCCCTGAGCAAACTGGAAGAGATCCTCGGCGACGACGCCCAGGACCTGCTGGAGCACCGCTGCCAGACGGTGAGCCGCGATCAGCTCCACCTCCCCGGCCCCGACTTCGTCGACCGCGTCTGGACGATCTCCGACCGCAACCCGCGAGTCCTCCGCAGCCTCCAGACCCTCTTCGGCCACGGGCGCCTGGCCGGCACCGGCTACGTCTCCATCCTCCCGGTGGACCAGGGCATCGAGCACTCCGCGGGCGCCTCGTTCGCGCCCAACCCGATCTACTTCGACGGCGAGAAGATCGTCGAGCTGGCCGTCGAGGGCGGCTGCAACGCGGTGGCCTCGACCTTCGGGGTGCTGGGCTCGGTCTCGCGGAAGTGGGCCCACAAGATCCCCTTCATCGTCAAGCTCAACCACAACGAGCTGCTCACCTATCCCAACAAATACGACCAGGTGATGTACGGGACCGTCGAGCAGGCCTGGAACCTGGGGGCCGTCGCGGTCGGCGCCACCATCTACTTCGGCTCCGAGGAGTCGACCCGCCAGCTCCAGGAGGTTGCCCTGGCCTTCGCCGAGGCTCACGAGCTGGGGATGGCCACCGTGCTCTGGTGCTACCTGCGCAACGCCGCCTTCACGTCCAATGGGACCGATTACGGGGTGTCCGCCGACCTGACGGGCCAGGCCAACCACCTCGGGGTCACCATCGAGGCCGACATCATCAAGCAGAAGCTCCCCGAGAACAACGGCGGCTACACCGCCCTCAAGTACGGCAAGACCAGCAAGCTCGTCTACGAGAAGCTGACCACCCCCCACCCCATCGACCTCACCCGCTACCAGGTGGTGAACTGCTACATGGGGCGCGCCGGGCTGATCAACTCGGGTGGCGCGTCGTCGGGGGCGACCGACCTCAAGGAGGCGGTGCGCACCGCGGTCATCAACAAGCGGGCCGGCGGCACCGGCCTGATCAGCGGCCGCAAGGCGTTCCAGCGGCCGATGGCCGAGGGCGTCGGGCTGCTCAACTCCATCCAGGACGTCTACCTGAACCAGTCGGTCACGGTCGCCTGACCGACCGCCGCCGCGCGTTCCGCCCCGGGGCCTCGGCCCCGGGCGCGGGACCGCGATGTGTAATGCGGGGGAAAGGCCGGGTACCCTAGGCTCGACACGACCTCCCCTCCCCCATCCGGAGCGCGCGAACCAGAGATGTTCAACTTCAACGGCGGTCCCGGCGGCGGTGGCAACCCCAACCGCGGCTTCTACAACCCCTTCGGCGGCCGCCAGGGATACGGCGAGACCCGCGGCTGGGCCAATCCGACCATGCAGGGGGCGATCAGCCTTCCCGAGAAGGTGATGGGGCTGACCTGCCTGCTGGTGCTCTGCGCCCTCGGCGGGATCGTGCTCGGAGCCGCGGGCGGTCTCAACACCATCTACTCCGGGGGCAGCTTCCTCTGGTTCATCGCGATGTTCATCCTGGTCATGGCCACCCAGGCGATGGCGGCACGGCCCGGGATCGGCATGGTCCTCTTCCTCGCGTTCGGGGTCGTCACCGGGATCGCCGTGGCTCCGCTGCTGCAGCTGATCGCGCTGAACAACGAGCAGTACATCGTCTACGAGGCGGTGGCGGCAACCGCGGCCACCACCGGCGGGATCACCCTCTACGCGCGGACCACCAGCCGCGACTTCAGCCGGATCGGGGGCTGGCTGTTCGCCGCCCTGATCGGGGTCGTGGTGGCGATGGTGATCGGCATCTTCGTCCAGTCGACCGCCTTCCAGATCTTCATCTCGGCCGCCGCCTGCGTGGTCTTCTCGCTCTTCCTCCTCTACGACATCCAGCGGGTGACCACCACCGGCAACGCCCCGGGGAACGCCATCCGGATGGCGCTCAAGATCTACCTGGACGTCTTCAACCTCTTCCTCAACCTGCTGATGATCCTGATGATGACCCAGGGTGGGGGGAGGAGCCGCCGCTAGACCGGCCACGTGGATCGGTCCGCGCTGACCGATCGGTGACATTGGGCCCTCCCCGATGAAGGGCGGTCGCCCGTGGGTGCGGGCCGCCGGCTTCGGGCACCATGGAGCTGATGACGACCGTGATTCAGACCGACCGCCGCCTGCCCTCCGAGGTCCGACCCATCGCCGACGTCGCCGCCGAGCTGGGGATCGGGCCCGAGCTCCTCGAGCCGTATGGGGAGGGCGTCGCCAAGATCCGCCTGGAGGCGCTGGCCGCCCGGGCCACCGCGCAGAGGGCGCGCTACGTCCTGGTCACCGCGATCACGCCCACGCCGCTCGGCGAGGGCAAGACGGTGACCACCATCGGCCTGGGTGACGGGCTCCGTCAGATCGGCCGGCGATCCCTGGTCTCGCTGCGCCAGGGTTCCATGGGCCCCACCTTCGGGATCAAGGGCGGAGCCGCGGGCGGTGGGAGGAGCACCCTGGTCCCCTTCGACAAGGTCGCGCTCCACCTCACCGGCGACATGCACGCGGTCGCGGCCGCCCACAACCTGCTGGCCGCGATGGTCGACAACCACCTCTTCCACGGCAACGCGCTCGGCATCGACGCCGGCACCATCTCCTGGCGGCGGGTGGTCGACGTCGACGACCGGGCCCTCCGCAACCTGGTCATCGGTCTCGGCGCCCCTCAGGACGGGGTGCCCCGGCAGAGCGGATTCGACATCACGGCCGCCTCCGAGGTGATGGCGGTGCTCGCGCTCTGCACCTCGCTGAAGGACCTGCGGGTACGGCTGGGTCGCATCGTGGTCGGCCACGCCCGCGACGGCCGGCCGGTCACCGCCGAGGACCTGCACGCGGCGGGGGCGATGGCGGTGCTGCTCCGCGACGCCATCAAACCCAACCTGGTGCAGACGCGGGAGGGGACGCCCGCGATCATCCATGCCGGGCCGTTCGGCAACATCGCCCATGGCAACTCGTCGGTGATCGCGGACCTGATCGGGATCGGGACCGCCGACTTCCTGGTCACCGAGGCGGGCTTCGGTGCCGACATGGGCGCGGAGCGCTTCTTCGACATCAAGTGCCGGGTGAGCGGGTTGCGCCCCGACGCGGCGGTCGTGGTCGCCACGGTGCGCGGCCTCAAGGCCCACACCGGCAACCACCGGATCACCAGCAGCCGCAAGCTCCCGGCGCAGCTCTTCGAGGAGAACCCCGACGAGGTGCTGACCGGGGCGGCCAACCTCCGCAAGCAGGTGGAGAACTGCCGGCTGTTCGGCGTCCCGGTGGTGGTGGCCATCAACTCCCACCCCGAGGACCACGCCTCCGAGCACGCCGCCATCCGCCGGGTCGCCGAGGAGATGAACGTGCGCTGCGCGGTGACCTCGAACTACGCAGCCGGAGGGGAGGGGGCCGTCGAGCTGGCCGAGGCGGTGGTCGACGCGAGCGAGGACGGGGCCGACTTCCGGATGCTCTATTCCGACGGCGACTCCCTCGAGGAGAAGGTGACCGCGGTCGCGACCAGGATCTTCGGCGCCGCCGCGGTCGCCTACGAGGGCCCGGCCGCCCAGCAGCTCCGCCAGTGCGAGCGGGACGGCTTCGGCGGATACCCCATCTGCATCGCGAAGACCCAGTTGAGCCTCTCCTCCGACCCCCGGCTCAAGGGCGCCCCGACCGGCTGGACCCTGCCGATCCGCGAGGTCCGGGCGGCGGCCGGAGCCGGCTTCGTCTTCCTGCGGAGCGGCGAGATGCGGACCATGCCGGGGCTGCCCGCCGTGCCGGTGGCCGAGCAGGTCGACATCGACGACCAGGGCAACATCGTCGGGCTCTTCTAGCGCGCCGGGGCAGAGGGGCTCATCCCCTACGATCCCGCGTGAGAGCGCCGTCCGAGAGGGTTGAGGCAGGGGGCATGGCATGAACGGTCCGACCGGTGGACTCGACTCCCAGGGGGTGGCCCGCCAGGCGCTGGCGCAGGCGGTGAGGGACCACGGGCCGGCGATCCTCGCCAACCCCCATCAGCTCGGCAACGTGCTCAACCGGCTGCTGCCGACCGCCCCCGAGGAGACCAGCGTGCTGGTGGCCGCGGCGAGGGCGGAGACGAGCTCCCTGCTCGCCCAGCAGGTCACGACGGCCGGCCCGGACGCCGCGGTCCAGGCGGTGGCCGGCAGTCTGGCTCAGCGCGGGGTGCTGGACCCCCATGCGAGCCTCTGGGCGGCGGGCGAGTTTGCGCGCGCCCTGGGCTACCCGGTCAGCGACTGGTCGCCGACACTTCCGGACGCGGGGATGGGGTTCGCGCCACCCGCGCCGGGGACCGGGTTCCCACCTCCGCCGCCCAGGGTCGACTTCGTACCCCCGCCACCGCCTCCCAGTGGCTTCCCGGCCGTCCCCGCCGCTTTTCCGCCCCCGTCCACCGGCTTCGCGAGCCCGCCCGGTGGATTCCCGCCCCCGCCCGGCGGGTTCCCGCCGCCGCCCCAGGCGCCGGGATTCCCGCCCCCGCCGCCTCCCCCGGGCTTCGCCGGCGGGCCCCCGCCCGGCTTCGCGCCCCCCGGCTCGGCACCGCCCCCGGGCCCGGGCCTGCCCGGTGGGCCGCCACCCGCCTGGACGCCGCCTCCACCCCCACCTGGCCGGCGCGGCGGAGGCCTGATGGCCCTGATCGCCATCGGCGTGGTCATCGTCCTCGTCGCCGGGTACCTGGGGCTGGCCGCCGGCGCCAAGCTCCCCCCCTTCAGCAAGGCCGCCGCCTCGCCCTCCGCGCTGGCGGCGTGCCCGAGCGGCGAACGCCTCCAGGCCGGCCAGTGCGTCGCACCGACGCTCTCGCCCTCGCCAAGCGCGACGGCAACCGCCTCCGCGTCCGCCACGGCCACCCCGGTGGCCAGCCCGACCTCGTCCGAGACCTCGCTGGCGAGCGTTCTGCCCAGCTACATCACCGGCAGCTCTGACGACGTCTGCCAATCCCAGAGCGGTGGCGACCTCGTCGCCGGCGGCGAGAGCGCCCAGGAGCTCTGCGACCTGAGCAACAACTCCGACGTGGTCGAGGACTACGTCCTCTACGCGGGCTTCTCCACCTCGGGAACCGCCACCACCTACTTCGACACGCTGCTGAGCGCCAACGGGATGAAGGAGGGTCAGGGCGACTGCTCGACGCTGCAGCTGGCGACCGCCTCCGACGGCAGCTCCCAGTACTGCCAGGGCGGCTACACCACCAAGGGCGGGAGCGGCTCGGACCTCGTCTTCACGGGCTCCAACGACTTCAACCTCGGCAACGGCACCCTGGTCTCCGGCCTGGACGAATGCCTCGGCTCCACCACCGTCGACGTGGTCGCCTTCACCGACCCCGGCTACACCGCGGTCGGGGTGGCCCTCGACTGCGAGGGCGGCGAGTACCAGGCGGTCGACGAGGACTTCACGAGCGGCGACTTCTTCCTGGGGGGCTGACCCGAACCGCCTCGACCTCGGGAGGTCGTGACCCCGCGCCGGCTACGACGCCCCGGGGGAGGCGCGGTCCCGGCGGCGGCGGCGCACCTCGGCGACCCGGAGGCGGTAGAGGGCCCGCTCCAGCTTGGCGGCGGCCATGGCGTCCCCGGCATTCTCGGCCAGCACCTCCTCGGCGGCCTTGCGGGCGGCCTCGGCGCGGGCCTGGTCGATGTCCTCGGCCCGCTCAGCGGCGTCGGCGAGGATGACCACCCGGTCGGGAAGAACCTCCAGCACCCCGCCGGAGACGAAGAGGAACTCCTCGACCCCGTCGTTGCGCACCATCACCTCACCGGTCCGGAGCGGGGTGAGCAGGGGGATGTGGCGGGGCAGCACCCCGAGGTCGCCGGCCGCCCCCGGGGCGAGCACGAAGTCGGCCTCCTGGGAGAGCACCCGCCCCTCGGCGGTGACCAGCTCGACCTGGAGCTTCGCCATCGGCCGTCACCCCACCGCGGCCGGCGTCCCGGCCGCCGGGTCGGCGGCGGGCTTGGCCTCCGGGGCGGCCTCGGCGGGGGCGGCGGCGTCGCCGGCGCCCTCGCCACCCAGCTCGCGCCCCTTGGCCACCGCCTGGTCGATGGTCCCCACCATGTAGAAGGCGTCCTCGGGGAGGTCGTCGTGCTGCCCGTCGAGGATCTCGGCGAAGCCGCGGATGGTCTCCTCCAGCTTCACGTAGATGCCGGGCCGCCCGGTGAAGGCCTCGGCCACCTTGAAGGGCTGGGAGAGGAACCGCTGCACCCGCCGGGCCCGGGCGACGCTCAGCTTCTGGTCGTCGGTGAGCTCCTCCTGGCCGAGGATGGCGATGATGTCCTGGAGGTCCTTGTACTCCTGGAGCAGCCGCTTGACCCCGGTGGCGACCCGGTAGTGCTCCTCGCCGACGATCCGGGGATCCAGGGCCCGGCTGGTCGAGTCGAGGGGGTCGACGGCAGGGTAGATGCCGATCTCGGTGAGGGCACGGGAGAGGGAGACGGTGGCCCCCAGGTGGGCGAAGGTCGTGGTCACCGCCGGGTCGGTGTAGTCGTCGGCGGGGACGTAGACGGCCTGCACCGAGGTGATCGAGCCGTTGCGGGTCGAGGTGATCCGCTCCTCGAGGTCGCCCATCTCGGTGGCCAGGGTGGGCTGGTAGCCGACCGCGCTCGGCATCCGGCCCAGCAGGGCGGAGACCTCGGCGCCGGCCAGGACGTAGCGGAAGATGTTGTCGATGAAGAGGAGCACGTCGGCGCTCTTCTGGTCGCGGAAGTACTCGGCGAGGGTGAGCCCGGTGAGCGCCACCCTGGCCCGGGCGCCGGGTGGCTCGTTCATCTGCCCGAAGACCAGCGCGGTCCGGTTCAGGACCCCCGACTCCTTCATGTCGCCGTAGAGGTCGCGGCCCTCGCGGGTGCGCTCACCCACCCCGGCGAACACCGAGTAGCCGCTGTGCTCCTCGGCGATGTTGCGGATCATCTCGTTGACCACGACCGTCTTGCCCACGCCGGCGCCGCCGAACAGCCCGATCTTGGAACCCTTGGAGAAGGGGCAGATCAGGTCGATGACCTTGATCCCGGTCTCCAGGATCTGCTGGGTCACGTCCTGCTCGCTGAGCGGCGGCGGCTTGCGGTGGATGGGATGCCGCTCCGCCTCGGGAGCGGGCATCCCGTCGATCGGGTCGCCGATGACGTTGAACATCCGGCCCAGGGTCACCTCCCCGACCGGGACGGTGATCGGCTCTCCGGTGTTGACCGCCTCGTCGCCGCGGCGCAGCCCGTCGGTGGAGTCCATGGCGATGGTGCGGACCACGCCGTTGCCCAGGTCCTGCTCGACCTCCAGCACCAGCCGGGCGCCCTCGGGGCGGGCGATCTCCAGGGCGTCGTAGGTGCGCGGGAGACGGCCGCCGGCGAAGGAGACGTCCACGACCGGCCCCATGACCTGGACCACCCGGCCCGTGCTGGTGACTCTCTCCGGATCTGGCATTTGTCCGATGACTCCTTGATGCGCTCGCTCAGGCCTCGAGGGCGGTGGCCCCGCTGACCACCTCCATCAACTCGGTGGTGATGCTGGCCTGCCGGGCCTTGTTGGCGGTGAGGGTGAGGCTCAGGATCAGGTCGCCGGCATTCTCCTCGGCGTTGTGCATGGCCATGACCTTGGCCGCCTGCTCGCTGGCCAGGTTCTCCAGGACGGCCCGGTAGACCTGGGCCTCGACGTAGCGGGGCAGCAGGGCGTCGAGCACCTCGGGGGTGTCCGGCTCGTACTCGAAGTCGGCGACCAGCCGGCCCGAGGGCGCGGCGGGCGGCTCGACCGGGAGGACGCGCTGGAGGGTCGCCTCCTGGCGCCCGGCGCTCAGGAAGCGCGCGTAGACGAGGTCGACCTGGTCGCACTCGCCCTGCTCGTACTGCTGCATCGCGATCCGGATCGCGGGCAGCACCGTGCCGAGGGTCGGACGGTCCCCGTAGTTGCTGACGTCGCCGACCAGGTCGCGGCGCAACCGGCGCATCGCGTCGCGGCCGCGGCGCCCGATGGTGACCATCGCGACCGGCACGCCGCCGCCCGCCGACTCCCGCAGCGCGACCCGGATGCTGTTGCTGTTGAGGGCTCCGACCAGCCCGCGATCGCTGGTGACCAGGATCAGGCAGCGCCGCTTGACCGGACGCACCGCCAGGTACGGATGCTGATACCCGGCGTTGCGGGCCATCAGCTCCGCCATCACCCCGCTCAGCTCGTCGGCGTAGGGGCGGGCGTTCTGCATCCGCTCCTGGGCACGGCGCAGCTTGGAGGCGGCCACCAGCTCCATCGCCTTGGTGATCTTCTGGGTGTTGGCGACGGTGCGGATGCGGCGGCGGAGGTCGCGCAGGCTGGGCATCAGGAGGCGACCACTATGCGAAGCCCTTCTTGAAGTCCTCGATGGCGGCGCGCAGCTTCGCCTCCAGCTCGTCGGACACCGTCGAGCTGGCGATGATCTCCCGCTCCAGCTCGGGGTGATCCTGCTCGAGGAAGCGGAGCAGCGCGCGCTCGAAGTCGCTGACCCGGTCGACCGGGACGTCGTCGAGATAGCCGTGGGTGCCGGCGAAGATCGCCATCACCTGACGCCCGAAGGGAACCGGCTCGTACTGGGGCTGGTTGAGCAGCTCGGTCATGCGCTGACCACGCTCCAGGGTGGCCCGGGTGCGCTTGTCGAGATCGGCCGCGAACTGGGAGAAGGCCTTGAGCTCGCCGTACTGGGCGAGGTCGAGCTTGAGCTGGCCGGCGACCTGCTTCATCGCCTTGGTCTGAGCGGCCGAACCGACCCGCGAGACCGAGAGCCCGACGTTGATCGCGGGCCGGGTGCCGGCATTGAAGAGGTCGGTCTCCAGGTAGATCTGACCGTCGGTGATCGAGATGACATTGGTCGGGATGTAGGCGGAGACGTCGTTGGCCTTGGTCTCGATGACCGGGAGCGCCGTGAAGGTGCCGCCGCCCTGCTCGTCGGACATCCGGGCCGAGCGCTCGAGCAGCCGGCTGTGGAGGTAGAAGACGTCGCCCGGGTAGGCCTCGCGCGACGGCGGCCGGCGCAGCAGCAGGGAGAGCTGACGGTAGGCGTCGGCGTGCTTGCTGAGATCGTCATAGACGATCAGCGCATGCCGTCCCTTCTGCATGAACCACTCGCCCATGGCGCAGCCCGCGTAGGGGGCGATGTACTGCAGCGGTGCGGGGTCGGCGGCGGTGGCGGCGACGATGGTCGTGTACTCCATCGCCCCGAACTGCTGCAGGGTGGCGGCCACCTGGGCCACGGTGGAGGCCCGCTGGCCCACCGCGACATAGATGCAGACGACGTCGCCGCCCTTCTGGTTGATGATGGTGTCGAGCGCGATCGCGGTCTTGCCGGTCTGGCGGTCGCCGATGATCAGCTCGCGCTGGCCCCGTCCGATCGCGAACATGGAATCGATCGCCTTGATCCCGGTCTGGAGCGGGGCGGTGACCCCCTGGCGGAGCAGCACCCCGGGCGCGATCCGCTCCAGGGGCATGGTGTCCGTGGTCTCCAGCGGCCCCCGCCCGTCGATCGGCTGGCCGAGCGCGTCGACGATGCGACCGATGACCGCCTCGCCGGCCGGAACCTCGGCGATGCGCCCGGTGGTGCGGACGGTGTCCCCCTCCTGGAGGTGCTCGTAGGGCCCGAGGATGACCGCGCCCACGCCGTCCTCGCGCAGGTCGAGGGCCAGACCGAGCACGGAGCCCTGCCCGTCGGGGCCGGGGAAGGCGAGCAGCTCGCCGGACATCGCCTCGTCGAGGCCGTAGATGCGGGCGATGCCGTCGCTGACCGACGTCACCACGCCCTCGCTGGCCTCCACCACGGCCGAATCGAAGCTCGCGATGCGCCGCTTCAGGATGTCGCCGATCTCGTCACTGCGTATTGCCATGGCTGAAGCTGTCCCTGACCTCCGATCAGGCCGTGGCGGCCTGGAGCTGCTGAAGATGACTGCGGACGCTGTCGTCGATGACCCGGTCGCCGATGCCGATCACCAGCCCGCCGATGATCTCGGGGTCGTGGACGGCCTCGATCCGCACCGACCGTCCGAACCGGACCGCGAGCACACCCTCGATCCGCCGCGACGCGGCCCGGTCGAGGGGCACCGCCGACCTGACCACGATCCGGAGCACCCCGCTCGCCTCATCGACCAGGCGGCGGTACTCGTCGACCACCTCGTCGAGGAGCCGGAAGCGCCCGTGGGTGACCAGGAGCATGACCAGGTTGCGGGCCGGGGCGGAGAGCCCGGCCAGCAGGCCGGTCAGCGCATCGCTCCGTTCGGCGATGGTCACCCGGGGGTTGGCCATCACCGCCCGCACCCGGGGATCGCCGAGGATCTCCCGGGCCCGCGCCAGGTCGGCGCTGATCGGCTCGACCCCGACCCGCTCGCGGGCGACGTCGTAGCAGGCCTCCGCGTAGCGGCGGGCGAGCGCCGAGGCCATCAGCGCGGCTCCCGGGGCGCCGTCATCGGGGCGGATCCTCCAGGGAGTGGAGGGAACGGTCGATCAGCTTGCGGTGGGTCTCGGGGTCCATCGCATCCCCCAGCACCCGGGCCGCCGCGGCGACCACCAGGGCACCGACCTGGGTGCGCAGCTCGCGGAGCGCCCGCTCGCGCTCGGCGGCGATGTCGGTGCGCGCCTGCTCGGCGAACATCTTGGCCTCGTGCCGGGCCGTGGCCCGGGTGAGCTCCGCCTCGGCCGCGGCGGAGCGATGGGCGCGGTCGGCGATCTCACGGGCCTGGGTGCGGGCATCCTCGAGGAGCTTCTCCACCTGCACGCGGACGTCGGACAGCCGCTTCTCGGCCTCCTGAGCCTGCTGGAGGCCGGCCTCGATCGCCCGCTCGCGCTGCTCGGCCATCCGGATGACGGTCGGATAGACCCAGCGCCAGAGGATCAGGACCATGAGCAGGAAGGCGATCGCCTCGGCGATCAGGGTCCCGTTGACGGACAGCAGGGAGGCGGAGGCGAGCATCGCGGGTCGCTACTTGGTCTGGGCGCCGTAGCTGACGATGAAGAAGAAGCCCAGCACCAGGTTGATGAAGTACATCGCCTCGACCAGCCCGACGATCAGGAACATGATCACGGTGAGGCGGCCCTGGGCCTCGGGCTGCCGGGCGGTGCCCTGGATGGTGGCGTTGCCGGCCAGCCCGTCACCGATGGCGGCGCCGATGGCGCCCCCGCCGAGGGCCAGACCGGCGGCGATCAGCGCCCCGGCCAGGATGATCGAGTGGGCGCTCACAGCGGTGGCGGCGGCTAGCAGTGGCATCGGGTCCAACTCTCCTGTGGTGCTTTAGGCGGAACTGTGGGCCTCCTGGCCCTCTTCTCCGACCCCCTCGCGGGCCTGGCCGAAGTAGATGATCGTGAGGAGCATGAAGATGAAGGCCTGGATGGTGCCGATGAAGAGGACATCGAACAGCTTCCAGATGGTCATGCCGATGATCGCGATCGGCGACAGCGCGGTGAGGAGCACGGAGGCGCCAAACCACGCCTCGAAGAGCGAGCCCAGCAGGTAGATCATCACCACCCCGGCGAAGATGTTCCCGAAAAGTCGGAGGGCCAGGGTGATGGGCTTGACCAGCTCCTCGATGATGGTCAGGGGAGGGAAGGGGGCGCGCAGGTAGTGGCGGAAATACCCTCCCACGCCGCGCACCCTGACCGCGTAGGCCTGGCTCAGCAGGAAGACGATCAGGCCCATCGCGAGGGGCAGGTTGAGGTCGGCGTTGGCCGGCTCCACCGGCTGCTGGAGCGGGAAGAAGTCGAGCCAGTTGGCGACCAGGATGAAGAAGCCGATGGTGGCCGCGAGGGGCAGGACGAAGGCCGGGGCGTCGGCGCCCACGGTGTCGCGGATCAGGTTGCGCACGTAGCTGAGCAGGAGCTCGAAGACCATCTGAAGCCGCCCCGGCTTGCCGCTCCGGACCGTCCGGGCCAGGATCAGACCGATGGCCAGGGTCACCACCACCGCGATCCCCGCCGAGATGAGAGTGTCCAGGTCGTAGGTGCAGAGGAAGCCGCCGCCGCCGCAGATGCTGATGGTGGGATGGGTGCCGGGAGGGGCGTCGGCGAGGAGCAGGCCGGCCGTCGGGATGATCATCGGGCGCGCAGCACCTCGCGGAGAGAGGCGCCGGAGAGGACCAGCTGAGCCACCGCCATGCCGGCCGCGACCAGGATCGCCCGGTCCCAGCCGAGCACGAAGCCGCTGGCGATGGCGAGCATGGTGAGGATGAGCAGCCGCAGCAGGCTGGTGGCCGCGAAGGCGGCTCCGAGGCCGAGCAGGCGGACCGCCAGGAACCCGTTGCCGGCGCCGAGCAGGAGGCCCAGCGCCAGGGCCACGCCGGCGAGGGCCTGGCCCAGGGCGGCGGCAACCACCAGGGCCACCACCGCCATCCCGGCGCAGGCCACCGCGGTGACGTTGAGAGCATGGCGCGGTGCGGTGGTGACCCCGGCGGCCGGGGTGGCCGCGCCGGGCATCATCAGAGGTACCTCCGGAGCTGGGCCCGGAGCCCGAGGGCCGCGGCGACGATCCCGACCAGCAGCCCGAGCAGCAGGCCGGCGGGACTGACGTGGGCCAGCTGGTCGACCAGCAGCCCCGCGATCAGCGGGACGACGAAGGCGACAGCGAGGTAGACCCCGAGGCCGATCAGCTGGGTCCCGGAGAGGCCGGGGTCGGGGTCAGCCGGCATGACGGCAGGCGCGACGGCACGGCCCGAAGAGCTTGCCGTCGTCACCGCGAAGCCGAATTCCAGCCCGGCCCCGCTCAGGTAGGCGAGCACGGCCGCAACTTAGCACAGGGGGACTCCTGGCCGCCCCGCGCCCCAGTCGACCGGTCCCATGGGCATCAGACTACAGGCCTTTCCGCCACTTTTCACCAGTGCCGGTGTCCCCAGACGGCCGCAGGGCGGGCGGGCGGCACCGGCGGTGGAGACGCTCGCCGGTCCGGGGTCAGTCGCGATCGCCCGGCGTTGCGCTCGGCTCCCGGACCGTCCCCCGGCCGGTGATCGCCACCCGGGGGTCCGGGTCGCCGGGGAGCGGCGGCCGGCTGCGCTCCAGCCGCTGCAGCCGGCGCCGATTGCGCCAGAAGGTGGTGACCAGCCCGATCGCGCAGAGGCCGATGGCGACATCGAGGATGGTGCGATGGCCGAAGATGGCGAGCCCCAGGCAGCCGAGCACCCCGGTCGTGAAGTAGAAGGTGAGCGCCGTCTCCATCGGGGTCATCCCCCGCGCCTGCAGGCGATGGTGGAGGTGGCCGGCGTCCGGGGTGGTGGGGCTGAGCCCCGCCCGACGCCGGCGCACGATCGCCCAGGCGGTGTCGCTGATGGGCAGGCCGAGGGCGATCAGCGGGACCAGGATGGAGAGACCGACCGCCACCTTGGCGATTCCCACGATGGTGATGGCGGCCAGCACCACGCCGAGGAAGTGGCTCCCGGTGTCGCCCATGAAGGTCCGGGCCGGGGGAAGGTTGAAGATCAGGAACCCGGCGCACACCCCCATCAGGGCCGCGCTCAGGATCACCACGCCCGACTGGAGGTCACCGGGCACCACGATCCGGTTGATGGCGGCCAGCATCGCCACCAGGGCGACGATCGCCACCACGCCGGCGGCGACCCCGTCGGCGCCGTCCATGAAGTTGACCGACACCTGCATGCCGGCGACCCAGAGCACGGTGAGCGGCAGGGCCAGCAACCCCAGGTTGACCATGCCGATCCCGGGGAGGTCGATCGAGGTGATGCTGATCCCGAGGGCGACGAAGGCGACCCCGGCACCCACCACCACCACCAGCTTCTGCCACCAGGCGAGATCGAGGATGTCGTCGGCCGCCATCACCAGGGTCACGGTCCCCGCCACCGCCAAGAGGGGCCAGCGGGATTGGACGTGGCCGCCGAAGGCCGCCACCGCCACCACGTAGCCGAGCAGCATCGCCAGGCCCCCGAGCCGGGGGGTTGGCACCGCGTGGAGGTGGCGCTCCGCGTCGGGCTGGGCGACCGCGCCGACCCGCCGGGCCAGCAGCATCGAGAGGGGTACCGCCGCGGCGCAGACCGCCGCCGCCAGCAGGAAGGGCGGGAGGGCGCTGAGCCAGGCGGACCCGGGGCTCACGGCGTCCGGTATGGCAGCGGGAAGCGACCGCAGAGCTCGAGGCTGCGGCGGCGGACATCGGCCCGCACCGCCTGGTCCTCGAACCGGCTGAGCATGAGGTGGATCAGGCCCGCGATCTGATCCATCTCGGCCTCGCGCATCCCCCGGCTGGTCACCGCCGGCGTCCCCAGCCGGACCCCGTTGGGGTTGTACGGCGTCCCGCCGTGGCCGGGAAACGCGTTGGCGTTGAGGGTGATGCCGACCTCGTCGAAGGCCGACTGGACGGCCCGCCCGCGCAGCCCGAAGGGCCGCAGGTCGATGACCATCAGATGGTTGTCGGTGCCCCCGGTGGTGAGCACGCAGCCGCGCTCGAGCAGGCCCGCGGCCAGGGCGGCGGCGTTGGTGACCACCTGGGCCGCGTAGGCCCGGAACTCGGGCTGAGCGCACTGGTGGAACATCACCGCCTTGGCCGCGATGGCGTGGAGCAGCGGGCCGCCCTGGATGCCGGGGCAGACCGCCTTGTCGATCGCCTCGGCGTACTGCCCCCGGCAGAGGATCAGCCCGCCCCAGGGGCCGCGCAGCGTCTTGTGGGTGGTGAAGGTCACGAAGTCGCAGTACGGCACGGGGGAGGGATGCGCGCCACCCGCCACCAGCCCGGCGAAATGGGCCATGTCGACCATCAGCAGCGCCCCCACCGAGTCGGCGATCTCCCGGAAGGCGGCGAAGTCGAGGAATCGCGGATAGGAGCTGTAGCCGGCGACGATCAGCTTGGGGCGCACCTCCTCGGCGCGGCGGCGGACCTCGTCCATCTCCAGCCGGCCGGTGGTCTCGGAGACGAAGTACGGCTCGAAGTGGTACAGACGGCCGCTGAAGTTGACCGGGGAGCCATGGGTGAGGTGGCCTCCCTGGTCGAGGGCCATCCCCAGCACCGTGTCCCCGGGCTGGAGGACCGAGGCGTAGACGGCCATGTTGGCCTGCGAGCCCGAGTGCGGCTGGACATTGGCGTGCTCGGCGCCGAAGAGCTCCCGGGCCCGGCGGCGGCAGAGGTCCTCGACCTGGTCGACCACCTGGCAGCCGCCGTAGTAGCGCTTGCCGGGCACGCCCTCCGCGTACTTGTTGTTGAGCCAGGAGCCGAGCGCCTCGAGGACCGCGGGCGAGGCCAGGTTCTCGGAGGGGATGAGCTCGAGGGTCTCCTCCTGACGGCGCAGCTCCTGGTCCAGGAGGCCGGCCACCTCCGGGTCGGTGGCGCGGAGGCGCGGCTTCTCCGCGAAGGAGCCGGGAGCGGTGCCGGGGGGGAGGACGGCGGTGCGGGCGGGCGACTCGACGGTCTGCTCGGTCACGTCCCGGCTTCCCTCCTGCGTGCGGGGGTGGCGCCTCCGATGTACGGACGGAGAGCGATCGACGTGATCGGCCCCTCCCGCAGCAGGCGCGGAGGCCTCGACGACAGGTCGATGATAGTCGAGGCCATCCCGATGCTGGGACCCCCGTCGACCACCCCGGCGACGTCCCCCCCCAGGGTCAGCCGGGCCTCGGGGGCGCTGCGAGCGGGGGGCGCGCCATGCCGGTTGGCGCTGGTCGAGGCGACCGGGCCGGTCGCGGCGAGCAGGCCGCGGAGGAGGAGGTGGCCGGGGAGACGCACCATCAGGGTGGCGCCGGAGCGGGGGACGGCGAGCCGCCGCCCGCCCACCGGGCAGACCATGGAGAGCGGGCCCGGCCAGAATGCGCCGGCCAGGGCGCGGGCGACGGCGTCCATCTCCACCAGCCCGTCGAGCTCGCTGATGGAGGCTGCCAGCAGATTCAACTCAAGGCCCGGCGGCCGCCCCTTGATGGCGTAGATGCGCTCGACCGCCGCCGGGTTCGACGGATCAGCGGCCAGCCCGTAGACGGTATCGGTGGGGACCACCACCACATCGCCGGCCCGGATCGCGGCGACCGCCTCGTCGATCGTCATCGCGCCGGCCCGAGACGGATCTCGACGACCCGGGGGCGGCCGGCCAGGTCGGCCGTGATGCTGACCCCGGCCTCGGGCCAGAGCGCGCCGGCGATCCCGGCGACGGCCGTGGCCCGGCGGCTGTCGACCTCCAGGCCAACCCACCACGCCCGGGGGGAGAACTCCGCCACCGCGGGCAGCAGAAGACGGTAGGGATCGAGCCCGTCGGGCCCCCCGTCGAGGGCCAGCCGGGGCTCGAAGCCGACGTCGCGGGGCAGCTCGTCCATCTCCGCGGTGGTCACATAGGGCGGGTTGCTCACCACCAGGTCGAGGTCGGCGACCAGCCCGTCCACCCAGCCCCCCTCGACGAAGAGGACGCGGTCGGCGACCCCCAGGGCCTCGGCGTTGCCGGCCGCCACCGCCAGGGCCGCGGGGCTGAGGTCGACGGCGATCACGGTCGCCGCCGGCAGCTCGCAGGCGAGGCTGATGGCGAGGCAGCCGCTGCCGGTGCCGAGGTCGGCGATGCGCAGCGGGCCGCTCCGCTCCCGGGCTGCCAGCAGCGCCCGCTCCACCAGGCTCTCGGTCTCGGGCCTGGGGATCAGCACGTCCGGGGTCACCCGGAAGCTGCGACCGTGGAACTCGCGGTGGCCGGTCAGGTGGGCGACCGGCTCTCCCCTCCCCCGCCGGCGCAGCAGCTCGCGGATGGCGCCCAGCTCGGGGTCGTCCAGGGGGCGGTCGTACTGCAGGTAGACGTCCAGGCGGGCGATCCCCAGCGCGTGCGCCACCAGCAGCTCGGCGTCGAGCCGGGCCGAGTCGCTGCCGTGGTCGTTGAGGTAGGCGGTGGAGAGGCGGACCACCTCGAGGAGGGTGCGAGCGCCCGCCGGGCCGCCGGGGGTCGTGGTGGCCATCAGCGGACTGTATCGGGGCGGCGGGCTGTGCAGGCGATAGCAGCCGGTTCACCCCACCCCTGGACCGCGCCGTAGAGTCGCGGGATGGCGAGCGCCGACGTCGCGATCGCCTCCCGGCGCGGAGGCGCCTGGGAGAGCGTCGGGGTGCGCAGGCTCACCCTGCTCAGCATCTACTGGGTCGCGATCGGCTGGCTCTGGAACGCCCTCGGCGCCCAGGTGCTCCCGCCGGTCATCACCCGGATGGTGGGCCAGGCCCACCAGGGGACGGCGCTCTCCGCGCTCGAGGGCTTCGGGACCCTGGTGGCGGTGGTCTGGCAGCCGGTGGTCGGCGCCCTCTCCGACCGGACCCGGCTGCGCTGGGGGCGGCGGCGCCCGTACATCGCCGGCGGTGCGCTGGGCTCCTCGCTCTTCCTCGTGATCATGGCCTTCGTCGGGGTCTACTTCTGGCTGCTGATCGTTTACTTCCTGCTCCAGGTCGCCTCCAACACCGCCCAGGCGCCCTACCAGGGGCTCGGTCCCGACGCCGTCCCGGAGAAGGACTTCGGCAAGTTCGGCGCCTTCTACGGGATGGGCAACCTGGTGGGCACCCTGATCGGCTTCCTGGTCACCGGCATCTTCACCGCCAGCGGCCAGTACGGGGCCGCCCTCTTCGCGATGGCGGCGATGCTGGTGGTGAGCATGGTGCTCACGGTCACCCTGGTCCCCGACCGCGGCCGGGCCGACGGCAGCCTCGGCATGTCGATCGGTGAGATCACCGTCGGCACCTTCCGGATCAGCCCCCGCCGCCACGGCGACTTCCTCTGGCTGATGGGGTCACGGCTGCTGATCCTGATGGGGGTGGTCGGGCTCGAGACCTACGCGCAGTTCTTCTTCAAGGACGTCTTCTACCCGCACAGCACCGACCATGCCAACGCCGCCACCACCTACCTGCTGGCGATCATCGTGGTCCTGGCGATCGCCATCTGCTACCCGGCGGCCCGCCTCTCCGACCGCTGGGGGCGCAAGCCGATGGTGGTCGTCTGCGCCATCCTCGGGGCGGTGGGCGCCCTGGGCCTGGTCTTCTCCCACTACGCGCTGCTGCCCGCCGCGATGACATCGCCGGTCGCCTCGCTGCTCGGAATACCCCGCGGGCTGGCCCAGGTGCTCTGGTTCGGGGTGCCGATCGGGATCGGGATCGGCTGCTTCCTCACCGTCGACTGGGCCTTCATGATCGACCTGATCCCGCCCGCCGAGACCGGCCGCTTCCTCGGCTTCTCCAACATCGCGACCGCGGGGTCCGGGATCATCGCCCGTTTCATCGCCGGACCGGTGCTCGACCACTTCAACGCGGGAGGCCGGATCCTCGGCGAGCTGGGCGGCTACCCGGTGGTGTTCGGGATGTTCGTCGTCTACTTCGTGGCCGGGATCTTCCTGGTGCTGCCGGTGGTCGAGCCGCGACGGGCCAGGAGGCTGGGCGCGGGGACGTCACCCTAGGTCACGGGTCCGCTGCGCCGGGCGGCCCGCCGCACCTCGACCGCGGCCCCCGAGGGTCGCGTCGCCGGTGAGCCCTCAGCCGGCCACCCCGTCCTGCTCGAGCAGCCGCCGGGCCTCGTCCTCCTGCAGCAGGGGATCGACCAGCATGTCCAGGTCGCCCTCCATGATCCGGGGAAGCTGGAAGAGGGTGAGGTTGATGCGGTGGTCGGTGACCCGCGACTCCGGGAAGTTGTAGGTGCGGATCTTCTCGCTGCGGTCGCCGGTCCCGACCATCGAGCGGCGGGTGCCGCGGAGCTCGGCGTCGCGCTCCGCCTGGGCGATGTCGTAGAGGCGGGCGCGCAGCTCCCGGAGCGCCTTGGCCCGATTCTTGATCTGCGACTTCTCGTCCTGGCAGGTGACCACCAGGCCGCTCGGCAGGTGGGTGATCCGGACCGCCGAGTAGGTGGTGTTGACGCTCTGGCCGCCGTGGCCGGTGCTCATGTAGACGTCGACCTTCAGGTCGTTCTCGTCGATGCTGACCTCCACCTCGTCGGGCTCGGGGAGCACCACCACGCTCGCCGCCGAGGTGTGGATCCGGCCCTTGGCCTCGGTCTCGGGGACCCGCTGCACCCGGTGGACGCCGGACTCGAACTTGAGCCGGGAGTAGGCACCGTGACCGTGGACCTCGACGACGACCGACTTGACGCCGCGCGCCCCCGACTGGCTCTCGCTGATCAGCTCCATCGACCACCGCCGGCGCTCCGCGTAGCGGCCGTACATGCGGAGCAGGTCGGCGGCGAAGAGTCCGGCCTCGTCGCCGCCGGTGCCGGCCCGGATCTCGACGATGACGTCACGATCATCGTTGGGGTCGCGGGGCACCAGCAGGCGCCGGAGCTCGGCATCGGCGGCCTCGACGGCCTCGCGCTGGATGCGCTCCTCCTCCTCGAAGAGGCCGATCATCTCCGGGTCGTGCTCGCCGCGCGCCGCCTCGGCGGCCTGATCGGCCGCGGTGAGCGCGGTGTGCCGCCGGCGCGAGGTCTCGACGACCTCGCTGAGGCGGGCCCGCTCCTGGGAGAGGTGCTGCACCCGCTGCTGGTCGGACCAGATGTCGGGATCGGAGAGCTCGGTCTCCAGCTCCCGGTAGCGGTCGGCGATGGCGGCGAGCCGCCCTTCCAGGCTGTCCATGGCTCAGGGGATTGTGGCCCACGCGGCCCCGCCGTGCGGGCGGGGGCCGGCCCGACCCGCGGGAGACGGCGGGGTGGAGCCCCCGGCCCCTCAGGGGACGGCGGCGTGAAACTCTCCGACCCCGGCATCCTCGCCGGCGCGCGCGGCGGCCAGGGCGGCGATCGCCACCTCGATCTGCGCGTCGTCGGGTTCCCGGGTGGAGAGCCGCTGGGCCGCCAGCACCGGCACCAGCGCGATCCGGCCGAAGCGGCTGTCGCGGATGCGGGCCAGGCCACGGATCACCTCGTAGGCCACCCCGGCGACGAGCGGGATGAGGGCGACCTGGCAGGCGATCCGGATCGGCCAGAAGAGCCCGCCGAGGGGTGCGAAGACGATCACGCTCACCAGCGCCACCACCACCAGGAACCCGGTGCCGCAGCGGGGGTGGAGACGGCTGGCGGGGCGCACGTTGGCGACCTCGACCGCGGCGCCGGACTCCAGGCAGTTGATCGCCTTGTGCTCCGCGCCGTGATACTCGAAGACGCGCTGGACGTTGCCCAGCCGTCCGATCAGGAAGAGGTAGCCGAGCAGGATGGCGGCGCGGGCGACCCCCTCGATCAGCACCGAGCCCACCGACTGGGGCGCGCCACGGCCGAGCAGCGCTGACGCCGCCAGGGGCAGGCCGATGAAGAGGCCGAGCCCGAAGACGAGGGAGACCCCGATGGTCATCCGCATGGCGCCCGGGCTCAGCTCCACGTCCTCGCCGAGCTGGACGTTGGCCGACCACTGCAGGGCCCGCATCCCGAGGGCCAGCATCTCCCAGAGCGACGCGGCCCCGCGAAAGAGGGGAAGCGACCACGGGCGCCCGGTGTAGACCCGGGAGCGGAGCCGCTCGGAGAGGATGGTGATGGCACCGTCGGGGCGGCGCGCCGCCACCGCGTAGTGGCCCCGACCCCGCATCAGGACCCCCTCGATCACCGCCTGGCCACCGTAGAAGAAGGTCGCCGGCGGCGCCGCGGCGGCGTTGAGCGCCGCGGTGAGCAGGATGTCACCGGCGGACGGACGGCGTGCTCTCACTCTGCCCATCGTACTCGGCGATCGGAGCGGGCTCGCCAATCGAAAGCGAGCGGAGGGCCCGGGACCCGAGCGCCCGGAGCGGACCTGCCGGCGTCAGCGGGGAACGGTGCGGGCCGCCGCCCGGCGGCGGAAGCGCTCCACCTGACCGCCGGTGTCGACGATCCTCTGGGTGCCGGTGAAGAAGGGGTGGCAGACCGAGCAGACCTCGGTCTTCAGCTCCCGGAGGGTCGAGCCGGTCAGGAAGGTGTTGCCACAGACGCAGGTGACGACCGCGTCGGTGTGGAACTCGGGGTGCAGGGCAGCTTTCATGGACAGGCTCGTTTCTGGGGGGAGGGAACGGGCCGAGGATACCACGGGGACCCCGAGCCGAAGCAGGGGGCCGCGGCGAGGGCGCGCCGCGCCCCCGTCATCCGTGCCACGTCGATCAGCCCGCGAAGGCGACCGGGCGCGTGAAGTTGCCGTGGGCGACCCCGGGCAGCCGGCGCCGGACCACCTCCATGGCGGCGGCCATCCCCATCCCCTCCTCCATCGGGGGCAGCTCGGCGATCAGCCAGTCGTGATCGACGTTGAGGCTCCTCCACTGGATCTGGTCCACGCCCATCTCCGCGCAGGCGGCGATCGTCGCCTCCAGCTCCGACGGTGTGTCGGTGACCCCGGGGAAGGCGAGCAGGTTGAGGCAGACCTGACCTCCGGCCCGCCGCATCAGCCGCCCGCACTCGAGCACCTCCTCGAGCCCGTAGCCGACCGGCCGGTAGTAGGCACGGAAGACGCTCTCGGTGAAGGAGATGGCGCTGATCCGGACGCTGTTGCAGCCGGCCGCGACCATCCGCTCCAGGACCCGCGGACGGCTGCCGTTGGTGTTGACGTGGATGGTCGCGGCAGGGTGGCCGGCGCGGATCGCCGCGGTCGCCTCGACGACGGCGCGACCGCGGGTCAGCGCCTCCCCCTCGCACCCCTGGCCGAACGAGACGATGGCGGCCTCGTCCCCCTCCAGGAAGTGGCCGGCGAGCCCGGCCAGCTCCGCCACCGTCGGCGCGAAGCCCATACGCTCCTGCGGGGAGGGCACCGCGCCGTCGCTCTGCAGCGAGATGCAGCCGAGGCAGTCGGCGTTGCAGGCGGGAGACGCGGGCAGGGCTCCCTCGTAGCGCCGGAAGAAGGTGTTCTGCGCCGTGTAGCAGCGGTACTCGAGAGCACAGCGGGCGAGGTGGTCGACCAGACGGTTGCCCGGGAGGGCGTGGCGGGCGGCGTCGACCGCCTCGGGCAGCCCGGCCGTCCCCTGATGCCGCGGCTGCCACCACTCGAACGCATCGGTCCCGAGCGCCGCCACCACCAGCTCCCCATTCCGCTCGGCGACGGCGGCGTAGCCGAAGAGGGGGAGGCGCGGGCTGTCCGGAGCCGGCCGGGAGGCGGGCACCAGGGTCCTCAGGTAGCCGACCGGCAGGATGGCGGCGACCGGCGCCCAGCGGCGGTCCAGCTCGACCGGGCCCCCCCGCGGGCCGAGGCCGAGGGCACGCCGCCCGGGGAGGTGGGCCACGGTGGCGCCCTCCGGCACGGGGATGACGTCCGCAGGGGTCAGCGGAACCAGCCGGCGGCCCGACCTCGCGGCCGGCCGCAGGCCATCGCGGATCTCGATCGAGCCGTCCGGACGGGCGACGCAGAGGCGCACGCGGCCATTGTCACCGGGCGGCCGCCTCCGGCGGTGGCGCGAGGGGCCGCCCGGGCGCCGTCCGGGAGGAGGAACAACCGCCGCGACCCCGACGTAAGAAGAGCGGGAGATCACCACCTCTCCTTAACCGGGAGGCCCACGGCACCCACCACCCTCCGGCTAACGTAACGGCGGCTCCGACTTCCACGTATACATCTGCGACGGCCGGCGCGGACCGGACGTCCTCCATCCGCATCGGGCCAGGGGACACACAGCCACATGGGCTCCGACCTCCCGTCCGTATCGCTCCCGCGACGCGCCACCGCGCAGGCGCTGGGGGCGACGAGACGACTCCTCGGCCGGGCCGGCCACGGCCTCGGATCGGCGGGCGCCGCGGTCGTGCGGGTGGCGCAGCGGGCCTGCTCTCCCCCGCTCGCTCTGGTCCGGCGATCGCTGTCGGGACCGCTCCAGCTGGCCGGCGATCACCTGACGGTGGTCGCGGCCGCGGGCGCGGCCGCCCTCTGCGTCCTTCTCGACTGGCTCCTGGGGTCGGGACTGGAGCAGTGGTTCGTGGCCCAGGGGATGGACGACGAGAGAGCCTATCTCCTCTCCGCCCTGGTCCTGGCGCTGCTCGCCACCGCCGCGATCGGGGCCGCCTCGCGGCGCCCTGGGCCCACCCGCGTCGGGGGCCTGGTCGGGTTCGTGGCCATCCAGATCGTCCCCTTCCTGATCCGGGCGGCGAACGCGCCGGGGACACCGGGGCTCCGATACACCGAGAATGTGGCCGGCTGGATCCTCCAGCCGCTGGGCATGCTGCTGCTCGCCGCCCTCAGCGTGATCGTCGGCGCCGCACTGGGGCTCGGCCTCGCCCGCGACGCCGCCCGCATCCCCGGGCTGCTGCGGCGGCGCCGGCTGTGGCCGGTCATCGCCCTGGTGATCGTCCTGGTGGTGGCCGCCACCGGCGCGGCCCTGACCGCCCTCCAGGTCGGCCCGCTCTCGGCACTCCGCGACTACAACGTGAGAACCGGGCCCGCCCTCGCCGCCGTGGCGCCGACCCCGACCCCGGACGGAGGGACCGCCCCGGTGGTCGCATCCCCCACGCCGGACGAGACCCTGCTGCGCCAGCTTCCCGGTGAGCTCCAGTACCTCACCATCGCCGGCCACCCGGTCGACGTCTACGTACCCGGCGTCTATGCGGCTGATGCCGACCTCCGGCTGCCCGTGCTCTACCTGCTCCATGGCACTCCGGGGGACCAGAGCGAATGGCTCACCGGTGGCCAGGTGGAGGGCGTCTTCGATCAGCTCATCGCCAAGGGGACGATCCCCCCGATGATCGCGGTCCTGCCCAACGGCAACGAGAAGTACAGCAACGACACCGAGTGGGGGAACAGCTCCCAGGGGGACGTCGAGACCTGGCTGATGGACCAGGTGATCCCCGCCATCGACTCCCAGTACCGCACCCTGGGGGCCGCCTACCGGGGCATCGCCGGGTTGAGCAGCGGCGGCTTCGGGGCGGTCAACCTCGCGATCGGCAACCCCACCGACTTCAGCTGGGCGGCCAGCTACTCGGGGTACTTCGTGGGCCGATCGACGATCTTCGGGACCGCCTGGCGGGCGAACAGCCCCCTCTACACGGCGGCCGGAGTGCCGGCCGCGGAGCGCATGCCCCTCTACCTCGGGGCGGGGAGTCAGGACTACGACTTCCGTCCGGGCACCCTGGCCTTCGCCGCCACCCTCAAGTCGATCGGCTGGACGGACTACGACCTCCAGACGGTCCCGGGGGGGCACGGCTGGGTGGCCTGGAGCGCGGAGATGGTCCAGAGCCTCACCTGGCTGGGCCAGATCTGGGGCCCGACACCCTGGTACGCCCCTCCCGCTCAGATTGGGGGCCCGCCCGCGGTGGCGAGTGCAGCGGTCCCGGTGCCGGGGGTGAGCTCGTGACCCCCCTGCTCGCCGCCGCGGCGGCGGCCGCCGCCGGGCATGCCCCCCCTCCGCACGGCCCGATGATGATCGGCTACGCGCTGGGCCCGGCGGTGATGGTGGTGGGGCTGCTGGCCGCGGCCGGGGGCAGCATGCGACGGTCGCGCCCGGTCGTGGCGGCGGCGACCGTGGCCGTGCTGGCCGGTGCCTTCAGCGTCACGGTCCCCGGCAACCCCCTCGCCGACTGGCTGGGCCTGCTCGCGCTCGCCGGCGCGATCGGCTTCGAGGTGGGCGGCGCCCTGGCGACCCGCGGTGTCCTCTCCCCGCCCGGCAACGCCGGCGAGATGGAGCGGCTGCGGCTGCTCCACGGCCACACCCACATCTCCTGCTTCGCCGGCGAGGGCGCCAAGAGCGGGCTCCAGGTGGGTGGCGGGGTGATCGGCTACCAGGTCCGCTGGGGGGTTGCGGTGGCGGTCGGGGACCCGCTGACCGCGCCGGGCTTCCGGACCATGGCGCTCACCGCCTTCCTGAGCCTCTGCGCCGGGAAGCGGTGGGTGCCCTGCTTCTTCCAGACCGATCCCGGCCTCCGCGCCGCCTATCGAGCGGCCGGCTTCCGCATGCTCAAATTCGGTGAGGAGGCGGTGGTGGAGATCGGGGGATTCGAGCTGGCCTCACCGGCCCGAGCGGACGCCAGGCACGAGCTGTCCCGAGCCCGCCGGTCCGGCCTGGAGGCGGCCAGCTTCTGCGACCCCGAGGCTCCGGGCCCGCTCTGGGCCGAGCTGGAGCAGGTGTCCCGGGACTGGCTCCAGGTGCGCGGCGGGCGCGAGATGGGCTTCTCCCTCGGACGCCTCCGGGAGGTGGTGGACAGCAGCACCCGGTACACCGTGGCCCGCGACCAGAGCGGGCGGGTCCACGCCTTCTGCTCCTGGGTGCGGATGGGTGATGACGGCATCGCCCTCGACCTCATCCGCCGCCGCCCCGACGCGGCGGCCGGCGCCGTCGACCTCTGCATCGTGACCGCCATCGAGTGGGCCAGGAGCGCCGGGCTGTCGCGGCTCTCCTTGGGCTCGGTGCCCTTCCGCGAGAGCCTGGGCGACGCCCCGGACGGAGGGCTCGCCCGAAGGGTGCGGGCCCGCCTCTACCAGCGCGGGTACCGCGGCTACAGCTACCGTGGCCTCTCCCACTTCAAGGCGAAGTTCGCGACCCGGTGGGAGAGCCGCGACCTCGCGGTGCCCCGCGGGGTGAGCGGTCTGCTCGCGCTGGCCGCACTGATCCGGCTGCACAGCCGCACCGAACCGCTGGCTCACGAGCCCCCGCCGGTGCCGCTGGGCCTGACCCCCGCGCCGCTGCCCTGATCGAGAGCGAGGGCCGGCGGCCTCAGCCGGCCGGCCCCTCGTCGCGGACCTTCTCCACCTGGGCGAGCGCCTCGCGCAGGCTCTCGATCCAATCACCCTGGTGGCGGGCCACCAGACGGACGCACCAGGCGAGCGCCTCGCTGCGACTCCGAGCGACCCCGGCGTCGATCAGGGTGTCCAGGACCTTGCGATCGCCGAGTCGCAGCCGGGTCATGACCGGGACCCCCAGGGTGGTGAAGTGCTGGGTGACGTCGCCGCAGCGCGCGCCCCAGGAGATGGTCCGGCCGAAGAGCCGCTCGGCATCGCGCGCCACCGCGATGCGCGCCTCCTTGGTCTCCGCCCGGAACCGCTCGATGCGCGCAGAGCGCGCCGTGGCCTGGGCGGCCTCGCCGGTGCCCGCCTCGAGCGGGACATCCGGGATCTCGCCGACGACGAGG
>Ga0181535_10000813_pt1 | contig 43942 bp, 29 predicted proteins | sample PEATcosm2014_Bin_44_FD_119774 | JGI IMG/M metagenome (GOLD analysis project Ga0181535, IMG submission 119774) | Peatland microbial communities from MTU Mesocosm Facility, Houghton, MI, USA - PEATcosm2014_Bin17_30_metaG | ecosystem: Environmental > Terrestrial > Soil > Wetlands > Peat | place... | reverse complement strand
GTACCGGATATATTCTTTCCACTGCAGTTCTTCGAAGTTGTCTTTATTGGCAACAATGTCCTTGAACAACCCGATCTCCCAGATTTTCTTTCCCAGGAACTGTTCGCGAGAGAAGCCCAGCATAGCAATCAAAAAGGGATTCACTTCGACGATCTGGCCGGTGTCGGCGTCGAGGATAAGGATGCCGTCCTGAGCCGTCTCAAATAGCCGCCTGTATCGGGTTTCAGTAGCATTCAGTGCCACTTCGATTTTTTTCCGTTCAGTGATATCCCGGATATTGCACTGGATGACCTTCTTATCATTCACCATGTAGAGGTTACTGACAAACTCAACGGCAATGTTCCGCCCATCGGCGGTTTCGAGTGGTAGGTTTTCATAACGAAGGGATTCCTTTCGTTGCAGTTCTTCGAAGTTGTCTTTATTGGCAACAATGTCCTTGAACAGCCCGATCTCCCACAGTTTCTTTCCTAGGAACTGTTCGCGAGAGAAGCCTAGCATGGCAATCAAAAAGGGATTCACTTCGACGATTTGGCCGGTGTCAGCGTCGAGGATAAGGATGCCGTCCTGAGCCGTCTCAAATAGCCGCCTGTACCGCATCTCTGAAGCAATCTTCGCCTCTTCCGCAAGCTTGCGGTCGGTACTGTTCCGGATATTGCACTGGATGACCTTCTTGTCATTCACCATATAGAGGTTACTGACAAACTCAACAGCTATATGCCGCCCATCAGCGGTTTCGAGTGGCATATCTTCGTACCGGATATATTCCTTCCGTTGCAGTTCTTCGAAGTTGTCTTTATTGGCAACGATATCCTTGAACAGCCCGATCTCCCAGATTTTCTTTCCCTGGAACTGTTCCCGCGAGAAGCCCAGCATGTTGATTAAAAACGGGTTCACTTCGACGATCTGGCCGGTGTCGGCGTCAAGGATAAGGATGCCGTCCTGAGCCGTCTCAAAAAGCCGCCGGTAGCGCATCTCTGATTCATGCATCGCATCTTCCGCCAGTTTGCGCTGGGTAACATCATGAGCAATACTGAAAACACCAATAAGATTATTTTGTCCATCTCTAATCTGAGATATAGTTAATACAACGTTGATCAGCCCACCATCTTTCTTCCTGCGCAGGGTTTCGTAACGGAGTACCTGTTCACCGCTCCTGATCCGATCAAGAATTAACTGAGTGTCATCCGGCATATCAGGAGGCGCCAGCAGTGAGATGCTCTTCCCGATCACCTCTTGTGCAGAATACCCATAGATTCGTTCAGCACCAGCATTCCAGCTCGTGATAATCCCATCGAGAGTTTTACCGATTACAGCATCCTCTAAATACTCCATAACCGCTTTAAAATGTTCCCGGTTGTCTTCCGCAGATTTGCATCCGGTAATGTCGCTGCTGCAATCTTTCGTGATAATCTCATTCTGTTTCATTTTTCACCTGCGAATGCCTCTGACCAACATATCCTCATGGTTCTTTGTCGTTTTTCTGGGATCTTTAAAAAAGAGAGAGAGTTACCACCTCTTTTATTCATTATGTTTAAACTCCCTCCAGCGATCTGCCATACTGCCGGAGGGGTGATCATTTGAGTTTCCAGACAATTGATGGTTATACGATATGGTGTTTCACGATTAGTTTGTCACCGTATTCGCGTCCAGGGTAACCGCTGACTGTGCCAGTGCCCTGCCGTTTAAGGTTGCACCAGTCTGCAGCACAATTGCTGTCTGGTCGAGGATATTCCCGTTAAATACAGATCCTGTATCAAGCGTCGTTTGGCCGGCAACCACCCAATAGACGTTCTTTGCCTGTGCACCGCCACTGAGGATAACGTGCGTATTAGAACTGATAACGAGATTTTGTGCGATCTCGAGGATCCATACATCATTCGGACCTCCAGAGAGAGTGACATCGGTGGGGATGAGCACGCCAGTACTCCATTTATAGACTCCGGGGGCGATGGTCATTCCGCCGATATTCCCGGCGCCCAGTTCGGTTGCATCAGGAGCACGTCCGGCACCATCAGTATATGCTGCCTGCATATCGCTAACAGCGGTAGTCAGTGTAGCGGGAGTGGGAACCGCATAGTCGGCTGCATATATCTTTCCATTAACCAGGGACGATTTCGAAAATTGATTCGAGGGGTCGGCTACCAGGCCAAATCCGGTGATGTATGTCGCAGCGGCGGGACTCACGCCAATATTTCCAATAATTGAAGTGGTTCCTGTTGTCGAAATGCCTGTTTTTGTTAAAATCGCGAAATTACCAGCAGTTCCAAGATTCACGGCAGTTGCTGAGCCGCTGTTACTGGGGGCTGACGGTACCGTTGGAATCGTCACCTTGTTCGCGTCCAAGGTAACCGCTGATTGTGCCAGTGCCCTGCCGTTTAAGGTTGCACCAGTGTTCATCACAATCGCTGTCTGGTCGAGGATATTTCCATTGAATACTGAGCCTGTTCCCAGCGTTGTCTGGCCAGCAACTATCCAGTAGACGTTCTTTGCCTGTGCACCGCCACTGAGGATTACATGCTGACCGGAGCTGACATCGAGATTTTGTGCAATCTCGAAGATCCATACATCATTCGGACCTCCAGAGAGAGTGACATCGGTGGGGATAGTCACGCCGGTGCTCCACTTGTAGACACCGGGAGCGATAGTCATTCCGCCGATATTTCCGGCACCAACTTCTGTTGCATCGGGAGCTCGTCCGGCACCGTCAGTGTATGCTGCCTGCATATCGCTAACAGCGGTAGACATTGTAGCGGGAGTAGGAACCGCATAATCGGATGCATAAACATTCCCGTTAACCAGTGACGATGTAGAAAACTGACCAGAGTGGTCTATTATAAGGCCAAATCCAGTAATGTATGTCGCAGCGGAAGGACTCACGCCAATATTTCCAATAATTGAAGTGGTTCCTGTCGTCGAAATGCCTGTTTTTGTTAAAATCGCGAAATTACCTGCAGTTCCAAGATTCACGGCAGTTGCTGAGCCGCTGTTACTGGGGGCTGACGGTACCGATGGGATTGTTACCATATTTGCATCCAGGGTAACCGCTGATTGTGCCAGTGCCCTGCCGTTTAAGGTTGCACCAGTGTTCAGTACGATCGCTGTCTGGTCAAGGATATTTCCATAGAACACTGATCCTGTTCCCAGTGTGGTCTGGCCGGCAACGACCCAGTAGACGTTCTTTGCCTGCGCTCCGCCACTAAGAATAACTTGCTGACCGGAGCTGACATCGAGATTTTGTGCAATCTCGAAGATCCAGACGGCATTTGGATTGCCCTGTGCATCCAAAGTGATATCGGTGGGGATGATCACACGAGTACTCCATTTGTAGACCCCGGGAGCGATGGTCATTCCGCCGATATTCCCGGCGCCCAGTTCGGTTGCATCAGGAGCACGTCCGGCACCATCAGTGTATGCTGCCTGCATATCGCTAACCGCGGTAGTCATGGTAGCGGGAGTAGGAGCCGCATAATTGGCTGCATATACATTCCCGTTAACCTGGGATGAGGTCGAAAACTGATTCGAGGGGTCGGCTACAAGGCCAAATCCGGTGATGTATGTAGCTGCGGCGGGACTCACGCCAATATTTCCAATAATTGAAGTGGTTCCGGTCGTCGAAATGCCTGTTTTTGTCAAAATCGCGAAATTACCTGCAGTTCCAAGATTCACGGCCATTGCTGAGCCGCTGTTACTGGGGGCTGATGGTACCGATGGGATTGTTACCATATTTGCATCCAGGGTAACCGCGGTTTGTGCCAGTGCCCTACCGTTTAAGCTTGCACCGGTGTTCAGTACGATCGCCGTCTGGTCTAGGATATTCCCATTGAATGAAGAGTATGTTCCCAGTGTGGTCTGGCCGGCAACGACCCAGTAGACGTTCTTTGCCTGTGCTCCGCCACTAAGTATAACGTGCGTACTAGATCTGGTAGTAAGACCTTGTGCTATCTGGAAGATCCAAACATCATTCGGACCTCCTGACAGGGTAACATCGGTGGGGATGGTCACTCCAGTACTCCATTTGTAGACACCGGGAGCGATGGTCATACCACCGATATTTCCGGCGCCAAGTTCGGTTACCGTGGGTGACCAGGTAATGGCGTCATTGTACGCTGTCTGCATATCGCTAACGGCGGTAGTCATTGTAGCAGGAGTAGGAACCGCATAATCGGCTGCATATACATTCCCGTTAACCAATGACGATGTCGAAAATTGACTCGATTTATCCATCACGAGTCCAAATCCTGTTATGGCAGTCGCATGTAGTGGACTCACGCCAATATTGCCATTAATCTGCGTAGTTCCGGTAGTTGAGATTCCGGATTCGGACAGAATCACATAATTGCCTGCCGATCCAAGATTAACGTTTGCTGAAGAACCCATTACACCAGGGATTATCACGGCAGTAATCAGGACAAGTAACGCCATGCAGAATACAAGGGAGAAATGTTTCTCTCCACTTTTTTTCATAATTCTCATTTTTAACCTCCTTGATAATCATCGTAAATGCCTGTTTGGGTAATAGGATCTATGTCAAAAAGCAGATTTTGGAGCAAATTTTGGAAGAATAAAAATACTGTTTTTTCGAGAGGATGTCTCTATGATCTGAAGTTCAGAGTGTGTTAGCGTTGTTTTTGAGATAAGTTTAAGGATTTCATCGAAAGGCTACCTTTTTCTTTTACCGGGAACGGAAATTGCTTATTTACACTGTTTCATGGTAATTTTCAGAAAATCGATCTCATAAAAAAAACACCAACCATTCATTGGAATCTGATCATGCCATCATAAACCCAAGTCATCTCCGATTTTATCTGCTTTTAGGGACATGTTGCCTATCACCGGATAAATATCCTTATTACATTGGTTTTACCATCCATCAATACGCATGGACCGGGCTTGCAAAAACCGGTAATAAAAATGAAATGATAGATAGCATCTAAAATTGCGGTGATTTTGATCAAACGAAAGAAACTCTGGCTGATCGCCCTTATTATACTTATTATTGCAACCGGAGGCTGGGCCGGGTACACGATCTTTCATGCACTTACTCCCATCCGGATAGGTGTCCTCCTTCCCATAACCGGTGGGATTGATCTTAAAGAACCGCTTGAATGGGCAAAAGATAACATCAACCAACAGGGTGGTATCGGGGGGAGACCGGTCGAACTCGTATACATGGACACTAGCACGGGCAACATCACGCAGATGGCCGAAGAACTCCTTGCTGATAATTCCATACAGATTGTCATCGGACCCCGAAACAGCGATGATGTCTATAAGTTAGCCCCGGAATTTATTGAAAAGAATAAACTCCTTATCAGTCCGATGGCCACTGCAGGAAGTATTACCCTTGCATTCGAAAACCAAGGTTACTTCTGGCGGACTACGCAGAGCGATGTGGCGCAGGCACAAGTGATCACGACCCTCATGAATGAAAAAGGAGTTCATCGTATTTCCGTCCTTGCTGATAACACCATGTATGGGGAGACATTCTATCAGTGGAGCGGGTTCTTTGCGACAGAGTACGGTCTCGATCTCGTCTCGATACAGCAGTTTGAACAGAACAGCAGTACACTCGATGCAGATGTTGACGCAGCCCTGCAGGCAAATCCAGAATATATCATCGCAGCCTGCGACAATCCGTCTGACGCAGCCGCGATAAAAAGGGAGATCGACCGGTCCGGAAAACCGGTAAAACTCTTCCTCACCGATGGAGCAGTCTCCCCGACGCTCATCAGTTCACTAGGATTGGAGGCTGAAGGACTTGAAGGGACTTCCCCCACAGCAGATCCTTCCACCAATTTCTCGATAGAATATGAAGAGAAATTCGGCCACACCCCCACGGACTTCGCAGCACCGACCTACGATGCCCTCCTTCTTGCCGCATATACTTCAGCCCGGCAGGATGCGACCCTTACTGAGTCCCCGGCAGACTCGATACAGCATGTAGTGTCCGGCAACGGTACTTCACTAGGTTGGGATGCACAGGCAGTCCATGAGAACATTCTTGCGATCCTTAACGGACAGACCCCCAGAATCAGCGGTGCAAGTGGACCGCTTATCTATGACAGGGAAGTTGGCGTGGACCCGTTGGATACCTATTATTCCTATTGGGTCATCAGGAATGGGAGTTTCCAAACGGTCAGAGTTTTTTCGGCAAACGCCACCGCAACCGGCATATCTATTGCACGAAGCCGACCCTCGGAAAGCCTTATGTCGCCGGTAATCCTTACGATGGGAAAAAATATCCCTCTCGTGGCAAAAACAGGATTTGAAGCAGTTATTATTGCGCCCACTAATGGATGGATTAATTACCGGCACCAGGCAGATGGGCTGACCCTGTATACCCTGCTCCGGGATAACGGGGTCCCTGACGACAACATCATCCTCATGCTGTATGATGATATCCCCACCCTCCCGGTAAATCCCATCCCCGGAAATGTCCACCATCTCCCCGGAGGGCCGAATATCCGGCTCGGGGCCAATGTAGTGTATACTGGTTCTCAGGTGACCGCTGCCACGCTCCAAAATGTCCTGACTGGCACAAAGACTAATTCGACTCCGGTGGTCCTTGACAGCAACGCAAGTACCGATGTATTTGTCTATATCGTCGGTCACGGAATTCCGGGAACGATCGACTTTTGGAACGATAATGATATATTTACGACAGATGATTTTACCAATGTAACGAATACGATGAGCCGGGAACAGAAATACCGGCAGCTTGTTTTCATGGACGACACCTGTTTTGGCGAGAGTATTGCCATAAATGCAACAGCTCCAGGCCTCCTCTACCTTACAGGATCCTCCAGTGTCGAGCCATCTTTTGCCGCGATCTACGATATAAGTATCCAACAATGGCTCTCGGATCAGTTCACTGCCGAAGCGGTGAGCCTTATCCAGGAAAACCCGAATATCACCTTCCAGGAACTCTATAATGAGTCATATACGAACGTGACCGGTTCGCATGTTCAGCTGATCACTACAGGAAACGTCAGTACGCTTGGAGAATCCGTCCTGGAATTCTTAAAGCCGTGAACCGGAAAAGTATCTCCTTATCGGAGCCGTAGTCGGAGATATCGCTTTTTTGTTATAGTCGTAGTAGTTTGTGTGCATGATTCCGCATGATCCCACGCTTCCTGTGTCGCGCATATTATGTATACGACAGCGAAAAGGCCCTAACTTTCCCTTTACCGACCGTTCCTAACGGGGCTTTTTGCCGCACAGGTGGCAATGCCGCTTAATAACAAGGCATATGTATTGCTCAACCATACACAGTCTCCGGTCTGCCTGGCGGCACCAACAATGGGAAATTTATGATGATATAAAAGGTTGTGTTGTCTGGAAGCAGATTTTAGAGTGAAATTTGCAAATACCGTATAGCAGTTTTTTTAAAATCGGGGCGAATTTTTTGACCGACGAGAAAAGAGTATCCGGATTATTTTTTTCCCAAGGTCAACTCAAGAACGCCGTCAGAAAATCGTTTATAGTTAAATTTTACTTCGCTAGGGATATTAATCACTTTTTTATACTGTCTCTCAGTATCTGATGCTACAATCGTAAGCAAAGTTGAGGATGAATCAAGATCGATTCTGATTTTCTCCTCAGCAATCCCAGGCAGCTCTGTAAGGATGCGGAGGACTTTTCCATCCTCAAAAAAAGTCGTCACAGGTTCGATAGTTTTCATTGGTTCAGTCATTTTAGAATTTCCAGTATAGGCATCATTTGGGGGTTTAATACACGGAGTTTTTTCATGTATTTTTTCCTTAGAGGAACTATTCTTATGGAGGTTACCCTGTGAAATCCCGTCTCTGATTTTCGATATTTCATCAGATACTACCTCATGCGTGGCATTGAGGCAGTTCTTTTCAGTCATATCCACGCTCTTAAATACGGTATTCTTTTTCTTCAAGATAACGCTCCACCTCCTGGGTAATACTCTACTTGCTAATTACTATCTAGTGAAAGCAGATAAAGCAGACCGGATTTTGCAAATATTGTTTTGTTTTTTGCTTTGTAGAACCGGTTCTGTTAAATTTTTTTAGGATAGCAAATATTCTCTGAACAATCTTCAGGGAAAGGGTCAGAATGGCTGATTAGAAACAACCTCGGGAGCCATCTCTCATATGCATCAGGATCCCGGGAATACGAATACTTCAACCAAGTACCCATGCTGCCTGGCTCTGATATTCGAGACTGCTTACCACATATGTTGAGTTGGGAGAAAACGAGGCGGGTATATCATAAATAAGATAGCCATCTATCGCATTACTTTCGCCGGGTTGAACGTAACCGGAGGTTCCTCCTGGCCCGAACTGGTAATCATATTGTGTCCCGGAGATTGAGTTAATAACCACATCGGAACTGTGGGTGGATGTATAATTGTATGTATTCCCGTTACTGAACACTACAAACTGCTTTGCTGAAGGAACATACACTTCACCACTACCGGTATTACGGACACGAACATAAACGAACAGGAAGATGTCGCCATCCTCCGGCCGCGCGGTATAGTAACCATTCTCAGGGCCTGTTGCACCGGATGATCCGACTGCTTCTGCCACCTCGTTGGCACTGTTTCCTGATGGTGACGTCCAGTTGTAGTTGGGTCTTACCTCGTACCGGTACACGGTTGCTTCGCCCTGTTCATCTCCGCTCCCGTAAGTGGCGTACACATTGAGGGGCAGAGCGTTCGGTATTAGTACTGCGGTTGGTGTTTGCAATGGAGGTAATGAAAGATCTACGCTCCATGGACCGGACGCCGTTATATCAAGATAATATATCCCGGGCCCCAGTTGGACGGGTATCATGCCGTTATAGGATCCGGTTTCATTAATCAACAAATCAATATTATTTCCCTGCTCATCCTTTAACCAGATTGTAAAATTATTGTCACCGTAATAGGATATGTTGAAAATATGTATCTCTGCACCGACTGTGGTGAATGGTTGAACATAATCCCCGCTACCGTTAAATGACGTTCCTTCATTAGATACCTGGGGGGTTTGTGATGCTGCTTCGCCACCAAACTGGCTATGACATGCCATGACAGAATTCTCATATTCCTGAAGTGTATCATTGAATTTCATCAAAATCTCCAAAGTTCTGTTCGGGGCTGCTGTCAAGGGAGTAGTAGTCTGACAAAATGTGGTTGCGAGTTGCAGATATTCCCGTGCCTGGACCAGATCCGGCGTAATGGGTAATGGACTATTATCGATCCATTGATTAACTTGTTCCGCCGCGACCAAATTGCAGCCGTTTGGGGTAGTAAGCGCAACAGCGCCACTGGTGATATTGGAATTATTCAAAAAATTCAGGAAAGGTCCGTCCATTTTTGATGCTGCATTCAAATCATAGCATGTTGCTGATAGTGTTGGCACAGGCACGGGCATCTGAGAAGAGTTGGAGGTCAAAGCAATATCGGTATTTTGGGAGTATACCCCATCTTCCTTGAAAAGTTTGATGTCCCCGGGGGGGTTATTTTCATCGATTATTGTTATTGATGCAGGGTCTGGTATGTGGGTATCAATCACGGTAAAATTAGCCTCGATGGCAGTCCGGTTATCAGTCTGGGGGCCGTATTGAGTTGCGTAATATCCCCACGAACCGTTGGTTTTTTGCAGGACAAGCCGGTCCGTATACATGTTGTCGGACTGGTTGTAACTTAAAATTATGATGCCTACCGGGACCGTATAATTCACCGCAATTATATCACCGGCCTGGTATTCCGGAGTATTGCCGACTACACTCGCGCATCCGGCAGCCAGGATCACGCCGACGCAGACAATCAGGAGCCCGAATATTATACCTTTCCTCATAAAATCAGCACCATTCAGTCCTTTGTATGTTGTTCTGCCGGTGCGGGAATCGTAAACACATACTTCGTTCCCCCAGTACAGCCAAATACCACCGTGCCGTGAAGCTGGCCAGTAAGCGTATTCACGAGTCTGAGTCCCAGTGACGTCGGGTTCTCCAGTGTGATACCCTCCGACATTCCGACACCGTTGTCTGCAACAATGAGCGTAAGGGCCTGAAGATCTTCAGTAGCAGTAATAGTGAGTTTCCCGTCCTTCCTGCCTTTAAATGCATACTTTAAGCTGTTGGTGATTAGTTCGTTGATGATGAGACCGAGCGGAATTGCAGTATTGATACCTACCTTGATCTCCGGGACGTTAAGATCGAACAGGACTCTGGTGTTGGGGGTTCCGTACAACTGGAAGAGATTCGTTCCCAGCGTACGGATGTACTTTTTCAGGTCGATACGAGAGAAGTCTTTGCTCTCGTAGAGATGTTCGTGGACAAGTGCCATAGAAAGTACCCGGGCCTGGCTGTCTTTTAAGATTTCAATGATTTTGGGGTCATCGGTCTTACGGATCTGCAGGTTAAGGAGGCTCGATATAATCTGAAGGTTGTTCTTGACCCGGTGATGGATCTCTTTGAGCAGGGTCTCTTTGTCGGCAAGAGACGCTTCTATGATCTTTGCCAACTTCTTCCGGTCGGTGATGTCACGAATATTGCACTGAATGACTTTTTTGTTGTTCACAACATAGACGTTACTGACGAACTCCACGGCAATATATCGCCCATCGGCGGTTTCAAGTGGCATATCTTCGTACCGGATATATTCTTTCCGTTGCAGTTCTTCGAAATTGTCTTTGTTGGCAACAATGTCCTTAAAGAGCCCAATCTCCCATATTTTCTTTCCAAGGAACTGTTCACGCGAGAATCCTAATAAGTCAATCAAAAAGGGATTTGCATCGACGATTTGGCCGGTTTCGGCATCGAGGATAAGTATCCCATCCTGGGCCGTCTCAAAAAGACGCCGGTACCGAATCTCCGAAGCAATCTTCGCTTCTTCCGCAAGCTTGCGGTCGGTGATGTCTTGGATCAGACCAAGCATACGTATTGGTTCCTTATCAGGGCCATATATGATCCTACCTCTTGCCCATATCCAACGGACTTCACCATTAGCACGTAGTATGCGGCATTCAAATTCCCAGTCATGGTGCTGAGAGATCGCATCGTTAAACCCTCGGTCCACTTCAGGCCGATCCTCAGTCACGACGTGGTCGAGGAGCATTCCATAAGTCCACTCGGGTAACAGAGAAGCGTACCCAAAAATCTGGTCATGACGAAGTGATCGCCAGGTCTTTTTATTTCTCAGGTTGAGATCCCAGGTTCCCATTTGCGATGCACTAAGAGCAAGTCCGAGACGTTCCTCGCTCTCGCCCAGCAGTTTGTCCCGCTCTGCCAGTTCATCGAACTGCTTACGCAGTTCTTCCTTGGCATTTTTCAGGTCAGTGTTGGCTGTCTGGAGTTCGCTTGTCCGTTCCTCTATATGTTTTTCAAGACCTTCGCTGAATGCTTTAAGGGAGAGGGCTTGGTCATCCAGTTGTGCGTACAGTGCCACAACACCCCGGTTAGTGTTATCGAGTTCCGCGTTGATATTGAACAGTTCCACATGCTTCAGATCCAGCTCCTCCAGCATACGGATGAGGTTCTGGTTCTGGACCCGGATCTCTTCGAACGGATTCTGGACGGCAGTTTTTACCAGCATATCAGCGATGCGGGTGAGGAGCGCCGGGGTCACCTGAGGGGAAGTGGGCGGAACGTTCTTGCCTAAAAAAACGGTGCAGCCTGTCGGATGAGTGTCGATGTGGAAATGATCCATTAATCTTTTGGCATCGATGATACCCTTTCCCATCCCGGTTTCCGAGGCAATCCCACCCTCGGGTACTTCAAGCCTGGCGATACCCTTCCCGTGGTTCCTGAAAGTGATGCCAAAGACACGGGGTTCCCTACCAGTATCGATGAAAAATTCGATCTCCCCTTCGCCGGCATACTGCAACGCGTTTCTCGCAATCTCTGAGACTGCGGTACTGATTCGGGTCTGGTCGTCCTTATCAAACCCGAGTTGTTCTGCAATGATGCGTGCCCGATACCCGGCTGATACAATGTCCTGGACATTTTGCAATTCTACATTTGTGATTACGGGGTTCATACATTCATCTCAACCTGTTTTACGGCAAGAACCGTCGCATCATCTCCTCCCCGCTTGTAATCCCGATATAGGACACCTGCGATGAGCGCCGGATGCTTTCGCGTAAGTCCTGGGTAGTTTTCCAGGTCCCATTGCATGGTGAGCCCGTCGGAATGCAGGATTAAGAGAGACTCTGACCCCCAAGGGTAGGAGTCCTCCAGGAACTTCCGGATCTCGATACCCGCTGTCCCGTTTAACGATACCATGCCCCGTGAATCAGGACCGGTGATGATCCGTCCTGATATATTGCCTGCGCCAGCGAACGTGATCTTGCCTTTCATGTCATCGATCACGGCAACGGCTACCGCTCCCCCTCGGGTGTCCTTGAGTGCGGCATGCAGGATCCTGAGAATTTCTGCCGGTTCGCCGGTCGGGTTTTTCCGAAAAACCCTGATTGCTTTTTCCTGAACCTTCGAGGCCTCGAGCCCGTGGCCCAGCCCGTCGACAACAAGGATGACGGTCCGGCCCGGTAACCGGATTATCTCCCATCCGTCGCCGCAGGGCTCACCCGGCTGGATAGGAAGGCAGACCACGCCATGCCCAATGCGGGAAGTATACGATGGATTGGCTTCCTGTGGAGGTGATTCTTTATCGATCCGGGCGAGCACTGCAGTTCCTTTCTCCGGCTGGGTGTAGAGATCAAAAATAGAAGAGAGCCTTCGGACTAAAGAAAGGCCGTTTCCCTTGCTTGTCCCAGCAGAATATACGCCCTGCAGGCTCAAGCCGATATCCGTTATTCCCTTACCCCGGTCAAGCGCGAGGCATTCGATTCCCGAGACCGCTCCCTCATTATAAGTGCGAATGATAAGATCTCCTTCCCCAACATGCTTCACGAGGTTTGTTGCGAGTTCTGTCAAAATGATGGCAACATTATCACACAGAGCCGCACTAAACTCCTGCGCCCCGCAGATAGTCATTGCTGTCTGCCGGGCTTCCACCACGCCGCTCATCTCCCCGATATGGATGCATACCGTCTCGTTCATCGCCATCGTGTTATAGTAACCTGTGTACCTTTGTTTGGTTCTGACATGATCTCAAACTCGTTTACCAGCCGTTTTGAACCGCTAAGCCCGAGGCCGAGTCCGGAACCGGTAGTAAACCCGTCTTTTAATGCCTGTTGAATGTCCGGGATTCCTGGACCATGGTCGAGGAAGATCAGCCGGATCCCGATCCGTTCCTTGTCCACAAGGGATTCGATACGCATGGTGCCCCCTTTGCCATAGTCAATGGTGTTCCGTGCTAGTTCGCTTGCGGCAGTTACCATTTTTGTCTGGTCGATGAGGGAGAACTTCAGATCAATCATTCTGATGCGGACTTTCTGCCGGGCACTGACGATATCTTCACCTGTTTTGATATCAACGGTTTCAGGCTCCGGTTCATTCATCTTTGGGGCCCTTTCTCAGATTTAGCCATAGCGTGCTTGAGTTTCTCAACACCCCGCTCAACATTTAAAGCGGTCTCGATATTCTCCATGGGGAGGCCGAGCTCCACAATCGTGATCGCCACTGCCGGACGCATACCAACGACAACGGTCTGTGCCCCTAGCGCCTGGCTCATCGCAGCGATGTTTCCCAGCATCCTCCCAATAAACGAGTCGACCATCTCGAGCGATGAGATGTCGATGAGTACGCCCTTTGCACGATCTTTAACAATCCGGGCCGTAAGGTCATCCTGAAGGGACACAGCGAGCTGGTCGTGCATGTCAACCTGAATCGTTATCAACAGGATGTCGCCTATTTTCAGTATGGGTATTTTGTCCATGCTCGCCTCCCGCTTTTCCGCATCCATCAGGTAACGGTGATCCCGGACTGCTGGAATGCATATTTCAGGGCGTCAGCAAGGGACGATTTCGTGACTACATCGCCAAATGCCACACCGAGATGTACCATTGTCTGGGCGATCTGGGGCCGGATGCCGGAAATGATGCAGTGCGCGCCCATGAGCCGTGCCGCAGAGACCGTCTTTATCAGGTTCTGGGCAACAAGCGTGTCGACAGCCGGAACCCCGGTGATGTCGATGATGGCAATGGCACTGTTCGTCTCGACGATGCTCTGGAGCAGGTTCTCCATGACGACCTGCGTTCGGGAGTCGTCCAGCGTGCCGATGAGTGGGAGGACGAGAATGCCCTCCCAGATTTTAATAACCGGTGTTGAGAGTTCTAAGAGTTCCAGCTGCTGGCGCCGGATGATCTCTTCCCTACTCTTCTGGTAGGTTTCGGCAGTGTAGAGCCCTAGTTTATCCAAAAGGACTGTTGCAATCCAGATCTCTTCCGCTAGTGCCGATGCATTGGTTCCCAGTTCTGACTTCATGCGCGCAAAGACCGGCTGCTTTAAGGAGAAGATAAAGGTCGCCGTCTCTTGGGTTGTGAAGCCCTGCGCCGCCCGGGTCTTTGAGGTAGCCGCAAGAAAATCAAGAACCGGTTTCCATTCAATCGAGGTGATATCGGTGACATTCCCGCTCCGGGTCGCGGCGATCATCAGACCCATCAATTCTGCGGACTGCGAGCGGAGTTCGGCCTCGGTGAGAAGGTCTTTTCGGTAGGTAATCGAAACGATCTGTTCACGCATCCAGTCCTCAAGGATCTCCTGTTCGTTATTCGTGAAGATATCAATCAGTTTGCTTTTTTGTTTTGCCATTTTTGTTAGTCTCCCCAATTTCAATTATGCTCTTTAAACACTGCGAATCTCATCACACGGGATGACATGGTGGAAGATGCCCATCCCGCCATTGCATGGGCTGTGTGTTATCCGTATTTGTTACCTGAATCATCTGTTTGTGATGTTAAGGGGCATGCTACTTTGCAGTTTTTGCAATATAATTTGGAAAGGATATAGTACCCTTCCAGCGGTTCTGGTGCATCTTCGTGACTTTATCAAATATTTTTCCGTCTGAAATGATACAACGTTACGACAACGCACCAGAACTCGTCATCCGGATCGGTTTTGGGGCCGAATTTTTCCGGTGGTTCCAAGATATCCAAAATTTTGGATTTTACGTCGTTCCTTTAATACAGATTAAAATTGTCCCAGCGAATTCTGTTGAGTTAACGAGACTTCCCGAAATTGGTATTATCGTAAATCCTCAATAGTGACTATTCAAACGTCCCGATTCGTTACAATTCCAAAATTTTCATTTTTTAGCCTTTTTTTTAATTTTTTCATTCAGATTGGGACTGTTTTCCATACTGTGCCATTCATCATTACTCATCCCCATAAAAAAACCACACGATGAACATTTAATCCAGGCTTCATAGTGATCGGGGAATTCTGCATGAAGTGTTGATTTTCCGCACTTTGGGCAGGTAAGTTTCACGAGGTAGAGCGAAGTGGTAACCTCGCTACCTCTAGTCTGGGGGTAAACCTTTGAATCACCAGAAACGGGCTTGTGGTCCCGGTGCCAGCTGGCAGATAGGTTATGGTTATGTGGGTGACTGTACCCCAGTTCTGCCGGGCATTGTCGAATAAGTTGTAAAAGACCTTGATAAGGAACGGCGATCGACCCAAAAAAAGAGTTGATGGATAAATCTGTCCTCAGGTGATGAGTTAGCATCACCTTTTTCGTTCGTTCGGTTTTGGTTAAACCCCTCCTTTCTAGCCAATACAATATGTGATAAACTTACGTTGGGCTGGTTACCGTATTTCCGTTCAGGGTAACCGCAGTCTGTGCTAGTGCCCTGCCGTTTAAGGTTGCACCATTATCCAACGCAATGTTTGATTGATCCAGAATATTTCCATTGAACTCAGAATTTGCTCCAAGCTCCGTATTACCGGCAACCACCCAGTAGATGTTCTGAGCCTGTGCTCCGCCACTGAGGGTAACGTGCGAATTCACGCCAGTACTGAGAACTCCTGCTGTCTGGAATACCCAGACTGCATTCGGGTTTCCCTGAGCGTCAAGAGTGACACTGCTGGGGATAGTCACTCCGGTACTCCACTTGTAGACACCGGGGGCAAGGGTCATCTTGTCTATATTCCCGGCGCCTAGTTCGGTGACACCAGGTGACTGTGCATTGGCAGTAGTGTATGCTGCTTCCATATCGCTTACAGCGGTGGTCAGGGTTGCGGGAGTGGGTGCCACATAGTCGGCTGCATATACATTTCCGTTAACCAGAGTCGATTTCGAAAACTGACCTGATAAATCCGTAACGAGGCCAAACCCGGTTATTGACAACACAGCAATAGGACTCACTCCAATATTGCCGTAGATCCGTGTGTTCTGCGTGCCAGGTGTAGTCGAGATTCCGGATTTTGTCAGAATCGCATAATTGGCGGCAGTTGCAAGATTTACGGATGTTGCAGCGCCACTGTTGCTGGGTGCAAGGATTGCTGTCGGGTTGGTCACTGTATTGCCGTTCAGGGTAACCGCAGTCTGTGCCAGTGCCCTGCCGTTTAATATTGCGCCATTATCCAACGCAATGTTTGATTGATCTAGGATATTACCATTGAACTCAGAGTTTGCTCCAAGCTCCGTATTGCCGGCAACCACCCAGTAGATATTCTGGGCCTGTGCTCCGCCACTGAGGGTAACGTGCGAACCCGCACCACTCGTGAGAACTCCTGCTATCTGGAATACCCAGACTGCATTCCGGTCGCCCTGAGCGTCAAGAGTGACACTGTTGGGAATGGTCACTCCGGTACTCCACTTGTAGATACCGGGGGTGAGAGTCATATTGTCGATACTTCCGGCGCCCAGTTCGGTGACACCGGGAGTCTGTGCATTGGCAGTAATGTATGCTGTTTGCATGTCGCTTACAGCGCTTGCCAGGGTTACGGGAGTGGGTGCCACATAGTCGGCTGCATATACATTTCCGTTAACCAGAGACGATGTCGAAAATAGACCCGAGGAATCAGTAACGAGGCTAAACCCGGTTATTGATGACGAAATGATGGGACTCACGCCAATATTGCCGTAGATCTGTGTATCCTGCGTGCCGGGTGTTGTCGTGACTCCGGCTTTTGCCAGAATCGCATAATTGGCAGCCGTTCCGAGATTTACAGAGGAACTGGTACTACCACTGTTACTGGGTGCAAGGATCGCTGTCGGGTTGGTCACCGTATTGCCGATCAGGGTAACCGCAGTCTGTGCGAGCGCCCTGCCGTTTAAGGTTGTGTCATTACCAAGCGCAATATTTGATTGATCTAGGATATTTCCGTTGAACTCAGAGTTTGTTCCGAGTGCCGTATTACCGGCAACCACCCAGTAGATGTTCTGGGCCTGTGCTCCGCCAGTGAGGATAACATGAGAATCAGCGCCACTACTGAGAACTCCTGCTATCTGGAATATCCAAACTGCATTCGGGTTACCTTGAGCGTCCAGGATGACACTGCTGGGGATAGTCACTCCGGTACTCCACTTGTATACACCAGGGGCTAAGGTCATACTGCCGATATTTCCGGCGCCCAGTTCGGTAACACCGGGAGTCTGTGCGTTGGCAGTAGTGTATGCTGTTTGCATGTCGCTTATAGCGCTCGCCAAGGTTGCGGGAGTAGGTGCCACATAGTCGGCTGCATATACATTTCCGTTAACCAGAGACGATTTCGAAAAATGACCCGAGGAAACCCCGACGAGGTTAAACCCGGTTATTGATGCCGCACCAATGGGACTCACGCCAATATTACCGTAGATCCGCGTGTTCTGCGTGCCGGGTGTTGTCGTGACTCCGGCTTTTGCCAGAATCGCATAATTGGCGGCAGTTCCGAGATTTACGGAGGTACTACTACTGATACTGCCACTGTTGCTGGGTGCTGCCGGTTCCGCTGCGGTTGTCACCGTATTTGCGTCGAGGATAACTGCGGTCTGTGCCAGTGCCCTGCCGTTTAACGTTGCACCGGTGTTCAGTACAATCGAGGTTTGATCCAGGATATTCCCGTTAAACGAAGAGTATGTTCCAAGCGTTGTCTGGCCAGCAACCACCCAGTAGACGTTCTTTGCCTGTGCTCCGCCACTGAGGATAACGTGCGTACTAGAGCTGGTAGTAAGACCTTGTGCAATCTGGAAGATCCATACATCATTCGAGTTACCTGAGAGGGTGATATCCTTGGGTATTGTCACGCCGGTGCTCCACTTGTAAACACCAGGGGTGATCGTCATACCGCCAATATTTCCGGCGCCCAGTTCAGTAACCGTGGGTGACCATGCGTTAGCTGCAATGTATGCTGCCTGCATGTCATTTACCGCATTCGTTAACGTGACTGGTGTAGGATTCGCATAGTCGGCTGCGTATACATCTCCGTTAACCAGAGACGATGTCGAAAACTGATTCGAGGAGTCTGCTACCAAGCCAAATCCGGTTATAGCTGTCGCTGCGGCGGGACTCACGCCCATATTGCCATTAACCTGTGTAGTTCCGGTAGTTGAGATTCCGGATTCGGACAGGATTACATAATTGCCGGCTGTACCTAGATTTACATTTGTTGAAGAACCCATAACGCCCGGAATTATCAGGGCTGTCATCAGGATCAGTAACGCTATGCTGAATACAAGGGAGAAACGTTTTTCTCCATTTTTTTTTATAGTTGTCATTTCTAACCTCCTTGACAATCATCGTAAATGCCAACTCTGGTTATAAGATCTTTTTCAGAAAGCAGATTTTGAAACAAAATTTGGAATAATATATCCGCCGTTTTTTGGACATCTTACGGTTTTTTTTGTCCGGGGTATTCTGGTGCCAGCTGGTTGATACGATCTTCAATGCTACTGAGGTCATGTTCGTATCCGTCTAGGTTTTTGTAACTGACGCCGGAAAATTTCTTCCTGATGAAGAGGCTTCGCGTGAGACAAACGAACTCTTCGATCATCAGGGGATCTGCACCGAAAGATATCATCCGCTCCCTCTTGACACGCATATCCTTGCACCGGTCAAGAATAGTGGAGATGACGTCAGAGATCTGGACAAATTTCATCGGTTTCATAAGATAATCTTCTATCCATTTTCCGTATTGTTCGATCTCCTCTTTCATAGGTGATTTTCCCGAGAACATTATGACCGGTACATTTGAAGTATCGTGATTTCTCCTGATCGACGAAAGTGTTTCCCACCCGTCAATGGGCTGCATCATAATATCAAGAATGATGAGATCAGGTTTCTCTTTCTGCAGGATCCCGAGACACTCCTCTCCTCCCGCTGCGGTCAGGATGGCAAATCCTGAACGTTCAAGGAAGATCGAGAAAACGCCACGAATTGCATCCTCATCATCAACGAGGAGAATAGTGTTCAACGGGATACACCCCTTCCTGCCTCACGGGACCCTTTCGGGGAATCTGCCGGTTTCGTGGCTTCAGTTTCGGGAAATGCACTATACTGATAATGTCGCATGAGAAATGAACGGACCTTGGTCGATTCCAGCCACGCCTCGTCAAGTTTTGCCACAATATTATCGATAATCCTTATTTGTTCCTCGATCTGCGGGTGAAATTCACTCTTGCCCATTTCGAGATAGAACGTCATTACCTGCAAAGGGTTTCGTATCTGGTCATTAAGGATCTGGAACTGCTCCATGTTCTTCTCGATCCGGGCGATTCCCACCTTCTGGAGATCTTCCTGAAGTTTCTTTCTCCAGCTGATGTCGTGCATCTGGATTACCCCTCGTGCTATGGTTCCTGTAGATTTACTCACGGGATAAATCGATGTCTCAAACCATCGTCCTTCCACTTCCTTTTCAAATGAGATACTTCTGCCTGTCTTGAACATCTCCTCAATCTGCAGGAAGCAGAAAGACGAGGAATCCCTGTTCATAATATCGCCAATCCCGACACCCTTTATCTCCGCAGGGGCTTTTCCCAGTTGTCCGGCCATGGTTTCATTGATTGCAACAATCTTCTTCTCCTGGTCAAGCAGAATAAGTCCGTCCGGGATGGCATCCAGGAGCGCGAGGATAGTATTCTCGTTCTCCGTGAGCTTCTCCTCCATGGAATGTTTATAAAAAGCAATTTCGATGTAATTGCGGAGGTTAAGCGCATCGAACGGTTTGATTACATACCCGAACGATTCAGCCGTCAGTGCCTGTTCAAATGTCGGGTTGTCGGAATGAGCTGTCAGGAAGATCACCGGGATTCGGTACTGATCCCATATCCTGTGGGCAGCATCGATCCCGTTGAGATCCCCTCTGAGTGTGATATCCATGAGAATCACATCCGGGCCCAGTTCCCCGGCAGCCCGGATCGCGTCCTCACCGCTATCCACAACCCCCAAGACATGGTAGCCAAGCTCGGTGAGGCTGCTCTGGATATCTGCACCGGTCACAAATTCATCCTCAACCACAAGTATTTTTTTCCCGGTCATGTTTTTGTCACCGCCGGAACCTGATCGCGGGGAAATGTCAGGGTGAAACCGGTTTCAGGCCGGGCATGGTATTCAAGGGTTCCCCGCAGCTGCCGTACCAGTCCCTTGAGAAGAAACAGCCCACCGGTTTCAGCCGTGTCCGGGCTCTGGTCTACTGGGAACCCGACACCACTATCGCTGTAATTAAGGATATAATTTTTTTCATTACATACAAAGTCTATTGTAATCGATCCAATACCCCCCTCGGGGAATGCATGCTGAACCGAGTTCATCAGGAGTTCTACGATGATAATACTGAATGGGACTGCTATTGTGAGAGGCATGTCGATCTCCTGCACGCTGAAATTAATCTCGATCGTCCCGTTCTTTCGTTTCATTGTATCGATAATGCGGGATGTTGCCTTTGAGATGAGATTCCGGATATTGATGGAATCGGGTGTGTTATGGTTATATGCGATCTCGTGGACGAGTGCCATCGTTCCGATACGCGTTTTTATCTTGGTTATCTCATGCAGGATAGCAGGATCGCGAATCGGCCTTTCTTGGAGGCTGATCATGCTTCCAATAATCTGAAGATTGTTCCTGACCCGGTGGTGGATCTCTTTTATCATCACTTCTTTCTCCTTCACCGATAACAGGAGTGCTTCTTCGAGATCCTTACGTTTCGTGATATCATGAATCATCAAGAGGACGGTCATGAATTCCCCCATCTTATCCCTGATAGGAACAAGGTGAAGATCACCCCAGATGGATCTGCCGTTCACGTCCATAAAAAAATCTGTCCTGATCGGTTTCTGTGTCTCGAAAACCTTATGGAGAAGTGCGTCCAGGGAATCAGCTATCCCCGGTCGCCCGAAATCCCGTACCGATCTTCCGGTCATAGCCTCAACCGTAGTTCCGAGAAGGGACGGCATCCCGCTGTTGGTATAGAGTATTCTGTTCTCCCTGTCGACAATCATAATGGCATCGTCAGATGATTCAACAAGGGTGCGGTATTTTTCTTCTGATTGCACGAGGGCTTCCACCGCCCGCTTTCGATCCGTGACATCGATTACCGAACAGATCGCGATCAGATTCTTGTCGAGCGATACTGTCATGAGACCCCACAGAGTCGTCCCATCCTTTCTCCGGAGAACCATTTCGACATCCCCGATCTGGTTTTCCGCATTCAACCGGGCAAGAAACCGTTCTCCCGTTTCGTGCTCTGAGAATATTTGAGGGATTCGTAGCGTACTGATCTCTTCCGGTCCGTAACCGAACATAAGGTTTGCTTTCTCGTTGATCTCGAGAATCTTTCCACTTGTCGTGTCGAACGTGAATATGCCGGTCTGGGAGTGAGAGAAGATATCCCGGAATCTTTGTTCCTGGTTGAGCTTATTGACAAACGATGAGATGATAATCCCGACAGTCACAAAGATATAGAACCATGCCGTGCTGCTGGCATATAGTCGGAAATCGAAAGGGCCGTATACATAGATGAGCGCGAGGTAAGCCCACCCGAGGAGGATCGTAAAATAGATCGCGAACTGCGGCTGAGTAATCGCGAGCATAATGATGGGGATGAGGTAAAAGTAGGGGAAGACTTCGGTGATACCGTTTTTTAAAGAGAATATTGTTGTCAGGATGATAGCTGCCGTTATGGTAAGCGTGAGGAGGATCCAGACCAGTTGCACCCGGGTGATCTTTATCATGGATAATCCTCTGACAAAAGGAGCCCCTGCTCTCCCGGAGCGGGAAAATGCAGTTTGTTCCTGCTCCCCCTTATCGTCACCCGTGATCGGTTCGTATCGTGTGATCATAGCCAAAATCTCCTCAATGCACCCACACCTCGAAAAATGGTGGTTCTACGGCATTCCGGGGAGTGATCTCGCCGGTTATTCTCCCATTTTCAGGCCTGTCCGTATTCTTGTTTTCAGTCATGGAAAGCAGATCCTTCTATGCCGGGAACCGGATCGTGCATCGCGTTCCATCCCCGTTCTCGAACAGGATTGTCCCCTTCAGTTGCCCGGTCAATCCTACAAGGAGCTGCATCCCCAGAGATGAGGATTGGTCCGGGGAAAATCCATCGGGGAGTCCGATTCCATCATCCTTGTACCGGATGATGATGTGGTTGTCTTCTGCAGTAATGGTGAGATCCACAATCCCTTTACGGCCGTCGGGAAATGCGTGCTTGAATGCATTGGAGAGGAGCTCATTGATGATGAGGCTGCAGGGAACAGCCTTGTCGATATTCAGGGTAATGTTTTCTGCATTGACACGTACAACGATAGTCTCAGGGTTTATGCCGTAAGAGGAAGAGAGATACCGGGATATTTTTTCAAGATAGTCATGATAATCGATCCAGTCAAGGCTTTTTGATTGGTAGAGCTTTTCGTGGATCAGAGCTATCGATTTCACCCGGTCCTGGGCATCTTTCAGCACATTTTTCACGATTTCGTCCCCTGCAATGCGCGATTGCATGGATAGAAGACTTGAGATAACCTGGATATTGTTTTTGACCCGGTGGTGGATCTCTTTTAAGAGCATCTCCTTCTCACGCAGTGAGGCGGCCAGGATTTCCTGGATGTGTTTGGTGTCAGTGATATCCCTCCCGATTGACGACAGGCCAACGATCTTTCCTCTAGAATCCTTGATCGGGGATGCGGTGAGGGAGATATCAATTTCTCTGCCGTCTTTTGTCACCATGACTGTTTCGTAATGGAGAACCGGTTCATTGCGCAGGATCTTCTCCCGGATCTCACCGGTGTCGTTTTCCCTCCCCGGGGGCACCAGTGTGGATATGTTCATTCCGATAGCTTCCTGAGCCGTGTAGCCGTACACTCTCTCGGCGCTGGCATTCCAGCTGAAAATAGTCCCGTCGAGTGACTTTCCGATAATTGCGTCATCCGATGAGGTTACTATCTCAGCAAGGTGAGCACGTTCCTTATCTGCGTTCTGCCGATCGGTAATGTCAAGATTAATTCCGGCCCACGATGTGATCCTGCCTTCGTTGTCGCGTATGGGTGCACCGCGACTGAGGATCGTGTGACATGCACCGGCCGGATCTTGGATGCGGTACTCGTAGTCCCAGTTCATTTCGCTCTCCACGCACCGCAACCAGTCTGCAACAGTCTTCTCCGCATCTTCCGGGAGCAGACATTTAATCCAACCGGTTCCTCGACAGACTTCCATTGATAATCCCACAAGGTTAAGGAACGAATCGCTGAAATATGTGGCATCTCCTTTTGCATCGCACAACCAGATGCCAAACGGGATAAGATCTCCAATACTCCGGTAGATCGCTTCACTCTCCCGCAGGTTTGCCACCAGTTGCTCACGTTGGATGATCTCATTTTGGAGATCAGTATTGGTTTTCTTCAGTTCAACCGTCCGTTTCCGCACGCGTTTTTCCATCGTATCATGCGCTTTGATTAATTTATCAATAGCCAGTTGGCGATCAGAGTCATTCTGGATCTCTATCGCACAATACCAAGGTAATCCGTCAGGGAACCGGATGAATGATGCAGTCACTTTGGCACTTATGGTCTGTTTATCTCTGTGGATTAATTTCGTCACTATTCGTGTAGGCACCGACGCATCGTTGAGAAGATTTTTGATCCAGCGTTTGATCTTCTGCCGGCGAAGGGGGTAAACAAGATTTGCAAATCCGATGTGTGATAACTCCTCTCCAGAGTACCCCAGCATCTTTTCAAAGGAGGCATTCGCATCGATAATTTCTCCAGTCTCCCCGTCGATGATAAGGATCGCGGCTCGTGCCGTTTCAAATAGTCGACGGAACCTGAGTTCTGATCTTTCCATTTCATGTTCAGCAGCTCTTCGTCGCTCTTCGTGGTCAAGAGTCACAAGAGCGAATGAGATATCCCCAGATTGTTCATCAAGAAGCCGGAGGATCTTGTCGTTAAAAAATCCCGGTTCAGATGCATGAAAAGTAATGACCCCGGCATTTCTGGTATTAAGCGCGAAAGGGAACGCGGCGAGTGAATGATAGCCTCGTCTGAGCGCTTCATCACGCCACGGCGCAATCGTCGGATCGCCCTCAATATCATTACAGACATAAACGGTTCCAGTCCGGAATGCAGTTTCGGTCGGATTCTTCCCCACTGGGATGTCATCGGTTGATAGTGTGATTGCATCAAGGACGCCTTCAATCTTGCAAGATGCTCCAACTGATTCGATGAGATGCCTTTCTTCATTGACGAATCCTGCCCAAGCCATCGTTATTCCGCCGTAAGCGACGACAATCCGGCAGATCTTGTCCAGCAATTCTGATTTATCATGGATATGGACAATTGCCTTGTTTGTTTCGGAAAGTACTGTGTAAAACCGGTTGACGGTGGTTACCTGCGCCTCCGCCTGCCGTCTGTTAACGACAACCTTCAGCCTGTGCATCAGCTCGGCAAACTGCGATTTTGGGTCCTCTCCCTTCTGGATATAAGCATCAGCACCATTTTCATAGGATTTGACAGCAATTTCTTCCCTACCTTTACCGGCAAACATGATGAACGGGGTATTTTTATTCATTCCCCGGACCTGTTTTAACAACTCGATGCTATCCATATCCGGCAACGGGTAATCGGAAACGATGGCCTGGATTCCATCGAATTTAATCAGCTCGAGTGCGGCAGAACCTGATGATACGGTAGTCACTGCAAATTCCTTTGTCTGCTCAAGGTACAATTTGCCAAGATCAAGGAGTGCAGACTCATCATCTACATAAAGGACTGAAATCGTATGAACCAACTTCGGGGGACCGGTTTTTCATGTAGAGTGATTGTTACGGGTAATAACCATTTCGTCTGAAATCAAAAATTGGAAAACAATCAGGGAGAACGGGTCATTTTGATCTTGAGTTCTTTGATCTGCGCCTAGTATTTACGAGATTTCAGGGATTCTCCGAACTTTATTTTCGGGACGGAGAATATGGTTTCGACCTTGTTTCGTTGAGGGTAACAAGTCTTGTCGAAGGGCCTTGTGAGTTCTCGTCGATAGAATCCGGAGATTCGTTCTCGTTTTCTGGTTCTGACCGGGATAAGCAAGTAAGCGCTCAAGTCATCCCGGAAGAGTTAGTGAATATCTTCAGAACCGTATCTTTTATCCATCACATAGAAATCAGATTGTCGGGTTCTGTGGCATTGTTTCAGGAGTGTTTCAGTGTGAGGGATATCATGAACGGATTGCCGGGAGATCCTGAATCCTGTAATGATCTACCGGTTGGAATCAACAGAGATTGATGTTTTGAGGAATCTTTTTCGGGAAAATTCCGACGAATCGATTGCGGTACAAGAGATTCTTTTACCTCAATCGTAGAACAATTTTATGAGCTTTTTGAGTAACCGGGTAAATGTCGAAGATCGGATCCGTTGACAAAATTTCTGGAACTGTACCTTATATGTTTCGGTCGTCAGTAAAACTCTGTTTTAGATTAGGGTTTCTGCAAAGCCCGGTTTCCTCTCGAAATCCGGTTACACATTCGGGGATTACAATGGCACTATACCCTTGATTATTTTCCAATTTTTGATTTCAGACGAAACGGTTATTACCCATAACACTCACTCTACATGAAAAACCGGTCCCCCGAAGTTGGTTCATACGATTTCAGTCCTTTATGTAGATGATGAGTCTGCACTCCTCGATATTGGCAAATTGTACCTTGAGCAGACAAAGGAATTTGCAGTGACTACCGTATCATCAGGTTCTGCCGCACTCGACCGGATAAAATCCAATGGAATCCAAGCAATTGTCTCAGATTACCAGATGTTGGGGATGGATGGCATCGAGTTTTTAAAACAGGTTCGTGCGACAGATAAAACCATCCCATTTATTTTGTTTACCGGTAAAGGCAGGGATGAGATCGCTATTGAGGCCTTTGAAAACGGCGCTGACGCTTATATTCAGAAAGGTGAGGATCCAAAATCGCAGTTTACCGGTCTGATGCACAAGATTAAGGTAACCGTCGAAAATAGCCGGGCGGAAGCCCAACTCAATGTTCTCAACAGGCTCTATATGGTTCTTTCCGCTACAAAGAGGGCAATCGCTCGTATTCATACTAAAAAGGAACTTCTGAACGAGATTTGCCGGATTGTTGTAGATCATGGGGGTTTCAAGATGGCATGGGCAGGACTCCTTAATGCTGAAAACCATCTCATCGAACCAATTGCGGCATCTGGTCATATTGACAGTTATCTTGATACGATCTCCATATCAATCGACGATACACCTCTCGGGGGAGGTTCGACCGGGACAGCATTCCGTGAGAGAACTTCCAATGTCTGTAATGATATCGAAAACGATCCTAAGATGGCACCGTGGCGCAAAGGGGCACTAGAGCGGGGTTATCGCTCACTTGCCGCATTCCCCTTTGCACTTGATACCGGAAATGCCGGTGTGATCACCTTCTATGCTTCTGAACCGGGATTTTTTAACGACCAGATCCTCCGGCTTCTCGATAAACTGGCAGAGGACATCTCGTTTGCTTTTGTAATTTTTGACCATGAAGAGCAACGAATCACTGCCGAAAATGCTCTTAAGAAGTCAGAACTCCAGTACCGCCGTCTCTTTGAAACGGCACAGGATGCGATCCTGATCCTTGACGGTGATACCGGAGAAATTATTGATGCTAATAAATTCATACTCGATATGCTGGGATACCCGCTGGATTATTTCGTTGGCAAGCGTCTTTGGGAACTTGGTTTTCTCAAAGACAAATCATTTTCCCAGAACGCATTTACGATTTTGAAAAAGGACGGGTATATCAGGTATGAAGACTTGCCCCTGGAAACAATCCGGGGCAAGGCAATGAGTGTGGAGTTCGTCAGCAATGTCTACCTGGTTGGCGATAAGAGGATTATCCAGTGCAATATCAGGGATATCACTGACAGGAAACGCGCTGAAGATGCACTTGCCTTGGCGAGCAGGAAACTGAACCTAATGTCAGCTATCACACGCCACGATATCAGGAACCAGTTGATGGTGCTTTCAGGTTCCCTGGAACTTGCATTGACAACAGTTAAAGAACCGGAAGAGGTTGCCCAAATCAACTGGGCATACAAAGCAGCGGTCACCATTCGGCGCCAGATCGAATTTACCCAAGAATATGAGGAACTCGGGATCAGGTCACCTGTGTGGCAGCGGGTATCCGACATTACTCGTTCAGCTTCATTGCAGCTGGCAGCCGATATCATTACCTTTGAAATTCCCGATGACACCCTGGAAATATATGCCGATCTGCTCCTGAGCAAGGTCTTCTATAACCTGTTTGATAATGCACGACAGCACGGCGCAGTTACCCGTATCAGCATATCGGCTTATCCTGCCGGCACAGGGTTTGCGATCGTCGTTGCTGATAATTGGATCGGAATACCTCCGGAAGACAAAACACGTATTTTCGAACGCAGCTTCGGGAAAAATACCGGGCTTGGCCTTTTTCTCTCCCGTGAGATTCTGTCGATCACCGGGATTTCCATCAGAGAGACCGGTATCCCGGGCAAGGGTGCACGGTTCGAGATCACGGTACCTGAAGGTACGTTTCGGTTTGGGGAAGAACTTGCACCCAAATAATAATCCGACTGGCATTTAATGTTTGTAAGGATTTCAACAGATCCACGTTTTCATAAAAATCGGGAGATAAACACATCAAAAAGAAAGTGATAATCTGTCTGCTGATGATCTGGTGGAGTGAGGTAACCAAACGTATGGACAATCGGGGTATACGTTACACTACAATTCCAGGTTTCCCTGACCCTTACCCACCACTTTTTCGTTCATTGCGGTTTGATGAAACTCCTGTTTATCATTTTTTATCGTTGATGCCCTCGTTAGTTCCACTTCCGCCAACTAAGATATGTTGGAACACCCGCTTGAAATCATTGAGTTTCTGGTTGATGTGATTTTTTCCCTTTTCTGTAGGGCAATACAACTTGGATTTTCCTGAAACCTTGATCTCAAGGTACCCGTTTTCCTCAAGTTCATGAAGGATGGTGTAAACTCTTGCCTGCGGAATAAAAACCTTGTACCGGTTATGGATCTCATGAACAATATCGTATCCGGAGATCGGTTTGTCCAGAAGAGAAAGGACAACCGGTTCCAGTGATTTCTTTATGACATCGTCGATGGTTAGCTGGGGAACAACAGATACCGATTCGGCCGGAAATGTACTATGGGAAAAAGAAAGAGTCGTATCTTTTCCTGTTGATACAATGATCTTGGAAATATCTTCGGCTAAAGATTTTATCAGGGTATGATCGATTTTTCCGATATTCAGGGCAATGATTCCAGAAATGGAAATCCCGTCCTCTTTCTTTGTAAGAAGTAATTTTTTGATAGCCAGAATATCATCAAACTCTTCAGTCTCAGAAAAATCGATCAGAATTTGCAGGGAATTCCTTGTTCCAGCATACAACTGGGATTCAGTGCATTTTTCGAGAATCACCCGCAATGCAAAAACTTCGTTTCTTTTTATCCGGTGGGTATAAAGTTTCTTTTGCAGGATTTCTTTTGAGAAATGTTTCTGGAGAGCCGACTGGGAATAGGCAAACAAATTGCGCCCACCCTTGTGTATACTTTCATCCAATAAAAATTTAAAAATAGACTCTTTTACGACCGGGTCTGTATAGAGAAAGAGAACGATATCAGTGAATATATCTTTTAAAAGTACGGTTTTTATTTCCGGCAGATCAAGATAGGTAAGATTATCCTTATCCTGTAGGTCGGTTTCCATCTCCGTTGAAATTTTTCCTGTTACGGATTTTTTTGATTTTTGATCCTCAATCTCTGTCGCTTTTCGAAACAGTGCCACTTCAATGGCGGCTTTGAGCCCCAGTTCAGTAAAGGGTTTTACAACATAGCCGTAGGGTCGGACATTATTCGCTTTTTTTATAATCGTATCATCAGCATACGCGGTGATGAAGACAACCGGAATGTTCAGTTCATCCGTAATGATTTTTGCTGCTTCAATACCATCCATCTCACCAGGCATCACGATATCCATCAGCACAAGGTCAGGGTGGTCACTCCGTGCTTTATCGACAGCGTCTTCACCGCATGCAGCCATGCCGGAAACAGTATATCCCATTGCAGCTAACCGCTTTTCCAGCTGCATCGTGATGATTGCTTCATCATCAACAACAAGTATTTTTGACATAGTTATGCTCCTGCAGATGTCGAAGGAAATTCTACATAGATTTCAGTACCGTTTTTGCTCGTAAACGCAATTGATCCTTTCAATTGATGCTGTACAAGTGTTTTTATCAGTTGGATTCCAAGACCGTTGGAATAATTGATATCAAAATGAGCGGGCAACCCGATTCCATTATCCCTGACATAGATCCTTATCTGGTCGTTCTCCTGAGAAACAAAAATTTCAATACTGCCATTTTTTCGTCCTTTAAAGGCATGTTTATAGGCATTCGAAAGGATCTCATTCATGATAAGGGAAGTGGGGATGGCTTGGTCAACCGGGAGAAATACCTCCTGGGAATTAATCTCACAGGTAATCCCGTGTCCCTTATCGGAATAAATGCTCGATAAACCGTTTATCTGGTCTTGGATCTGAGCGGATAAATTGATTTTTCCGAAAAGTTTACTCTCATACAACCGTGTATGGATCTGCGCCATGGTCTGAATTCTGAGCATCATATCGGTCAGTATGCCGTTTGTCGTCTCATCAGGAGAATTCATCCGGGTCATGTCAAGCAGGCCGGATATCAGCTGAAGGTTATTCTTGACCCGGTGATGGATCTCACGTAGCAGCACTTCCTTTTCCTGAACGGATGCAATAAGTTTTTCCTCCGCATGCTTGCGTTCGGTAATGTCCCGGAAACTCCAGACCCTGCCGACTATTGTATCCTCAATTTTCTGGGGTTTTGAATAACGTTCAACGATTTTCCCGTCCTTACATTCGATCATATCAAAGCTTTCACGTCCCGGATGTGACTGGAGATTTTCAAGATTGACCGAAAACATTTCAGGATTCGTGAGTTGCGGCAGGATATAGTGTATCACCGATTTATTTTTCCCTGATGCAAGCAATGCCGGGGGGATATGCCACAGGTTCATAAAATTCTGGTTATAACTGGTGATCTTACCCTGCTCGTCGACGACATAGATGGCGTCTGCTGTTGATTCAAGAGATGCATTAAGGAGTGACAGGGTTTTTTTAACTGTTGAATCGGATAATTCTCGCTGCCGGATCTCATTATTCAGTGTCACGTTCATCTTTGCATATGCTGCAGCCCGCAGCCTGTATTTGGCCTCAATTTTTTTCCGCTCGGTAATATCCTGCCCCTGTGCGATTGTCGATATAATAGTTTTTCCGTCAGGTCCAAAAACTGAGGCGGAGTTCCAGAGTATTGTCCTTATCTCTCCATTCTTATGGAGAATGGGTATTTCCACACTCTCCCATCGTTCCCCTTCAAGGGTTGTCTTTCTGATGAGATCCATGGTCTCATCCATGTCTTTCACCGGTAACAGCATATGAATCTGCTGTCCGATGACATCCTTTGCTTTCCTCCCGGTAATATGTTCAAATGCATAGTTGAACAGGGTAATGCGGAATTGCGGATCCCAGACCATTATTGGGGCATTGGCATGGGTGATAAGGTTGTCAAGATATTCCTTTGTTTCACGAAGTTTATCCTCAACCAGTACCTCTCTGGTGACATTAAACGCGACTTCACCAGCACCCACGATAGTCCCGTCGGCATTCCGAAGAGGAGTATGGAGTACATGAAACACTCTTTTTGGCTTGCCCGGCTCTTTGAATTCTATTACCTGGTTTACCAACTCACCATTCATTACCTTGCTCCACTCATCCACGGTCTTTTTCAGCTCTTCGGGTAGATTTGAGTATACTTCAACCATGCTGGAGCCTAAAGTGAGGTTTTTACCGGTGAGTTGCTTAATTACCTCCTTATAGGTCTGGTTAAAGAAAATATATCGGAAGTCCGTGTCCTGCACTGCGATGATAACATCGGTTCCTTTTGTTACGGCCTCCAGCAACTCATGAGCCCGATTAAGGTTATCCTCGTTGAGTCGCAATGCATCCTCTGCTCGTCTTTGCTCGGTCAGATCGATCATGGTAACCCCAATCCCGGTGATCTGCCCGGCAGTGTTTTTCAGAGGTTCAAGATACAGGTCATAGAACAACAGTTTGCCTTCCATCGTTAGCCATATTTTGTCATGGGCTTCCTCTCCTGTTTCAAGAACCTTACGCTTAAGTTCAATCATCCGTGCCGCATCTTCCGGCGGGTAGAGGTCAGTGTCTTTTTTACCCTGGACCGATCCAAATCGTATATTGTTTTTATAGAACGCCCACTGGAAAACCAGATCTTTATTCTGAATTGATACCGATACCGGTGCATTCCTGAGGGCAAGCTGGAAACGTTCCTCGCTCTTCCGTAGTTCCGTTTCCACCTTTTTCTGTTCGCTAATGTCGTGGCTTGCACGGATAATCGCGAAAAGTTTGCCGTTGTTATCAAAGACCGGGGCATCGTGGGTGTATATGGGAAACACATGGCCGTCCCGGTGCTTTATGGAGTATACCCCGGCCCATGTCTCTCCCTTCGCGAATCGTGCTGCGATCTCCCGTGCCTCATCCTTCGTGATCTCCGGTGTTGCAACATCGAGGAACACGTGCCCTAAAATCTCATCAGGTTTCCAGCCATATATCTTCGTTGCAGCCGCGTTCCAGTAGATTATCTTCTCATTTGGGTCAGTCGCAATGACTGCGTCCCCGACCGCATTAAGCATCCATGCCTGCAACCGGAGTTGTGCATCGTCCTCCCTCCGGTCGGTGACGACAACACTAATCTTCGTATCCTCATCTGAGGATAGTGCGCTCACGGAAATAATGACCGGTAGAAATGAAGATCCCTGATGGATATGAACCTGTATCCGGCATGGCCTCCTCACGATTTCACGCAGTGCATCTTCGATCTCCCGGCGGTAGTCCGGGCAGATGTAATCGAGGATGAACGTGCCGGGCACTTTTTCGGGGGAGAGCTGTACCATGTCCGCAAACCGCGTGTTAGTGTACAGGATCATCCCGGCCCGGGAGAGAGTGAGCGCTCCTTCCTGGATATTCTCTATCAGTGCCTGGTACGGGTGATCGGCTCCCTCCAGTGTGTAGACCTTCTGGACGTCTCCTTTTGAAATAACAATGGCGTCCACTTCGCCGGAACGAATGGCATCGAGCGTTTCCTCAAGCTCCCGGACCTTTTCGCGTAGTTCCCCAATCTCTTTTTTGAGGTCCGCGTTTTCCTGTTTCATGCCTGTCCTCTGGCATTGTTTTTTGTCATACAGGTCCTGTTACACTCGTGGAACAAGGTCGAGGCCAACGAGCACTCGCTCCTTCCTGGTCATGTCACCAATAATCCGTCGCAGGGGGAGGGGCAGTTTTTTGATCAATGTCGGCGCTGCAAGCACAAGATCAACCGGGTTCTTTGTCCGGTCTAGGTAGATATCGATCACTTCGAGTTCATACCTTCTATTCAGGTATTCTTCACAGATCTTTTTCACATTCTCTACCGCGGTTTGAGAACGGGGGTTGTTGCCTGCAATGTAGAGCCGGAGCACGTAATGCTCTGTCTTCCGCTTCTCAAGTGCCGTTTCATACTCTGAGGTCACATCACCCGGTGTCTTCTTCTTTGGCGCAGGATTCACTTCACGTCACCTTCCGGAGGTCCAGACCAACAAGGACTTTATCGGTGTTGGAAAGGTTTCCGATGATCTTCTTGACCGGGGTTGGGAGCTTACGGATCAGGGTGGGGACGGCTATAATCTGATGGTCCTTTGCAAGTTGCGGTTGTTTCATGAGGTCGATGACCTCGATTGTATACTTGCTTTCGAGATAATTCTCGCAGATTTTCTCGAGATTTTCAAACGCGGTTAAAGAATTCGGAGTCTGCCCTGCAACGTACAGCCGCAGGATCCATGTTTCACCCGCGGATTCTTCGTTCTTCATCGCTTTCTCCTTCATTTTGGTTTTAGGTATAGTTGGCAAAATTTCACCTTGTCTTACTATGCGATCCGGGTCATCTGTCCGGCGGGAGCCTGATCTGAGGGCTCACTTTCCCCGGCCGGTCACTTCGGACATTACCAGTATCGTAAAGAGTGCCGGGGATACTGCGTCTTTGCACGTTCTGGGGCATTCTTCCAGTTCCGGAAATTTTTTCATAGATTTTCATGTCCTACGGACATCTGGATCACCGGTCGACATGCCGCTGGGTCGCAATCTCCTTTTTGATCTTCGTCGTAGCTTTTTCACGGGAGATATCCTGCTCGATGAGGATCTTCATCTCGTCCTCCTCGCGTTTGAACCGCTCTCGGAGCTGCACGATCTCGATCTCCATCAATTTCCGCCTGTTATCGAGATCGCGCTTCTTGCGTTTGATCTCCTCGTTCTTGCGGAGCCGTTCGTCAATCTCACTACCCTCTTGTGCCATACGGGCGGAGCCGAAAAGGACACCCTCGCTACCCTTGTATACATCGAGGAGCTGGATGCCCTTATCTGACAAGACGAACTCGCGGAGCTGATTCGAGTGATCCATCCCCCGCACCTTGATAATGGAGAACGCACGATTTCGCTCCCCGTTCCCCTCAACGTTTTTAAGGATGAGCCAGGCGTCCATCAGGGACGACACGTGTATCTCGGTCGGCTCAACCGAATAGGCCCCGACATCCACGTCATTTGAGAGGCTGGTAAAGAGCCCGGTTATCTGGAGGGACTTGGCAAAGTCGATGAGGCGCATCAGCATCGAGCGAACCTGGATGTCATCACCGATGGGATAGAGGTTGGAGATGGGATCAACTGCTACAACACTGGGCTTGAACTTCCCGATAAGGTTCAGCATCACCGAGAGGTGCATCTCAAGACTATATGTCGTCGGCCTGACCGCGTGGAACTTTAAAAGACCGGATTTGACCCACGGTTCAAGATTTATCCCGATGGACTTCATGTTCCGCAAGATCTGGCTCTCGGATTCCTCAAAGATGAAAAAGAGGCACTTCTCGTTTCTTCTGCATGCTGCATCGACAAAAGTCGCAGCGATGCTGGTTTTGCCGGTCCCCGCTTGGCCGGAGATAAGGATAGAAGACCCTCGGTAGAACCCTTTTACCCCAAGCATCATGTCGAGCCGGGGGATGCCAGTCAAGATCCGTTCATCGGATGCTTTGTGGGTGAGGGACAGCGAAGTAATAGGGAGAACTGATATACCATCTTCACTGATCAGGAACGGGTACTCGTCAGTACCGTGGATACTGCCCCGGTATTTGACAATGTGCAGGCGCCGGGTTGCAATCTGATTCGTGACCCTGTGGTCGAGCGTGATGACGCAATCTGCAACATATTCTTCAAGACCGTACTTAGTGATCATCGGATCTCCACGTTCGCCCGTTACGACAGCTGTCACGCCACGATCTTTTAGCCAGAGGAAGAGCCGGCGCAGCTCCGACCGGAGAATTGCCTCATTTGCAAAACTGGAAAATAGAGCTTCCAAGGTGTCAATAGCGATACGCTTTGCGCCGACCTCATCGATCAGCGAGCCGAGCCTGATAAACAAACCTTCAAGATCGTACTCGCCGGTCTCCTCAATTTCGGAACGCTCGATATTGATGTGGTCGAGGATAAGTTTCTTTTGGCGGACAAGGTCGTCGAGATCAAACCCCATCGATCTGAAATTCATCTTCAGGTCATCGATCTTCTCTTCGAATGCAACAAAGACCCCGTGTTCACCGTAATCCGTGATCCCCCGGACGATGAACTCCATCGCAAAAAGGGTCTTTCCGCACCCCGGGCCGCCACTGACAAGCGAGGGACGTCCTTTCGGGAGGCCGCCCCGGGTTATATCGTCAAGGCCCTTGATCCCTGATAGAACTTTTTCGATTTCTCCCGTTCCTGTGTTTGCGTTAGATTTATTTTTTTTCATAACGTCAGCACTCCCCTTATGCCCCGAATGGAACTATTATCTTTTCCACCCATATAAAAATGGTTAGATAGCATGTTCTTTTTGAAGATCTGCTGGTCGCGGGCGATCCAGACCCCCAAAGTGGACTCATAATGTGAATATACGAGGACAATTGAGTTCCTTATTTCCGTAGAAATTTTCTGGAGATTCGGTACAGGCCATCTGCTAATTCCGGCAAGCGCTATTACAGAAATGGCTGCAATTGCAGTAACATTTTTTTTAATCATTGTTCGGGTATTAAAACCTTTTTTAATTACTTAAAAAGATTTCTTCGATTTGCAATTTTTGAAATGAATAATTCTTTGATCATTATCAGTCCAAATTTTCCCCAAATTTGCTCTGCGGGATACCAAAGATTCACTTATTTTTCCTCCACCAAAAAATAATCAACAGCGATACCGACTTAACTTCTAAATAGGAGTTCTCATAATCAGGAATTCCATCAATAATGCCGACAATAGAACAAATATACCACCAACTCATCATGCGAAAAGGATCAAACCTCAAGACCCGCATATCAACAGTTCTCGGTCCTCTTTTTACAGGGAGAAGTACTCCAAGAACAGAACGACCCGGACATTTTTGAGCAGGAAGGAAATGATCGTATAGAGTTACCGGATTTTTCGAATACCGGCATAAAATATAGGAATCACGAATTTATAAAAAAAACTATGAAAGATGAGGGAATCTGTTGATTACAGACACTAAAATATGACATCACCTTACCTTCTTGTGATACCTATATGCAACGAGGTGAACTAATTTCATGAGTATTATGAAGAAGCGATCAGCATATCAGTACCTTGAAATGAGGCCCAGTTTGACCGTATAGAGAAGCCAAAAGAGGTTTAGGGCGAAGGAAAACATATAGGGGATGCAGGCAACCTGGATAATCTTAGTTCCAATTCCCCGGAATTTGGGTTCCATGATATTTGCGAAGAAGATCGTGAAAATGGCAAAGAGTATTTTCAGTCCGAAATGCAAGAAGGGATGAAGAACAATATACAACATAAAGGGGTTAGCTTCAGACGCTGCACCCACGCCCGCTCCACCCCCCAACAGGAGAGTCGTTGAAAGAACGTCGAACTCAACGAGAAACACAAAAAAAACCATCCACTCAGTATCTACAAAACCATCACCGGGAAAAATGGTGTGTAATACTGTAACAATGTGAGTGTTCCGATACCAAGCCTCAGTCAATCAAGACGCTCCTTTAGTTTTCACGTTGTATTCATGTTTACCATAGCAAATAAATAACACACCACTTACCAAAAATTATAAAGTCGGAGAATCCCTGTTAGGCTCTGTATAATTCTGTTAACTTGTCATGAGTTCATATTGACCTGTTAAAACATTGATTATAATGACTTAATCACTCCTTCTGACCGTATTTCTTAAAGATTAAACAGAAAAAATTTCATCTCTCGCCCAGTGAACCCCCATTATATTGCAAATCCTGCAAGATACAGGACATTATATCATCGGAATCAACATGAAAAGTGATCTTAGTGGGTTATTAAGATGAAGAGTAAAAGAAAAATATACCCCTTTGTTTTTAGCACATTTCAAAGCCTATCACTCATATTGAACACAAGTAGAGATGACCATGATCCCTTACTTACCAAGGTTCCAGAGTGTAGACGCTGCATATGGCCAAACAACGGCAATCTGCCTATCGGATGATGAAGCAGATTCGGTCCGGGGCGACCTTTTCTGACTCTTCATATGGAAAGGAATTCAAATAAACTCAAATTCGTTTCATACGTCTCGGTTTTTCGAAGTCGCTGGTGATGAGAGTACGATGACAGTTGATAACTATTCACTATTCATTTAGGAAAAAGATGCGAAAAACTGATATTCGAGGAATATTCTCAAGAGCGCTAATATGTTGTATCGATTTATAGAATGAATCATAGATTGAATTTGGGGACAACCTTTATTCTTTCAAGAATAGCAAAGGGCATTCATGAATCTCCGCCAGTACTTTCAGGGTATCTGTGTGGGCATTGTCCTTTTTCTGACGGTAACCGTACTGTTCGGCGCGGGTGTTTTTGCCATATCTAACGAAAGTGTTTCGAACCAGTCGATCCTGATAAAAGTAACTTCGTTATCCAATAGCCCTATGGAATATCAGGGAAATCTTCCTCTCATGCATTTTACAAAAGATCAACTGGATGAGATGCAGGACCGGATCATCGAAGCACCACAATATACTGCATCCCAACAGATTTTTGCCTTAGCTCAAACTCCTCCCACGGGTCTAAAGAACCCGCTTCCTTTAATAGTTCCCACGGGTCTAAAGAGCCTGCTTCCGTATCTTCCCTATACCCCTTCAGAAAGAGACCAGGGAGTGTGTGGTGACTGTTGGGTCTGGGCAGCAACCGGGGCTCTTGAGATCGATCATAATGTTGAATCTGGTATAAACAACCGGCTTTCCGTCCAGTACTTCAACTCTAAGTATAACAGCGGTACAGGTAGCGATTGAGCATGCTGCGGCGGGTTTCTGAGCACTTTTACAGACTGGTATAATACCGATAAAACCCTCGTCCCTTGGTCCAATACGAAAGCATCGTTTGGGGATGCCAGTACTTCCTGCGAGGACTATGTAACCTCCATCCCTATCAGTTCTATCTCGACCCAGCCAAACTACACGCTGAATTCCCTGGCAGAATCCACTATTGTGACATCTGGTGTGGGGCAGTTCTCAGCAATTAATAATATCAAGAGCGCACTGAATTCGAATAAATCAGTCGTGTATTCGTTTTTCTTGAATAGTTCGGGCTGGAATGATTTCCAGAATTTCTGGGCATATGATAATGAGACAGCCATTTTTGATCCGACACCCTACAATGGTACCATAGAAGCTGGGGGGCATACAGTTCTCATTGTCGGTTATGATGACACTACAGACCCAAACAACACTTACTGGCTTGTTCTGAACAGCTGGGGTGCACCATCGAATCGACCAGACGACCTTTTCCGACTTAAGATGAATATGAATTACGATGCTGTGTACTTTTACTCAAATGGCGGGAGTCCCTATCTACAGCATACGTTCCAGATCTTGGATTCGAGTTTTGAACCAGCCTATAACGCTCTGATGGTATCAAACACCTTCCCAACTACGATGACTGCCGGTTAGAACCAGTCGGTATCCATCACGTTTAAGAATACGGGAACGCAATCGTGGTCAACTGCTTCTGCTACATTACTTGGTACGGTTAACGGTCTCAGCGGGGACGGGTATAAATTCCTCAATACCACCCGGGTCTCACTTCCCGCTGGTACAACGGTTGCATCAGGTCAATCCTATACATTCACATTCATCATAACCGCTCCATCTACTGTCGGGACCTACAATCCTCAGTTCCAGATGGTTCAGAATGGGGTGCAATGGTTCGGGGATACTCTAAAACCAGTAGTGATAGTGCAATAACCCGATGGAAATCTACGGGGGTTATTTAATGAAGTACTGATTCTACTTCATGGCATACGCCGATGTTACATATTTTGAGTTTACAACGGTATTTCTGTTATTTAACTTGACCTTTATTATATCGGCTACTACAAAGAACGCTATTGACATGGCAACTATCCAGAGGATTACCGATAGGCTTATGCTGTTCATGAATATGCCATAGTAAGCAAACGCTATCCCAGCCAGTACGCCACCAAGCGAGGCAGTTATTACTGCAGTGCTTGGCATAGATTTGAAAGCCCATCCCCGCTCCCTGACATTAAATATGGTCACTTTGTCTGATATATTGAGCATCAGGAACGCAGCAGTTGCGATCTGGGGTATTGACAATTTGAACACCCCAAGGCCAACTGGCACTAAAAGCAGCGCCTGGATAGTAAGCAATCCACCTAGCATGACTGCCATAGGCATGATGTATTTTAAATCCCAGAAGTCGGGATTTTTCGAAAATCCGACGTTGTCCGTAGATATAGACAGGTTCACTATATCATTGGTAAACGTGAGCAGGATCAGGAGAAATGCGGTTATCGGTATAAAACCGTATACGATGAATATTATGGTGATAAACGCCAATTGCTGTATGACTTTTGCAAGTTTTACAATGGTATAGATGAGCATCCTTTCGAATATCCTGCGACTTTCTTTTACAGCGTCAATAATCACCTCGATTCCGGTTTTTGTCAGTACTAGATCGGCTGCGCTTTTTGCAACATCGGTTGCACTCTCTACCGCTATACCTACATCAGCTTGTTTTAATGCAGGTGCATCGTTAACGCCATCTCCTGTCATTCCTACGATGAGACCCTGATCCTGCATCGATTTTACAATCGTATATTTATCCTTTGGATAAATCCCAGAAAAACCGTCTGCATCGGTTATGGTTTTTACCAGATCGGCATCCTTATCGAATGCTCCTGAATTTATATCCACGATATTATTACCTAAGCCGACCTCATTGGCTATCTGTACTGCAACAGCCCTGTTGTCCCCGGTTATCATCTTTATTGAAATACCGAGATCATGAAGTTCCCGGATCAGTTTTCCAGAATCCGGCCGGGGCCGGTCATAGAGTGCAATCACACCCACAATTTCCCATTTCTCTACTTTCCTTGCAACCGCTATTGTCCGATATCCTTTCAGGGCGAAACCTGATACTTTTTCATTTAATGCTGTTTGCTGGTCATCACTGATCCCGCATAGTACGGAGATTATGTTCGCTGCGCCTTTTGCAACAGAATAGGTTTTTTCTCCTTCCCTTACCTGTGCTTCTGTCATCTTTGTTGACGAATCAAAAGGGACGAAGGATAACTGTGAACCGGATTTGACGGGGAGTGTTTTTGAGTATTCCAGTATGGCGATGTCTATGGGGTCTTTGTTCTCATCACTTGACGCCTCTGCTGCATATTTTATGACTTCCTCCGGTCCTGTACAGAAGCCGAAAATGTCTGCTACTTTTATCTTATTCTCCGTTATTGTTCCGGTCTTATCCATGCATAAAAGGTTCATGGTTGCGGTTCCTTCTATGGCAGACAGTTTTGTAACAAGTATCGATTTCTTTGAAAGCTTTTCCGCTCCCAGCGCAAGTGATACCGTGAAGGATGCAGGAAGTGCCATGGGGACTGAAGAGATGAATACCACTAACAGGAATACGATGAGCGCGGGAAGCGCCATATGCAGAAATCCATAGCAGTAAATGAAAAGGAGGGTTATGATGACCAAATCTACGGCGACAAGGTACTTTACTATATTGAGTATTTCTGACTGAAGATGGGACTTGGGTTTTGCGGTTTCTACCAGTTTTGCCGTTTTTCCATAGAGTGTCTGATATCCGGTGAGTATTACAACGCAGGTTGCCTCACCCTTCTGCAATACCGTGCCGCCATATACCAGGTCTCCGGCAGATCGTAACACCGGAAGTGATTCACCGGTAACTACTGACTGGTCAATACCGAGATTATCTCCCGTAATCACTTTTGCGTCTGCAGGGATAATGTCCCCAGGCCTTACCCGTATTACATCTCCAGGGACGAGCATTTTTGATTGCACAACGTTCCATGATCCGGAACGGTATGCACGTGAATTTGTTGACAGCCGCTGTTTCAGGAGATCTATTGATTTATCTGCTTTATCCTCCATCGCAAAGCTTACGATCGCGTTGAAAACAAGGAGGGCTGCTATTATATACAAATCAGCCCAGTTGCTGAGGAAGTATAACAGTCCCATTATTATCCAGAGAAGCGCCGGTATAGGTCCATAGAATTTGCTGATAAATTTCAGGATTCTGCTTTTTTTCTTTTCAGCAATCTCGTTAAACCCGTACTTGGCAAGCCTTGTTGCTGCTTCAGAATCTGTCAACCCATTTACACTAGATTTGAGCAGATTTAAGACATCATCAGTGCTGCATTCTTTGAATGTGTCCCGTTCCATAATCGGTTGTCTCATTTTGATTTAGCAGAGTAATTCCTTGAACAATGGAGAGGAGATGATCGGTTAGATACCGGTCTCTGACGGAATTGTATTGGTGTGCCCGTTTCAAATCCAACACGTTCAGCACGTCTATAAGGGGTCAAAATCAACATCACTTATCGCGGATAAGATCAAGATCGCAAAATCGTACTGCCTGATAAGGGAATCCCTGGATATCCTCAAACATTTTATTTTGATCTGTACGAAGGGAATTTGCAACATCTCTCGAATCACCATATACTTCAAATGAAGTTGCGTATCGCCTGTTAAGGGCTTTAACTGCTATTACTTTTGGATTGTCAGTCATTGAGTTTTCTACACCTCTATAATGTTAAATTATAATTCATATGCGAACATGCCACTATCCAGCGGGACAATGAATAAATGTGTCCTGTCATTGCAAAATTTGATTTTGATATGTTGACGGTCGATAGAGAATTTTTGAACGGTGAAAAAACGATCACCTACGTCATACTTGTCAGAATCCGGTTTTCCTGGAATTCGGGGTTAATTGAGAGAAGTGCTGGGGATCGTAATCAAATAATTTTTCGGTTGAAACTAAGTGATTGATCTCCAATTCAATCAAGTTTTTTCGGAACTCCTGAGCTAAATTTGAATTGTTGCAAATTTTGCAAAAACAGGTACTGTATAAGAACATAGGAATGTCACCAGACAATATCAACACCCTCTAATAAACCGAGACTTTGAAAATCTGGTGGAGAGAAAGAAATGAACTATTGGACAACAATCGGGATGAGTCAGACTACAATTTATATTGTCTCTGACTTACTAGCCCTAAAAAACTACGAATAATCATGACACCGTTACCCAAATCATCTCAGGCAGTACTTAGGATTCTCGGTACAAGTGGTGCAATGACACACAAAGATATCGTGAGCAAATCTCACTACTCGCCAAGGACAGTACGCTATGCCTTGAAAAAGCTCAAAGAAAGGGAACTTCTCATTGAGAAGATGAACCTTCAGGACATGCGCCAGATCATTTACCAGTACCGTCTGACTCCATTGCTGGAGACGGAGAGAGTTGGTACGCTGACGCTATCCTCTCGAACCAATCGTGACTTCTGGAGAGTGCAATCCGTCGTCCCACGTGGACAACACTAGTTACAAAAAAAACCGGGATTACAAACGGCATTGTCGGAAATACCAGAACCGAAAATAAATAAATCGCGGTTTGAAGTGTCACAACAGCTTAGCGGACAGCCGGATATAATTTTTAGGTAGCAAACGACACTGAATCAAGCGTTCAAAATGCCTGGAAGAGCAACATTGCCGTAAAGGGGATAGTCAAGATTGCAAAAACACGGGATAATAAACATTAGCTGGAGACAATTGACACGGTATAGATGTAAAAAGTGAACGAAAAAATGGCGTACTAATCTTGTTTGTCACCGGGAGTCTGGATGCATTCGGAGCCCGGCAGCTGGATGAATGGACAAAGAAAGCGCTGCATGATGATGACAAGGAAATGGTGCTCGACCTCTCTGGCTCCACGTACCTTTCGCCTCGCGGGCTTCATTGAGCCAGAGAGGAATATATGCATCCTGAAGATTCTCGTCCAAAGCCCTGATTGCATTACAATCAGAATGACCCCAAATGACAATATCCTCAACTTTCAAATGAACAATTGCATACTCGAGGACAGATGCAAAATTCCGGTCTGGATTCTTGCCTCAGAACAGCCAATCCAGAGACATTTGGGATTTTCACCTCCAGTAAGCTGCCGATAATGATCGATATTATCTTTAAAAAAAGTCTCTTGGAATCTTTTATTTCCCTACAACAGTTCTTCTATCATATACTACATCCCTTCAATTTCTATCTGTCCAAACACAGGGTCATAATGACATTTGTCTTATAGGACTATCGTGGGTTTTTTCAGAGTCCTTCACCTTTATTCCGTCAATTTTTAAGGAACAAACTTTATACCGGTAAAGATCTCCCCACGGATCTCATTTTTGGCAATCGCCGCGCCAAACTTGTCTGTTATAATAGTGCGGAACTCTTTTTCTTGGATCAGGTTCGGAAATCCCGAGGTCTGACGCTGGAAAGTCCGCACCCATTCACTCCAAAGAAGCATGCACTGGACAAAGCAGATTTTATTCGCTTGCACATGATCCAACAGAAATGCATTAAAGACCGTTAATTCCTGAATCTCTGATGGGTTACCTTCGATTCCTGCCAATCTGAACTTTTCCTCAAACTGGCTCAGTGTATCGAGGCTTTCCCGGTCAAGAAATGTCGGAAAGTGATGAACTAATGTGCTGCCAGGGAGGTTTTCCGGCGCCGGGTTTCTGGATTTGGTACGGGTTCCTGCACTTTTAGTTGTGGACATGGTTGCTCACTGGCTCTGCATCTGAAGAAAGAGCTTAATATAGTGTTACCTGAAAATCAAAAATTGAAACATATTTTGCATCGAGCTGTGAAGGTCAATTTCGCTGACCCGGGTAATTCCTGCCCTCATGATGGTTTTTCCCCTTGTTCTGTCTTATCACGAGATTTTAACAAGGTAAAAGCGGGGCATTCTCTGAATTGGGCAGACTGTTTTGAAATTTAACTGCCATAAAAGGTATAAAAATAGGGTAATATGCTATTTTAACACCTAAATCTAAAGAAGATTTACGGAGTAAAAAATGGCAAAAATTGCATGTCCAAAATGCAATTCAAAAAAGTTATACAAACTGCAGAGTGGGAAAAGACGTT
>Ga0181535_10000811_pt1 | contig 43966 bp, 45 predicted proteins | sample PEATcosm2014_Bin_44_FD_119774 | JGI IMG/M metagenome (GOLD analysis project Ga0181535, IMG submission 119774) | Peatland microbial communities from MTU Mesocosm Facility, Houghton, MI, USA - PEATcosm2014_Bin17_30_metaG | ecosystem: Environmental > Terrestrial > Soil > Wetlands > Peat | place... | reverse complement strand
GCCCACGACCACGACGCAGCCGCCGGCCCGGACCAGGGCGACCAGGGCGGCCTCGCTGACCCCCACCACCGGGGTGACCGCCGACCGGCAACTCGGCGCATCGACGGTGAGCCCCAGCAGCACCTCCTGGAGCGGCAGGCACCGGCCCAGCCACGCCCGCCGCGGCCGCGGGGTGATCCCGCGGGCCGAACCCACGCTGCCAGTGATCACCCCTCGATGCTATCAACCGCCGGACCGGATCTCGGCGGGGTGGAGACCACGGGGTCGAGCCCGGGGCGCGGGCGCCGGACGGGTTACCATCTGGGTCATGGGCACTCCCGCCGACCCCCTGAGCACCATCTGGGACGGCGACATGGTGTCGGCCCGGGTCGCCCGCGCCAGTGACCCCCAGCAGGACGCGGTGGTCCACGTGACCGCCGACGAGCAGGGGGTGGCCGCTCTCCCCGAGGGCACCTACGCCTTCCAGGGGGTGCACTTCGAGCACGGCCAGGCGGTGGCGACCACCCCCTGGTGCTACGTGGGTCCGGAGGTGGCGACCTGCACCAAGCTCCGCCTGGAGGGCCGTCTCGACCCCTGGTTCGCCGAGCGTGACGAGCGCCTCCACCCCGACGGCGGCGGTCGCGAGCATCTGATCCTGATCACCCAGGGCGGCCACCAGCGCATGATCCCGCCCGGCTTCGACGTGACCGGCTGCCCGGCCCGGGGCCTGGTCCAGGTGGCCCTGGATGCCGCCGGGGAGCTGAGTGTGGTCCGGCGCCAGGCCCCGCCGGTCGCCCTGCCGCTCTCGGCCTGGGGGCTGACCGCGGGCTGAAACGTCGCCATCGCGGCACCGCACCGCGACCTGAGCGCCACCCGCCCCGGGCGACCCGAGATTACGATGACCACGATGTCGATCCTGTCGGGCCTCGCCTGTCTGGGAACTCTGATGGTCCCCGTGGTCCTCGTCACCTGGGCCATCTACTGCCTCTCCAGGCTGTCGTGGTCCCCCTGCCGCTGCTCGACCGGGACCCACCGGGCCACCAGGAGACCGTCATGACCGAGACCCCCGTCCCCTTCCACCGCCCTGACAAGCAGACCTACTTCCTGCTCCTGGCCATCACGGCGAGGACCCGCGCCGACTGTGTGGGCCGGCGGGTGGGGGCGGTGATCACGAGAGAGGATCGGGTCCTCTCCACCGGTTACAACGGCACCCCCTTCGGGATCGCCAACTGCTCGGAGGGTGGCTGCATGCGCTGCGCCCGGCGCAGCACCGACCCCAGCCTGCGCAGCGGCGCCTACGATGTCTGCATCTGCGTCCACGCCGAGCAGAATGCGCTGCTCACCGCCGCCCGCTTCGGTCAGCGGACCCTGGGGTCGTCGCTCACCTCGACCCTCCAGCCCTGTTTCGGCTGCCTCAAGGAGCTGCTCCAGGCGGGCATCGAGGAGCTCCGCTTCCTCAACCCCTGGGACCCGGCCGAGGCCTACCACGACCCGGCCCTCGCCGAGCAGTACCAGGCTCTCCAGTCCCGCTTTCGGGTCTTCGCCCAGGTGGGCGACCCGAGCCTGGACCTGGACGCCCTCTTCCGCGACTTCCCCAACTCGTCCAGTCTCTGAGCGCCGCCGCGAGCGGCCTCACCGGCCTAGACGACGGCGCGCAGGTAGGCTCGGTCGTCGAAGGAGTTGTTGCCCGGCACCCACGGCTTGGTGGAGCCATACCTGCCGATGAGCAGGGGGTCGTCGTGCATGATCTGGAAGAGCCGGGCCTCGGCCCGCTCCAGGCTCGGCTCCACCGTCGGGTAGCCGTCCGTGGTCATGATCAGCTCGGTCTGGGACCCGGCAACCGGGAAGATCTCCTGGTACCGCGCCGGCACCGGATCGCCGTCGAAACCGCCGTACCCGAAGCGGCAGGGCGCGGCCAGGTTGCGGAACCGGCGCTGCAGTTGGACCACCGGATCGATGACCTCATAGCCGACGTCGTGCCGGCGCAGCCAATCCGCATCCACGCCCCCCAGCAGTTGGGCCCGGATGCAGGCCGCCCGGGTCGAGTTGTTGAGCCGGTCGATGGCCTTCACCCGGATGTTGCTCCGCCCGTCGACGGCGAACTGGCAATCGCCGACCCGCCACACCTGGCGTCGCGCCCGGCTGAAGATCACCGCCGAGGCGCTGGGCCGGTCCGCCTCTCTCGGGTCGAGGAGCAGGTCGTGGTCGACGAGGCTCCGGCGCAGCCCCTGGCTCAGCTCGGCGATCGCCTCCGCGGCGTCCAGGTCGGAGGCCAGTTGGGCGATGCCGGCGGCCAGGGCGAGGACGGCGAACCGGCCCGATGTCACACCCCCGTAGGTCTCGGACGAGCGTGGATAGCGCACCGTACAGCCATCCATGACGGCCAGGTAGTCGTCGGTCACGACGATGAGATCCTCGCCCGGGGCCCCCGGGACCTTCGCCTCGGTGAACCGTTCGATGACCCTCACCGGGGCGTCCACAGACCGGCCAAGGCCAGCCCCGCGATGTTGCTCGCCAGGGTCCGGTCCTCGAGCAGCAGCCGGACCGCCGCCCCGACCGGGAAGAGACCGACCTGGATGACCTCGGTGGGATCGTCCTTCCGCTGTCCCGGGGAGAGCTCATCGGCCCGGAAGTAGTGGATGACCTCCGTCGACCAGGGACTGACGCTCAGCGCACCGAGGTCGGTCATCCGCCCCGGGCGGTAGCCGGTCTCCTCCTCGAGCTCGCGCGCCCCGGCGGCCTCCGGGGTCTCGGCTGCGCCCACTCGTCCCCCCGGCAGTGACCACAGGGCGCGGCCCAGGGCGTAGCGATACTCCCGGACCAGCACCATCTCCCGGGCGTCGGTCAGGGCGAGCACGGCGGCGGCGGCGGGGAGCTCGAGCCACTCGCGCTCGGCGTGGTTCCCGTCCCCCAGCCGGACCTCATCGCGCCGGAGCGGCAGGTAGGGGTGAGCCGACCGGCCCAGCCGGCGGACCAAGCCGATCGCCGACGGCTCGAGGTCACCCGGAAGGGGCGGAGGCCCCACGGGGCGGCGGGGGGAGGTGGCCGTGGCCATGGGGGAGGGCGATGTGCTCCGGAACCGATCGGCACGCGTCGGGATTGGGTGAGTGGTCAACCGCGGCCACCGTAGCACGCCCCGAGAGGGCTCCCCAGCCGATCTCGCACCGGAGGGCCGGGCAACCGGGGAACCTCCGCCGCGGCCGGATCAGGTGTCCTCCTGGAGCTCGGCACAGTCCAGGTCGCTCGCGGTCCGGGCGGAGCCGTGGACCATCGCCCGGGCACGCCGGGTGACCTCGTCCTCACCCGGCATTCGCTCATCGATGGCGCGCCCAGGTAGGTGGGGCGGGCGAAGCGATGTCCCGACCCAGGTCGGTGGGATTGAGGATGAGGATCAGGGCGACCAGGATTGAGCCTGACCCACCGCGCCTCCGGCCACCAACGTCCCTCACGCCTCTCTCCGCCGGCGGCGGCAGAGCCCCAGCACCAGCCAGCCGAGCACCATGTCGACCCAGGTGATGATGAGCACCACCAGCCACCAGTTGAACGTGCTGGCCGACGCCGAGGTGACCGTCGCCGTGATGGCCGGGGTCCAGCCCGTGATCGCTGGCCCGCCGCCCATCAATGTCGGCGTGACCGTGGGCACCGGCGAGAGCGGGGTCGGGGCCTGGATCGCGGGAGCCGGGGCGGCTGCCGGGCGCACCACCAGCTTGGTCACCCCGGTGGCGGTGACCGGCGCCGCCCCGTCGGCGCTGTCCCCGGCGCCCACCGTCGCCACCACCGGGCCGGAAGCGGTGCCCGCCACCTTGATCTGGACACCGAAGCTGGCGAGCTGGGTGCCGGGGGTGATCGGGATAGGCCCGGCCCACGTCCCGGTCAGGCTGGTACCGTCGCCCCCAGTGAACGCCCAATCGGCCGCTGTGGGTGGGGCGGCGAAAGCCCCCCCACCGGAGAGCGAGATGGAAAGGTTGGGTGGGTAGTAGGCGGGCCCCCCCGCCGGCGAGAGCTGAACCCCCACCTGCTCGGAGAAGGTTGTCCCCGGACTGGCCCCGGCGGCCGGACCGGAGGTGGTCACGAGGAGGAGCGGCGGCCCGGTCACATCCACCACGGCGTCACTCTGAGCAGGGGTCGCCGCGTCGCCGCTGTCAGCGAGGCTGGCGGTCGTCTCCAGGTCACCGGTCGCCGCCGCCGAAATCTGCACCGGAACGACGACCGGGGTGAGGGCGGTGCCGGCAGCCACCGGGGCGACCGTCGCCAGGCAGGTGAGCGCGCCGCCGGTCCCCAGCGAGCAACTCCACCCAAGGGCGTTCGGCGCGGCGCTGAACCTCTCCCCGGCGGGGAGCGTGACCGTGAGCAGCGGGTTGCTGTAGGCGGGGCCACCCGGCGCGGGGCCGAGCGACGGGGCGAGGCTGAGGCTGTAGTCGGTACCCTGGGCCGCCCCGCTGGGCGTGCCCGCGGTGACGAGCTGGAGCACCGGGTCAGCGGTCACCTCGGTCGAGACGGTGGCGGTGGCCCCGGTGGCGAGATCCGCGCTGTCGCTGAGGCTGGCCGTGGCCGTCTCGGTGCCCAGGCTGGCGGCCCCGACCTGGACGGTGGCCACAACCGAGGGCAGCGCTGAGTTGGCCGCGATCGGCGAGGTCAGAGTGGAGGTGCAGGTGAGAGTGCTCAAATCGACGCTGAGCGAGCACGTCCAGCCCTCCGTGACGGGTGCTGCCAGGAAGCTCTCGCCGGCCGGAAGGATGGTGGTGAGGGTGGGCTCGGCGTAGGCGGGACCGCCGCCGCTGCCCGCCAGCCCGGGGTTGAGCTGGAGGTTGTAGCTGCTCCCGGCGGCCACCGCGGGAGGCGCAGAGACCGTCACATCGAGGCCGGGCGGGGCGGTGACCTGAATCCACAGGAACGCCTCATCACCGTGGGCGGCGTCCTCGGGGTCGGAGAGTTGCGCGGCGCCAAACACGCCGCCCGACGCGCTCGGCGAGATGTCAACCGTCGCCGAGACCGTCCCCATGCTGGCCCCCGCCGCCAGCGACATGAAGGTGGAGCCGCAGAAGAGCGCCGTCTGGCCGTCGGCCAGTTCGCACCGCCAGCCGCTCGCGCTCGGTGTCGTGGCGAAGGTCTCCCCGCCATCCAGCATGACGAGCATCTGGGCGCCCGAGTAGATGGGCCCACCTGAGTCGCTGAGCGCGGGGCTCAACACGAGGGTGTAGTTGGACCCCGCCGAGGCCGCCGAGGGGGCCCCCGAGGTGCCGATCTCGAGCAGGGGCGAGGCGGTGACATCGACCGTCGCCGTGGCGTCGGCCGCCGCCGCCGCGTCAGTGCTATCGCTGAGCGTGGCGCCCGCCTCCAGGTCGCCCAGGACCGAGCCATCTGATTGCACTTCGATCTCGATCCAGTGCAACTCGCTGCCTGGCTGGACGGGCGAGCTGGGGGTGTCGGTGCAGGTGAGCAGGCTGTTGCCGTCACTCCGGGCGCAGGCCCAATCTCCGGTCGACTCGTAGCCGGTGAAGCTCTCCCCGCTCGGCACCGCCGCGCTCAAGGTGAGTGTGCTGTAGGCGGGGCCGCCGCCCGACGCCACCCAGGCATCGAAGCTGAGCGAGTAATCGGTGTTGGCGGCGATCGCGGACGGCTGGCCCATGGCCATGAGCCCGAGCACCGGGGCCGGGGTGACCTCCACCGTCGGGTCACTGGTCACCTGGGTGGCGAGATCGGGGGCGTCCCCGAAGATGACCTGGGTCTGCTCTGACCCCGAGGCCCCGCCGGAGATCCCGATGGTGAGCCCGAGCGCGGGCAGCGCGGTGCCCGCTGTCACCGGCGCCGAAAGCAGCGTGCAGCTGAGCGAGGCGTCATCGCCCGACGCCGTGCAGCTCCAGGCGGCTCCCGTGCTCCAGCCCAGGAAGCTCTCCCCCGAGGGCAGTTCGATGAGCACGGTCGGGGTGCTGTAGGCCGGGCCACCGCCGTCACCCACCGCCGGTTCCAGCACCAGGGTGTAGTGGGAGCCCGCCGCGGCGGCGGCCGGCGTCCCCGAGCTGGCGATGCTGAGGGTGGGCGGCGGAGTGAGATCAACCTCGGCGGTGGCCGAGACCGGGGTCGCCCCGTCGGCACTGTCACCCAGGCTGATCGAGGTCTGGAGCAGGCCGGTCGCCGAAGGCGCGGTGTCGACCATCGCCTCGACTGGATCGAGGACCGTCCCGGGGTCGAGGGCGCTCGCCGTCGAGGTGCAGGTGAGGCTGGCCGCGCCGGTGCCGAGCGAGCAACTCCACCCCGTGACCGCGGGAGCCGCGTCGAACCACTCGCCGTTGGGGAGGGTGGCCGAGAGGGTGAGCCCGTTGTAGGCCGGCCCCGCCGGGGCTCCCTCCAGGGCAGGACTGAGGGTAAGGGTGTAGCTGGACCCGGCCACCGCGTCGGAGGGCGTCCCTGTGGTGCTGACGCTGAGACCCGGCGCCGGGGTCACGTTCAGAGCCGCCGAGGTGCTGAAAGGGGTCGCCTGGTCGGCGGCATCGGTCATCTGGAGGCTGGTCTGCAGGCTGCCGGCGGCGGTCGGCGAGATGGCGACCCCGACCAGCACCGGGGCGAGTGCGCCCCCGGCGGCAATCGGAGCGACGCTCGCGGTGCAGGTGAGCAGGGCGTTCCCCGAACCGAGGTCACAGCTCCATCCCACCGCGCTCGGGGTGGAGGTGAAGCTCTCGCCGCTCGGCAGCTGAGCGGTGAAGGTGGGGTTGCTGTAAGCGGGCCCCCCTCCATCCCCCGCCGGGCTGACCACGGGTTGAATCCCCAGCGTGTAACCGGTCCCCTGGGCAGCCCCCGAGGGCATGCCGGAAAGCAAGAGAGCGAGGATGGGGTCGGCACTCACCGTGAAGCCCGTCGACGCACTGGAGCCGGCGTGGTTGCCATCTCCGCCGTAGCTGGCGGTGACCGAGTAGCTCCCCACCGCGAGCGGCGAACTGAGTAGGCACGAGGCCTCCCCGTCACCCACTGCGGCGAGACAGAGGGTCGTGGACCCGTTCATGAACTGGACGTACCCGGAGGCCCCGGCGGGCAGCCCGCTCGCCGAGAGGGTGACAGGGTCGCCGTAGGCGAACGCCGGCGGGCTGGCCGAGGCGGTGAGCGAGGTCACGGCCGGGGTGATCGTGAAGCCGGTGTCCGTGTAGGACCCCAGGTAGTTGGAGTCGCCCGCGTAGGTGGCGGTGACCGAGTAGCTCCCCGCCGCCAGCCCCCCGGTCGAGCAGCTGGCCGCCCCGCCGCTCAAGGTCGCGGAGCAGAGGGTGGTCCCGGCCCCGCTGAAGGTGACGCTTCCGCTGGCCCCGGTCGGCAGCCCGCTCGCCGTCAGTTCGACGGTGGACCCATAGTCGGTGCTGCTCGGACTGCTGGAGGCCGTGAACGAGGTCACGGCCTGGGTGATCGAGAAGCTGGTGATGGCCTGGGAGCTCCCGTCGTTGGCGTCGCCCGAGTAAGAGGCGGCGACCGAGTACTCTCCCACCGGCCTGATCCCGGGGCTGCAGCTGGCCGACCCTGTGCTCACCGTCCCGGTGCAGAGAGTGAGCGCGCCCGACGTGAAGCTGACCGACCCGGTCGCCCCCGCCGGCAGCCCGGTCGCGGAGAGCGTCACTGTGGCCCCATAACTGGCGCTCGCCGGGCTGGCCGAGGCGGTGATCGAGGTGGGGTTGGCCGCCACCGTCGCCACGTCGGTGGCGGCAGCCGCACTGGCGTCCACCGAGGAGACGGTGATCGCATCGCTCAGATGGCTGCCTCCGCTCGCGGTCACGGTGACCGGGATGGCAAGGCTGCTGGTGCCGCCCGCGGCGAGCCCCGAGGTGTCCGAGCAGGTGATGGTCTGGCCGCTGGTGGCGCAGCTCCAGTCCGTCCCCCCCGACCAGCCACTGCCGGTATCGGTCGGGCTGATGCCACTCGGCAGCGTGTCGGTGGCGGTCACTGTCTGGGTCTCCGCCCCGGCGCCGCTCCCGTCGCCGATCAGAGCGGTGTAGGTCATCGAGGCCCCGTGGGCGGGGTGTCCGGAGGCGCTATCGCTGAGCGCGGCGCTGAGCAGGGGCGGGTCCCCGCTCACCGTGTCGCTGGACACCTGATTGACCAGGTGGTAGTCGGTGCTGCCCCCGGTCGAGCCGACCCACCCGAAGGTGAGTTGATCGGGGATGCCGGTCGTCGGGTTGATCCAGCTGGATGGGACCTCGCTGCTCGTCAGCAGATCGTTGCCGGTCCCGCCGGTGCTCGGCAGCACTCCTTCCAGGCTGACCTGCTGGCCACCGTTGTCGAGGGGAGTGAAGGCGACCAGGAAGGAGAAGGCCGGGACGTTCAGCCCGCTCAGAGTGGAGATCGCGGTGTCCGAGGGGTTGATCACCACCTCGACCGGGATCATCGAGGAGCTCCGGGTCCCGCCCGAACCGCCCGTGATCTGCCAGGAGTGGCCACCGTCGGCGGCGGTGCTGGTGAGCAGGCAGTAGCCGTTGAAGTTGTCCCCCGGCCCCCGCACCGTGACATTCTCGGGATAGAGGGAGCTCCGGGTGCGCCACGACGGGTTGCTGCACCCCGACCCCTCGTACAGGCTGTTGGCGAAGTTCCCGTAGGCGTCGAAGCCGACCGCCAGGTAGGCGTCGGTCATCCCGTTGTTGCCGTTGTAGCCGGAGTAGCCGAGGGCCCCGCCGGTCTGGCCCATGACCGCGGGCGGCGTCGGGTCGCTGGGGTTGGCGGCGGCCAGGAAGAAGGCGATGCCGTCGGCGCCGCTTCCCCCGTACTGATAGGTGTCGAAGCTGGCGTCGAGGCCGTCGCTGGTGGGCAGGCTGACGCTGTAGGCGAGACCCCCCTCCTCGCCGGTCCCGGTGTTGGTAAGCTCCAGCGCCCCGTGCCCGGCGGCGTCCCCGCCGGAGTTGGAGCAGTCGGGGAGCGGGGTGGTAGCCGAGCCGCCCACCGTGAGGCATGCGGCGTTGGTGCCGGAGTTGACGGCCGCCGGCCTGGCCCAATCAGCCGGGGTCCCCAGCGTGCTGTTGAGGAACGGCTCAGAGACCATCTGGGTGCCCGCCAGCACGGGCTGGGTGGAGAGGCTGACGAGACCGACGGTGACGAGGCTGACCGCGACGAGCAGGCTGGCCGGGACCCGGATCCGTCGTGGCAGAGACATTGACCTCACTCCCAATGCGCCATGAGCCCGAATTGATCCTCCATCGATGCAGCCGAGCGCCATAGATCCATGCGAGCTACCCGCGCCTAGTGAAGATGGCCCGCGGGTGGGGAGGAAGCGCCCCTCGCCACGGCCCGGGGAACCACTCCGTCGCCAGTCACAATGGCGGGTGGGACGCACCATCACCCTCGATCTGGGCGACATCCTGGCCCCGGCCGAGCGCCGGCTCCCAGACCCCTGGAACTGAGCATCATCCCGCCGGGGGACCATCTCACCGATCAGAGCATCCGGCTCCTCATGACCGGCAACCCCCGGGCCGCCGAGATGGACGCCTGGGCCGCCGACGAGGACGCCCGCGAGGTGCGCATCCAGGCCCTCATCGACGAGGCGGTGGACAGCACGCCCCGAGAAGGCTCCCCAGCCGGTCTCGCGCCGGCGGGCCGGGCAACCGGGGGACCTCCGCCGCGGCCCGATCAGAGCCCTGGACCCCGCCCCGACTGAAGCGGTCAGCCAGGCTGGAGCGTCCTGCCGATCCTCCCGGTGACGATGCGGCGACGATGCGGCGACCGCGCGGGAGGCCGCCGCAAACCCCGCGTAGCATCGCCCGGTGACCACCCGCCACCGGCTCCGCATCGGCATCCAGATGGGGGTCACGATCGGCATCCTGGTCGCCCTGATCCTCATCCTCAATCCCACCGACCTGGGCCGCGACATCGACCGCTTCCCCCTCCTCATGATCCCCGCGGCCATCGGCCTGACCGCCTGCTTCTACTTGACCAAGGGAATGCGCTACCACCAGCTGCTGCGCAGCGAGGGCATCCCCATCACCTGCCGCTCCTCGGTGCTGTTCACCGTCGGCGGCGAGGCCTTCGGGCTGCTCCCCTTCGGCGAGCTGGCCCGGGCCGAGCTGGCCAGCGAGGCGACCGGCGCCCCCCTCGGCACCACCATGGCCGCGGTCACTGTCCAGGAGCTGCTCTACACCCTGGTCATCGTGGCCGTCGCCATCCCCGGCGCCCTCGCCTACGCCGCCGGCATCTCCGGGATCGCCGTGTCCCTGGCCGGGATCGTCGTCATCATCGGCATCCTCACCATCAACCCCGTGTTCGGCGTGGTGCTCGGCCTGGTTCGGCGCATCCCGGTGGCCCGGCGGGCCACCCGCCAGCTCGAGGTGCTCCATGAGCAGGTGGTGCGGCTGATGCGCCGCCCCGACACCTGGCTCTGGCTGACCCTGAGCGTGCTGGGTGCGGTCTTCGAGTTGACCCTCTTCTGGCTCATGGTGCGGGGCACGAGTGGGGTGCCGGTGCCCTGGGTCACCACCACCTTCATCTACGGCGCCGCCTACCTGGCCGGCGCGGCCACCAGCCCGGGCGGCGGGGTGGGGGGCTTCGAGACCACCGCCATCGCCCTCCTCCACACCCAGGGTGTGCTGGGCCCGGCGGCGGTGGCCGCCGCCCTGCTCCAGCGCGCCGCCGACAAGGGGGTGATCACCCTCTGCGGCTTCGCCGCCTGGTTCTGGGTCCGCCGTCACCTCCGCCGCCGCCGCGGCCTTCTCTTGGGTGGCGGGGTGCCCCCGAGCCCACCCCGGCCTGGGCTCACTCCGGGTCATACCGAGGACACCCATCCGCGCCTCCACCGCCCGGTCGTCGCGGCCCCCGCCCTCCGCCACCATCGGCCCGCGGCCCCAGGGGCCGGAGGCCTGACGGCGGCTCGCCTCGCCCGGTCACTGCATCCGCGGAGCCGCCGACGGGCACGACCATCGGCCCGCGGCCCCGCCGGTCGACGGAGGGCCCAAGCCCAGCGCTACGCCGCTCGCTGAGGCCACGAGACCCTGGTCGCCGGGACGGTCCACGCAAGCCCGGGCCGGTCGTCGACCGGTTGTCCGGAGCCTCGGAGCGGAGGGGCGCAGATCCGGCCGGGCGACCAGTGGCGGAGAGGGCAGAGCGCCGGGGTCGGGTTCAGCGCACGTCCCCCGCCGCCGCCAGGCTGCGCAGCGCGGCCAGCCGGTGGCTGAGGTAGGCGAAGGTAAGTGGCGCCGGGGTGGGCAGCATGGCGAGCCCGGTGCCCACCCCGGCGGCCGGCATCACGACCGTCCACCCCTCCAGGATGAGGTTCTCCAGCCGGCGGAGCGGCCCCTGCAGGACAGCGACGTTGTGAGCGAGGGTGGCGTCGCTCCAGTAGTCGGAGGCCTGGGTGCCGGGGGCCCGTTTGGTGGGGATGCCCAGGCCGTTGACCTCGCCCCGCGCCGCGCCCGCCTGGCCGCCCCGCCCCTCGCCCAGCTCATTGTCACCGAAGATGTAAACCCAGTCGCGGTGGGCTCGGAGGTCACCTCGGGTGTAGCGGTCGACCTCGATCCACCGGCCCCGGAGCGGGCGGGCGGACACACCGGTGGCGGCCGGCCCATCGTCCTCCAGTGGAAGCGCCGCCTGCACCCTGAGGTGCTCCCCGGAGCCCTGATCCGAACCCGGTGGCGAGCTCGTGTCGATCGACTGGCTCACGCCTGACCCCCCCCTCTCCCCGCCCCCCGCCGCCAGTTCGGAGCGGACCCGCATCAGGGCCAGCCCGAGCAGGTTGCTGCCGGCGCCCTGGTGGCTCGGGCAGAAGCAGCGCCCCCAGGTGAGGTCGTGCCAGCCCGTCGTATCCTCGATGATCTCCTGGCCGCCGCTGAGGAGGAGCGCTTCCCCGAGCCCGGGCACCCCAAACTTCTGGCGGAGCAGGCTGACCATGAGGGGGAATTTGACCTCCTCCCAGTCGGGGCGCAGCGCCACCCGTCGCCCCAGCCGCTTGGCGGCCCCCGGGGTGGGGGCCCGCCGGATCGCCTCGCGCTCGGCGGCATCCCGGCTCTTGGCGGCCTGGAATGCGTGCTCGACGCTCGGGTAGAGCAGGCCGTCCAGGGTGACCGGGGCGGGGTGGAAGTTGGACCAGGCGGCATGATCGCCGCGCTGTCGGTCGATCCGAACCATGGGCTCAGCCAAGCTGGAGCCCGCCCATCTGCCGGACCTCGCGGAGGGTCAGCTGACTGCGGTAGGCGTCGGGTTGAGGAATTTGCCGGGTGAAGACGCCGAACGGTGACCGCCGGGAGGCGCCCCGGCGACCGAGGGACGCCCGCCCGGTGGGCACGATGACGAGGACGTGAACCAGCCGGACCGCCAGGTCACCGGAGAGCCGGAGTGCCGGCGCCATCTGGAGGGTCATCTTGTCGACCATGGTGATCCAGGGGTCGTGCCAGCAGGCCTCGATCCACGCCCCGGGCTGGGTGACTCGGCGCACCGCCAGGACCACCTCGGCGGGCCGCCCCGTCCACACCGCGGCGAGCTCGGTGGGCAATTCCGACAGCATCTCCCGCCAGGCCCGGACCGCCGCGCGGTTGAAGCCATTGTCGAGGCCCACCTTGCGCAGGGCCCGGCGCACCTCGGCGAGCGGCATCCCGAGAGAAGCGTCGGCCTCTCTCCGAAAGCCCCGCAGCCCCGGACCGAGAAAGCAGCAGAAGGTCTGCTCCGGGCTGCGCTCGATCAGGAGTCGGGCCACCTCCCCGGCCTCCGGTGCCTCGGCGAAGCCCTGACGCATCGCGGCCCAGGCGGCGTCGTCGGCGCAGACCGCGTTCCACGCCGACGGCGGGACCTCGGCGGCCTCCAGGATGAGCGGCACGTAGCCACCCTGGCGCCGCCCGCCCACGTAGCTGCTGAGCAGGGCGGCCTGCCCGTCGCGAAGCAGGGTCTGCACCTGTTCGGCGGCCAACCCCCGACCGAGCACCTGGACAGCCAGGGTAGCGTCGGAGCCGGGCAGCGTCACCACCGCCCGAGCCAGGCGCTCGCCCACCTCACGGGCGGGCATCCGGACCACCGGGCTGACGGTCACCGCACGTCTCCACGGCGCCGGGCGCACCCACATGCACCCCGACCCGCTGCTCTAACCCTAGCCTGTCCGGGCCACCTTCCCCAGCCCAGCCGAGCGCGGCAGCCATCGGGAGGGCCGTCCCGGGGCGCGGCCTTCAGAGGGCCAACACGCGGGGCGAGACCCGGCAGGCGGCCATCATGCGGTCGACCTCCGGCCCATCCTGAAAACGGGTGAAGGGGCGCGGCCCGAAGCCCGGGCTGAGCAGCCGAAATTGAGCATCGACCCTGCGGGGTGCCGTGAAACCGGCCAGCGAGGTGCCGCCCTCCCAGCCCACGCTGCCGCCCCCGGGGAGGCCCCAGAGCAGGTAGAGTCGGCGCCGGTGGAGGAGCGCCCCCCGCGCCTCCAGCTCCACCGGCGACCCGCTCGGCACCCCGCCGAGATAGGGTCGAGGCGCCGGCCAGTCGATCTCGACCCGCCGGGTCCGGGCCACGGCGTGGACCCCGGTGTACCACTCCGTGGATGCCCAGCCGCGGGGCTCCAGACGGCCCGGCTGCCAGGCCTGGCGCAGCAGCGCCGCCTCCCGCAGGCAGCACGAGCCCGGCATCCGGCGCCCCGAGGGGATGAGCAGCTCCATCTGATCGAGCTCCAGGGCCGGATCCAGGTCGGCCTGGCCGATGAAGCTGCAGTCGGCCCGCCGGCGCGGGTGCAGCTGGGTGGCGCGCAGACGCGGGTTGGAGCCGGCGCCGTCCCACGGAGGCAGAAAGACGAGGGCCCCGCGCCCGGTGGTCGCGTCGGGCAGCCAGATGAGCGGGGCTCCCTCCGCGGTCCAGTCGGTGGTGTGGAAGGCCGCGGACCGCACCGCCCGCGCCGAGCTCACCTCGACGCTCGCCGACCACGCCCCGACCTGGATGACCGCTCGTTCGCGCCCACAGCCAACCCCAGCCATAGGCCCACTGTAACCCGGCGGGACCGGCCGCTCCGGCAAGCTCCCTCCCGCCGGCTCAGGCCGCCCGGCAGTTCTTGGCGTGCTTGAGAATCCGCTCGCGCCGGGGCTCGCCGGGGCGCCGGCCGTGGCGGAAGGCGATCTCCACCGAGATCTCGTTCTGGCGCATGAACTGGTGGCAGACGGGGCAGCGGCGCGAGGTCACCATCTCCTTCTGGGAGAGGACACCCTTGGATTCCTTGATGGCGTTGGCCATGGCGCGCGACACCCCTTCACGGAGAACGAACCTCCCAACTGTACCCGAAAGCCGGGGTCCGGGCCAGAGCGTCGCCAGGCCGTCACGCCGCGCGGCCCGCTCAGAGCCCCACCCCCAGCGCCGCCGCGGCCAGGACCAGCCCGAGCGCGAGGGTCATCACCGGGATGACCGTCCACTCGACCAGCGTGAACCAGCCGACCTGACCCCGTCGCAGTCTCACCGCCCCGTCCGCCCTCCGTTCGGCCTGCTCCCACCCCGGCCCAGCGAACGGATCGCTTGGGCCGCCGGATCATGCCCGCCCGGAGACTCCGTGGTCGAGTTCGGAACGACTCCAGGCGACTCCCCGGCGCGAGTCCAGGGCCGTGGGCCGCCTCAGCCGAGCCGCAGGTCGGTGAGCGCCCGGCCGATCGGGATCGCATAGGCCACCCGCATGGCGCAGAGGGTCGGCGAACAGCTCCCACCCGCGGCGGCGGCGATCACCCCGATGACCCGGCCCCGGCCGTCGATGAGTGCTCCCCCGGAATCGCCGACCGCGATCGGAGCCGCCGCCTCCAGGGTGCCGGCCAGGTGGACCGTGGACGAGCCCACCCCGTAGCCGATGCTCTGGTCCAGGGCCACCAGCCGGCCCGCCGTCAGTCGGGGCACGCCGCCCAGCCCCATGGCGTTGCCGATCACCGCCACCGGCTCTCCGATCAGCGCCGGTCCGGGCCCGAGCGACGCGGGCCGCAGCCGGACGCTGCCGTCCACCCGCAGCAGGGCGAGGTCGCGAGCGGCGTCGGTCGCGACCACTCGGGCCGCGATCACCCGGCCCACGCCGCCCACCCGGACCCCGACGAACACCTCGTCGCGGACCACGTGAGCGGCGGTGAGGATGAGCCCGCCACCCTCCAGGATGATCCCGCTGCCGAGGATCTGGGTGCCCGCCGGCTGGCCGAAGACGATGGTGTCGACGATCGACGGGTCGACGCTCCCGGCCAGAGCCGCCATGTTGAGGGGAGGGGTCGCGACCGCCGGCGCACCCGCCGGCGCACCCACCCCCCTTCCGCCCCCGAGGCCGAGGAGGATGGCCACAATCAACCCCGCCCCGAGCCAGCGTCCCCGCACCCGATGAGAGAGAGGAGGCGGGGCGTTAACCATCCGATAATGATCCGGAGGCTGGCCGGGTCTGACAACCCGCGAAACATGGTTGTCACGCCCACCCCAGGTGGACTGTGAGGCTGCCCCCGGCCGCGCGGGGAGCCGCCTTCCCGCGACGCACAATGTCGAGGTGGGACGCACCATCACCCTGGATCTGGACGCCATCCTGGACCGCGCCAAGCGCCGGGTCCCGGACACCGTGCAGTTGATCACCTTGGAACCGGACGCGGAGTTGAGCGATCAGAACATCCGGCTGATCCTGACCGGCAACGCGCGCGCCGCCGAGATGGACGTCTGGGCCGACTATGAAGCCGACCGCCAGGAGGAGATCACCCGCGTCATCGAGCAGGTCTCGCCCGAGGGCCTGGAGCAGGCCGTGCTCCTCCAGCCCGGTGGCATCGGCGGTGAGCTCCGCGAGTTCATCGCCGCGCGCGCCTCGCTGGACATCTTCGAGACCCTCCTCGCGCAGACCAAGCCCCGGCTCTGGCGCTACGAGCTCGGTCTGGATCTGGACGGCCGGGTGAGCGGCTACAGCAGCGACCTCGATGCCGCCCGCGAGCTGGCGGGGGTCGCCGGCATCTCCTTCGGCGCCAACCGCGCGGCCCTCAAGGAGCTGGCCGCCGCCATGGGCGAATGCGGCCAGCTGCACGTGCTCTGGTACGGCCCGGCGACCGATCTGCTCCGCACCGCCCTGGCCAACGGGCCCGGGTCCTGGGTCGAGATCGCCTGGCAGGATCCCCACCTTCTGATCCTGGACAGCTTCGAGGGGAGGGGCCACGCCGTGAAGGTATCCGGGATCATCACCCGGCACCTCAACCCGAGCCTCTGCCTGCTCGACGCCGCCGATCATGAGGGGCCCGGCTACAGCTGGAGCGAGGTCGCCGATCTGACCCCGACCGACTACGCGGCGAGCATCCGGCTCCGCCCCCTCCGCCGGCTGACCGGCCCGGCCCGAGGCGGCCTGGGACGCTGAGGCCGGGACCCGGTCAGCCGCCCTCCCCGCGCCCCTCCATGGCGGCCTCGACGAGCATCGCTCGATAGGCGCCGAGGCACCCCGGGCAGTCGCAGAGGCCACTGCCGTCGCAGTGCCGGCAGGGCAGGTCATCCTGGTCGCGGCCGTGCCCGGAGCACTGGTCGCAGGGGAGCTCGAGGGCCATCTGGTCAACCTCTGGGCGGGTGGCGGTCAGCCGATCCTGACACAGCGGGGCGCGGCAGCATAGCTGCCCCATCCCGGATCCCGGATCGGTCCACCGGCTCAGCCGGCCGATGTGAAACCCCAGTCTGCGGGAATGATCGGGGCCAGGCCACCCCGTGACCCACGCTGCCAGCACTCCACCCAGGCCGCGTAGGCGGGCGCCCCCCGCCGCTCCAGGGCGTCCATCAGGATGTCGATCTGCTCGATCTCCCGGGCCATCTCCCTGCGCACCTCCTCGACCGACGCCAGCCCCGATCCCCCACCGGGCGCCTCCACCGGGACCATCCCCACCCTGTCCTCCAGCATCTCCAGGGAGCGGTAGGCGGCCCCACGGCGACCGATCAAGGTCCGGCGCTGGCGCGCGGCGCGCCGGTACTCGCTGAACCAGGCGACGACGGCGGGGTCGACGGCCTCGGGCGTGAGCGGCGTCAGGCTCCCGAGTTCGACCTGCAGGGTGGGCAGGGCGGTGGGGTCGGCGGCAGCCCCGGGGGCAAAGATGACCGCGTGAGTACGCAGCAGGGAACTGGGCACCAGGCGCTGGATGACCGTCTGCCGGCCCCGTTCGCTCCGCAGGTCGTACCACTCGACCGGCGCGTGTCGGAAGACCTCGGCGTCGGGATGCTCGGCCCACTCCCGGCGCCCGCTGGCCACATCCACCGGCCCAGTCTACCGGCCGCCCCCTTCCGGGTGGACGTCGGCGGCCTCAGGTGAACGGGGGAGCGTGGAAGAGCGCCACCACCGCCCCGGCGCAGAGGAAGGGGCCATAGGGGATGGCGTCGCGGAGGCTGCGCACCCGGGTGACCAGCAGCAGCAGCGCCACCGCCCCCCCCAGGACGACCCCGCCGCACACCGCGTAGAGGACTTGGAATTGAGCCGGGCTGTCGAAACCGAGACCCATGACGGCGCCCATGAGAGCGCCCAGCTTGGCGTCGCCAAGCCCCATCCCACCCCGTGACACGACGTGGAAGAGGAAGAAGAAGCCGCCCACCACGGCCGCCCCGATGGCAGCCCGGGGCAGGGACAGCCCGGGGGTGAGCGCCGAGAGGAGGAGCGCGAGCGCGATGGCGGGATAGGTGACCTTGTCCAGGATCAGCCGGTGCTTGAGGTCGAAGGTGGCGATCTGCACCAGCACCACCAGCCACAGGAAGAGTTCGACGGCGATCCAGGTGAGCCCCTCACGACTGGCGAAGAGGCCGAAACAGACGGCCCCCAGCACCGGCGCCGCCCCCCACTCCAGCCAGGTCCACCCGTACCGCTCCACCGGAGCGGAGGGGCGGATCAGGCTCCGGGCCCGGGCCTCACCGGCCTGGCCGAGGGCCTCGGCAAGCGCCGCGGCGCGCTCCTGGGCATTCTCCTCGCGCAGCCGCTCGACCCGCTCCAGGAGCACGTTGAGCCCCCCGGCGCCGAGGCCCAGCACCGCGCCCGCCGCGGCCGCCGCGGCCACGAAATCGAGGTTCACCAGCCCCACCGGGGCGGGCGGCCAGCCCGATCAGACACCGACAGCTCTCCCTGGACGGTCACGACACCTCATTGGATCATGCCAGGAGGGCGAGCGGGTGACGACCTCGCAACCACCCGGTGGCAGGCCGCATCGCCCCCATCCACCGCCCGGTTACAGACCGCCCCGTTGCGCCTCCGAATGGGCCGGCCCGATCCCGAGCGACCCGGGCCGCAGCACCTCGAGGGCCCGCTCGTACTTGGCTCGAAGCCGCCTCCGGGTGGGCTCGTCCAACTGCTCCAGGCGGCGCGGCTCCAGGTTGTCGGCGAGGTCGCAGAGCTTGACCCGGCGGGCCAGCGGATTGGCCGCCACCCGCTCGATGTAATCGTGGTAGGTCTCACGCGGCCGCCGGCTGATGGCGTCGAGGGCTTCCACGACCTCGTCGCCGAACCAGGGGCGGAGCTCCTCCAACCCAACCGGGGTGTCCTCGATCACGTCGTGAAGCAGAGCGACGATGAGCGCCGGGCAGCGGACCTCGCGGACCATCCCCGGCACCCCCTGGGCCTGGAGCTCCGCCTCGACCCGGGCCATCACCGAGAGCGGATGACCGATGTAGGGAGCCCCCAGCTTGTCGCGCTGGCCGCGGTGGGCGACCTCCGCCATGGCCTGGGCCAGTTGAACGTGACGGCCGTCGAGGCTGACGGTGGTCATGACCGGTCTCCTCAGAGCGTGGAGCGCTGGGTGATGAGCACGTTGCGGAGCAGCCGCTGCTCCACCCGTCGGGTGGTCTGCTCGAGCTCGGTCCGGAGCTCCACCTCGCGCTGCGTGAGGGCGGCAATCCGTCGGTCGAGCTGGTCCTCCTTGGTGTGCAGCACCCTCACCTCGGCGGGCAGGGTGGCCTCCTGGGCGGCGGCGAAGGCCGCCCGCCGCGCCTCCTCGGCCTGGGCGGAGAGGCTCATGAGGGCCGCTTCCTCCTCCTCCCAGCCGTGAACGGCCGTCCGCCGTGGGCTCCAGGCCAGCTGGTTCATGAGCCGTCGGTCCTCGGCCTCATCGAGCGCCAGATCGGCCCCCGCGCTCCGCGCCGCGTCCTCCTCGAGACGGAGCCGCCCGGCCGGCAGGCTGAGCAGCACCGGCCCCATGGCGAGCTCGCGTTGGTAGCGGACCCGCCGCCTCGTGGAGCGCAGCTGCAGCAGCTCGGCGCTCACCGCGGCGAGCGTCGACGCCACCCCGCGCACCTCAGCCGTCTGCTGGGCGTCCCTGCGGACGATCGGCTGATACTGGGAGCGCAGCGCCCGGCGCTCGCTGGCCCGCCGGCGCCGACCCTGGACCCCCTCGATGGTCCGCACGAACCGCGCGTGGCGCGCGGTGAGCGAGGCGGCGTCCTCGCCCTCGTCGGCGAGGGTGATGAGGGCCACCTCCTCAGCGCTGGGGGTAAAGCGGTGGAGGCCGCGCTCCGCTTGGAGACCGAAGAAATGCATGGCCCGCCCGCTCGGCTGCTGCATGCCCTCATCGAGGCCGGCAAACTCGGGCATCTGGGCAATCGATTCCCACGCCTCGCTGCCGAAGGTGAACCCCTGGTAGACGGTCCTCACCGCGGTGGTTGACTGCCAGGGCAACTCGAGCAGGGCCGCCAGGCTGACCTGAGCACCCGGATTGGCCCGGGCCACCTCTAACAGGAAGTCGACCGCCACAGTGCCCATCCTATCGACCGCCTGGGCTATACCCCGGCGCCCCGCTCAGAGGGTCGACCGCCGGGTGACCAGGACATCCTCGAAGAGCCGGGCTCGCACCCGATGGACGGTCTCGCGAACCTCGACCTGGAGCTCCGCCTCCCGGGCCGCGGCGCGGGCGACCTGACGCTCCAGGTCGCGGCGCCGGATGCGGAGCACCCGGAGCCCAGCCGGCAGCTCGGCCTCCGGGATCTCCTCGGCCCGGGCGGCGAGTTCCTCCGCCCCGGCCGCCTGCGCCTGGGCCCGGTGCGCCTCGCTCTGGGCGGCCAGGTCGGCGGACTGGCGGGCCCCATCGAGAAGCCGCGAGCGCAGCCGCTCATCCTCCTCTCGCTCGGCCAGGACCCGGGCAAGCGCCCGGCCCCGCGCCAGTTGCTCCAGACGGGGCCGCGCCGCGCCTCGGCTGAGCAGCACCGGGACCAAGGCGACCTCCGTCTCGCCGACGGCGTCCCGCAGCCCGGCCCGCAGCCCCAGCAGTTCAGCCGATTGGCGGGCCAGCCTGCGCCGGGCGCTGCGCACCTCCTCGGTCTCCTCGGCGTCGGCGCTCACCATGCTCTGATATTCCTTGCGCAGCCGCTCCCGGGTGGCCCCCCGCTCTCGGCTGGCCTGCCGGCTCTCCACCCGGCGCACGAACCGGTCATGGCGGGCCTGCAGGGAGGCTGCGTCCTCACCGGGGTGGGCGAAGGTGTAGAGACCCCAGCGCCGCCGGTTGGGGGTGAACCGGTGCAGGTTGCGCTCCTGCTGGAGCTGGAAATACTGGAGCACCCGTTCGACCCGCCCAGGCTCGTCCAGGTCGCGCAGGCCGAGCACCGCCGTCGCCGTCCGCCAGGCCTCCTGCGCATGGGCGCCGCCCCCGGGGCCATGGGGCCCGACCAGACCGAAACCGTCCATCTGGAGGCCGGGGAAGGCCCCCACCATCTCGAAAAGGAAGTCCGTCGCCATCTGCCCATCGTAGGCGGGGTGAAGGGAACTCCCCGTCACCCGCTCAGAGCTGCCGAGACGGCGTCGCCCGCCGGGCGCGAGGAGCCCCCTCGCCAGCCAGGCTCCGCCGCCAGCGGGCCCCGTCCTCGGTGAGCAGACCGTGGTGGAGCACCCCGTAGCGCCGCCGGGCCTCCAGGTCGAGAGTGGTGGCGATGCCCCGGCGCCGGACCTCGGGCGCCACCCGAATGCCCAGGATGGTCACCTCCCCACCGGGCGCGAAGCGGGGATGTCGGAAGTGGCCGAGCATGATCACCCCCACCTGCTCGCCGTCGGCGAAGGCGTAGAGGTACTCGTTCTGCTGCCAGCGGTCGGCCCCCCTCCACTCCGACCGCGTCTCGATGGCAAATCCCTTGGCGGTCACCAGGTGGGTGACGTCGGGGTCCCGGGCGGCCTCCGCGCCGGCGGTCACAGTGTCTCCAGGGTGACCGTGTGCCGGAGCCCCCGCAGCAGCCGCCGCTCGACCCGCCCCCGCACCCGCTCCGCCCGTTTGACCGCCTCGCGCAGCTCACTCTCCGACTCGATGGCTCGCCGGTCGGCGAGGACCATCCGCTCGGCCACCTCGTCGTTGAGCGGGCAGGCCCGGGCCGCCTCCTCCCAGATCGTTCGCGCCGTGCTGGCCAGGCGCGCCTCCTCCTCTGCCAGCCGCTCCACGACCGCGCTGCGCAGCTCATCGGCCGTCTCGCCCACCTCGCCGAGCCGGGCGGTGCGGACCGCCTCGGTGACGTCGGCCGCCCCGCCCTCCGCCCAGCGTCCGAGTTCCTCCGCGGCCAGACGGCGCTCCAACTCGACCCGCAGATAGCCGCGCCGTTCCAGTTCGGGGAGAAGCTGGGCCTGACGTTCCCGCTCCAGCTGGACCACCGCCTGCCGCGCCTCGACCGCTGCCCGCGAACGCGCCAGCACCTCGGCCTCGGCCCGCACCACGCCCGGGTCCTGGCTCGCATCGGCCTGCACCATCTGGCCATAGCGGCCCCGAAAGGCCGCCTGGATGCGCGCCCGGGCGTGCCGCTCGCGGTTGCCCTCCACCCTGCCCACCCAGTCGTCGTGGCGCTCCTCGAGCTCCGCGGCGCTCTCGCCGTCCCGGGCGAAGCTGACCAGGAAGCCGCGCGCCGAGCCGGGCAGGTCGGTGAACCGGTGCAGGTTGAACTCCTCGCCGCGCTCCATGAGATCGTGGAGCAGGTTGTGCCAGGGGGTGGGCGGCAAGTGCTCCGACCCCGGCGCGACCAGCGCCGCCAGCTCGTCACGGACGAACACCAGGGCCAGTTCCAGCTTGTCGGCGTCGATCTGGGCGCCGGGCCCGGCCGCGGTCCGGCAGAGCTCGAGCCACCGGGGAATGACGGGTGCCTCCATGCTCCCCATGGTAGGGAAGGGGCGAGGGGCACCCCCGGCCGGCTTGCCTGCCCTCGGGCCTCGGCCTATGCTCGCCTCGACCAATGCACGAAACCCCCCTCGCCGACCAGGATCCCGATCCGGATCTGGCCGGCCCCCGCCGTGAGCCCTTCGTCGCGCCCGATCCCCTGGACCAGGACGCCGCCCAGCGCATGGCGCTCCGGATCATCCAGGGGGCGAGCCAGTCCGAGCAGGCGCTCCGCCGCAAGCTGCTCCGCCGCGGCTACGACCTCGAGGTGGTGGAGCGGGTGCTGGCCGGCCTGATCCAGTCCGGGGTGGTCGACGACCGGGCCCAGGCCGCGTCGCTGGCCCGGCGCCGGCTGGGTCGCGGCTATGCGGCCCGGGTGGTCCGCCGCGAGCTTCGCTCCAAGGGGCTGGACGCCGCCCTGGTCGAGGAGGTGACCGGCGCCATCACCGAGGCGGACGAGCTGGAGGGTGCCCGCCGGGTGCTGGAGGCGATGCCCCGCCGCCACGGCGAGCCCGTCTTCCACCACCGCAGCCGGGTGCGGGCGGCGCTCCAGCGCCGGGGCTTCAGCCTAGGCGTGATCCGAGCCGCGGAGCGGGCCCTGGAGGCGGAGGCGTCCGGGGAGCCCCCCGCCTGATCATCCGGCCGACGTGGCCACCGCGGGCCGTCCCTTGGCCTGGCCCAGCAGCAGCATCAAGAGGGCGGGCAGCCGGAACCACCGCTCCGACCCGAGGTCGACCACCAGGCTGAAGCCGGGGTTGTGGAGCAGCAGGTCGGGGTCGAAGCTGTCGATCACCTGCTGGCCGGTGACGATGTCGTAGGCGGTGCCGGTGCCGGCCGCCCCCAGGGCCCGGCCCATCGCCGCGCGGGAGCTGAACAGCTGCGTGGCCAGGCAGCTCTCCCCGTCCGCGAGCGCGGTGCGGCCCACGTGGAAACGGCGCTTGGCGATGTCGCGGGTGGCGTGGCCATCCAGGTGGGGCACGCAGAGGGGCACCTCGAGCAGGGCTCGGATGGCGAGCGCGCCGTCGCCGATGGCCTGCTTGTCGGGGAGCGCCTCCACCGCTGGCCGGAGCTGACCCATGAGCAGCCGCAGTTGGGCCCCCGCCCCGCCCGGGGACGGCCCCACCTCGCCGAGCAGCTGGGTGACCTCCTGGAGCCGGGGCAGGGCGGCGCAGACCCGGTCGGCGGCGGCGCTCGCCGCCTCCTCCTGGGCCGGGGAGGCGGTCAGCTGATAGCCGAGGCCGGCGAGCGCCGGGCGCCGCTCGGAGGCGATGGCGAAGCTCGAGGGCGGCCGGCGCAGCGGGGCGAGCGCCTCGAGGGCCGCCGCGGTCTGCGCCTCCGAGGCCTCCACCAGGGCCAGCTGGTCCTCGTGTCCCCGCCCGCCCTGGCGGACCCGGACCAGCCAGGCCTCCAGCCCGAGCGGCCCCACCGCCAGCCGCAGCTCGGCGATCGAACGGGCGTCCGGGAGCTTGCCGGTCCGGCTGAGCTCCAGGGGGGGCGCCGCGAGAGAGGGGGTCATGCGGCCATGATGGGGGCTGGGTGGGCCGGTCATCAACCGCTGTTGCCGATCCGGCACAGGGGTGCTCGATCGAAAGACCGCCTTCTCCGGTCGCGGGGCCGAGGTCGGGAGGCGGACCGATGGCCATGCCCGACGCCCCCGAGACCCCGCCCGCCCGGGCGCAGTCGCGGCGGGCCAAGCTCGCCCCGCTCGGTGGACCACCCTCGACCGACCTGGGCCACTGACCCGACTCCGGTCCGATCGGCGCCGCCGTCTCGGTACGGCGGGTTCGCGGCGCTCGGGGGATGGTTGGAGGGCTCGCTACCATCGCCAGCAGAGCCGTCGCCCACCGAGGAGACCTGCGTGAAGCCCGTCGACCGGACCTGGACCCTGCCCCCACAGGGGGAGCACGAGAGCCTCCTCGACGCGGTCATCGCCACCCGGGGGCTCGGGCCCCTGGATCTCGAGCCGCCCACCATGAAGGGCACGGCGATGCTCCTCCACGACATGCCCCAGGCGGTCGACATCCTGTGCGACGCCATCGACCACCAGGAGCTGACCGCCGTCTACGGCGACTACGACGTGGACGGCGGCACCGCGGCGGCCATCCTCTATCGCGGCCTCAAGGCGGCGGGGGCCAACATCCTGGTCCCCTACGTCCCCGAGCGCACCGAGGGGTACGGCCTGCAGTGCTCGGCGATCGAGGACTTCGCCGCCCAGGGGGTCGCGGTCATCACCACCGTCGACAACGGCACCAACGCCCGCCAGGCGGTGGCGCTCGCCAAGAGCAAGGGGATGCGGGTGGTCGTCACCGATCACCACCCCGCCCAGCGCGGACTGGACCGGCACGGGGTCCCCTACATCGCCGAGCCCGACGCCCTGGTCAACCCCCAGCTCCCGAGTGCCTACCCCTTCCACTTCCTCTGCGGGGCGGGGGTCGCCTTCCACGTCCTGCTCGCCCTCCAGGAGCAGGGCCGGCTGGAGCACGTCGCCGAGCTCATCCCCTACGCCGCGGTGGGCACCATCGCCGACGTCATGCCGCTCACCTCGGCCAACCGGCTGCTGGTCCAGATCGGCATGCAGCAGGCCCGGCTGATGCGCTGCGTGCCGCTCGCCGAGCTCTACATGGAGGCGACCCGGCGCGACCGCGAGTACCGCCGCGGCACGGTGACCCTGCTCACCCACGGCCGGATCCCCTCCTCGGTGGTCGGCTTTGGCATGGCCCCGCTGCTCAACTCGGCCGGGCGGATGGGCGAGGCGAGCGTCGCCCGTGATCTGCTCATCACCGACGATCCCGAGCAGGCCCGCCACCTGGTCGAGCGCCTGGTCATCCTCAACACCGAGCGCAAGCATCTCCAGGACCTCTGCGAAGCCGAGGCGGTGGCCATGGCCGAGGCCCTCCCCGAGGACCGGGCGGTGATCGCGCTCGCCAGCCCGCGCTGGCAGCACGGCATCGTGGGCCCGGTGGCGGCCCGGCTCACCGAGCGTTTCGCCCGCCCCACCTACCTGGGCGCCGTCGACGCCCGCGAGGAGGGTGAGACCGAGGCCGACTGGCAGAAGCGCGCCCAAGTCCACGGCTCGGCCCGGACCGCGAGCGGCTTGGACTGCGGTCAGCTTCTGGAGGGAACCCCCAAGCTGGAGGGGGGTGGGCACGCCGCCGCCGCCGGCTTCGCGGTCCGCCTCGAGGACTGGGACGACTTCGCGGCCACCCTGGAGAGCAACGCCCAGACTGCCCTGGCCGGCCGTCAGCCCGCCCACGATCTGAACATCGACGCGGTCTGGCCGCTCCCCGCCAGCCAGGAGGTCACCCAGACCATCGACACCCTGGAGCCGACCGGCCAGGAGTTCCGCGAGCCGGTGGTGCTGACCCGCGACCTGATCGTGGAGCGCGCCCACCGCTCCACCCGCAACCCCGACTCGGCCTACTGCCGGCTGACCGTGAGCGACGGCAAGCGCAAGCAGAATGTGACCGCCTTCGATCAGCTCCCCGGGGTGGAGCCGGGCCAGCGCCTGGACATCGCCTACACCCTGACCTCCGACGGGCTGCATCTCAAGGACTTCATGCGTCCCGCCGAACGCCCCTACCGCAAGCCCCGGGACCGCCAGCCGGTCGGCCTCGCCTGACCGCCGGGCCCTGGTTGGCATGCTGGACCCACGCCCGCTAGGATGGATCGGTGACCTCGGCCTCCACCCCGCGACGCTGTGTCCGTGGCGACGGCGAGCCCGCTCCCGGACCGGTGGGGGTGGCCCTGCTCGCCCTCTCCGAGCGGATGCTGAGCTCGCTGCCGCCGGTCGAGGCAGCCACCGCTCCCGCTGACGGCATGACCCTGGCGATGGCCCCGGCCGGCGGGGCCGCCCTCGACCGGGTGGTCGCCCGGCCCGAGCTTATCCGGCTCATCCAGGCCATGGAGGAGGCCGCCCGGCAGGGCACCGGCCACCGCGCGGCCTGTGACCAGGACGGTCTGCAGGCGACCCTCGACTTCTGGCAGGGATCGTTCCTGCCCCGGGTCGGCTGCCCCTGGCCCGGCCTGCGCCGCTGGCTGCGCCCCCAGCCTGACCGGGCCGCTCTGACCGCGGCCGAAGCGGTCGTGAGCGGCTGTGGCCTGGACCTGGTCATCGCCGCGACCAACCCCAAGGACGCCGCCTGGACCGCCACCCTGCGCGCCGGCGCGGTGGCCCGGATGGCCGCGGCCATCACCTCGGTGCGGGGGTCGCCGGCTCGCTTCGCCGGCTTCCGGTTGCTGAGCGGCCTGCCCACCCGCGGCTGGCTCCTCCGCTGGGCCCTGCTCGGCGCCCTCACCGCTCTCGGTGTGGCCGCCCGCTGGCTGGACGGCTGGGGGGTGGTGCTCGCCCTGGAGATCGCCCTCTGGATGCTCTGGAGCCGGGGCGGCGACGCCTGGGGGGTGGGGGTCGCCGGCCTGAGGCTGCGCGAGGCGGTCGAGGCGGAACCCCGCCCGCGGCTCGACTCTGAGCTGGTCCACCGGCTGAGCTTCGAGGTGCTCACCGACCTCACCGTGATCGTCTACCAGATCTTCTTCGGCCTGGAGCCGGCCGACGGCGGGGGCGGGGAGGGTAGGACCGTCCCCCTGCCGCTCCGCTCCTCGCGCTGGAACCGGATGCCCCGCACCGCCTGGGCGGGGTCGCCGGCGTGATCCCGAGCGCCGCCCCCGCTGGCCCGGCGGTGAGCGTGGCCGACGTCCTCCAGCTGGGCATGGGACCGCTGGCCGCCGCCCCCGGCTCCGGTTTCCGGCCCACCCCGCAGGAGGTCCTCACCCAGCAGGTGGACTGGGTTGCGCTCGGCGGCGACGGCTCCCGGGCCGGGCTCTTGGTGGCCGCCGAGAGAGTCAACGACGCCCCCCAGCTGGGGGCCTTCGCGACCGCCGTCACCGCCTGTGCCGCGGCCCACGGTGATCGCTTCGAGCTGGTGATCGGGGCGGTCCGCCGGCTCCGCGAGCGGCTCGGGGTGACCCCTGGGCTCCGCCCCCTCGCCCCCGAGCTCAACCTCCTGGAGCGCCGGGTCTTCGCCGGCGGCCTGGCCGGCCCGGCGGGCCGGGCGGCGGCCCTGGCCGGTCGGGTCGACTGGCGCCTCCTGGACAACGCCACCGCCGCCGCCGTGCTCCTGGCCCTGGCCGAGACCACCCCGCTCTCCCGGGTGGAGGAGGTGCGCGAGGCGGTCCGGCTCTGTGTCGCCGCCCACCGCGGCTACTGGACGATCGCGACCGGGGCGGCCGGGTTGCTCCAGAAGCGCCTGGTGGCGGCCACCCGGCAGGCCGGAAAGGTCGAGCCGACCTGAGCGCCCGCCGGCCCGGCCCCGGCCCTCAGCGCACCCCCGGCCCGGCCACCCCCTGGCGCGCGAGCTGACCCGCGACCAGGGCCAGCACCGGCTCGACGAAGCTGGCGGCGAGAGTGAGCGGCACCGGCTCGCCCCGGGCCTCCACGTACTCGTCGAGGAGCTCCTCGACGCTGCTCAGGCCAAGCGCGGCCCGCCGGCCGTCGGCGTGCGGGTCGTAGCGGCGAACCGTCTCCAGTAGCCCGTTCAGCCCGTCGACGTCGACCAGCTGACCCGTGGGATGGAGAACGCCCCAGTGCAGCCCGCCGCAGCCCATCCCGCACTGGTTGTGCAGGGCGTCGGCCCGGCGCCGGAGGGAGGCGTGGGCGAGGGGGTCCCACCCGTCCCCGGCGTAGACCGCCTCGGCGTCGGTCACCTTGACGAGCGGCCAGCCGGTGCGCCGGTGCAGGGCCAGGGCGAGCCCGGCGCACCCTCCCAGCCGGAACGCCCGCTGGGCCTGGGCGTCGAGCACCCCCGGGGTCAGCCCGCGGGCCAGATCGTCGGCCATCCCGGTCATCATATCCGCCACGCTTCGCGCTCCTTTGGCTGTCGCCGGTCGCCATCGGCGCGCCAACGATCCTGTGACCGCTTCGGGGCGTGCTTCCCCCACCGGATACGATGGCGGGGAACTCCCGGCACCCTCGGGAGCAGGAGACCCCCATGAAATGCACCGTCGCCCAGCCGGATCTCTCCGTCGCCCTGCAGACGGCGCTCCGTGCCGTGGCCGGGCACCCGACCCTGGAGGCCTTGGGCTGCGTGCTCTTGGAAGCGACCGAGGACGGCCTCAAGGTGACCGGCACCGATCTGAGCCTCACCGTCAACGTGGTGGCGAGCGCCAAGGTGGAGCGGCCCGGCAAGATCGCGGTCCAGGCCCGGCTGCTCAGCAGCTTCGTGGACACCCTGGTCCCCGGCGACTGCATCCTGGAGGTGAAGCCGGCCCCGGTCACCGACGAGGGCGCCGCCGGTCCGCCCCGGGCGCTCCTCACCGTGACCGCCGGCGCCCACCGGAGCAACATCCACGGTCTGCCCGCCAGTGAGTACCCGCCCCTCGAGCCAGAGGGTCACGAGGCCATCTGCAGCGTCCCCCCCGGGGTGCTCCAGCAGATGGTGGCCCAGGTCCAGGCGGCGGTCTCGAGCGACGAGACGAGCCCCCGGAGCGGCATCCTCGTGGACGCCAAGGAGAGCCGGCTGCGCCTGGTGGCGACCGACGGCAACCGGCTCGCCATGCGCACCCTGGCCCTCGCCGAGCCGCTCGCCGGTGAGACCTGGGTGGTGATCCCGGCCAAGCACCTGCGCACCGTGGCCCAGTGCCTGCGCCGGCCCGGCGCCGACGTGGAGATCTGGGTGAGCGCCTCGCACAACGCCATCGGCTTCTCCCAGGAGCGTCTGGAGATGGCCTCCCGGCTCCTGGACGGCAACTTCCCCCAGCGCTACGAGGGCATCTTCCCCAAGGAGAGCCTGGCGACCGCGGTGCTCAACCGCGAGGAGCTACAGGCGGCGGTCCGCACCGCCGCGGTGCTCGCCGACGGCAAGGGGGAGGCGCTCCGCCTGGAGGTGGGACCGGAGTGCCTCACCGTGCGCACGGTTGCCTCCGAGGTGGGTGACGACGAGGCGCCGCTTCCCGCCCAGACTGACGGGGAGCCGGTCCAGACCGCCTTCAACCCCCGCTTCCTGCTCGACGCCCTGCAGCAGGTGACCACCGAGCGGGTCCAGCTCGCCCTCAACGCCGACAACAAGCCCACGGTCTTCACCCCGGTCGGCCGGGATGACTTCGCGACCGTGATGATGCCGATCCGGACCGCCAAGTAGCCGCGCCGCCGGGGCGGTTGTAACAACTCACCGACGTTGAACGGGTTGCTTGCGACCCGCTGAGCGGCATGCTAGGATGCGGCCATCATGACCAGATTGGCCCTCATCGCCAAAACCGCCAGGACACACGGCACGTGCCGGAAGCCCTGGTCGGGATCCGCCTTCTCAGGCTATGCCGTCGTGCGTAGTCAAGAGGCAGATCAGCGGCCGGGGACCATGGCCGTGACGCCCGTGGAGGCAGTGGGTTCGTAGAAGGGACGCAGCGAGAGGACCTTTCAAGGACCTGGCCCCCACGGGCCGGGTCCTTTTTTCATACCTGGCGCCGACACCGCTCCCGGGGAAGAACCGGGAGGGCGAGGGGTCGGAGAACCTTGACACCGCGAAGATCGTGATCGAGAAGAGGTGCGGTCCAGTGAGACCGCACTCATCTGGCGCGCGCCGCACGCCCGGAGCCGGAAGCCCGGGAGCGGCGGGCAAGTCGCGCCAGCGCAAGGTGGGGACGGCGGTCGTGAGGAGCCGCCGTCCCCGGAACCGGCGATGTCGTCGGGTCGGCACAGGAGGAGTCGGGTGGTAAGACGCCGCGCTCTGGACGCGGAGATCCTAGGTTCGATGCCTAGCTCCTGTGCCGACCGTCGATGGTCGTCCGCTCGGGAGTAGGCCAAACGGTAAGCCGCCTGACTTTGGATCAGGTGCATGCTGGTTCGAGGCCAGCCTCCCGACCCATGCCGCCGTGGCCGAGTGCACGAAGGCGCCCGCCTGCAGAGCGGGTATCACCGCAGGTCGGAATCCTGCCGGCGGCTCCATCGCCTCACGAGATCAACGCAGGTCGACCGGACGGCCGCGGGCGGCGGGCCGCTCGAGGAAAGTCCGGGCTCCACAGAGCAGGGCGCTGGGTAACGCCCAGTCGGGGTGACCCGAAGGAGACTGCCACAGAAAGAACACCGCCGCGATTGTCGCGGTAAGGGTGAAATGGTGGGGCAAGAGCCCACCGGCGGCTGAGTGACCGGCCGGCCAGGTAAACCCCGCCCGGAGCAAGGTCGAACAGGGACGGACGCGGTCCGCCGCATCCAGGGGCTGCTCGTCCCAGGTCCCGGGTCAGACCGCACGAGCTGTCGGGCAACCGGCAGCCCAGATGGATGGCCGTCCCCCGCCCGCGGGCGGGGACAGAACCCGGCTTACAGGCCGGCCTGCGTGATCGCGACCAGTGTCATGGCGAGGTAGCTCAGGGGTAGAGCGGCAGTGTGAAGCGCTGCGCGTCGGCGGCCCGAACCCGCCTCTCGCCACCAACTCTTGCCCGGGTAGCTCAGTGGCAGAGCAGCTCGTCCACATCGAGAAGGTCGGGTGTTCGATGCACCCCCTGGGCACCACCTGTCGGCGTAGCTCAGTTTGAATAGAGCGCTGGCCTACGGAGCCAGAGGCCGTGGGTCTGAATCCCGCCGCCGACACCACTTCGTGGGCCCGTAGCTCAGCCGGGAGAGCGCCCGCTCGGCAGGCGGGAGGTCGTCGGTTCAACTCCGACTGGGTCCACCTAGTGGTCACGCCGACGTAGCGCAAGATAGAGCACCGCGCCCGTACCGCGGCGGTTGGAGGTGTGAGACCTCCCGTCGGCTCCATCATCATCGTCAGGCGACCAGCCACGCCGGTGTAGCACAACGCACAGGGCACCGGGCTTCGGACCCGGGGATGGGGGTTGGAATCCCTCCACCGGTACCACCTCCCCGACGTCACGAATCTCGCCGGTGTAGCTCAGCCTGCACAGAGCGGCGGCTTCCTAAGCCGACGGTCGGAGGTCGAAATCCTCCCACCGGCACCACCCTCCTGTTCTTCGAGCCGATGCGCGATGGCTCGCACCCGGGCTTGGTAAGCACGGCGTCGCCGGTCCGATTCCGGCCATCGGCTCCAACGTCTCCCTCCCCCTGCTCCGCCGTGGCGCAATTGGTGGCGCGGCTGGCTGTTACCCAGACGGTTGCAAGTTCGAAGCTTGCCGGCGGAGCCGAGCGAAGGATGTGACGCCTCCGGCGAGGTGTGACACTAGCTCAACGGAAGAGCGGCTGGCTGTGGACCGGCTGATCCGGATGAGCCGGAAGCTCCGATGGGGCTGGACAGCGACTCTCCATCGACCCCCAGACGATATCCGGTCGGGGTCGAGCGGCGACTCGGGATCCGGCGGCGTCCGCCGGCGCCCAGAGGGTCACCTCCTCGGTCAGGCTGGTCAGGGTTTGCTGTCCGGTGAAGAAGCTGCGCTCGCTGGGCGTGGCCGCCGACCGGGTGCCGAGCCTGGCGCTGGCCACCAGCGAGGGGATGCCCGCCTCGACGAGGAGGTCGTCCCTGCGCTCGAGGACGGGCCGGCAGCCCCCGCTTCCGCCCCGTCCATTCCACTCCGGCCCGATCAGCACCATCTCGGTTCGACCATAACCCCCGGCCGGATCGTCCCCATCCGTGAGCGTCTCCCGGCCGTGACCTGAACCGCCGAGTCAGCTTTGGGGTCGCCCCTTGGCACCGTGCTGCAGTAGCTCACCGGCAGAGCGCCGCCTTGCCATGGCGGGGGCAGCGGGGTCAGCACCCGCCTGCAGCTCCATCACCACCCGGGGCGAGGAGCACCGGGACAGCATCGGCACGCCCCGAATCGTGGCTTCTGAGCGGGGCACCAATCCGACGCTGAGCTCCTGGACGGCCCCCCACCAATCCGTAGGCCGCCGCTCCTCGCCCTTCATTCGCCTCCGTGTCCTGGGCATCGGTGAGCCCAGGTGGCCGTAACCCACCCGCGCAAGCTGTCCTGGTTCAACTCCAGGGACACGGACCAAGCCCGGCTAGCTCAGCGGTAGAGCGCTGCGGTGACATCGCAGAGGTCAGTGGTCCAACTCCACTGTCGGGCACCACAACCATCTCGCGCCTTCATCGTCCACCAGCTAAGATACCGGGTTGTCAACCCGGAGAACGGGGGGCGGCACCCCGTGAAGGCGCCATCTGCTCTGCTCGGCTATGCGCGCGACCGACCCGGGAATGACCCGATGCCCACATGTCACCCCGAAAGGGTCATCGCAGATCACAATCGGCCCATGCCAGCCGTCGAGCCGCCCGCAGGACAGCCCTTCATCCTCTTCATCAGCGGATCGAGCGCCTCCGGCAAGACCACCCTCTACGACAGCCTACAAGCAGACCCTTCTCTCGCTCATCTGCGCTTCCACGACATCGACGAGAACGGGGTGCCGCCGGTGGGACGCGGCCCGTGGCGCCAGTTCCGGGTGGAGGAGCTCCTCTACGAGGCGACCGAGGCGCTTCGAGAGGGGGTCTCCACGGTCATCTGCGGCATCTCCAAGCCCCACGAGGTCATCGAATCGGCGTACTTCGACCCTGGTGACCGAATTCACTTCCTGGTTCTTGAGATCCCCTTCGCCACCCTCGAAGAGCGAATCCGGCAGCGTGTCGCTGACCAGGCGGCGCAGGTCGCCTTCGACGAGTGCTTCAACCCAGGCGCCATGGCCGAGTTCCTGCTCGCCAGCCGCAATCTCCAGCGCGAGCTCCGCAACGCGGTCTCCCAGCAGCGCCGCGGTCACCTCCTGGAGGTCGCCGACCTCACCCCGGTCGAGATGCACCGGGTCGTCGTGGCCCTGATCCGGCAGATCGCCGGAGCCCCGGCACCCGCCGTCGCAGGCTGAGAGCCCGGCTCACCATAGCCCGTTCGGCCACCGGCTAGGCCACGGAGCCTTCACCTCCGAGAAGGCGGCTCGACACCGCCACGGGCTACCACCGTCATGTCTTCTAGCGGCCAGGATGCCGGCCCCTCAAGCCGGTAACACGAGTTCGAGTCTCGTCATGACGACCACCACCCCCAATGTCTCCCGAATCGACAAACGAAGCGCGAGCCGCCCATCCCCGGATCGGCGGGGCAGCTGCGCCAGGCGTCGCCCGGAGGTCAGATGGGTTCCGGGTATCGCGGCATGATCGGGTAGCCTTGGTGGATGGCCATACAGATGGGCGCTCCGGAGCTGCGTGCCCTTGAGCTCTACCCAGTGACGGACGACCCCTTCAAAGCGGGGTGGATCCTTCCGAACGGCCAGCTACTCGACCTGGGGCGGGGGCTGGAGCGCCAGGACCAGGGAGACAGTCACCAATGGTCATCGGAGATGATCTTCGGGGCCAGGGACGGCTGGCAGCAGGCCGTCGACCGGGGTTGGATCCGGGTCACCCAAGAGGCACCGCGGAGCCTCGGCTTCGAGGCCTGCGCCCCCCCGACCCGAGCCCAGATGAGGGCGATCCGGCGGGCCGGGGCATGCGCCGAACAGGTAATCCTCGACTACGCCGGCCCGGGCGGGCGCTGGTCGAGCCAGGACGTGTCCGCCTCCCCGCCCACCATCGCGCGGGTGCTCCGTGAGTTGACGACCCGGGCCCGCAGAGGCCAAGAACTCCCGGCATCGGCTGAACTGGCCGGCCTCCGAGGCCGGTAACGCCGGTCAGTCTAGTCCATAGCGACGGTGGACACCCTGCGGCTCGGCCGCAGCTGCTGACGATCAGGGCGTAGCGCAGTCGGTAGCGCGCGTGCCTTGGGAGCACGAGGCCACTGGTTCGACTCCAGTCGCCCTGACCATCCATCAGCGGCAGCCGTATCGGAGAGTAGCTCAGCAGGCAGAGCGCGCGGCTGGGGGCCGCGAGGCCGGGGGATCGTCACCCTCCTCTCCGACCATCATCACCAGCATCGGGGCGTGGCGCAGATGGCAGCGCGCGGTTCGGGACCGCGAGGCCCTCGGTTCGAGCCCGAGCACCCCGACCACCACCACCATCATCATCATCGACCCGCGGGAGAGTAGTGTCAGCGGCTAAGCACGGGAGCTTCCAAACCTCCAAGGGGGCGAGTTCGACTCTTCCCTCTCCTGCCAGGTTCTAGTCGGCAGCGACACGGACGGTTGGCCGAGTGGCAAGGCGCCGGTCCCGAAAACCGGTGAGGTGCAGAGATCCTGCGCCGCAGGGGTTCGAGCCCTCTACCGTCCTCCATACCGAGGTAGCCCAATCGGCAGAGGCAACAGCTCGAGGGGCTGTCCAGTGCGTGTTCGAGTCACGTCCTCGGTACCACACAGCGGCGTAGCCCAAAGGAAGAGGCACGGCGTCCAGAACGCCGTCAGTATCGGTTCGAATCCGATCGCCGCCACCACGCAGTCACGAGGATCACATGGGAGCGGCAGGCCGGAGGGTCGCCGCCGGTGTGACCGATGCCACATGGACGGATGGCCGAGTGGCAAGGCAACGGCCCGCTACGCCGTCGAGGGGCGCAAGTCCCGCGTTGGTTCGATCCCAACTCCGTCCTCCACCGTCACGCCTGGGTAGCCCAACCGGCAGAGGCGCCGACCTCAAGAGTCGGTAAGTGCGCGTTCGAATCGCGCTCCAGGTACCACCCCCCGCGTTGGTGTAATTGGCCAGCACGCCTGTTTTCCAAACAGGGAGAGCGAGATCGTTGCTCGCACGCGGGTCCATCATCATCATCATCACTCTTCGTTTCCCCGGATCATTACTCCTCTCCTCTTCTTCGAATGCAGAAGTAGCTCAGCTGGCAGAGCGCCGGGCCCGATAAGCCGGAGGTCCCTGGATCGTCACCAGGCTTCTGCACCACGCTGTCGTCATCCAGTGACAGGACCGCGCCCCTTACGCGCCGGAACGGGGGTCTGATTCCCTCCGACAGCACCACCGGAGATCGCCCGCCGCCGTAACTCAACTGGCAGAGTCACGCCTTTTACGCGCAAAGATGCAGGTTCGAAGCCATGCCGGCGGCACCATTCCCTGGTCGCCGTCGTCACTTCCGGGGTGGTCCTAGCTCAAAGGCAGAGCGCCGCGCTGTGGACGCGGAGGTTGCCGGATCGTGTCCGGCGGACCACCCCAGAGGGGACGACGGCCCGTAGCCCAACGGCAGGGCGGCCGCCCTATGAACGGTTGATGCCGGTTCGACTCCGGCCGGGCCCACCCCACGTCCAGGACATTGCGGAGTAGCCTGGTGGCTGTCACGGGCTCATACCCCGTTGAAATCGAGTTCGAATCTCGACTCCGCTACCATGCCCCGTGTCCCGGCGGACGGGACGCTCCTGTAAAGCGTCTGCGTGTGGATCGACACCACCGCGGGGCTCCATCGCCATCTGCAGCCTGCCCCCGTGGTCCAACGGACAGGGTCCCTCGTTTCTACCGAGGTCGATGGGCGTTCGAATCGCTCCGGGGGCACGTCCAGATGAGGCGAATCGCCATGGTTGGCAAAGATCATGGGACAGGTCAACTCAGCGCTGCCCCGAATTGGCAAGGATTCTTGAGACAGACCGCGCGCCGGCACCACCTCCAGCCCCAGGCGGGGAGCCGCCGCGTCGTGTGATGGGCCCGTAGCTCAGCCTAGGAGAGCGCCCGCCCCGCAAGCGGGAGGCCGCGGGAGCGGAGCCCGCTGGGTCCACCACACGCCATTCCAAATCTCGATCGCGATCTTCGCGGTGCCTGCCCCAGCCACGACCATGAACCCCCGCACTCAACCGGTCCGCACCGTTCTCCTGCTGGACGCCTCGTACCAGCCGGTGATGGCGCTCACCCGTGAGCAGATGCTGACCCTGCTGAGCAAAGACAGGATCGTCTTCCCGACCGCAGACGGCGAGCAGGCGGTCCTCGACGGACTGGCGGCCCGGCGCTTCGCCGACCAGCCGATCGTCGTCCGGCTGACCCGCACCCTGCACCTCCCCCAGCGCGCCGTGCCGCCCACCCGGAGCACCCTGCTTCTACGCGACCGGTCGACCTGTCAGTACTGCGGCGGCCAGCCGCCGCTCCGCGAGCTGACGGTGGACCACGTGGTCCCGACCTCCCGGGGCGGCCCCCGCCACACCTGGGAGAATCAGGTGATCGCCTGCAAGCGGTGCAACCACCGCAAGGGGCACCAGTTGCTCGCCGAGGCCGGCTTGCGCCTGCGCTCGACGCCGGGGCCGCTCTACGAGAGCTGGGAGACCGTCCTGCTCCATCGCCACCCGCAATTGCGCGAGGCCTACCGCGAGCTCCTCTCCGCCTGATCGCCGGGGAGCCTGGCCATCACCGGGCCATGCCCTCGAGCGCAGGGTGGCCTCCGAGGCCGTCGCCGTCGCGGATCAGGGCGGCGCCGACCTTCCGCGCCTGACGGGCCAGGGCGAGATGAGTGCTGACATCACCCCCCACATAACCGCGGCCCGTCTCAGCCTCAATGGTCAACGTGCTGTCCCGGTGGGCCTCCAGGACCCGGCGCAGGGTACGGAGTTGATCCCGACTACAGGGAGCGCCCAGTTCAACGGTGGCGAGGAACCGCCCCTGGAAGGCGCTGGCGGTCAGCCGAGCGACTCCGTGGCGCATCAGGATCTCAAGCGGAAGCCCCAGGCGCGTGCAGACCACCCCGTGGTTGTCCGCCCCGATGTCGATGATCCGCCCGTCGGGAAGTAGGAAGGCGTTGAGGTCCGTCGTCCCGGGGGCGCGCTCCGCCCACCCCCCGATCAGGCGGTCGACGCAGGAGCGCAACCGCGCCCCCGAGACAGCCAACTCACCCATCCCACCATGATAGGGAGGCCCGCCGGGCATCCCCGTGGCCCACGCGGACCGCCGGATGAGGAGCTGGACCGCTTAGCTGCAGGTCACGGTGGAGATGGTCAGGTGCTTCCCGGTGGTGTCAACCCGAGCCACGAACCGCACCTGGTCGACCCCGGGTAGGATCTGGCTGAAGGAGACCCGAACCGAGGCACCGCTCGGCGTCTTGACGACGTCCTTCCATCCCGAGGTGGGCGCCGCCGACTGGACCTCCAGGTTGGCGGTGGCGCTCTGGAGCAGGGTGACGGTTCCCGCGGTCGGCGCATCGGCGACGTAGGTCTTGCCGACCCCCGGTGCCAGCTCCTTGGTGATGACCTTGGTCCCGCAGGTGACGGCGGAGGACGCTGCCTGAGCCGGCAGGGCGGTCAGGGTGGTCCCGCCCACCACCGCCAGGCCCACGACGACGAGCGCGATCCTGCGAAGTTGCAATGCACCAAACATCAGTCGACCCCCTCTTCCCTGTCGGCGGCGCCCCCGCCGGCCCGCCTGGTCCCCCGAGTCTACACAACGCTATCGTGAGGGAGCAATGACCAAGATGAGGCTCCGCAAGGCCTACCGAGCTGCGCCGATTGGCTGAATCGCGCCGGACGCCCTATACTCAGCCGATGCGCGATCCCCGCCTCGCCGGCCTCTCCACCCGTGCCCGACGTCTGGGCAAGGAGATCATCGCCGGGCACCCCGGCCAGCCCGCCGCCCGCGCCACCAGCACCCTCGCCACCCCCGCCGCGACCTACGATCTCACCGACTTCGTCGCCTACGGAGTGGCGATCGCTGGCCTCTGTGTGGTCATCTGCCTGGAGCTCTACGCCCTGCTGGCGCCGTTCCTCGGCTGGTCCTGGCTCGTCATCCGATAACCCCGGGGGTCGTCTCCAGGGCCGAGCGACCGATGTGTGCCGCCAATTTGACACGCAGTGTGTCAGGACCTCTCCGGCCGGGCTAGGATGGGTCCGCCATGGGCACACCGCCGGAACCCGAGTACTACCCCGACCGGGTGTGGGACGGTACCAAGTGGGTACCCCGGGCGCCCCACGCCGCCTACGCCGGCGTCGACCGTCGGCTCGCTCGCCGCCGCGGCGAGGCCCTGGTCGGCATCCTCTTCGGGCTCGGGGCGGCCATCGCTGGCTTCGTCATCTACCAGCAGAATCAACCGGCCAATGAGGTCTGCAACGCCCTGAACAGTTTGGTCTCGATCGTCCCCCCGCCGGAACGTATTGCGCGAACGCCGGCCAGTGGGTGATCGGAGGCTGGGTCCTGATGATCGGGGGCGGACTGGCCGCTCTCTGGGGCGCCCTCAACGTCTTCGGCTGACCGGGGGACCCGAGTTCGATCGGTTAGGCTGGGGGCACCAACCCCCTCGGAGGCGCACCGATGGTCCCGCGACCCGCCGAACAGCCCGAACGCCGAGGCGCAGCCGAGGGCCGCCGGATGGAGGGGGCGACCTACGTCCTGACCGGTCTGGTGGTGCCCTGGGCCCACATCGACGACGCCCTCCACGCCCTCCGCGAGGAGCCCTGGCTGCAGGCGGTGATGGATCGCTCCGCGGGGGCGGCCCTCGTCCTCGCCCTCGCCTCGCTGGGCATCGCCGCGGCCTGGAACCCCGACGGGTCGGTGGCCCTGGTCGCCGTCCACACCGGCAACCTGAGCCAGCCCGAGCCCCTCTCCCTGCTCGAGCGCCTGGCTCCCTGCCTCACGTCGGGTGGCCAGGTCGAGCTCCGCCGTCCCCGCCGCTCACCCCGCCGGCTGACCGTGAGCCGCGGCCGGCTGGTTGACCCCATGGCGGGTCCCAGCCTCGGCCGTTGAGTCGCCCAACTCGGGAAGCTCCTGCGCCGCCGCGGTCAGGACCGGTCCGCGCTCAGCCGAGCCCCCCCGTCCCAACCCTCGCGCTCGGCCATCTCCTGCAGCGAGGCGAAGGCCCCCATCTGCCCGTGCTCCTGGGCCTGCTGAATCCGCTGACCGAGTTCCGGCCCGCTCAGCTCGGGGCCGCGCGCGCCCCACAGGAACTCCAGATAGTCCTCGCCCAGCAACCGCTCCAGCTTGGCGGTCTGGGCCGTCACCCGAGCGTAGTCGCGGCGGATGGATCGCGCATCCTGCTCGAGGTCCATCCCCAGCTCGCCGGCCCACTCCTCCATGCTCCGAGAGTTGGCGAGCGTCGCCGCGTCGTCCAGGAGCGCCTTGAGCACCAGATCCACGGTGGGAGCCGGTGCCTGGGCGCCCTCCCGCCCCCGGTGGAAGGCGAGCCGCATGACCTGACCCCGATAGCGAAGCCGAACCGCGTAGTGCTGCTCGGTCCAGCCGTCGCTCTCGCGGGCGGGGAGCTCCCGCAGGCTCATCGTGACGGTGTCGGTGATCACCCCCCGATGGTAGCCGGTCCGTCAGACCTTCCCCCGCGACATGACGAGCGGGTCACCATCCGCCCACGACCCCGGCCCGACCGCCCCGGGTCGGTCATGCTGATCGGGTGCTGAGCGTGATCATCCCCGCCCACAACGAGGAGGCGCGGCTTCCGATCACCCTGGTCGAGCTGCGCGCCCATCTCGACCACCAGCCGGAGCCCTACGAGGTGGTGGTGGTCGACGACGGCTCAACCGACGGCACAGAGCGGATCCTCCGGGACGCCGCCACCCGCTGGCGCGAACTGAGCGTGATCGTCCAGACCCCCAACCGCGGCAAGGGGGAGGCCCTCCGCCGCGGCATGCTGGAGGCCCGGGGCGACCTGCGCCTCTTCACCGACGCCGACCTCTCCACCCCGATCATCCATCTGAGCCGCCTGCGCGACGCCCTCACTCCCACCACCCCGATCGCGATCGCCTCCCGGCACGCCCCGGGGGCGGTCATCGAGCAGCCCCAGCCCGCCCTGCGCCGGCTGATGGGGGCCGTCTACCGGCGGCTGGTCCGCACCCTCGTGCTCCCCGGCATCCGGGACACCCAGTGCGGCTTCAAGCTCTTCACCGCCGAGGCGGTGGACGTCTGCTTCGGTCCACTCCGCACCCACGGCTTCGGGGTCGACCCCGAACTCCTGTTGCGGGCCCGCCACCACGGCTGGACGATTGCCGAGGTCCCGGTGACCTGGCACCACGTGAGCGCCTCCCGGGTGAGCTCGGTCAGGGATTCGCTGGCCATGTTCCGAGATCTGCTCCGGCTGCGCCGGGCGGCCCGCCACTGGCCCCCGCCCGGCCCCACCGCCCCGCCCACGGTGGAGCGGTCGGGCCGGCGCCTGACCGTCCGCAGCCGCGCGGTACGGACCGGCGTCGACCTGGTGGTGGAGCGGGCCCGGGAATTGCTCGACGGCCGTGACCACCCTCTGATGATCGCCCTCGACGGCCGGAGCGGCACCGGCAAGTCGACCCTCGCCCGCACCCTCGCCCAGCGGCTCGGGGCCAGCGTCGTCATCGGCGACGACTTCTGGGCCGGCGGCCAGGACGCCGAGTGGGACGCCCGCACCCCGCGCCAGCGGGTGGAGGAGGCCCTGGACTGGCGGCGGCTCCGCGCCCAGGTCCTGGAGCCGGTGGCCAAGGGTCGGCGGGCCAGCTGGCGGCCCTTCGACTGGACCCGGGGCGAGGGGTTGAGCGAGCGGGTCCTGGAGCTCGAGCCGACCGCCGCCGTGATCCTGGACGGGGCCTACTCCGCCCGCTGGGAGCTCTCTGACCTCATCGATCTGGCGGTGCTGGTGGAGGCCCCGGAGGAGGAGCGCCGGCGCCGCCTGGAGCGCCGCGAGGGCCCCGCCTACATGGCCGCCTGGCACCGCCGCTGGGACCCCGCCGAGGCCTACTACTTCAGTGACGTGCGTCCGCCCGCGAGCTTTGACCTGGTCATCCGCAACTGAGCCGGCCAGTCGACCGGGACGGTATGACAGCCGTCACAGCCCGCAACGCCGCCGTAGCAGGTTGACAAGTCCCCGCGCCCGACCGGTCACGCAACCGCCACCGAACAGCGGCCCCAAGGGCACCACGGAAGTGTTGAATGTGCATAACATGGCCCCATGGTCATAGCGGAGACGTCGGTACCCCACCGGACCGACCGGCGGCGACGTCCGCGCGCACCGTGGCGAGATGGCGACCGCTGACACAGCGATCATCCCCCTCAACGAGGGCTGGCGCATCTTCTTCATGGAGGAGGATGTGGCGGCCCTGCCGGCCCTGCTCGCCGGCATCGTGCCCCAGACCGACATGGGCCGGGCCGAGAAGGCGATCCTGGCGGCGCGCACCCATCTCCGTCTGGGCCACCCCGACGACGCCTTCACCGATCTCACCGAGGCGGCCGAGGCGGCCGACCAGACCGGCAACCCGGTGATCGGCACGGCGGTCGCCATCTGCATCACCGAGTACCTGCTCCAGACCCGGCAGGCTGAGCAGGCGCGGAGCTGCGCGGCAACCAGCCTGAGCATGGTCCGCCAGGCGCGCCCGGACGCCGGCGACCCCAAGGCCCCCGTGCGGATTGCCGCCCTGCAGGGGCGGGCCACCCTGCTGGCCGCCACCTGCGCCCGCTGCGCCGGCGCTCCCGAGGAGGTCGCGGGGCTGGTGGCGCGCGCCACCCGACTGGCCCGGGCCGTGCCCGACGAGACGATCGTGAGCGGCTGCCTCTTCGGGCCCAACGCCCTGAACGCCGATCTCTTCACCCTCTACCTGGACGCCGACGACCTGGCCCTCGCCGCCCGCTACGCGCGCCGGGTCCGTCAGGACCTCCTGCCCTACGCCCGTCGCCGCGAGTACGACCAGGACATCGCCCGCCTGGTGGAGCGTTTGCGCTCCTGAGCGGTTGCGCGGCCGTCACCGGTTCGAAGCCCCATCGCCAAGGCGCGGCTGATAGGCTGAATGCGATGAGTGAAGCCACCGAGCTGATCGACGAGGTCCGCCGGAGCGCCTGGGACCACTACTGGAAGGTGGAGCTCCAGGCTCTGGAGACCGACCTGGTGCGCCTGGGCGACGCCCTGGACGGTGAGGCCACCGCCCTAGCGCGCTCGCCCCGAATGTGGGGGGTCACCTCCGAGTACTGGCTGATGAAGGCCCATCTGCGCTTCGTGGAACTGGCCACCCACCAGGGGTTGACCGCCCTGGCTCAGGCCGAGGCGGCCGCCCGGCGCAGCCAGGACCCCCGCTGCCTGCTCGCCGTCCACGCCCACGCCGTCGAGCGGGCGATCGTGGACAGCCGGCCCGGCGACGCGCGGATCGGCCTCCAGCGCGCCCTCGACGACCAGATGGACCCCGAGCTCACCGAAACCGGTGCCCGGGCCGACCACACCACCGCCATGATGGTGCTGCGCGGCCGCCTGACCGTCCTCGAGGCGACCCTGGTGGCCCGGGTCCGCCAGCACAACCCGGCTCTCCAGTTGCTCGCCCGGGCCGACCTGCTGGCCCAGCAGCTGGGCACCGACCACCGGGTGATGGGCTGTGTCTTCGGGCCCCTCCACCTGCGCGCCGACACGGTCTACATCCTCTTCCTGCTCGACCGTCCGGGCCCGGCTCTGGCCCTGGCCCAGTCCATCGACCCCACGGCGCTGCCGCCATTGCGTCGCGCCCAGTTCTTTGCCGACTGCGGCCTGATCGCCTCCGACCTCAACGACTTCGAGAGTGAGGAGAGCTACTTCAACCAGGCTAACGCGCTGGTCCCCGAGATGCTGGAGCGCCAGCCCGCGGTGCCCGCGGCGGCGGCCAGCTGAGCCCGGCTCAGAGCGCCGGTCCGGGGTCGATCTCCCGCTCCCGGGCTTCCCGCATCACCTGTTCGGAGCGCGTGAAGAACTCCGGGCCGGGCGTGAGTGGCAGCGCCTCCAGCCCCGCCCGGAGCGCCCCGGCATGCCGCAACCAGTCGAAGCCGGCACTCACGCAGTGGAGCACGGCCCCGTCGATGAGGGCGATGTCGCCGCAGCTCATGGAGCGCTGCTTCTCGAACCCGCGCGGCCGCTCGTCGTGGTTGAGAAGGGCGAAGCAGCGCTCGGCCGCCTCCGCCAGCCCGTCCTCGCGCCGTCCCGGGTCGGCCCCCTCCGGAGCCACCTGGAGCAGGCCCAGCTCGAGCTCCCCGACCCGGGCGAAGGCCTCGGCCTGCAGCGGGCGCACCCGCCAGTCGCCGGTCCTCGTCTTGGCCCGATCCGAGTAGTAGCCGGAGATGTCGTAGCGGTAGAAGATCTGAGCGCGCATGAGCCCATGCTAGCAAGCGCCGCCCGGCCTCCCCGGGCCGTCCTCGGTCCCAGCCGGCGGGCCCTGATCGCACACCCCGGTCCCACCTGGATGACATCCCTTCCCCTGCGCGGGGCCGCCCCCTAGGCTTCGACCATGGCCACCGCCCCGCTCCGCCGCCGCCTCCATGCGGACGTGCACTGGACCGTGGACGCCGCCCTGCTCGACCGCCATGGGCGAGCGGTGCTGGGCCTCGCCGCCGACGAGAGCCTGCCCACTGAGGAGATGGTCTGCTGGCGACCCCGGCGGGCGCCGGTCGCGCTCCTGGTCACCTTCGATCCGACCGGCCGTCCCCGCCCTGGCCTGGTCCGCCGTCCGCCGCCGGCGGCGGCCCTGGTCCGGGCCCGCCTCCTCGCCCTCGACGCCGACCTCCTGCTGGTGGCCCAGGGCGGCGGCCGGGGCTGGTTGCTCCGAGTCGATAGCCGCGCCGATGCTCCTGTCCCCCTCCCCGACGAGACCACCGCGCTGCGGGTGCAAGTCAGGGCGCCGCGCGGGGCCCGGACGGTGGGGACGCTCAGCTACCGCCTGGGCGCCGACTGGCCGAGGGAGGGGGTGGCGATGCGGCACTGGGAGGATGCGATGGGGGGCGGCTGGAGCGCCCTGCGCGGCCCGGGGCTGCTCCCCGGGACCCCGCTCCCGCGCAGCCCGCTGGGGCCGGTCTGGCTCCGCCGCTGCCTCAACGCGCTGACCGAGACCTCGATCACCGGGCGTCTCTCCGCCCTCTGAGTGACGCCGGGTCAAGACCTCGCAACCGGGGCGACGCCGCCCGGTGACAGTCCTGTCACATGGGTGATTTCCGATCCCCGGGATGGGCCCGGGCCTGTACCCTCCGGACCAGGATCAGGGCCCCGTGGGGCAGATGTCGTCACGCCCGGAGGTCACCATGCCACGTCAGCGCTCCTTCCTTCTGAACTTCTCAGACCGCTGCCGTCGTGGCCGGCAGCAAGGCCAGGGCATGGTGGAGTACGCCCTCATTCTGCTGCTCATCGCCATGGCGGTGGTCCTCGTCATGACCGTCCTCGGCGAGCAGACGAGCAGCGCCTTCTCGACCGTCACGGGCGACCTGGCCGGGTCGGCGCACGGCGGCGGCTCCACCCCATCCCCGGGGGGCTCGACCCCCACCCCAACG
>Ga0181535_10000810_pt1 | contig 44071 bp, 33 predicted proteins | sample PEATcosm2014_Bin_44_FD_119774 | JGI IMG/M metagenome (GOLD analysis project Ga0181535, IMG submission 119774) | Peatland microbial communities from MTU Mesocosm Facility, Houghton, MI, USA - PEATcosm2014_Bin17_30_metaG | ecosystem: Environmental > Terrestrial > Soil > Wetlands > Peat | place... | reverse complement strand
TCACGCACGGCCAAGAAGAATGATATACTGCAACCTGTTAAAACAAAACAGGTTGCAGTTGGTGAGAGCTCGTAGCTCAGTAGGTAGAGCAACGCCCTTTTAAGGCGTGGGTCGTGGGTTCGACTCCCACCGAGCTCACCATTCCTTCCGGCCGCGGTTCCCCTCTAAATTTGATCTTCCGCCTGAATGTCCGGTGCCTGCTGCGCACTGGGCGCCAGAGGCAGCGTGAAGCGGAACGCTGCGCCGTGGCCGAGTTCGCTTTCCGCCCAGATGCGGCCGCCGTGAGCCAGCACGATGTGCTTTACGATGGCCAGCCCAAGCCCCGTGCCCCCCGACTCCCGGGAGCGCGCCTTGTCCACCCGGTAAAAGCGCTCGAAGATGCGGTTCAAATGCTCGGAGGCGATGCCGGGGCCGAAGTCCTTCACGCTGAACTCGACCTCAGACTCCAAAAGCCGTGCGCCGACCAGGATTCGCTTGCCGGCCTTGCCGTACCTAAGAGCGTTTTCCACAAGATTCCCGAAGACTTGGTTCATGGCGTCCGCGTCAGCCAAAACGAGTGAGTCCGTCGCCTCGGCAGATTCCAGCCTCATTCCAGAGTCGGCCACCATGCCGCCCAGCGACTCGATGACGTCCCGGATCAGGGCGCTGGCCCGCGTGGGCTGAATTGCCAGCTTGTAGTCCGGGCTCTCAACACCGGCCAGGGCGAGAAGGTCCAGGGTGATTCGGTTCATGCGCGTGGCGTTTCTGAGGATGATGCCGAGAAACTCGCGGCTGGTTTCCCCGCCTGGATTGGGGTCTTCGAGCAGAGTTTCGGCATAACCCTGGATGGAAGTGAGCGGGGTGCGCAGTTCGTGGCTGACGTTGGCGACGAAGTCGCGACGGGACTTTTCTGCCGCCTCGATGCGGGTCACGTCATGGAGGACGGCAAGCGCCCCGCCCGAGGGCATTGGGGCGGCATGGATCTCGAAGATGCGGCCCGGCGCCAGAGTGCTGGCGCGCCCGGAACGCACCTCGCGCTGCTCCAGCGCGCCTTTCACGCAGGCCAGCAGTTCGGGATCGCGCACCGACTGAACCAGCGACCGGCCAACACGAATCTGTGTGCCGGCAATGCGCTCCATGACGGCGTTGGACCAGCGGACAAGCCCCTCGGGGGTAATGGCGACCACCGCCTCCTGCATTGAATCCAGCATGGCGGCCAGTTCCTGACGGCGGCTCTCGATTTCCGCAAAACTCTCACCCAGCCGTTCGGCGCTCTGGTTCAGCGCAGCCTCCATGCTGGAGAGCGCGTCGTCACCAGCGTGGCCAAGCCGTGCGCTCAGGTCGCCCTCGGCAATGCGTTGGGCAAAGGTAACGATCCGTTCAAACCGTGCGGAGATGCGGCGGGCGGCCCAGGCCACGAAGGGCAGCACAACGGCCAGCGCGATCAGCCCGAAGCAAAAAACCTCGCCGACGAGAAGAATGAAGGCCTTTCCGGACAGAATCTCGAATGCTTTGCCGGAGATAAAAGGGATAAAGAAAACTCCCATCACTGCGGCCTGCAAGACCAGCAGCAAGAGAAAGAGGCCGAACAGCTTGATAAAGAGTCTTGAAGTCAAGGTGCCCCTACTCGCTCTTGGGAAGCCCGAAGCGGTAGCCTGCGCCGCGCACGGTCTGCACGTAGCGCGGATTCTCCGGATCGACCTCAATCTTCTCACGAACGCGGCGCACGTAGACGTCTACCGAACGGGGGGTAACGAAGCGCGCGTCGCCCCAGACAGCGTCCAGCAGGTGGTCGCGGCTGAAGACCCGGCCCGGATGCCGCGCCAGGTAATCCAGCAGCCGGAACTCCGTGGCCGTGGTGGTGGTCAGTTCGCCGCGCACCGTCAATTGCATTGCATTCGCGTCGATGATCACCTCTTCAAAACGGATCACCGAGGGGGTTGTGGGCCGCTCGAAGCGGCGCAGGACGGCCTTCACGCGCGCCACCAGTTCGCGGGTGGCGAAGGGCTTGGTAATGTAGTCGTCCGCTCCCATTTCCAGACCCAGCACCCGGTCATTTTCGCCCGCAAGCGCGGTCAGAAAGATGATGGGAACGGTGGAAAGCGCGGGGTGCTTGCGCAGGCGCCGGCAGATCTCCAGGCCGTCGCCGCCGGGCACCATGATGTCCAGCAAAAACAGCGCGGGGGCCTGGCGCTCAGCTTCGGGAATCAGGTTGGTAGGTGTGAGAAACAGCCGCGCGGCAAACCCTGCGGCCTCCAGATGATGTTGCACCAGCCGCGCGATATCGGCGTCGTCTTCCAGCACAAAAACGGTTTGGCTCAACCCGTCAGCCCTCGTCCGGCGGCCATTGATTTTCAAATGCGGAGGCCGCCCGGGATCAAGTTCAGAGTACTGCAATCAGGTGAAAAGATTGCAAACGTTGTGTGAATTTATGCGGGTGAGCAAGCGGGCAAAACGGCTGCGGGAACTCGCGGCATTGAAAGGCGCGGCCTCAGCCCATTTCGCCGCCCGATGGTTTACGCTGGATGCGCGGCCTCGGTCTTCGCACCGCGGCGCGCCCTTAAGGAGGTTTTTGTGACCTGGATGGTTTTGTTGATCGGGCTGGTGGTGGGAGTGTTTTCCGGCATTGTGGGCATTGGCGGCGGCATTTTATTCATTCCCGCGTTGGTCTACCTGCTGGGCATGAGCCAGCACAAGGCCCAGGGCACATCGCTGGGCGCCTTGCTGTTGCCTGTGGGCATATTTGCCTTCCTGGAGTACTACCGCAGGGGCAACGCCGATGTGCGCGTGGCGCTTCTGTTGGCCGCCGGGTTCCTGGTGGGCGGATACTTTGGGGCTGCGGGCGCGCAACACATCCCCGACCTCTGGCTGCGGCGCATCTTTGCGTTGCTCCTCGTCGCCGTGGGCGGACGCATGTTCTTCAGCCGCTAGAGCCTGCGGAAAGCGATCAGGTTTTGAAAGGGCACAGCTTCAGCCGTGCCGTAGAAGCGGAAAAGTGGACGCGGCTTTAGCCGCCGAGGGAATGTAAATTGTTGAAAATATATCCCTCATCGCTAAAGCCCCAGCTTCATGAGGATGATCGAGAGCGCGCCTCAGCAGAGGCGCGCTCTCGATAAACAAACTGGATCTGGTTTCGTTTTAGTAGACGGTGTTGTTGGCGTCGGTGAGCCCGTCCATATAGGCCACGTCATAGGCCGTGCCGGTCACTGTCACGTACTGGTTGTCAATCGCCGTGCCGTCCACGGTCGAGTAGATGTACACCTGCCCGCCCTCCGCCGTGTAGATCTTGTGCAGACCGGTAACAGCGGCAATGCCTGTAGCGTCGCCGATATAAGGCTCCAGCAGGGTTACCGTATTGTTGGTGGTGTTGACCATGGTCAGGCAGCCGTATGGCAAGCTGTGGTTGATGCGCTCGCCGTTGGTGCACTGGGTCATGCCGATCCACATCGTATTGTCGTCAGCCAGCAACATGCGGCTGGTGGCGCCGGGCGCGCCGTCGCTGATTGAAACCGGGTTGGGAACCGCACTTGTGGAAGGCACAACTGTGTTGCTCTGGAGATTCACCACCGTCAGGTAGCCGCCAAAGAAACCGTCGGGCATCAACTTCTGGCCCACGACATATAGGGTCGAACTGTTGACCAGCGCATTGCTCGCACCGCCGGGAACAGGAATCGTGCACCCACTCGTGCTGCTACCCGAAGTGCAAGTTGTGTTGAGGGCGCTTTGAGTGGGCAGCGTTCCCGATTGTTGGCCGACGAGGAAGATCATAGGCGCCACCGGCAGCAGCGATACCGAAGCGTTGGATAGGGGCGTCGCCGAAGGGTTGGAACCATTGGCGCCACCGCACTCCGGGCCGCAGCTGAGTACATAAGCCGTTCCGCCATCAGCGGAGAAGACAGCCTTCACCGGCCGGTTGAAGCTCAACGGACTCCCGGTGCTCGGATCCAGCGCCTGGAACAGGCACCAGCCCGGCGCGTTCTGCGGCTCGCAGTCTGTCGCGCCCGTGGGCCAGGTGCTGGGTCCGCCGGAGTAGGCGATGGTCTGCGCAGAGGTCAGCTTGCGCGGATAGTAGACGTAGTTCGAGTTCTGCACAAAAACCAGGGCAGCCGAGCCGCCAGGGTTCACGCTCACCCGATACACGCCGGGAAGGCTGAACCCGTAGGACCCCGCATTCGTCCCCGATCTGTCCACCACCGTCAGCATATCCGCCCCCCCATTCGTAGGATGGCTAGCGGCGAAGACGTAGGTCTGGCTCCGCGTGACGAAAACGCTGGAAGATTTACCATTGAGGCCGCTAATGGCGCCAGTCGTCTTCTCCTGGGCATAGTTGATCATGGTAAAGCTGCCGTCGCCGGAGCCGTATACCGCCCCCGCCTCTTCCTCAGGCATGTTCTGGATGGTAATGGGCAGCCCACCGGAAAATCCGGAGATGGCAAACGCCGGATTCGTATTGGCGCTGTTGTACTTGTAGCGGATGTCGTAATAGGCATCCACGAACTGCAGGGAGCCGGCGGATAAGGCGCTGGGATTCTGAATCGCGATCAAGACGCGATTGGCTATCCCGCTGGGCGGCAGCGTCCGCCCGGCAAAATATGTAGTGGAGCCACAACCTGCCAGCGCGCCTGCAACCAAAAGGGCCCCGCCGGCGCTCATCCAAAGACTTCTCTTATTCAAAATCCCTTACCTCGACGGAATGCGCGGAGCGTAACGCGCAGGATGCCTGCGGCAATGGCCGCGGCGTGAACAAAATAGGCGGCAGGCGCCGGTCAAACGGGCGAACAGAATAACCGGCCCGGAACCGGCACAGTCCCAGTTGATGACTACCGAAGTATAACAAAGCAGCCCTGCCTGCTGGCGTGCCAGGCCGGGGTAGCTTAACATGACACAAGAATGCCGCAATTTGCTGACATCTTCTCCAGCCGCCCCGTACTCGCTGATGGCGCAATGGGCACCGTTCTTTATGCCCGCGGCGTCTTCATCAACCGCTGCTACGACGAACTGAACCTCTCCGACCCCGGCTTGATCCTGTCGATTCACGAGGAGTATCTGCAGGCCGGCGCCGAAATTATTGAGGCCAACACCTTTGGCGCCAATCGCTTCCGGCTGGCCCGCCATGGTTTGGCCGGGAAAGTCGCCCAGATCAACGCGGCCGGCGTTCGTTTGGCTCGTCAGGCCGTCAAGCACCTCAAGGACAAGCAGGCCGGAGAGGCTTGGGTGGCCGGCTCGGTGGGTCCGCTGGGAGTGCGCCTTGAGCCGCTCGGCAAGACTGGCCTCGATGAAGCCCGCGCGGCCTTTGCCGAGCAGATTCGCGCCTTGGCCGAGGCGGACGTGGACCTTTTGATTCTCGAAACCATGCCCGCACTGAACGAAGCCCGCGAGGCGCTGGCAGCGGCCCGCGAAGTCGCCCCCGATCTGCCCGTGCTGGTCATGGTCACGGTGGACGACGAGAGCAACTGCCTCGACGGCTCCTCGGCCGCTCAAGCCGCGGCGCTCTTGACTGAGTGGGGCGCCGGAGCCATCGGCGTCAACTGCTCCACCGGCCCAACCTCCGTACTGACGGCCATCGAGGCCATGCGCGCGGCCACCACGCTGCCGCTGGCCGCCATGCCCAATGCCGGTATGCCGCGCGCCGTCGAGGGACGCAACATCTATCTCTGCTCGCCGGAGTACATGGCCGAATTTACCCGCAAGGCCATCGCCGCCGGGGTGCAGATCGTGGGAGGCTGCTGCGGCACCACGCCCAACCACATTCGCGCCATGCGCTCCGCCATGCGCGCTCTGGATGCGCAGGCTCGCGTCCAGGTCACCGGAGAAGCGCCCGCCCTGAGCACCGAGACGCCGCCCGCCCCCTTGGGCAAACGCTCTCAAATTGGGGCTCTCATCGAGCAAGGCAGCTTCATCACCCTGGTCGAAATCGTGCCCCCCCGCGGCATCTCCTGTGTCAATGAGATCGAAGGTGCGCGCATCCTTTCGCAACTGGGCGTTCACGCCATCAACGTGCCCGACTCGCCGCGCGCCTCGGCCCGCATGAGCGCGCAGAGCCTCTGCATCCAGATTCAGCAGCACACTGGCATTGAGACGATTCTCCATTACACCTGCCGCGACCGTAATCTTCTCTCCATCCAATCGGATCTGCTGGGAGCCTCGTCCATCGGCCTGCACAACATCCTCTGCCTCACCGGCGACCCGCCCAAGCTGGGCAACTATCCTGACGCTACTGCTGTCTTTGACGTGGACTCCATCGGTCTGGTCAACATCGTCCGCCGCCTGAACTATGGCTTGGACATCGGTTCGAACTCGATTGGGGCCACCACCAACTTCACCATCGGCGTCGCCGCCAACCCCGGCGTCCCCGACATCGAGCACGAGTTGCGCCGCTTTTTCTTCAAAGTCGATGCCGGCGCCGAGTACGCCATCACCCAGCCGGTCTTCGATCTGCGTCTGCTGGAAAGCTTCCTCGAGCGCATCGAGGGTCACCGCATTCCGGTGATTGCCGGCATCTGGCCGCTCACCAGCCTGCGCAACGCTGAATTCATGAAGAACGACCTGCGCGTCTCCATGCCCGATGAGATCTTGCAGCGCATGGCCAAGACCGGCTCGCCCGACGCCGCGCGGCGCGAGGGCATCCTGATCGCCCAGGAGATGCTGGAAGCCGTGCGCCCCCTCGTCCAGGGCGTGCAGGTAAGCGCTCCATTCGGCCGCTACACCGCCGCCGCTGAAGTCATCGCCTCTGTGCTGCCCAACCCTGTTTCGGAGTAATCGCCATGCCGTCTTTTGAAGATTCGCTCAAGAAGCTGGAAACCATTGTTGATCAACTGGAAAAGGGCGATCTGGCTCTGGAGGATTCGCTCAAGCTCTTCGAGGAGGGCGTGAGCCTCTCGGCCGCCTGCAAGACCGAGCTGGACGCCGCCGAGGGCAAGGTCCAGATGCTGGTTCGTCAGCACGACGGCTCGCTCAAGTCTGAGCCCTTCCCAACCGAGAAGCCCCTTTAGATCCAGGGATCATTGGTCTGGGAACGGGGTCGCAGGTTTTTCTGTTCCCTGTTCCCTTTTCCCTATTCCCTGCTTTTCCCTGACCCCTGCTTCTTTGCCAGCCGCGCCACAACAGCCAACTCGCGCAACACTTGCATGAGCGGACGCGCTGGCGTGCCCCATAGAACAGTCCCCGGCTTGACGCCCATGCCCTCGTTGGTAACCGTCTTGCCGCTCAAGACTCCCGCCTGCCCGCCCAGAATGACGCCAGGGCCGATGTGCGCATGGTCGCCGATCCCTACTTGCCCGGCGATCACCGCGCCGTTGCCCACCGTGCAGGAGCCGCTAATGCCCACCCCAGCCACCAGAATCACGTCCTCGCCGATCTCGCAGTTGTGGCCCACGTGTACCAAATTGTCGAACTTCGTTCCCCGGCCAATCTTCGTCTGCTTCAGCGCCCCGCGGTCGATGGTCGTATTGGCGCCAATCTCCACATCGTCTTCGATCAGCAGCGTCCCCTGTTGCGGAAATTGCGTATAAGCTCCGGTGGCCGCATCGCGCACGTAGCCGAAGCCGTCCGCGCCCAGCACCACGCCCGCGTGAACCGTGACGCGGTTGCCCAGCGTGGTTCCCGGATAGAGAACTGCGCGCGGATAGATGAGGCAGTCGTCGCCAATGCGAACGCCATCGCCGATCACCGCTCCAGCTTCGATGCGCGTTCCCTTGCCGATGCTGGCATTCTCGCCGACCACCGCGCAGGGCCCAATGCTCACGCCTTCGCCCAAAAGCACATGCGCACCGACGACTGCGGCGGAGTGCACACCAGTTGCGGGCAGCGCGGGCTTGAGCAGTTTGGCAGCGCGGGCAAACCACAATCGCGGCTGCTCCGCCTCGACCACGCAACAGCCCAGGGGATACATTTCGGCAATTCCGCCCCGCAGAACGACTGCTCCAGCGTGGCTGGCGAGTGCCTTCGCGGCGGAGGCCGCGTCCTCGGCAAAAACCAGTTCCGTGGCTCCAGCCTCTTCGACGGAGTTTACGCTTTCGGCCACGAACTCCGGGCTGCCCTGCGCCAGTTTGCCGCCCAGCGTTTCAACCAATTCGCCCAGCTTCATGCATTTCTCCTTTGCAGAGTCAAGGGCTTCAATAGAGCGCCGGTTCGCCCGCCGGCCGTGTCTTCCAGCGGCGGTGAATCCACAACCACTGGTCAGGATAGCGCCGAATCCAGCTCTCGATGGCCTGGGTGCATTGCTGTGTCGCGGCCATAATGTCGGCTTCCGCGTCCTCTGTTCGTGCAAAAACCAACTCCGGGCCGAAGTGCAGCACATAACGCCGTTCGGCCGGCTCCCATAACATGAACCCCGGCAGCACGGCCGCGCCAGTCTTCAGCGCCACACGCGCCACGCCTGAGGCGGTGCAGGCCTTGCGCCCAAAAAACTCGACGAAGACGCCCTGCGGCGGGGTCATATTCGTATCCATCAGCAGGCCGACTGTTTCGCCGGCGCGCATGGCCCTCAGCAGGCCGCGGGCGAAATCGTCCTTGGGCAGTATGCGGTTGCCGTGAAGGCAGCGAATGCCGTTCACAAACGCATCCAGGGGACGGTTGTCGAGCGGCCGTGCGACCACCCCCATGGGGTAGCCCATCAGCGAGTGGTAGAAGCTGGAGAGCTCCCATGCGCCCATGTGGCCGGTGACGATCAGCACTCCCTTGCCGCGCGCCTTGGCCGCCAGGTAGTGGTCGAGACCATCCGTGCGAATCCAGCCGCGGCTATTTTCAGGGGTGTAGCGGGTCATGCGGCAGAACTCGACAAGCTGCCGGCCGAGGGAACGGAAGACGCCGCGCAGAATGTGCTCCCGCTCATTGGCGGAAAGCTCGGGCAGGGACAGTTCCAGGTTGCGCTGGCCCACGCGGCGCAGGCGGCCGTGCAACCGGTACACGCACCAGGCAATCGCGCCCGCCACCAGGCGCGCCAAGCCGCGCGGCAGCCACCCAAGGGCGCGCGCCACGATTAGAACCAGCCAAAACTCAAGCTTCTCTCGCATCATCGAAGACAAATGTTAAGTTTAGCCCCTCGGTGCGGATTGCACCGGGACAAAACAAACGAGGGGCAGCCCATCGGACCGCCCCTCGCTCCCTAGCGGGTGCTCCAGGCCTCGATTCTGAGACCTGGAATATTGCGTCACTCAATCACAACACACGAAATCACGCGGTCAGAGCCCTAGCGGTTTTTGGACTCGACAAAGTAGTGCGCCACGGTTTTGACAAACTGTACTGCGCCGTCGGGAACCGCAACGCTGCCCTTGAGGATGGACTCAAAGCTCTGCGGTTGGCCGTAGTAGAGTTCAGTGTCTTCCGAGTTCTGGCTGACGCTGGTGCCATCCAGACTGATTCCGGCAAAGATCCCCTTGTTGCGCGAGTAGCTGAGCAGCTCGGCGCTCATCTTCCAGTCCGTGGCGGCCTGTCCGCTGCGCCCCACGGGACCGGCTGCGGCGGAGGCATCTCCGCCAATCTTGAACTTGTTCTTCAATAAATCCTGGAAGCCACGGTCATTGACGGCCACCAGCACCAGATCAGTGGACTGGCCGCCAATTTGAAATCCAAAAGACCCGCCTGCCATGCGAATAAAAACCGGGGCGCTCCAGCCGTGCCCCGTGCGGCAGGTGACCACGCCCTGGCCATACTGACCACCCCAAATCAAAGCTCCCTTTTTCATCCCCGGCACCACGCCGACGCAGGTGGCCTGCTCCAGGATGTTCATCGGAATGCTGTTGTCCTGGGCCGCCATGATCTCGTCCAGAACCACCTTGGCTGCGTCGATGCGCGTTTGCAGATTCTCCCGCGTGGAGCCTGCCATGGAAACTGATGGAAGCATGAAACAGAGACAGATCAATGCAAATGTCTTCTTCATATCCAGATCCTTTCCCTTCCGCGGCTAAGGGGCGCCGCGGCTTATTGAGTCGTCGAAAATGAGTCGGCGAAGTTAAGTGGCCAAGGAGCAGAGTTGCGCAATTTGGACTCCTCGGCCCTGAAACCCATGGGAACCCTGAAGATGCCAAGGTATCCCCAGACAGGCTACAGCATGAAAGCCCGGGCGCGCATCCTCGTTCTTTGATGGCCCGCAAACGCTGCGTCTATCCCTGCCACGGACTGGCGGAAGAGGCGCACCACAGACTGAAGCGGTTGGACTCGATTCTTAGATGCAAGGTGAGCTGCGGGGCTGGGCTCGTTGGTGAGGGCGCTGTACTCGAAAGTCACAGTGGGCGACGAAAAAAGGGAGTTCCCGGGCTTCATGGGAGACATGCCGCCCGGGAACTCGCATTGCCCATATCTGCGTCGTTCCTGAGAAACAATTCTGCGGATAAAACGCATCGAAAGCTGGTCAATAGCGCTCCAACATGAAAATATTTTTCCCCCAATGGCGGGGCTGCGAAAAACGCTGGTTATTGTCAGTCTCGCACTGGCGTTGCCAGCCCGCGTAGGCATGGAACTTACATTTATCTCAGCCCTCCGCTAACTTGCTAACTCGCCAACCCGCGCAGCGGGGCTAGAGCTGTTCTCCAATAGATGTAGCCCTTTAAAGACCGTGCAAGGTGGCTTTTTCTTAAGGAAAAAGCCACTCGGCCGCTGTGGCTTCGGTGTACAGCAATTGGAGAACAGCTATAGCTCGCTGCATCTGACAGAACATGATTTGCAGATTTTCCGTTTAGATTATCCAACTTGCAGAACAACAGGAATCTTGTTTCTTTTCAGCTTCCTGACCCTGAAATTGCTCTATACAGGCCACAATCGGAGCCTGACTTACAACACGTCGAAAAAAGAGGAGTTCCCCGGCATCATGAGAAACATGCTGCCGGGGAACTCCTTTCCCCAGATCTGCGTTGTTTCTGTAAACGATTCTCTGGAAGTAGTTGAATCCGCGCAAGATTACGGAAGCAGTGTGGATTAAAGTAACCTGGCAAGTTTACTCATAAGTAACGAGCTCCGGGTCGCATTTTAGCCCTTGGCGGCGATCCACGATGCCCGCGCTCTTCAGCAGGGCGTGGTTCGATGCGCGCATGAAGAGATCCGTCCGGTTGTCCGCGCCCGTTTTGCGCATCAGCCGGCCAACATGTGCCTGGACGGTGCGCTCCTCAATGCCCAACTTGCGGGCGATCTCGCGATTGGAACGGGCCGTGAGGATCAGCGCCAGCACCTGGCGCTCGCGGTCGGTCAAGTGAGGAGGAGCGTTGGTGAGGCTGGTATCGGAGGCCTCAAGCAGCCGGTCGATCAGCGTGGAGAGCAGCCGCCGCGGAGCCCATATAGAGCCGCTGGTGACCACTTCGACAGCCTGGCGCACAATCCGCGGGCTGACTTTCAAATCGAGGTAAGCCCGGGCGCCGGCCATGATCAATTCCATAATCTGTTTGTCGCTTTTCTCCGGGCCGATGACGATCAACCGGATGTCGGGACGCCTTCGGTGAATGGCTTCCAGGGTTTTCACCCCGCCGAAGGGAATGTTCAGGTCCACGACAAGATACGCCAACCTGGAGTCGGACAACAACTCTTCCATCTTCCCGAAGATCGGGGATAGTCGAGCGCAGCCCTCGCCGGAATCGTCTTCGAAAATACTCGCAAGGCCCTCCAGGCGGAGCGGCTCATCTGTGAACACACCTACGCGAATCGTTTTAGGGTTGTGGATCGAACACATCATGTGCCTCCCGGCAAAAGCAGGAGGACTGGGCCCCGGGGCGTGCAGAGAAAAACTCCTCCGCATCGCCGCGCACTACACACCACTCATTCCGAACCAGCCAACTGGGTTCCTTCCCTCAGCTCCTAGAGCTTTGGAAGCACAATTCCCTGCTGTTTCTGATACTTGCCCTTGCGGTCGGCATAGCTGACCTCACAAGGCTCATTGGAGCGGAAAAACAGAATCTGGCACAGCCCCTCGTTGGCATAAATTTTGGCCGGCAGCGGGGTGGTGTTGGAGATTTCCAGCGTTACAAATCCCTCCCACTCCGGCTCGAATGGCGTCACGTTCACAATGATTCCGCAACGCGCATAGGTTGATTTCCCCACGCAGATCGTCAGTACATCCCTGGGGATACGAAAATACTCCACGGAACGAGCCAATGCGAACGAATTTGGCGGCACAATCACTGAGTCGGCCTGGACGCTGACAAACGACCGCTCGTCAAAGTCCTTGGGATCGATGATGGCGCTGTTCACATTGGTAAAAATTTTGAATTCGTCTGAGACGCGCAGGTCGTAGCCATACGAGGAGAGCCCATAGGAAATGACGCCCTTGGCCACCTGCTTCTCGCTGAAGGGCTCAATCATCCGGTGCTGGATGGCCTGTTCTCTGATCCAACGGTCACTCTGAATCGACATAGCTTTCCTCTTCCGGGTCTGGCCCACGTCCGGATCTGAATTCGTTAGGGTTAAGGAACACGTTACCGATCATCCTACGAAATTTCTCGGCCACTTTCAATATACGGTACGAAACGGCCTTCGACGGCAACGGCGCGGCTATCGGGCGCTCCACGGCGAGCTTCCTCAGTGAAAAAAATGCGTTTATCTCAGATTGTTGCCCTCTTCGGTATTCCATAAATCCTCTAAAACCTGTAGCATCACAACCGTAGGTCGTAGTACAGTCAATCCAGTTGCGCCAGCGAGGTACCCCTTTGATTAAGCAGGACATCGTCCATCAAGTGATCGAGCGCACGGGCCTGCCCCGCACCAAGGCGGAGGCTGCCGTGGATACGGTCTTCGAGGGTCTCAAGCAGGCCCTCACCACCGGTGAACGCATCGAATTGCGCGGATTCGGCGTTTTCAGCGTCCGCCCGCGCAAGACCGGCATCGGCCGTAATCCCCGGACCGGTACCGAAGTCAGCATTGCACCCGGCAAAGCGGTTCGCTTCAAGCCCGGCAAGGAACTGCACACCCTGGAGACCGGCGCGCCCGCGAAGTAAAGGAGCAGCGGGTCAGCAAGTCAGCGAAATTCGTCTGTTGGGCAAGCGCCTTCGCTGCATTCAGGAGGGCTTCTCAACGTCCGATGAGTCTGTAAAAACGGGCAGCGCTGCCTGTCGTGCTGGCTCTTTGTCTCGCTGACTCCGCTGGGTGTTTCATTCTTGTGGAGTTTTTGTTTTTGTCCAAGGGTGGAAAACCGATGCCGTTCGCTTAACCGCCGCAGGCAGTTGGCCCCACCGCAGGCGGCTCACATCAGCCGCAGCGCATCCACGTCCACAATCAAATTTCTGCGCGGAATCTGGGCCGTGTCAGCGTGCTCCAACATCCCGCGGAGCGCTGTATTCAGCGCCCGGCGCGACGCAGCCTTGAGAATCAGGTGAAAGCGGTAGACGTTTTTGATGCGCGCGATGGGCGCGGTGCAGGGGCCCAGCACACGCACTCCTTCCGGAGCTGCCTGTTGAAACCATTTACCCAGCAAGGCCGACCAGCCCGCCGCTTCTTCCAGCTTTTGCGACTGAACCAGCACGTTGGCCAGCACGCCGAAGGGCGGGTAGTGCATCCAGCGCCGGTATTTCAGTTCGCGCTCCACGAAGGCGGCGTAATCGTGAGTGCTGGCGGCCACAATGGCGTAGTGGTCCGGATAGTAGGTTTGCACCACGACGCGGCCCGGCAGTTCGCCCCGTCCGGCCCGCCCTGAAACCTGGGTCATCAGTTGAAAGACCCGTTCGGCGGAGCGAAAATCGGGCATCGAGAGCGAGTGGTCGCAGCCCACCACGCCCACCAGCGTGACGCCATGAACATCGTGGCCCTTGGCAATCATCTGTGTGCCCACCAGCAAATTGATTTCGCCGGAGTGCAGCCGGGTGAGCAGCCGTTCCATATCGTTCCGGCCGCGCACCGTGTCGCGGTCCATGCGCCCGATCCGCGCGCCGGGAAAGATTTCGCCCAGCCGCTCTTCGCCTTGTTGAGAACCGGCGCCCAGGTAGTAAAGGTGTTCGCTGTCGCAGTTGGGGCAGCGGGCCGGCACGGTGCGCCGGAACCCGCAGTAGTGGCATTCCAGCCGCTGGCCTTCGCGCGCAACTCCCGCATCTTCCGCGGGCGGCTTGTGGTGGGTGAGCGCGATGGCGCAGTTCTGGCATTCCAGCTTTTCGCCGCAGGCGCGGCAGATCACAGCGAAAGAGTAGCCGCGCCGGTTGAGCAGAATCAGCGCCTGCTCGCCGCGATCGAGAGCCTGGCGGGTCTGCTCCACCAGGACGCGCGAAAAAAGCTGCTCCTGCCCTGTCTCCTGGAACTCGCGGCGCATATCAATCAGTTCGACTTCGGGCAGCGGGCGATCCATCACGCGGTCGTTCATCTCGATCAACTGGTACTTGCCCGCGACCGAGTTCTGCCAGCTTTCCAGCGATGGCGTCGCTGAACCCATCACCACCACCGCGCCCTCAATCTTGGCTCTCATCACGGCCACATCGCGGGCGTTGTAGCGGGGCGTCTCCTCCTGCTTGTAGCTCTGGTCGTGCTCCTCGTCCACCAGAATCAGGCCGAGATGCTGCGCGGGCGCGAAGATGGCCGACCGTGTGCCGACCACGATGGGCGCTTCCCCCCGCCGGATGCGCCGCCACTGCTCGCTGCGCTCCTCGGGCGTCAACGCGGAGTGCAGCAGCGCCACCTTCTGCCCAAAGGCCGCGTCCAGCAGACCCACGGTCTGCGGCGTCAGGCCGATCTCGGGAACCAGAAGAATCGACGAGAGCCCCCGGTCGAGCGCCCGTTGCATCGCCGCCAGATAAACCGCCGTTTTCCCTGAGCCCGTCACTCCATGCAGCAAGAACGGCTGGAATGCCCCCAGAGCCGTCGCCAGGCTTGCCAGGGCCTCCATCTGCGTCTCGTTAAGCTGGAACGGCCCAGACTGGTCTTGCAGGCCGCCCAGATGGAAGACAGCCGGACGCTCGTCGATGCGGACCAGCCCGCGCCGCACCAGCGTTTGCAACGTGGAAGAGGGCAAATCCTTGCGCCGCAACTCGGCCAGCGGCAGCTCATTGCCGCAGGCGGCCAGTTCCGCCAGGATGGCCTGCTGCTTCTGCGTCAGCGCGGGCAGCCGGGCTTCTGGAATCAGAACGGCAAATCGCTCCATCCGCCGCGCATCGCGCTCCACGGCCATCGTCTCGCGGGCAATCCATTTCTTGCGCATCAGTCCGGCCAGCACCGGCAGCGTGGCCGCGGTAGCCGTGCGCAGCGTGGACACCTTCACCGGCTCGCCCGAGGCCAGCCGTGTCAGCACGCGCCGCTCCAGGTCCTGTTCCTCGGCCGAGAGCTTTCCCTTGCGCTTCGACCCGCTTTTGGCGGGTGCCCAAGGTCCGGATTTTCGGACCTGAGAGCTTACCGACTCCAACTCCCGGGTGCCCCAGGTCTCAATTTTGAGACCTGGGAGTTCGAGGGGCGCCCCAGGTTTCGATTTCGAGACCTCGGAATCCAACCCCTCCCCATCCACACACTCTGCCAGCACATCCCGCCCCAGGTCGGTAATGCGGTAGTAGACGGTTCGCCGCACCTCCGCCATCAGCGGCAACATGCCCCGCAGCACCTCGCCCAACGGCGCCAGATAGTACTGGGCCATCCACTCGGCCAACCGCAGCAGATGATCGCTCAGCAACGGCTCGCCGTCCAGAACCGCTTCCAGGTACCGCATCTCGAAGTCCGCCGGAGCCTTGGCACTGAGCCCGGTCACCACGCCAATCAGCTTTTCGTTGCGGAAGGGGACGATCACTCGCGCTCCCCGCTGCGGCCGCTGCCCTTCGCGCACCGCGTAGGTGAACACGTGGTCCAGCGGAACAGGCAACGCGACTTCGCAATAGGCAGGCATGGGGGGCAAGACTCAGTGTAGGGGATGGAGCCACACAGATGCGCCCCCTGTGAATATCGCTTTCACTCGCCCATTGCAATCCGGCCCGCAGGCAGTACAATTCCTGCTGATGACACCCGAAATCAACACCGCTGCCGCTCCCCTTCCCGCGCCGTCGCCAGCCGGCTCGTCCAAACCCTCCGGCCCTGTCACGCTGGCCATCGACATTGGCGGGTCGGGCATCAAGGCCATGCTGCTCGATGCGGCCGGCAAGCCGATCAGCGAGCGTCTGCGCGTTGCCACCCCGCTCGTGCCCACCCCGCAGGAGGTCATGGCCGCACTCGATGCATTGCGCAAGCAGTTGCCCAATTTCGACCGCGTTTCCGTGGGCTTTCCCGGCGTCGTCAAGCGCGGCGTCACCATCCTGGCCGTCAACCTCCATCCCGATTGGGGTAACTTCCCCCTGCAAGACAAGCTCGCCGAGCGCTGGAAAAAGCCTGTCCGCGTCGGCAACGACGCTGATATCGCCGGCTATGGAGCCATTCAGGGCCAGGGCGTCGAGTTGGTACTCACTCTGGGCACCGGCCTGGGCAGCGCTCTCTTCACCAACGGCCATCTGGTCCCCGGCTTGGAGCTGAGCCTCCATCCCTGGCGCAAGAAGGGGAACAACTACGAGGATTACCTGGGCCGCCGCGGCCTGGATAAATACGGCAAGGCCCGCTGGAACGACTTCCTCGAGGCGGCGATCCACCAGACCGAATTGCTCTTCAACTGGGACCACCTTTACTTGGGTGGCGGCAACACCAAGAAGATCCTCTTTATCCCCGCCAAAAACGTAAGCATCGTCTCCAACGATACCGGCCTTCTCGGCGGCGTCGCGCTGTGGCGATTTGACGGGTGAGCAGGGCTGGCAAACAATTATTAAAAGAATTGCCCCGGGCACGTGCTTCACTTGCGTGAAGTAGGGGCAACACCGGGGCTTAATAGAGATTGCAGTTGAGCGGAGTTGCGGATGGAAGAGGACATTCCGCTAATTGGCCCAAATCAGGCTAGCCAAAAATCCTACAAACCGGGCAGAGCCAATTTGCACCCGTCGGTCTAGCAGGATGCACCTTGTTCTCGGGCGGGCTGAAGTCGTGGTAGAGGTGGCATTCTTTTTCAAATGCTGCCTTAGGGCTAGGGAAGTAGTCGAATTTGAACTGAGGGTGCGGGGTCGAAACATGCTGTTGAAGTCGTGATGCCACGTCTGTGTCTGACCGTCCAATATACAAAATCTCGAAAGATCCGTTGGCCGTCCGACCAAGAGCATAGGCTCCTGCCGAGTATCCCGAAATAGCGGAGAGTACGCCAGGACCGGTGAGGGGAAATGGGCCTTTTAGGCCACTGCTAGGCATTGTTGCACCTGAATATTTCTGGAACGAAATGTTCCGGTTGTACTACAATGAGGACGCGGAGAGGCAGAGAGTTGAACCCCGGTGCTAATGTACCGTTACCGGCTTATTAGGCCGTTAGCACACCGAGGTCATACCTTTCCATATTCGCCCCTGTCGCAAGCCAGGGGCGGGCAGTCAGAAAACAGCTCACCACAGCCTGGACCGCTTCTCCTCCCAAAGGTCAGCGGTTCAGGCTTTGCTGTTTTGGCCCGCAGTCACGGCGAGCGTGATGACAGCAGGCTATGGCTCTTCTCATGATGGTGGATCCTCCTCCCCAACAATCGCAGAATCGATGATGAACTCAAGCCCCTTCAGGTAGCCCTTCAGCCTCTTCGCGTCGTTCACATTGATCCCGAATGGGATGCTGAACTCGGCCACACGACCATCGGATAGTTCGAAACGAGTATTGTTGCCACTAGCGCCCAGAGGTTGTATTTGCGTTGAGCCAGATAATGGCGATCCTTTAGGCAGGGCTTCCGTTAAAACCGCCACAGACTGCTGAGAGTGTGCGGTGTCCTGAGAGTCAGTCCTGGATGTCTGCCGATCCGTTTCAAATGATGGAGTCTCCAGTATCTGAATCTTGCCATCGGCACGACTATAAAGAAGCCCCGCCGCCTTTGCCGATTCTTTGAATGACTTAACCCAATCGGAAGCAAGCTCCCTTGGGACGCCAATATCCTGCTCCAGAATGTTCTTCAGGAATTCGTCTGCTGGAAGCAGTTTCCCCTTGTGGCGATCAAACAGCTTGGTGAAGGCAGGAACGCTAAGGAACGCTGTCTTCTTCGCTACGGAACCAGCGTCTTCACTTACCGGCGCTGCGATGGCGCACCCAAGTTCAGTCAGAACAAACTCGCCGCTCTGCTCCGAAACAAGCCCGTAGAGCTTGAGTACGCCCGCTTTCTTGATGAAGGAACTACTGCTCGACGAATTGCCGGTCAAGCGGGAGAGCAAGTCGGAGGAGGCTTGGCCTCCGCCTTGTTCGTAAATTGCTCGAACAAGATCGAATGCTTCTGCCAGCCCCAGATAGGGGGGGATGCTCCCTCGCTTCATCCTCTCGGGTTTGCTATTAGGTCGTTGAATTGCCATACGGCACCATCCCTCGGTTAAATCTAATAGATGATACCACGGAAAAACACTGTAATAGTTAGTGCTTGTTTATCTAAATTGCAAGTCATCTATTATCAGTACTATGGCAATTGTTTCTGCCGCGTTTTCCACAGCGACGCAGTCGTCATTAGTTGTATAGCGCGCGTGTATGCCTGTTAATAGAGGCGAGTAGAGAGTGCCCCGTTCTGGATTCTCGGACCTGCGAGTTCCGCCAGACACCCTACCACAACCTCCCCGACTGGCTCATTCATGCGTGCCCCATCCTTTCGCCTTCTTCTCGGCGAAAGGATGGGGCAGACATCTTAAGTATTTACTCCAATACAAAAATCTTCTTCTTGGCGCACATCTGTTTCAACACCTTCGGCCACACCGTCACGCTCACCTCTCCCAGGTGCGCTTTGCGGAGCAGCATCATCAACGTGCGTGACTGCCCGATTCCTCCGCCAATCGACAGCGGAATCTGGTTCTTCAGGATCGCCTTGTGATAGGGCAGTTTCATGAAGTCCAACTGCTTTGACATCTTCAGTTGTTTCTTCAGCGTCTCGGCCGTCACGCGGATGCCCATCGAGGTCAATTCATGCCGCCGCTTGGTCACCGAGTTCCAGACCAGAATGTCGCCATTCAGCCCGTGCGTGTCCTTGCCTGTCTCCTTGCTCGTGTCGGTTACCCAGTCGTCGTAATCGGCGGCGCGCATCTCGTGCGGATAGCCGTCCTTGAGTGGCCAGCCGATTCCGAGAATAAAAACGGCAGGATATTTTTGCAGGATCGCCGTTTCGCGCTGCTTGCGCGGCAGCGTGGGATACATCTCGAGCAGTTCCTCGGCGTGCAGGAATTTCAACTTCTCCGGCAGGTTCGGGTAGCGCGGATCGATCAATTGCGGGAACATGGATTGGGCATACTTTTCCGCTCCCACGATCACCTTCCAGATCTTGGTGATAACCCCCTTCAGGAACTTCAGGTTGCGCTGGTCGGCGGTCATCACGCGCTCCCAGTCCCACTGATCCACGTAGGCGGAGTGGTCGTGATCGAGGAAATAGTCCTTGCGAACGGCGCGCATATCGGTGCAGATGCCTTCGCCCACCTTGCAATCGAATTGCTTCAGCGCGGCGCGTTTCCATTTCGTCGCGGCCTGCACCACTTGCGCGTCGATGGGATGAAGGTCGCGGTCGTTCGAGATATGGAACTGGATCGGCGTGCGCGACCCGTCCCGGTCGAGCATATCGTTGACCCCGCTCTCCACATCCACAATCAGCGGAACTTCCACCATCATCAGTTTCAGTTCCTTGCACAGGTTGTCTTCGATATAGCGTTTGACCTGGAAGATGGCCTTCTGTGTCTCCTTCGGAGTCAGCAGGGAACGGTAATCGCGCGGTAGTATCTTTTCCAATTCTTTGTAATCGCCGATTCCCGGCCCGGCCAGATCGGCTTTCTTATCGAGGACGTTCGCCATAAAAGCTTCTCCTTTTTGCGGACGGATTCCGCGCCGCCGCTACGCGGTTGATCGAGCTGTTGATTCGAGGGAGTTGACAGCGCCAATGGCCGTCGCGGGTGTTATACAAATTGCGGAAATACTCGTGAAATGTGTTTCAAAAAGACGCTTTGTGTCAGGGCACGACTTCAGTCGTGCCATAAATGCCGCAAAAACGACCAGGCCTTTAGGCCCTGAGGGATGCTTTTCGGGAGTTCGGATAAAATCCAGGCCTCTTTCCGCCGTCTGTTCAGTTCCCGAGGAAAGATTTCCCCAAATTTCATAAGGAATCCAGAGTTTTTCCGTAGCCCGCAAAGCGGTTGTCATGGGGTGTGCAGCGTTCCCTTTCGCCGCAGGCGCGTGCACCGAGTGCTCCAGAATCGCCGCCGTTGCCGGCAGGTTCTCAAGAACGCCAATCACCATCAGCGCCAGCAGCGCCATGATAGGGAACGGCATAGCTGCACCTCGATGCTGCCCAAACATCCTTCATCCCGTTCGCGGCCTGCGCTGTGACTGCAATCACCGATCAATGGGCCCCATGAGGCAGCCCGCTCACCTTCGGCTCGGCGGTTTCAGCCCCAATTCCCGCATGGCGATTTGCAGGTCGGCCCAGGCTTCTTTCTTCTGGCGCGGGTCGCGCAGCAGATATGCAGGATGGTAGGTGACGATCAGTTTGGTCCCGCGCACCGAGTGTACGCGGCCGCGCAGTCCAGCCAGCGGCTGACGGCGGCCGAGCAGATAGGTGGCTGCCGTGGCTCCCAGAGCGACCAGCACTTCGGGCCGCACCACGTCGATCTGCCGGAAGAGGAACGGAGAGCACGTGGCGCCTTCTTCGGGCTCGGGAACGCGGTTGCCCGGCGGCCGACACTTGACCACATTGGCGATGTAGACCTCTGCGCGCTTCAATCCCATGGCGGCAATCATGTTGTTGAGTAACTGGCCCGCCTTGCCGACGAAGGGCAACCCCTGCGCGTCCTCGTCTGCGCCCGGCCCTTCGCCCACAAACATCAGCCGGGCCGAGGGCGAGCCGTCGCCGAAGACCAGCTTGTTACGGCCGGAGTGGAGCGGGCAGCGGGTGCAGTCGCCCATCTCGTCGCGAATGAGTTGAAGGGCGGCTGCGCGGTCGGCCTCAGGCACGGCGTCAGCGATTGCGGGAGCGGCGGGAAACGGCTTGCGGGGCGGAATGGGCTGGTCCTCCAAGTGGAAGGTCTGAGGAACGGAATGTGGTTGGGGTTCGTGGTCTCTCGCCGCTTCAGCAGAAAGAAGCGGGGCGGATGGCGCAGGAAGGCTTTGTGGCGCGTCCGGTTCCGCGGCTAACCGGGCCAGCAGCGCCGGGTCCACGGGACGGCGATAGAACTCGGTGAGGCCGAGATCGCGGTAGAAGCGGACGCGGGCCAACAAGGCTTCGCGGGTTGCGGGATCAAGCGATTGCGCCAACTTCTTTACTCCATAATCCGATACGTGGCTCAACCCTCCGTTGCCTTACTCCAAACAACGTGGATTGTGAGGGCCCACTATTGCAAAGCGCGCGCCAGTTCGGTCGCGTTGTCTGCGACGATTCCGCAGCAGAGGCCCAAGGCGGCTCTCATGGCTCGATTGTAACGCGAGGCTATCCGTCCTGTTCCCAGCCGGAATTTCCCTCTCCCAGTGCCAGGAGCCGACGCGCTGCCCGCGTAAACGCAAGCCACGCATATTACGCCGATTTCCTGAATAGCGGAAGGCATTTGCACCTTCGGCTCCGTGCCCCTATCATGGACGCCAGAGAATTGCATCATATTTTCTTACATCGGGGCTATTTTGAATCTCTTTTCCGCTGTGAATCCCTCTGTCAGCCAGTCTCAGTTATTCCAGGCGCGCAACGAATCCATAACCCACACTGATCGGGAAGACGGTTTGCCTGGAAAAGCACTCACTCGTCCATCGGCAGCCATCGCTGACAATCGCCTCGCCCGCGCTTCCTCACAGACAAAGTTCCAGCCATTCTTCCGGGCATCCGTGCTCGTGCTCACACTGCTTTCCATGCTACCGGCGGTTCTCGCGGGATGGGCGCAGACGGCTCCGGGAACTGTCGTGCCCGCCCGCCTCTCTTCGCAGGCCTATCAACAATTGACCCCTTCGGAAGTCGTTCGATTCAACTGGGGCTCCGGAGAGCGCCAGGTGGGCCTGCTCAAGATTCCTGGCGGTAACTTCGGGCCACAAAGCTTCGCCGTTGATGAAACGCTTAAACGGTTCTATATCCTTGATTCAACAAACAGCCGCATCTTGATTTTCAATTTGGGCGGCGGCTTGTCTTCATCCTTGGCAATCTCCGACAGGGCTGACGATCTAACTCTGGGCGCCGATGGCGAGATTTATGTGCTTTACAGGGGAGCTCGGAAGGTCATCGAGTACTCGCCAGATGGCTCGTCCATTGCGAGCTACTCGCTCGCTGACTCACAAACTCCCGTTACAGGCATTCATTCCAACGGGACCCGCGATTTATCCGTTGAAACGGCGGACGGGCATTCCTATCCTGTGATCGACCAGGGAGCGGAAGTTGACAATCGCCTTCGAGGCGGAGAAACGATTAAGGGGCTGAGGAGGAATGAGAAATTCTACTATCTGGAGAGGAGCAACGCCGGGCGAGGCAGCATAACAGTTCTGGATTCTGGAGGACAAATACAAAAACAACTGGCCGTCAACAACAAAGAACAAGGAATCGAGACTCTCTCTCTGGTTGGCGTGGACAATGAGAAGAATGTGTATATAGCCCAGGAGGAGGCCTCAGATTCTGCCACTTTGCCGGTAAAGCGATATATCAGGAAATTCGACAGCCAGGGGAATTTGCTGGCTGAGGCCCTGATTCCTTATAGCAGCTATGTTTATACCTTCAAGGATTTAAGAGTGACCGGCGATGGCAATGTCTATCAGCTCCTGCCCTTGAAAGATCATGTGGAAATACTGGCGTGGAAGATGAACGTCAACGGCAGCCAGCCTGCCGAAGAGCTTGTCAGCTGGATTTTTTCTTATACAACCCCCAAATCCCAGGATTTCCTCCCCGGCGATTCGCCTCTTGCGGGCGCAAAACAGCTTCTGGAACGGACACAAATTGCCTCTGCAGTCCAGCCGGAGACTACCATCGCGGTAAGCAGTGTCATGAGCGTTGCCGAGAGCTTCCGCACGCACACTTTCAATGTTGCCGCCAGCAATATTGCCAATGGAGTTAATTGCGGCGGCAAGACCATCATAACTCCTGAGACCACTCCGGGACTGTATGAAGGCGTGCCGTATAAGTGGGGCGGATTCACGGGGTTGGCGGGCGTAAGCTCCTATACTGACGACGGTAACTTCTTTGACGCTGATTTGGCCGCAGGATCGTACGCGGGCGATATCGACACCGCGGTAGACTTCGGAAGCAGTTGCGCCGCCGGCGTGGATTGTTCGGGATTTGTCTCACAGGTATGGGGCTTGAACACCAAACAGTCTACGGGCACGTTGCCTGGCATATCGTGCTGCCTCGATTCATCGTGCACCTATCCCTCCGCTCCTACGTACCCTTATTACATTTCGGCTGGGGACATACTGAATAGCGATTCCAGCAATGGCGGCGTAGGTCACGTCAGGCTGGTGTCACTTAGAAATGCAGACGGCAGCTTCACTGTGTACGAAGCGTCCGCCCGCACCTGGAATGTGTCTACTTATTCCTACAGCATCTCGGCCCTCAGTTCCAATTATTACTACCCATACAGGGGCGAGGAAGTCGCGAACGCGCTGCAAACAGGCAGTAGCATTCAGACCAGCACGGCAGTCAACGTAAGATCCTGCGCAAGCACTAGCTGCGACCCTCCAATCTGTTCGGCCCCCGCGGGGAGCACAGGAACTCTGCTTGGACAGCCGCAGGATGCGGGCGGCTACATTTGGTGGCAGGTTAGCTGGAATAATGGCACTGGCACATGCCCGAGTGGAACCACCGGATGGTCAGTCGGTTGTTTTCTGCAACTGCCTGCGCCTCCAACGGTGGCGGTAACCCCTGTGCCGGCCACCATCACCAGCTTGCAGAGTCTCGCTGTGACTGTTTCCGTCGCGGGCGGCAGCGGGCTGGCAACGCCAAGCGGAAACGTCACCCTGACCAGCGGCACATACAGCGCGCAGCAGATGCTCATCAGTGGCACGGCCAGCTTTACGATTCCAGCCGGGACTTTGCCGAGCGGTTCCAATACGCTGACCGCCAGCTATCCGGGGGACACGACATACCCCAGTTCAAGCGGAACAAGCACCGTCACGGTCTCCCAGTTTGCGATCGCGATACCCGCTCCGTCCGCGGTTTCTCCCGGAACCAGCGCAACCGCAATTGCCACAATCGCGGCCGGCAGCACATACTCCGGGACAATCAATCTGACCTGCACCTTGACCAGTTCCCCGGCCGGGGCACAGAGCTTGCCCACCTGCAGCTTGAATCCAGCAAGCGTTTCGATCTCGTCTGGTGGAAACAAAACCACCACCTTGACCGTAAACACCACTTCAGCGGCTAGCAGCGCGCGGATGCGGCCACTCGGACCGAGCCCGTGGAGGCCTGTCGGAGGCGGAGCGGTTCTGGCCGTTGTGCTGATATTCGGCTTTCCTGCGCGGCGGCGCCGTTGGATGTCAATGCTGGTCCTTCTTTGCGTGATCGTCGCTGCCGGGGCAATCGGTTGCAGCGGAGGCGGGAGCTCAACACCAGTCACTCCCAGTACACCGGCAACAACCGCTGGCAGTTATACCTTCACCGTGTCTGGAACAGATTCGGCCAACTCGAGCATCAAATCTTCGGCAACCGTTGTCATCACTGTGCTGTAAGCAGTCAGTTCCCGTTCAACCCGCGGGGGAGCGGCGGTGCAGGTGCCCGCTCTTCCCTGCCGCTGAGTGGCTTTTACTTTCGCCCCAGGGACAAGTCTTCGTCGCGGGAGTGGAAGTTAGAGCCACCTCGCGTAAACTCGGCAAGAGCACGTGAATTGGAGAATCGATCTAGCTGGCCAGGATGGGAACGGAAGGCCCTTCCACCGGCGGCTTGACCACTGGCACGTCGGTTTTGACATAGGCGATCTTGCCGGCATCGATCTCGTCCTGGGCGATGCGGCAAGGCTTGGTGGACTGGGTGGGGACTAGGGCGTGGGAGCCGTTCTGCAACTGGCGGGCGCGGCGGGCGGCCACCAGAACCTTGCGGTAATTCGAGTCGAAGCCGGTTTCAATCGTCATCGGAGTCCTCCTCAAAGTTCAATTGCCGCTGGCCGGTGGGATTAAGAATCCCGAAGGCCTCGAGCACGGGCTTCAGCCGCTCCTGGGAGTTGGATTGCAGACAGCCCGCGGCTACTTCCAACACCCGGCGCGAGCGAAAGGCGATCGGCTCGTCGTTGCGATAGAAGCGTTCAGCCTGCACGATGGCTTCCAGTTGCGCAACCGCCCGGTCCAGTATGTCGTTGACCAGAATATATCCGTATTCGCGATAATTCTCAATCTCCTTGCGGGCCTCGCCCAGGCGGCGGTAGACCTCCGCCTCGTCCTCGACGCCCTCGGCGCGGCTGCGATTGCGCAGGCGAGTGCGCAGCACCTTGGGATTGGGCGGCAGAACGAAGATACTGACTGCCTCGGGCATGGCGGCCCGCACCTGCGCGGCGCCCTGCACGTCGATGTCGAGCAACAGGTCGTGACCCTCGCGGCGGGCCTGTTCCAGCGATGCGCGCGCCGTGCCATAGTAGTTGCCGAAGACCTCGGCGTGCTCCATGAACTCGCCGGCGGCGAGCATCCGCTCAAACTCCTCGCGGGTGGCAAAGTTATATTCGCGCCCGTGCTGCTCAGAGCCGCGCGGCGGGCGCGTGGTCCAGGAGACGGAAAACTCTATTCCGCTCAACTGCTTGCGTACCTCGTTCACCAGCGTGCTCTTGCCCGAGCCCGAAGGCGCCGAAATGATGAAAAGAATCCCTGCCATAATGCCATTATCCTCTGGACAGCGGTCAGTGGTCAGTGAACAGCTTTGATTGAGGCTGCACATGCGAATCAGGCCACCTGAAGATCGCCCGGCTTTTCGCAGCGGCCCGGGGCGCAGGAGTCTGACCACTGACCACTGACTACTGACTACTGTTCCGTTATTCCACGTTCTGAATCTGTTCGCGGGCCTTTTCGATCTCCGACTTCATGGCCAGTCCCAGTTCAGTGATGCGAGTGCCCTTGCCACCGATGCCGCCGGTCTTCGAAAGCAGCGTGTTGGCCTCGCGGTTCATCTCCTGAAGCAGGAAGTCGAGCTTTTTGCCGACTTCGCCGCCTGCTACCAATAGCTCGCGGAAGTGGCCGATGTGGGTGGTCATGCGGGTCAGTTCCTCGGCAATGTCGCTGCGCTCAACCAGTACGGCCACCTCTTCGAGCAGCCGCTGGCGGTTGAACTCTTCGCCGGTGGCAGTCAAAAGCCGCTGGGTGAGCCGTTCCCGGTATCTCTCTTCGACCTCGGGCCGCAACGCCGCGACACCCTCGGTGGCTTCCGCCAGGCGGTCCAGCGTGCCTTGCAGAATCGCCTCAAGAGCCTCGCCTTCCCGCGCCCGCATGGTCTTCAACTGTTCGAGCAGCGGCGCAATCTCGCGCTGCACGCTTTCGGCCAGCGCGGCCTGATCCTCATCGCCGTTCAAGCGGTTCTCGTTCTGGAGCGCTCCGGGCAGGCGCAGAATGGTGTTCAGGTCTGGCTGGCCGCCGAGCCCATGCTCCTCGCGCGCAGCGGCAAAGGCGGCCAGGTAGCCACTCACGAGTTCGCGATTGTAGCCGCCCTTCTGCTGGCTGTTGCGATCAACTGCCAGAGTCAGATCCACGTGGCCGCGGATCAGATTGTCCTTGAGCGCCTTGCGCAGCTCCATCTCCAGGGCATCCAGGCCCGAAGGCAGGCGCAATTGCACGTCGAGAAAGCGGTGATTCACGCTCTTGACGCTGAGCGTGTAGCTGAGCTGATCGTGCACTCGCACTTGAGAGCACGCAAACCCGGTCATCGAATAAATCGGCATCTTCTTCCTCTGCTCCGCTTGTCTTCTGTTCCCTGACCCCTAACCCCTAACCCCTGCCCCCTGTTCTTCCTAGTCTTTTGCCTCGCCGGAGAGAGCTGGATCCAGTGGAGGCGTCTCCTGCCCTTGGAATTCGGGCATGTCCATGAATTGCAGTTGATAGAGCCGCTGATAGGTGGGCGATGTGGTCAGCAGCTCCTCGTGAGGTCCAATGGCGGTGATGCGCCCCTCTTCGAGGACGGCGATGCGGTTGGCGCGGCGAATCGTTCCCAGCCGATGGGCGATCACCAGCACCGTGCGGTTCTCCATCAGATTGCCCAGCGCGGCCTGAACCAGGGATTCACTCTCGGCATCAAGCGACGAAGTGGCCTCGTCGAGAATCAGGATCGGCGCATTCTTCAAGAGAGCGCGGGCGATGGCCAGGCGCTGCCGCTCGCCGCCGGAAAGGCGAAAGCCCTTCTCGCCGATCACCGTGTTGTACCCTTGCGGCATCTGCAGGATGAAGTCGTGGGCCAGGGCGTTCCGCGCGGCCTCTTCCACCAGTTTGAAGTGGACGTCGGGCTGGCCGTAGGCGATGTTGTTGCGCACCGTGTCGTTGAACAGGATGGTTTCCTGCGTGACCTGAGCCACTTGGCGACGGAGCGAGGCAAGCGTAAGGTCGCGCAGATCGTGGCCGTCGATGAGGATGCGGCCGCTGGTGACGTCGAAAAACCGCGGAATGAGGTTGGCCAGGGTGCTCTTGCCGGCGCCGCTGGGGCCAACCAGCGCCAGCACCTCGCCGGCATGCACTTCGAGATCGACATTGTGCAGAATCTGGTGCTCGCCCTTCTCGGTCGAGTAGGAGAAGCCCACATCGCAAAAACGGATGCCCGTTTTGAAGCCCTTCAATACAGCCGGATGCGTGCGTTCCTTGACGTCGTCCTCGGTGTCAAAGAAAGCGAAGATGGACGCCGACGCGCCCATGGCCTGCTGGAAGCTGTTATAGAAGTAGGCGAACTTGCGCACCGGATCGTAGAGCTTGAAGAGCAGGATGATGAAAGCGCCGAACAGCCCCATGGTCATGTGCCCGTGGATGATTTCATTGCGTCCGATGAAGAGCATCATGGCAATGGCCACAGCGCCTATCGAATCCATCAAGGGCGAGCTGATGGACTGAATGCGCACGCTGCGCAAGTTGGCGCGAAAGAGGCGCGTGGCGGCCTTCTTGAAGCGCAGTACCTCCCACAACTCGGTGTTGAAGGCCTTGACGATGCGGTTGCCGGTCACCGTCTCATGAAGTATGTTCTGGATCTCGGCCAGCTTGTCCTGCCCGGTGCGGGTGCGGGTGCGCACCTCCCTGCCGATCTTGCGCGATGAGGTGACCACGACGGGAATGAACAGCAACAGCGCCCAACTGAGATGTCCACCGAGACGGATGACCAGAACCAGGCCAACGATGAAGGTAAAAAACTGCTGAAGGAACTCGCTGATGACCGTGCTGACCGCGACCTGCACACGGTCCACGTCGTTAATGAGCGTGGATAGAATCGTGCCGGTGGCGTGCTTATGGAAAAAACTGGATGAACGCCGCAGCGTGGCTTCATAAAGGTCGTTGCGCAAGTCGGTAATCGTGCCGAAGCCGGCATAGTTGACCAGGTAGGTGCCAAAGTAATCGCAGATCCCCTTCACCAGCGTAGAGGCCACGAGCGCAAAAGCCACAACGTTCCATGCGTTGTGCATATGCATGAAATGGGGAACCAGCATCCTCAGGTCGAAGTGCCATGGGCTGTTGGGAAGACCAAGCGTGATGGGACCTTCGGGCGCGTCTGGCCTCAAAACCTGGTCGAAGATAGGCTGAAGCAGCAGGACGCGGAAGGTGTCCATCAGGCCGACCATCGCCAGCAGCAAGACGCCGGGGAGCATTTGCAGCCAGTAAGGCAGCCCATAGCGCAGAAGGCGCAGGAATCTTTTCATACCGGTCGACCCGCCTGGCGGACACAAGAGCCCATCCCCGCATTATATCTGGAGGGCGTGACCAGAGTTTTCTGCCTCGGGCGGTGCAATCGCAGGATGGTTCATGCGATTGCACCGCGATGGATCAGGATCGGCATCCAGGAGGAATTTTTGCTCCCGAAGATTTAGAATGAAGAGAATCGAAAGAATGTCTTGCGCCGGCTTGCCGGCCGGAAAGCGCTCACTCATCCGTATGCATCGTTGGTCAAAACTGTTTATCCCCACCCTTCGCGAGGCCCCGGCAGATGCCGAAGTGGCCAGCCACAAGTTTCTCGTCCGCTCGGGCTACATCCGCCAGCTTGGCGCGGGCATCTATAGCTATCTCTTTCTCGGCCAGCGTTCGCTGAACAAGATCATTGGCATCGTACGCGAGGAGATGGACCAGATCGGCCAGGAGTTCTTCCTGCCGGGTATCCTTCCCCGCGAACCGTGGGAGCAGAGCGGCCGCTGGACGGGCATGGGCGACAACATGTTCCGCCTCAAGGACCGCAAGGGCGCCGACCTCTGCCTGGGTATGACCCACGAAGAGATCATGACCACCATCGCCCGCAACGAATTGCGCAGCTACAAGCAGTTGCCGCAGATCTGGTACCAGATTCAGACCAAGTTCCGCGACGAGCCCCGCCCCAAGTCGGGTCTGTTGCGCGTGCGCCAATTCACCATGAAGGACAGCTACTCCTTTGATATAGACAAGGCCGGCCTGGACAAGAGCTTCGAGCTGCACGACGCGGTCTATCGCAGGATTTTCTCGCGCTGCGGGCTGAAGTTTGTAGCGGTCGAGGCAGATTCGGGCTCCATGGGCGGCTCGCAGTCGCAGGAGTTCATGGTCTACACCGACGCCGGCGAGGACCTGATTGCAAGCTGTCCGGTCTGCGGCTATGCGGCGAACACGGAAAAGGCCGTTTCGCGGCTTGATCCTTTGGCTGAGCTTGAGGCAACAGGAGACGGCACGCCGGAGTTGATTTACACCCCCGGCATGGGCGCCATCGCCGACATCTCCGCCTTCCTCAAAATGAATCCGTCGTCCGACATTAAGTGCGTGGCCTACATGGCGCTCAAGCCCGGCGCTACCGGTGAGCCGGCCAGTTGGCACGGCGTGGCGGCATTCCTGCGTGGCGACCACCAGGTGAACGAGACCAAGCTGATGGGCGCCGTCGGCGCGGTGGAGCTGCGCACCATGCAGGCCGAGGAGTTGGAGCAGTACTTCAACGGCCCTGCGGGATTCCTCGGGCCTGTTGGCCTCAAACCCAGCGCCAAGCCGCTCGAAGATGGTTTGACGGTGGTGGTGGACAAGTCCTTTGAAGGCCGCAAGAACATGGTCTGCGGGGCCAACAAGCTCGACTATCACTACCGCAACGTCACGCCGGGCCGCGATTTCTCCTGGACCCTGAGCGCTGAAATCCGCACCGTGAACGAGGGCGAGGGCTGCCCCAAACCTGGTTGCCACGGCAATCTGGTGGTCGGCAAGGCGGTCGAGATCGGCCACATCTTCAAACTGGGCTACAAGTACTCTGAGTCCATGGGCGCGCGCGTGCTGGACCTGAACGGCAAGGAAGTGACGCCGATCATGGGCAGCTACGGCATCGGCATCGAGCGCATTCTCACGGCGGCCGTCGAGCAGTCGAATGACGCAAACGGCTTCTGGCTCCCTGCTTCCATTGCGCCCTTCACCGTTGTGGTAGCGGTGACCGATATGCGCGACGAACTGCTTGTGAAAACCGGAGAAAGTCTGGCTGAAGAGCTTGAATCCGCTGGAATTGATGTGCTTCTGGATGACCGCAAGGAGCGCGCCGGCGTCAAATTCAAGGACGCTGATCTGATCGGCATTCCCTACCGCATCAACGTGGGCAAGAAGGCCGCCTCCGGTCAGGTGGAACTGGTAACACGGGCCACGAACGCAAGTGTGGATGTGACGTTGCCGGAGGTGTTGGCTCTGGTCAGGGAGCGCATTGAGGAAGATGCCCTGCTGACCTCGGTGGAAGCGTAACATCTGCTTCCAACTGCCGGCTTTTGCTGTCCACTGTCAACTGTTTTCAAGGAGCGGCGATGGCGTTGAAGATCAGGATTCCACGACCCACGGGTAATCGAGCCTGGGCATCGCTGATGCTGCGTGCGGGGCTGCTGGCATTTGCGGCGATTGCCTTCGTGTTTTTCGTTGTCTTCAGCTATTACTACATCAAGTATCAGCACGTTGTGGACAACCGTCTGAAGCAGCCGATCTTTGCCAGTACGGCCAAGATCTTTGCCGCGCCGCGTGAGGTGCGCCCAGGTCAGAAGCTTTCCGTGCGGCTGATTGCCAACGAGTTGCGCGAGGCCGGCTACTCCGCCGATGGCGCCTCGCAAACCTCCGAGTTGGGAACCTACGTCGAGGGCGCGCAGAGCATCACCGTGCGCCCCGGCCCGCAGTCTTACCACGCGCAAGACGGCGCGGTGATCCACGTCAGCGCGGGGGTTGTGCAGTCGATCAACGATGACCATGGCCAGCCTCTTTCGAGTTATGAACTGGAGCCGCTGCTGATCACCGGTCTGAGCGAGGACGCCAGCCGCACCAAGCGCCGCCTGCTCACCTATGATGCAATTCCGTCCAATCTGATCCAGGCAGTCCTGGCCATTGAGGACCGCCGCTTCTTCGAGCACGGCGGCGTGAACTACTTCAGCATGATCGGCTGGGCATGGCATGATCTAATCGGCGACCGCAAGCATCGCGGCGGTGCCTCCACACTCACCATGCAACTGGCGAAGCTGCTCATCGTCTCCGACAACCGGTCAATTCGGTACAAAATATCCCAGATCGTTGTCGCCTTTCAGCTCGAACACCGCTTCTCGAAGCAGCAGATCTTTGAGATGTACGCCAACGAGATCAACCTGGGCCAGCGCGGCAGCTTCTCCATCGACGGCTTCGGCGAGGCCTCGCAGTCCTACTTCGGCAAGGACGTGGGCCAGCTTGATCTATCTGACTGTGCGCTGTTGGCTGGCATGATCCAGCGGCCGAATTATTTTTCGCCCTTCCGCCACGGGGACCGGGCCATCGACAGACGAAACCTGGTGCTGGATTCCATGGTTGAGATGGGCGCCATTACCAAGGACCAGGCGGAGCACGCCAAGGCGGAACCCCTGCACCTGGGGACACAGAGCGTGGACGCCAGCGAAGCGCCGTATTTCGTAGACTTGGTGCATGAACAATTGATGCAGAAGCTGGGCGAGCGCGACTTCAACCGCGAGGGCCTGCGCATCTACACTTCGCTCGATCCCGATCTTCAGCGGGAAGCTACGGCGGCGGTCGAATCCACCATGCACGTGATCGACGAGCAAGTGGACAAGCTGCACGCGCACCGCAAGCCCGGCGAGACATATATCTATCCGCAGGTAGCGCTGGTGGCCCTCAATCCGCACACCGGCCAGGTGCTGGCGCTGGTGGGCGGACGCAACTATGGCGCCTCGCAGTTGAATCACGCCGTGGCCAAGCGCCCCACGGGCTCCATCTTCAAACCGTTCGTCTATGCGACGGCCTTTGCCACGGCGGCCGAGGGCACCACGCTATCGGGACAAAGCAAGCTCTTCTCGCCGCTGACCATGCTGAGCGACGAGCAAACCACCTACGACATCGGCGGACAGGAATATACGCCGCACAACTATGAAGGCGTGTATCACGAGCAGGTCACGGCCCGCTACGCGCTGCAGCAATCCTTGAACAACGCCACCATCAGCCTCGCCGCGATGGTGGGCTTCGACCGCGTAGCCGCGCTGGCCCGCGACGCCGGTGTCAGAAGCGCCCGCGGCACACCCGCCGTGGCTATTGGCGCCTATGACGCTACCCCCCTGGATATGGCCGGCGCATACACCATCTTCGCCAACCACGGCCTGCATTTGGACCCCTGGATGCTGGCCAGCGTCCGCACTCCCACAGGCGACATCATCACCGACTACTCGCCAGAGTCAAAGCAGATTCTGGACGCACGCGTGGCCTATCTGACCACCAGCTTGTTGCAGAATGTGATCGACCACGGCACCGGGGCCGGGGTACGCAGCCGCGGCTTTGTATCGCCGGCCGCGGGCAAGACTGGCACCAGCCACGACGCATGGTTCGCCGGCTACACATCCAACCTGCTGTGCATCGTTTGGGTGGGCAACGACGACTACACCGACGTGAAGATCGAGGGAGCGCGCGCCGCCGCGCCTATCTGGGCGGAGTTTATGAAGAGGGCCGTTCAACTGCCGCAGTACTCTGACACCAACCAGTTCACGGCGCCCGATGGCGTGGAGATCGTAAGCATCGACAAAGCCAGCAACCTGCTCAGCGACGTCACCTGCCCTGACAGCTACGATGCAGCCTTCCTGGCCGGCACCGCGCCCACGGAGACCTGCGACCACCCGGCTGAACACCGCAACCTGCTGCAAAAAATCTTTGGCACGGGCAAGAGCGGAAATTAGCGCTTGCCCACGGCCGCTAATAGCTCATTTCGCTTTATCCCGAATCTGAGCAAGCTTCGACGTAGCGGCCGCGCGGACAAGCGGATCTCTGTCCTCGGCGGCAATCTTCGTCAGAGCAATCGGGTCCCAGAGATTCGCAACGGCAGCCAAACGAACCTCTGGAATATCCGACAACGAGAGTCCGACCAAATCGTCGTGCGTGAATGCCGCATAACCCAAAAGTTGCTCCAGCAGTTTCTCCCCGTGGACCTTTGCGGGCAGAAAATCAGGAAGAGCCCCGGATATAAGCGTTGGGAAGTCCGTGCGCCACTGCATCACGGCCAGTGGATGCTGGGGCTGGCTCAACAAAAATGAAACTGACTCGCCCTGCACTCTTCCTCCCCTGATTCCTGTATAAGGGCGGTCTTCACCTGCGACGGCCGCGGCAAATGTAATTCCAGGGAAGTGATTCCGGATGCGCGGTTCCTGAATCGCCAATTTCATACGTGCGATCGACTTACCGGTTTCATCAAAAGACGGCCCGTCAAGATCTGCCAGGCGCTTCAGGGCGGGATTCGCTTCGTTCAGCACGGAAATGGCCATTGAACGCACGAATCGATCCTTTTCCTCGGTGGCGATCTTGGTGAGCAGTGCCTGGTCGGTGAGTTTCGAAATAGCGATTGATCGGAGGCCCGAATCCTTGCCCGAGACTGCGATCTTGGCCAACTGCGCCTGATCAGTCAAATTTCCGACAGCGGCGGCGCGAATCCCTACGACCTTGGCCTCAACCGCAACCTTCGCCAACAACGTCTGGTCAGTCATCCTCCTGACGGCAATCTTTCCTACTTCACTCCCGCGGTCAAACGGGCCTTTATCCTCGATGGCTATCTTTGCCAGCGTGGCCTGGTCGGTGATTTTCCCGGTGGCAACGTCTCTAACTCTCGGCATCTCGTCTTCAACCGCGATCTTCGCTAATGCGGCTTGGTCGGTGAGCTTTTCCACGGCATCCAGACGAACCATCCAGTCCTTGTCCTCGACCGCTACCTTCGCCAGCAGTGCTTGGTCTGTCAGTTTCCGGACGGCGGCCGAGCGAGCATTCGAATTCTTTTCTTCGACGGCGATCCTCGCCAGTTGCGCTTGATCTGTCAGTTTCCATATCGCGGAATGGAGTTTTTCGCATTCCTTCCTGTCGCCGCGCGCGCATTTATCTGAAAGTGATCCGATCTCTTCCGCGGCTGAGACAGCCAATAGGTTCGTGAACAACAACAAAATGGAACAGAAAATTGCGGTAAACCAGCCCCTCTTCATACCAGAATTCTCCTTGGAAACATCGGAAATATTTTGGAACCATCCTACTCTCGTTGGGCCGCACCTCCCTGTGAATCACACGCCTGCCCTTCCCTTGTCTCATGCCGCTGACAGGCCTGCCGTAAATGTTCTATAGTTCCTCTGCCATGAATTTCAGACTTCGTTCACTCCTTCCGTCCATGCTGGCTCTAGCCGGCCTGATTTTGTGCGTCTCCACCGCCCCTGCGCAAAACCCACCCGCCGCCAAACCCACAGTTGCCGAGGCCCTTGCCTTCATCGGCAGCGCGGAAAAGGAATTGGGCGCGATGAGCGTCGATGTGAACCGCGCCTCGTGGGTCGAGGAGACCTACATCACCGACGACACGGTGGCCCTGCTGGCCGCGGCCGAGGACCGGCAGATCGCCCGGCAGACGGAGCTGATCGGCGAGGCGCGCCGCTTCGACGGGTTAACGCTGCCGCCCGATGCTGCGCGCAAGCTGCTGCTGCTCAAGCTGAGCATTGGCCTGCCCGCGCCGCAAGACCCCGCGCTGCGCGCTGAAACCACCCAGAAAGCCGCCGGACTCGACGCCGCCTATGGCCGCGGCCGCTATTGTCCTGACGCCAACCCCGACCACTGCCTGGGCATCGACGAACTCGATGTCAAGATGGCCCAGATCCGCGATCCAAAAGAGCTAGCGACGCTGTGGGCAGGCTGGCACGCAGTCGGAGCGCCCATGCGCGGCGATTACGCGCGCTTGGCCGAGCTCAGCAACCAAGGCGCCCGCGAACTGGGCTTTGCTGACACCGGCGCCCTGTGGCGCTCGCAGTACGATATGACCCCCGACGAGTTTCAGGCCGACATCGAGCGGTTGTGGACGCAGGTCGAGCCGCTCTACCGCGAACTGCACACCTATGTCCGCCGCAAGCTCATCGAGAAGTACGGCGATCAGGCGCGCCGCCCTGACGGCATGATTCCCGCGCATCTGTTGGGGAATATGTGGGCGCAGGAGTGGGGCAACGTCTACGACGTCGTCGCGCCGCCCTCCGGACCCATGCCCTACGATCTGGGCGCCATCCTGAAAGCGCGCAATACCGACTCGCCGCACCTGGTCCGCTACGGCGAGGGCTTCTACAAGTCGCTCGGCTTCGACGCCCTGCCTGACACATTCTGGAAACGGTCCATGCTCGCTCATCCGCGCGACCGCGATGTGGTCTGCCATGCCAGCGCGTGGGACATCGACAACCTCCGCGACGTGCGCATCAAGGCTTGCTTCCAGCCCACCTCCGACGACTTTGTGACCGTGCATCACGAGTTGGGCCACAACTACTATCAGATGGCCTACCGCAATCAGCCCTTCTTCTTCCAGAACGGCGCCAATGACGGATTTCATGAGGCCATCGGCGACGCCATCGCGCTGAACGTGACCCCGGATTACCTCAAGAAGCTGGGTCTCATCGACCAGATTCCGCCCGCCAGCGCGGATATTCCGCTGCTGCTCCACACGGCTCTCGACAAGATCGCCTTCCTGCCCTTCGGCTTGCTCATCGACAAGTGGCGCTGGGAAGTCTACTCCGGCCAGGTAACGCCCGCGCACTACAACAGCGCCTGGTGGGCTCTGCGCGAAAAGTACCAGGGCGTTGCCCCGCCGGTCGCGCGCTCTGAGGCTGACTTCGACCCCGGCGCCAAGTACCACATCCCCGGCAACGTGCCCTACATGCGCTACTTCCTGGCCCGCGTCTATCAGTTCCAGTTTTATCGCGCCATGTGCCAGGCCTCCGGCTACAAGGGACCGCTCAATCGCTGCTCGGTCTACGGCTCAAAGGAGGCTGGCGCGCGGCTGAACGCGATGCTGGAGTTGGGCGCATCCAAGCCCTGGCCCGAGGCCCTGAAAGCCATGACCGGAACCGACAAAGCCGACGCCTCGGCCATCGTCGAATACTTCCAGCCGCTGATGGACTGGCTCAAGGAGCAGAACAAGGGCCAGACTGAAGGCTGGACCGTCCCGGCTGACCCGCTGAAATAAAGAGGGTCTCGCAAAAATTCGACCTATGGCGGTGGCCCTGAACAAGAACAGGTCCGCTGCCCCTGCCCCTGCCCCTGCCCCCGCAAGGCCGGCTCCGACCGCGCCGCTAAGGCCATGGTTCATGCAGTCGAACTCTGCGGCGGCGGGAACAAGGACCCGTTTTAAGCAGGGGAATGCTCCATAAACCAAAAGCCGTGCGTCCGCGATCTTTCTGTTCGCGGCCGCACGGCTTTTGGTTAACTGTGGCTAGTACTTGACGATGGCCGCGAAAGAATCCGGCTTGAGGCTGGCGCCGCCTACGAGTGCGCCGTCAATCTCTTCCTGCCCGATGAGCTCCTTGGCGTTGGCTGGCTTCACGCTGCCGCCGTAAAGGATGCGGACATTAGCCGCAACTTCAGCGCCCAGCAGCTTGGCCACTTCGGCGCGGATGATCTTGTGCGCTTCAACGGCGATCTCCGGCGTGGCTGTCTTGCCCGTGCCGATGGCCCACACCGGCTCATAGGCGATGACAATGGGCTTGGCTGCCTCGGCCGTGATGCCAACCAGCGCGCCTGCGATCTGGGTCTTCAGCACCTCGGCGGTCTTGCCCGCCTCGCGCTCAGCTAAAACTTCGCCGACGCAGACCACGGGAATCACGCCGTGCTTCAGCGCGGTGTGCAGCTTCTTGTTGACGATTTCGTCGGTCTCGGCAAAGTACTGGCGCCGCTCGGAGTGGCCGATCAAAGTATGGGTTCCACCCACGGCCAGAAGCTGGCCCACTGAAGTCTCGCCGGTATAGGCGCCCTCTTCGGCAAAGTGGATGTTCTGCGCGCCGATGGCGACATTCGAGCCCTTGGCGGCTGCAATCACCGTAGGCAGCAGCACCGGCGAGGGGAACAGGGCGATCTCGTCGCGCGTGTGGCCAGCAACGAGCGGCAAAAAGGCATCGACGAAAGCCTTGGCTTCAGCAGGTGTCTTGAACATCTTCCAATTGGCGGCAATCAGCGCTTTACGGGGCATTTTTCTCAACTCCTCTCTTTGATTTTAGTGGATGGAATTGAGGAGCGTGGGTGACAGCGGGCACAACGCGAGTCAGCGCCGGCGCGGCTGCGCCCAGGCAACGGCTTCCTTCGCAAAGCGGGAAGGCTCGCCCTTGTGGCCGCGGCCCATTCGCCAAAAGGCACAAATTGGCGAAAGCCTGCCCCGAGCCTAGCCGAAGAAATGGCCGTCTTACTTCAGCTTCATATCAAATGCCAGCGGCAGCAGTTCGCTGAAAGCCATGGTGCATTGCCCCGCCGCAGCGGGGAAGATCACCGGAGCATCGGGTAGGATGAACTCGGCGAGCACCTGGCGGCAGGCTCCGCAGGGCGGGCTAGCGGCAGCGTTCAAGTTGGCGATGGCGACGGCCTCAATTCGAACCTCGGGTCCAAACTGGGCAACAGCCCGGACCAAAGCGGAACGCTCGGCGCAGAGGGTCAGTCCGAAGCTCACATTTTCTACGTTGCCGCCGGTAACGATTTCGCCGTTGGTCAGCCGGAGCGCCGCGCCCACCCGGAACTTGGAGTAGGGCGCGTAGGCATGCAGCGCGGCCTGACGCGCCAATTCCAGCAGGCTCAACAGCGCGGCTTCCGTCGAGGATTGATCGTTCATGAGGCCTTTCTTCTCACTGAAGCGTGAGAATTGAGGTTATAGCATTTTGGCGTTGCTGTACAACACTCCGCGAGCTACCGCGAGGTTCACGGCCTCCAGCAAAGTCTGAAACGTCAATCGGATGGGCGCAAAGCTGCGCGTGATGTTCCCTGTTCCCTGATCCCTGTTCCCTGTCTCTTGTCCCTCGCCAAAATTCCGTTCCTCAAGTTGAGACTCTTCTTTCCGATAAAGAGCTTGAGTACTCTCTGTGCCGGGAGTTTTCATTCCGGCCGGGCGGATGAGCGGATGCCATGGATGAATTGACGAGAGAATTCCTGATCGAGAGCCAGGAAGGGTTGGACCGCATGGAGCGCTGTCTGACCGACCTGGAAGAGCGGCCTCAGGATGCGGGACTAATCGGAGAGATCTTCCGGTCGGTGCACACCATCAAGGGAACCACCGGATTCCTGGGCTTCAAGCGCCTGGAGAAGCTGGCCCACGCCGGAGAAAATCTGCTTGGCCTGCTGCGCGAGGGCAAGCTGACCGCCGACCGTCCGACCATCACAGGCCTCTTGCAACTGCTCGATGGGCTGCGCTCCATCCTCAAGACAATCGAGGCAGACAGTAACGAGGGCGAGGGCGAAGATGCGTTGCTGATTGACCGTCTGGAAGAGTTGCAGCTTCCGGCGCAAGCGCAGGTAAAACAGCCGGTCTGCGCCAAAGCTGGCGCTCATTCTGCGTCCGCTCCTCCGGCGCCCGTGGCTCCGGCAGTAGTCCAGTCCGTGCAGCCCACAGCCTCCGCGCCACTTCCGCCGGCTCCCGCTCCGGCCCAGCCGACGGAGCCTCTTCCAGTCGTCGCATCGGTTCCAGCCGAGACCGAGGGTGATCCTGTTCGGCCGCGCACCCAGGGAACCGCCGCCGAAAGTACGCTGCGCGTGGATGTGACGCTGCTGAATCGGATGATGAACCTGGTGGGCGAGCTGGTGCTTACCCGCAACCAGGTCTTGCAAGCCACCTCAGCCGATCCCAACATGACCCTGCTCTCACGCCGCCTGGACATGGTGACCGCCGACCTGCGCGAAAGCGTGATGAAGGCCCGCATGCAGCCGGTCTCCAACATATTTTCCAAGATGCCGCGCCTCGTCCGCGACCTGTCGCAATCGCTTGGCCGCCGCGTGCGGCTTCAGGTCGAGGGTCAGGACACGGAGCTGGACAAGAGTCTGCTCGAAGCCATCAAGGATCCGCTGATTCACGCGGTTAGGAACTCGCTCGATCACGGCATCGAGCTGCCCGACCTGCGCCTTGCCGCCGGCAAGAATCCCGAGGGGACCCTCAAGCTGCGGGCCGCGCAAGAGGGCAGCCACGTCATCATCGAGGTCTGCGACGACGGGGCCGGCATTGCCGTTGAAAAAATCCGTCAGAAGGCCATCGAACGCGGCCTCATCACTTCAGAGCGTGCCGCGCACCTGGCCGAGCGCGAGCTGCTGCAACTGATCTTTGTGCCCGGCTTCTCCACCGCCGCTGCCATCACCAACGTCAGCGGCCGCGGCGTGGGCATGGACGTGGTCCGCACCAACGTGGAGAAGATCGGCGGCAAGGTCGAGATCGACTCCCGCGCCGGCAAGGGAACCACGCTCCGCATGCGCATCCCGCTCACGCTGGCCATCATACCCGCCCTGATCGTCCGCAGCATCAACCAGAGCTTTGCGCTGCCCCAGGGCGCGCTCTCTGAACTGGTGCACATCCCCCCCGAGCAGGCCGCCGCGGCCATTGAGTGGATTGAGAACGCGCCGCTCTACCGCCTGCGCGGCAAGCTGCTGCCGCTGGTCTTTCTTGACCGGCTGTTGATGCCCGGCGTCGAACACAAAATAGCCACCGAGCGAGACAACTTCATCGCTGTTCTCGATGCCGACGGCCGCCGCTTCGGCCTGGTGGTCGACGGGCTGGCCGATCCTGAGGAGATCGTCGTCAAGCCGCTCTCCGGAGTACTCAAGGACATCGGCCTTTTCTCCGGCGCAACCGTGCTGGGCAACGCCGACCTGGCGCTGATTCTCGATCCAGGATCGATCGCCATGAAGGCCGGGGTGAGCCTGCGCGATGAAGATGCCGCCCTTGCGGACGAAGGCGAAGCAGGCGCTGACACCGCCAAGAGCCTCGAGTACCTGCTGGTCGAGGCGGCTGGGCGACAGGCCGCGGTGCCGTTGACGGACGTGCTGCGCATCGAGCAGCTTCCGCTCTCGCACATTGAGTACGTCGGCTATCGCCCGGTGCTCAACTTCGAGGGCCAACTGCTGTCGGTCGAGGACTCTGGCGGCGTGCTGGCGGCGGTCGAGGGCAATCCAGATGCGCAAATCATCGTGGTGGTCTGCCGCGAGGGCAACCGTCATGTGGGCATTGCCGTTTCTCATGTGCTGGATGTGGCCGCCGGCGGCGATCTCTTTGAGGCCGGGACCAATCAGCGCACAGACGGGGTCACGCTGCTCAAGAGCCGCGTGACCGGAGTGGTTGACCTGGGCGCCGTGGCTTCGTTGCCCGCCGGCGAACAGGCGTCCAGCGAGCGGAGCCAGATGGAGGAGACAGTGGCATGAGCACAGCATCGGTTGCATTGCATCGCAAGAAAAAAGCGGCGGCGACTCAAATGGAGATGTGCACGGTTCGTCTGGGAACCTCAATGTTCGGCGTGCCCATCCGCCACATTCTCGAGATTGTTGGCGCGGCCCGGCCCCAGCCGGTTCCGCTGGCGCCCATCTTCGTCGGCGGACTCGTTCACTACCGCGGCGACGTGCTCACCACCGTGAGCCTGCGCCAGTTGCTGGGCTTGCCGCCCAAAGAGGGCCGACAGGACCTTTTGGTGCTGGAGAGTTCCGGCGCGATTTTCGGTTTGCTGGTGGACTCGGTCGGCGAAGTCCTTACCGTCTCGTCGGCCGACCACGAGCCCAACCCCTCGATTCTTGACGAGCGCCGGAGAGCCTTGTTTGCCGGCGCTTACAAGCTCAAGGACGGCCTGCTCGTCATGCTGGACCCCGAGCAACTGGACCCCATGCGCCTGAGCGCGGCCAAGGCCGCATAAGATGAACGGAATCCAATCCCCTCTGGAGGTGACCATGCGAGCTTTGATTGTCGATGATTCCCGCTTTTCGAGGGGATATCTGCGCGGCCTGCTCGAAGAAAAGGGAATCGAGTGCGAAGACGCCGCCGATGGCCAGGCCGGCATGGACCTGTTGAAATTGCGCCCACCCTTTGACCTCGCGCTAGTGGACTGGAATATGCCGGTAATGAACGGACTGGAAATGCTCAAGCTGTTGCGCGCTCAGGGATATGGCGGCATCAAGGTCATGATCGTGACCACCGAGGCCGAAAACGACTACATCCTCCGCGCCCTCAATGCCGGGGCCGACGAATACCTCATGAAGCCCTTCGACGACGAGGCCTTGACGGAAAAACTCAATATGCTCGGCATCGTGGAGGCCTGAACCATGCCCTCCGGCCGCCGAACCCGGATTTTAATCGCGGATGACTCGGCAGTGATGCGGAGTCTGCTGCGCTCGGTCGTGTGTTCTGCTGCCGGCTTTGAAGTGGCGGGCACTGCGGCCGATGGCGAATCGGCCTTGAGGGCCATTGAAACCCTTCGCCCCGACCTGGTCTTGCTGGATGTGGAGATGCCGGTGATGGACGGATTGGCCACACTCAGAAAGTTGCGCGCGGGGGGTCACAAAATGCCGGTCATCATGTGCAGTTCACTCACTCAGCGCGGAGCCAAAGTGACCATCGAGGCCCTGGCCTCCGGCGCTTCAGATTATGTGGCCAAGCCAGCCGGACAATCTGGCCGCGAGGCCGCCATTCGGACACTTTCCCGGGATCTGATTCCCAAGATTCAGGCTCTCACCTTCCATCCGCAGCCGCAGCCGGTCTTTCCCGGCGCTCCGCACATCCTGCCGAGTTTCCCCCTTGCTCCGCCGCCCAGAACCCAGCCGTTTTCGTCGATCCCGGTGGCGCTGGCCATCGGCGTCTCCACTGGCGGCCCTGCGGCCCTCGACATTCTGCTCCCCACGCTGCCGGCAAACTTTCCGCTTCCGGTCTTGATCGTGCAGCACATGCCGGAGCTGTTTACCCGGCTCTTTGCCGAGCGGCTCAACAGCCGCTGTCCGTTGCAGGTGCGCGAGGCCGTCGAGGGCGCGCCGGTGCACGCTGGAACCATTTACATCGCCCGGGGCAACTGGCACATGGAGGTGCGTGCCAGCGCGCGCATCGGCTTGCCGAATACGCTGCACCTGACTCAGGGCCCGCTTGAAAACCACTGCCGGCCCGCCGTTGATGTGCTCTTCCGCTCCGCGGCCGCGGTCTACGGCGCGGGCGTGTTGGCCGTGGTGCTCACCGGCATGGGCTCAGACGGGATGTTGGGTGCCCGCCTCATCCGCGAGCTCGGCGGCGGCGTCCTGGCCCAGGACCAGGCCACAAGCGCCGTGTGGGGAATGCCCGGCGCTGTCACCCATGCTGGGTTGGCGCATAAGGTGCTGCCCCTCAGCGCCATCGCTCCGGAAATCCTGCGGCTCGTCAGTCGAACACACTCGGAAGCTCGCGAGCTTCGGGAATCGGTGGTCTAGCCATGCAAACCTCCTCCAATGTTGACTACTGCTATCTTCGCCAACTCGTCTTCAGCCTCTCGCAAAACGTCCTTGACCCATCGCGAGATTACCTCTTCGAGTCCCGCCTCACCAAGCTGTTGCGCAACCAGGGCATGACCCAATTGGATGAGCTTGTCCACCACCTCAAAGTAAAAAAGAATCCGGTTCTCGAACACTCTATCGCCGAAGCCATGACCATCAATGAAACCAGTTTCTTCCGCGATGGCCTTCCCTTCGAGCTATTGCGCACGGAGTTACTGCCCAAACTCATCGAGGCCCGCCGCCGCGCGCGCGGCCTGCGCTTCTGGAGCGCGGCATGCTCCACCGGCCAGGAAGCCTATAGCCTGGCCATGCTCCTGCACGAGCACTTTCCCCTGCTCACCGGCTGGAAGATCCGCATTGAGGGCACCGACATCTGCGCTGAGGTGGTGGAGCGTGCCCAGGCCGGCTCCTACCACCGCATCGAGATGAACCGCGGCCTGGCCGCCCGCTTCGTCGTCCGCTACTTCGACCACATCGGCGAGGACTGGGTGGTCAAGCCGGAAATCCGCAAGATGTGCAACTTCCGCCAAGCCAACCTTTGCTCGTCACCGCCGCCCTTCAATCGCATCGACGATCGCTTCGACGTTATCTTCCTGCGCAACGTCATGCTCTACTTCTCGCAGGAGACTCGCAAGACTCTGCTTGCCGGCATTCACCGCCTGCTGGCCCCCGACGGCATCCTCTTTCTCGGATCCAGCGAGCAGCCCGCCGATCCCTCCATCTGGACCCCGGTACTCGCCGGCGGCACTTGCCACTTCCGGCCCCGTCAGCCGAGCTAGCGTATGAATAAGCTGGACGCCCCCACTTTCGCGGTGTCTATGTTCATCACTCCCCAAAGGGGATATCTATGCCCTTCATTTACATAAGAACTTGTTGAAAAATCTGTTTTTGTGGCAGGGCGCGACTTTTAGCCTGTCCTGAGCTTGTCGAAGGGCGCCGTATATGCCGCAACATCAATGCGGGCTTTAACCTCTGAGGGCGAGAGCGGAACTCTCTGCGCAAAGTTACTATTTCAACAGGTCTTAAAACGGACAAATCCGAAACGCCCGGCGCGGCGGAGCCGCACCGATGGCAATCACAAGTTTTGCTTTGGCAGCAAATTTCTTTCTGTTTACTTGGATGCCAGGTAAAGCAAAACTAAGCCAAGAATAAAGGCGGCAATTCCCCCGAACATGAGCACTCTATCCTTATTGCACTTTCGGTAGAGCGAGATGGCGGGACTAGGTGTGAAGTTTCAGGAGGTTGTCCATTCGATCTGAACGCGAGAAGCTGGTTGTAACGAGCAATCAGATTTTCCCAGGAGAGATCGAATGGACTATCACAAGAATGCCCGACTTACCGTTC
>Ga0181535_10000804_pt1 | contig 44249 bp, 38 predicted proteins | sample PEATcosm2014_Bin_44_FD_119774 | JGI IMG/M metagenome (GOLD analysis project Ga0181535, IMG submission 119774) | Peatland microbial communities from MTU Mesocosm Facility, Houghton, MI, USA - PEATcosm2014_Bin17_30_metaG | ecosystem: Environmental > Terrestrial > Soil > Wetlands > Peat | place... | reverse complement strand
TAAAAATATTTTTAGTGACTAAATTGGCACTTTTTCAAACAGGGTACCGCAAACAATCGGCTTACGAGGTCCGCAGGGCCTCGAAAGCCGATTTTTGCGAAGCGAGTGCGGAACCCGGGCTAAGGCACAGCGACCGAGCATCCAGTCCTCCCCTTGCCTGGATTATCGGCACGGAGGCGGAAGTCTTGACCTCTGGGTGGCCTGTGCGCCGAACTCCAGCCCAGCAATTGTTGATTTACCCATTCAGTCCTTCATGGGATCGGCCGATGAAAATCCTGAGGTGACCGGAGCTCTGCCTGGCCGGTTCCACCCAACGCATCGATCCGATCGCTGTTCCGTTTCAGCCCCTTCCTCGGGAGTCGCCCCATGACCGTTGCTAAATTCAGGTTTGGCTGGAAAAGCCCCCTGGCGATCCTCGCCGTCGCCCTGCTGACCGCCTGCGGCGGCGGTGGCGGCGGCGAGACCGATCCGGGCCAGGCGCCACCCACCGACAGCGTCACCGGCACGGTCAAGTTCAACGGCAACCCGCTGGTGGGGGCCAAGGTTCTTCTGTACAGCACCAACACGAATGTCTTCGCGCAGACCGCGACCACCGACGGCAACGGCAACTACAGCTTTGCCGGCCTGGGCACCTCCGGGGACTGCGTCGCCGATTGGATCATCTGGGTCATGGACCAGGGCTTCGGTTTCTATCCTGCGGTCGGCCCGGGCGCCAGCGTGGAGCGCGGGGGCTGCAACAACTTCCTGCTGGGTTACAACAGCGGCAGCGCGATCGGTCTGGACGTCACCGCCATCCGCTATGACTCCCTGCTCAACCAGTCCCTGACGGGTGCCGACTTCAATGCCTACGACGGCAGCAACCCGCTGGTGGCTCTGGCCGGGACCGGCCAGACGACGAAGTATGTCACCGGGGACGACGGCGACCTGCATAAGGGCGTAGCCTGGCCGGCGACGCGGTTCAACGACAACAAGGACGGGACGGTCACCGACTATTTGACCGGGTTGATCTGGCTGCAGGATGCCGGGTCCTTGCATCCCGACACCTGGCTCAATGCCTTGGCTGCGGTCAACCAGTTGGCCAGCGGCAGCAATGGCCTGTCCGATGGCTCCCAGGCCGGTGACTGGCGGCTGCCCAACGTCGATGAGCTGGAGAGCCTGGTGGATGTCTCGGCCTACAACCCGGCGTTGACGGCAGGCAACCCCTTCAATAACGTTTCCACCACCGGCAGCTACTGGACCTCGACGCCCTATGGCGCCAGTGAATATGGGGCCGCGGACGCCTGGATCATCCGCTTCAGTGACGGGCGGTTCACCAACGACGGCACCACCAACAAGATGGCCACGGCCAGCAACGGGGTCTGGGCAGTGAAGGGGCAGGGCGGCGGAACCGTCAAGCTGCAGGCCACCGGGATGGACATGAGTTTCGCCAGCGGCGATGACGGCACGGTCCAGAGTGGCGTGCATTTCACCTACCCGCGTTGGGTCGACAACGGCAACGGCACCACCACCGATACCCTCACCGGGCTGGTCTGGCTGCGGGATGCGGGCGCCATCCATCAGCTCAACTGGGCGGATGCCGTCGCGGCGGTGAACGCCTTGGCCAGCCCTCAGTGCGGCCTCAGCGACGGCTCCGTCGCCGGCGACTGGCGGATGCCCACCCGCAACGAGATGCAGAGCCTGAGCGACCGGAATCAGACCAACCATGCCGACTATTTCAACAACACCTTCCGCTACGCCGACGAATCGCTCTATCAGTCCGCGGTGTTCACCGGGTTCGTGTCGCTGCAGTACTACTGGACATCCACCACCTACGCTGCCGATACGACCCAGGCCTGGACGGTCTACAGCTGCGACTTCGGGGTCTACGACATGCCCAAGGTGATACCCGACGGGTCGCCCATGCTTGGATACACCCTGGCGGTGCGCTAGCGGTTTTTCCCGAACCCGTGCCGAAGGATCAGCGCCAGCGTGCCCATGAACATGCAGAGGTCGGTGCGGGACTCGTGCAGGAAGCCCAGGAGGCCGTAGTAGGGCGCCTTCATGAGGGTGAACGGCCCCAGCGGCCGGTTCAGCAGCACCGGCAGCTTGGTGGTGAGCAGCGCCACCGAGATCACCCCCAGCAGCGCCAGGGCGGCGTAGCCGGGCAGCAGGCCCACCAGCAGCAGGAGGCCGCCGGCGATTTCGACGACGGCGACGAACGGCGCCAGCGCGCCGGGCCAGGGCAGGCCGATGCGGCTGAATCGGCCGGCGCCGAGGTCCTGGGGATGGAGCAGCTTGAGCAGTCCCTCGGTGAGGAAGACGATACCCACCACATAGCGGATCAGGGTCATCGGTTCAGGTTTCTTGATCATCCGGGTCTCCTTGGGTTGGCCTTCAGGGAGGAATACACCGGGATTCGGGCTTTGGATCATTGGGCTGCCCCCTGCCTGGGGCTCCACGCCAGGACCAGGGCACCCGCCGGGGCCGCGCCGGCCGGTCCCCGCTCCCGGGTCAGCCGCAAGGCCTCCGGCCAGGGCTGGACGGGGGCTTCGATGAGGAGGCGGTCCCGGCCCTGCCGATCGGGCTTCGGGTCGCCCAGGGCCTGCCAGGTGCCGCCGCCGAGGCGCCAGAGCCGGTAGGTCTCCCCGGCCGGTGGCGCCGGAAGGTTGGACAGGGTGAAGACCACCATGGTCCCGCCCCGTTCCGCCCGGTAGGTGGCGTGGGGCCCTTGCTCCGCCGCGCCCTGGACGGACGGCGGCTCCAGCCTCAGGGCTTCCATGCGGCTGCCGGTGAGCATGGCCAGGGCCCGCTCGTCCCGGCCCAGGGCCGTTTGGCGCCGGACCCAGCCGTAGCCCGAAAGGCCGATGACCGCCAGCAGCAGGGCCACCAGGCCCGCCAGCGGCGTGTTCAGTTTCTCGAGCGCCAGGCGGATGCGGCCCTTGGCGGTGCCCAGGGGCACGGCCAGGAAGCGGGCCACCTGCTCATGGCTGAGGTCATGGAAGAAGGCCAGGCGCAGGGCCTGCCGCTGTTCTTTGGGCAGGGCCGAAAGGGCCCGCTGGATGGCGGTCTTCCGGTACTGGTCCCACGCCTCGTCCTCGGGGCCGGAATCATGGGCGGCCTGGTCCGCCAGGGCCGCCTCGGCATCCCAGTCCAGCCTGGGCCGGCGGCCCCGTTCGCGCAGTTCGTTGATCACCCGCCGGTGGGCGATCCGCAGGACCCACGCGCGGAAGCCGCCCAGGGCCGGATCGAAGCTGGCGGCCTTCTGCCAGACCCGGAGGAAGACGTCCTGGGTGACCTCCTCCGCCGCCGGGGCGCCCAGGCGGCGGCAGGCCAGGTGGAACACCAGGGGCGCGTGGCGCCGGTGCAGCTCCTGGAGCGCCTCCTGACGGCCGGCCACCAGGTCCGCCATCAACTGGTCATCCGTTGGCTCCCCCCGGCGCTCCTCGCCCGCCGGGCCCGCCACCCCCATGACATCCCCCCATTGCGCGATCAACCGTCATTGGATCACGGAAGGGTTTTTCCCTTCAAGAACCCGGCCCTGGTGATTCAATCCTCCGGCTGTTCTGCGGCCTCTTCCTGGCTGTCGGCCACGGTCTCGTCCACGTCCTCGACGGTTTCCTCGGTCACTTCGCCGGTCAGGGCTTCCGCCACGTCGTCCTCGGTCAGCTCGCCGGCAATCTGCTCATGCAGGGGATGCTCGCGCAGTTCTTCGGGCAGCATGGCCTCCTCTTCGGGCAGTTCCACGCCGATGGAATCCGCCTCTTGGCGGGTCATCTTCAAGACGTCTTTTTTGCTTCTGCGGGTCATGGCTGCCTCTCTTTGGGCTGAAGTGCTGAACACGCTGGCCCGGCACCCTCACCATAGCACCGGGATGAACCATGGATTGCATTAAATGGCGATATGTCACAGAGCGGTGACCTGGAAAAAATAAACAAATTACGAATGCACCATGGCGCCGACCGGTGTCAAGATGGGGGCGCTCCATCACCCAAAGGTGCCTATGAGACTCACGATCATGTTCCGCCTCATCCTGGTCATCTTCGCCGCGGGCGCCCTGCGGGCCCAGGATCTGGTGCGCCTGGGCAACCTGAAGTTCGCCCATTACGGGGCCGTTTCCTACATGAAGGAATTGGGGCCCAAATATGGACTCCGCATCGAAGAGCGGATGTTCGCCAAGGGCATCGACATCAACCCGGCCATCGTCGCCGGCGAGATCGATCTGAGCGCCAGCGCGGCCGACGCGGCCATCGCCGGGCGGGCCGCCGGGGTGCCCCTGCTGGTGGTGGCCGGCTTCGCCAAGGGCGGCGCGCGCATCGTCGCCCGGCCGCAGCTGGGGCTGCACACGGTGGATGCCCTGAAGGGCCGCAAGGTGGGCGTGGCCCGCGGCGGCGCCCAGGAGCTGCTGCTGCTGGCGGAGCTGGCCCAGCACCACCTCACCTGGTCCGACAAGCCGGGCAAGGATGTCCAGGTGGTCTACCTGGCCTTCCCGGATCTCAACCAGGCCCTCATGGCCGGCAACATCGACGCCATGTGCCAGTCGGAGCCGTACTCCTCCCAGGCGATCCGCCGCGGTTTCGGGGCGGAGGTCATGAAGCCGTACGACACGCCCATGGGCGAGCCGGTGCGGGCCCTGGTGATGACCGAAAAGCTGTACCGGGAGCGCCGGGACGTGGCCCTGCGGGTGTTGAAGTGCTTCGTCGACGCCACCCGCCTCTTCCTGAACCAGCCGGAAACCGCGGAGCGCTACGTGCGGGAGAAGATGTTCAGCCGGCAGCTGTCCCACGAGGAGTACCAGGACGCCATTCTCAACTCGCCCTTCACCTATGACATCACGGTGCAGCACATCCAGGTGACCACCGACCTCATGGCGAAGTACAGCGTGGGCCGGATGGCCAACCCGCCCAGGGCCGCCGACTGGACCCGCACGGACCTGCTCGAGCAGGCCAAGCGTGAACTGCAGGTCAAGTAGCCCATGGCGCGGACCGGTGTTCGGCTGTTGCGCGGCGTGCTGGTGCCTCTGGCCGCCCTGGTGATCTGGCAGGTCCTTTCCGCCCGGCACGTGTTCAACGCCCAGGTGCTGCCCTCGCCGCTGGCCGTGTTCAGCCGGTGGCTGGCCTACCTGAAACCGCCGGATCCGTTCGATCCGGCCCTGATGTCCCGGGCGCGCTGGTGCCTGTCCGGGGAGCTGATCCAGGACGCCTGCGGCAGCCTGTACCGTGTGCTCGTCGGCTTCCTGCTGGGCACCGGCCTCGCCCTGCCGCTGGGCCTGGCCATGGGCTACAGCCGGCTGTGCCACGCCCTGCTGGACCCGCTGCTGCAGATCCTCCGGCCGATCCCGCCGATCGCCTACATCCCGCTGGCGATCCTCTGGTTCGGCCTGGGCAACCCGCCGGCCTTCTTCCTCATCAGCCTGGGCGCCTTCTTCCCGGTGCTGGTCAACACCATCGCCGGGGTGCAGAACGTGGACGCCATCTACCTGAGGGTGGCCCGCAACCTGGGCGCGGGGCGTGCCACCACCTTCCTGCGGGTGATCCTGCCGGCGGCCGCCCCGTACATCCTGGCCGGCGCCCGCATCGGCATGGGCACGGCCTTCATCGTGGTGATCGTCTCGGAGATGATCGCGGTGAACAACGGCCTGGGCTACCGCATCCTGGAGGCGAGGGAGTACATGTGGTCCGACAAGATCATCGCCGGGATGCTGACCATCGGCCTGCTCGGCCTTGGCATCGACACCCTGATGGCCGCCCTGAGCCGGAGGATGCTGCGCTGGCACCGGGGGCTGGAATGAGCGCCGCGCAGATCGAGATCCAAGGCGTGCGCAAGACCTTCCAGGACGCCGGCGCGCCGGTGGTGGCGCTCACCGACATCGACCTGGAGCTGCGCGCGGGCGAATTCGTATGCCTGCTGGGGCCTTCAGGCTGCGGCAAGTCCACCCTGCTGAACGTCATCGCCGGGTTCCTGGCGCCCACCGCGGGCCAGGTGCGGGTGGACGGCAGGCCGGTCAGCGCGCCGGGCCCGGACCGGGGCATGGTGTTCCAGGAATACGCCCTGTTCCCCTGGATGACCGTGGAGGCCAACATCGCCTTCGGGCTGGAGATCAAGGGCCGGCCCCGGGCCGAGATCCGCGACACCGTGGACCGGCTGCTGGTGATGCTGCGGATGGAGGAGTTCCGCGCCCGGTTCCCCAGGGAGCTGTCCGGCGGCATGCGCCAGCGGGTGGCCATCGCCCGGGTGCTGGCCCTGGATTCCCCGATCCTGCTCATGGACGAGCCGTTCGGCGCCCTGGACGCCCTCACCCGGCGCACGCTCCAGGACGAGCTGCTGCGGATCTGGGAAGAGCTGAAGAAGACCGTGGTGTTCGTCACCCACAGCCTTGAGGAGTCGATCTACCTCGCCGACCGGATCGTGCTCATGACCTACCGGCCCGGCACCGTGAAGCTGGACCGCCTGATCCGCTTGCCGCGCATGCGCGACCCCGCCTCCGGGGAATTCAACGCCATCAAGAAGGAGCTGGGGGCCCTGCTCATGGCGGAGCAGCTGCGCCATGTGGCGGCGGAATTCACCTGATAGTCTGGTAGCGTGACGAACCTCGAATCCTTCTCCATCGGCCCCCATGAGATCCAGCCCCCGCTGATCATGGCCCCCCTGCACGAGATCACCGACCAGCCCTTCCGGCGGATGATCCGCCAGGTGGGAGGCGTTGGGCTCACCGTGTCCGAGATGATCTCGTGCGAGGCGCTGATCCGCAACGCCCGCAAGGCCCAGGCCATGATGGCCGGGGAAGGGGAGCGGCCCTACAGCATGCAGCTGTCCGGCAGCATCCCCGAGCACCTGGCCGAGGCCGCCCGCATGGCCGAGGCCGCCGGGGCGGACCTGGTGGACCTGAACATGGGCTGCCCCGCCAGCAACGTCACCAGCGGCGGCGCCGGATCGGCCCTGCTGAAGGACATCCGCCTGGCGGAGTGCTGCGTCAAGGCCATGGTCAAGGCCGTGGCCGTGCCGGTGACCGTGAAGATGCGCGCCGGCTGGGACAACAGCCAGAAGGAGCGGGCGGACTACCTGGATTTCCTGCGCATGTTCGATGCCGTGGGGGTGCAGGCCTTGGCCATCCATCCGCGCACCCGGGCCCAGCAGTACGAGGGCCAAGCCGACTGGAACCTGATCACCCGGGCGGTGCAGGCCGGGACCTCCTTCCCCATCATCGGCAACGGCGACGTGAACACCCCCGAGGATGCCCGGCGCATGTTCCGCGAGACCGGCTGCGCGGGCGTGATGATCGGCCGGGCGGCGCTCACCAACCCGTGGATCTTCCGGCAGATCCTGGACCCGGACCTGGTGGTGACCGAGCTTCAGCGGATCGACCTCTGCCTCAGTTTCTTCCGCCTGCTGCTGGAGCTGCTGGAGCCGCGCGAGGCGCTGCACAAGATGAAGAAGATCGGTTCCTGGTTCACCAAGGGCATCCCGGGCGGCGTGAGCTTCCGGCAGAACCTGCATGCCTGCAACGATCCCGAGCTGATCTTCGCGGCGCTGGAGCGGTTGAAGGGCAAGGCCTAAAGCTGCATCAACCTTTTTTGATAGTGTTCCAGATCGCTGGCCAGGAAACAGCAGAAGAGCACCTCCAGCGGCGCGCCGTCCCGGGCCAGCCAGTCCCGCACCGTGGCGACGGCCACCTCGGCCGCCTGCCCCGCCGGATACCCATAGACCCCGGTGCTGATGCACGGGAAGGCGATGTTTGCCAGGTTCCGCTCCCGGGCCAGCTCCAGCGAATGGCGGTAGCAGGAAGCCAGCCGTTCCGCCTCATGCTCGGCGCCGCCGCGCCATACCGGGCCGACCGTGTGGATGACAAACTGCGCCGGCAGGTCATAGCCCCGGGTGATCCGCGCCTCCCCCACCGGGCAGCCGCCCAGGGCGCGGCATTCGCGCAGCAATCCGGGCCCCGCCGCGCGATGGATGGCGCCGTCCACCCCGCCGCCTCCCAGCAGAGAGCCGTTGGCCGCGTTGACGATGGCGTCGACCTGGAGGGTTGTGATATCGGCTTGCAGGGCGCGCATGGCGGAGTCCATGCTACACCTCCGGTACATTGATTTGGTCGGTGTAAGTGGGATCAATGGACAGGAAGTCGGCGTGGCGGGAAAGGGTGCCCACCGGCGATGCGATCGGCAAATCTTGAATCAGCCCCTTGGCGCGGTGGATCTGAAACGATGGAGGGACTTGGGAGCCACGCATGGGTATTCGGCTCCTGGCCATCATCGAAATCAAAGGCATCAGGAATGGCTTCCAGAGGGATTTGAAGAACGATCATGAAACCTCCTTTCAGGGATGAATTGACCTTGTCGTGACGCAACTTTCACACATGAAATGAACCTATGGATCAAGCAAGCCTTGGGCCGAAATATAAGTCGATTTATTCCTATGGCATAGCCAAATACACAGCTAAAAGGTAGGCGATTTCATCCTTCACAATGAAAGAATGCCATTTTCATTGTGAAGGGAAGGGCCTCTGGGTCCCTTTCGCTGCCTGATATATAAATAATAAAAATGTGAGCCTTGCGACGCGGGCTCCCGTGAAAAGCATGGGCCTCCTCCTCACGGCATTCGTCCTGGGCCGTGCCGGCAGATGCTTGCGTGAGGCCCGGTGCGCGGGGCCCTCGCGGTTGCCGACACGCCCCAGCGACCCCGGGCGGTGTAGTGGGTATGCAGGAGCCGGCGGCTGAGGCGGCCGCAGGGGCCGTCGGTCAGAAATTCCTGGTAGAGCTTGAGGACATCGGGGTTCTCGTGGGATTTGCGGATGGGGCAGGAGGCATCCTCCGCGTAGATGGCCCGGGCCCTGGCCTGGCGGATTGCCTTGGAGGTGGGGATGGGCTGGCCGCCCCCGCCGATGCAGCCGCCGGGGCAGCCCATGAACTCGATGAAATGGCATTGGCTGAACTTGCCGCCCCGTTTGATGTCCTCCAGCACCCGCCTGGCGTTGGCGGTGCCATGGGCGATGGCCACCTTGAGGGTGACGCCGGCGAGGAAGTTCCAGTCGGGAAACAGCGGGGCCAGGAGCGCGGGCACCGGGCCCACCCTGGGGATGGCCAGCTCCAGGTATTTCACCCCGTCGAAGCCGCGCACCGGCTTGATGTCGGCGTGCTCGAACAGGTCCTCCACCTTGATCCCCGCCACCTGTCCGGGCGGTTGCACTCGAACTTCTTGGCCGAGCAGGGCATCAGGGCGACGGTGACGATGTCCTTCGGGTCGATGCCATGCTGCCGGGCGTAACAGGCCTTGATGACGGCCCCGAACATCTGCTGGGGGCTCTTGGCGGAGCTGAGGTTGGGGAGGTACTCCGGGTAGAAGTGCTCCAGGTACTTGATCCAGCCCGGGCAGCAGCTGGTGAACTGGGGCAGGGCCGCGGGCCGGCCCGAACGGGCCGCCTGCAGGCGCAGCAGCCATTCGGTGCCCTCCTCCATGATGGTGAGGTCGGCGCTGAAGGTGGTGTCGAACACCCGGTCGAAGCCGCACATGCGCAAGGCGGTGTTCAATTCGAAGGTGAGCGCCTGGGCTGGCGGCAGGCCGAAGCACTCGCCGATGGCGGCGCGCGGGCTCGGGGCGGTCTGGATCACCACGTGCTTGCCCGGGTCGTGGAGCGCCGCCCACACCTCGCCGGTGGGGTCGCTAGCGTGCAGGGCGCCGGTGGGGCAGCGGTTGGTGCACTGGCCGCAGGACTCGTCGAGGAAAAATTCCAGGAAGTTGCGCAGCACCTCCAGCATGTCGCGCTGGGGGCCGAAGACGATCACCGAGCCGCTGGTGGGGCTGTCCTCGAAGGCGATGGCGCGGCCGAAATCCCGGGCCGGCACGCACTGGCCGGCCGCGCCGCCGATCTGCACCGCCTTGGCGCCGGCGCCATCCGCCTGGGCGAGCAACTGGGCCACGGTGAGCCCCAGGGGAAGTTCGTACACCCCCGGCTTGCCGCAATCGCCCGAGACGCTGAAGAGCTTCCGGCCGGTGGACGGCCCGGCGCCGCGGAACCAGGCGGCGCCGTTGGCCAGGATGCAGGCGGCCCAGGCCAGGGTCTCCACGTTGTTCACCACCGAAGGCAGCCCCAGGTAGCCGGTGCTGGCCGGGAATGGCGGCCGGTTGCGCGGCTCGCCCCGGAAGCCCTCCAGGCACTCGATCAGGGCTGTCTCCTCGCCGCAGACGTAGGCCCCGGCGCCCATGAAGATGCGGATGTCGAAGGTCAGCCCGCTGCCCAGGATGTCCGGGCCCAGCAGGTTGTCCCGCCGGCGGCGGGCCAGGGCGGCTTCCAGGGCCCCGCGCAGGTAGGCGTACTCCCCGCGCAGGAACAGGATGCCCTCGGTGGCGCCGGCCGCCTTGCCGGCGATGGTCATGCCTTCGAACACCAGGCCGGGGTGCTCCATGAGGATCACCCGGTCCTTGAAGGTCCCCGGCTCGCCTTCATCGGCGTTGCACAGGATGACCTTGCGCCCGGCCTTGGCGGCCGCGTGGTCTCGCCAAAGCGGATGCCCAGCTGGTCGCCAATCAGCTGCATGGCGTCGCTGTCGATCCGGTGATATTTCCGTTTCACTTCCAGAAGGATGGGTATCAGCGAGCTGCGCTCGCGCCCCAGCCTGCCGGCCAGGGCCGTGATCTCCGCCGCCATGCGCTCTCGCTCGATCTTCCGCATGTCAATGCTCCAGCGTCCTTGCCGAGGCACGGATGCCAGAGAAGTGAGCGCGGCGACCGGAAGGTTCCTGCCCCGGCGCCGCCATGAGCCGGTCGAAGCCAAGGAAAATTGAACTTGTCATGCCGTTCTAAAAAAACATTCGTGATTTTAATCACGACAAAAAGTGGTCCGGCCGCCAACAAGCCGGTACACTTCCATTAATCCCCTTGTGACATTTCGTAACGTTGTGAAATATTTCACGGTGCCTGAACATGCAGAGTATTCCAGACAAGGTTATCGGCCGTTTGTCGCGTTATCGCACGCTTCTCCATGAAAGCCTGCCGGGGGAGCGCACGCACCTGTTCTCCCACGAAATAGCCGCGGCCATGCGGCTTTCGGATTCCCAGGTGCGCCGGGACCTCATGACCATCGGCACCCGGGGCCTGCCCAGCCACGGCTACGAAGTGCAGGGCCTGCTCCGGGACCTGGACCTGACCCTGAACCAGACCCAGGTGCACGGCGTGGCCGTGGTCGGGGCCGGCAGCCTGGGCCGGGCGCTCATGGCGACGCTGGAATCGACCCGGACCAACCTGCGCATCAAGTGCGCCTTCGACAACGACCGGGCCAAGTGCGACCGGGTCTACTCGGGGGTGAAATGCCACAGCATGGAGATGCTGGAGCAGGTGGTGGCCCAGGAGGGCATCACCCTGGCCATCCTCTGCGTGCCCGCGCCCGTGGCCCAGGACCTGGCGGAACGACTGGTCCACGCCGGGATCAAGGGCGTGCTCAATTTCTCCTCGGCGGCCCTGCGGCTGCCCAGGACCATTGCTCTGGAAGAAATCGATATCAGCAACCAACTAGCCAAGCTCGCCTACTTCACCATCCATCCTTCAAAGGAGCGCCGGAATGGCCGCCACGAAGAGCGTTGAAACCATCCTTCTGGGTCACCCGGGTGCCGGGCGCGACCACCTCATCCCGATCCTGCAGGAAGTACAGGCCGAAGAGGGCTTCCTGTCCAGGGCCGCCATCGCCAAGGTTGGCGCGGAACTTCACCTTCCCGCCAGCAAGATCTTCGGCGTGGCCACTTTCTACAACATGTTCCGGTTCCAGCCCAAGGGCAAGTACCACGTGATGGTCTGCCGCGGCACCGCCTGCCATGTCAAGGGCAGCAAGCGGGTGCTGGACATGGTCACCAAGACCCTGAAGCTGCAGCCGGGCGAGACCAGCCGGGACGGCCTGTTCAGCCTCGAGGTCGTGGCCTGCATGGGCGCCTGCGGCCTGGCGCCGGTGGTGAACATCAACGGCCAGTTCCACGCCAAAGTCACGCCCATGAAACTGCAAAGGATCCTCGACGAATGCCGCAACCAGGAGCTCACCCATGTCGAGCAATAGCCCCCTCCCCACCACCTGCTGGGAAGCTCCCGGCAAGCCCAGCGCTGAACTCCTGGCCGCGCTCAAGGCCGGCCCCTTTCGCGGCAAGTCCGGCGCCGAGCTCGACGCCCTGCTGGCCGGCCTGCGGCGCGACCAGGTGGCCCGCCCGGTGATCTTCGTCGGCGCCGGCACCTGCGGCCTGGGCGCCGGGGCGGGCAAGACCCTGGCCCGGCTCAGGGCCTATTGCGAAACCATGAAGCTCGATGTGGACATCCGCGAAGTGGGCTGCATCGGCCTTTGCTCCGAAGAGCCCCTCATGGACGTGCAGCTGCCCGGCCGGACCCGGGTGTCCTTCGCCAATGTCACCGAGGACAAGGTGGACGGTCTGCTGGACTCGGTCTTCCAGGGCATCCTGCCCAGGGAGCAGGTGCTGGGCCAGTTCTTCGCCGAGGGCCAGGAACCCTGGGAGGGCGTCCGCGCCATGGGCGCGCATCCCTTCCTGGCCATCCAGAAGCGCTGGGTGCTGGCCAACTCCGGCCTGATCGATTTCACCTCCATCGACGAGTACATCGCCCGGGGCGGCTATTCGGCCGTGCAGCGGGCGCTCACCACCCGGACCCGGCAGGAAGTGGTCGACGAGATCCTGGCCAGCGGGCTGCGGGGCAGGGGCGGCGGCGGCTTCCCCACCGGCAAGAAATGGCAGATGGCCCTGGCCGCGGCGGCGCCGCAGAAGTACATGGTCTGCAACGCCGACGAGGGCGATCCGGGCGCGTTCATGGACCGCGCGGTGTGCGAAAGCGATCCGCACCGGCTGCTGGAGGGCATGATCACCGGCTGCTACGCCATCGGCGCCAGCAAGGCCTACATCTACATCCGCGCCGAGTACCCGCTGGCCATCAAGAACCTGAAGCTCGCCATGGCCCAGGCCACGGAGTACGGCCTGCTGGGCGAGAACATCCTGGGCAGCGGCTTCAGCCTGGACATTGTCATCAAGATGGGCGCCGGCGCCTTCGTCTGCGGCGAAGAGACCGCCCTGATGCAGTCCATCGAAGGCAAGCGCGGCATGCCGCGGCCCCGGCCGCCCTATCCGATCCAGTCCGGCCTGTTCGGCATGCCGACCGTGATCAACAACGTCGAGACCTTCGCCAATGTCCCCGCCATCATGCAGATGGGTTCCGGGCGGTTCGCGGCGGTCGGCACCCAGGGCAGCAAGGGCACCAAGGTGTTCGCGCTCTCCGGCATGGTGCGCCGCACCGGCCTGGTGGAAGTGCCCATGGGCACCCCCATCCGCGACGTGGTGTTCGCCGTCGGCGGCGGCATCCCCAACGGCAAGAAGTGCAAGGCCGTGCAGATCGGCGGGCCTTCCGGCGGCTGCATCCCCGAGCCGGCCATGGACCTGGTATGCGACTACGAAGCCCTGAAGTCGTTCGGCGCCATCATGGGCTCGGGCGGCCTGGTGGTGCTGGACGAGAACACCTGCATGGTCGACCTGGCCAAGTTCTTCATGGAATTCATCCAGTCCGAGAGCTGCGGCAAGTGCATCCCCTGCCGGGAAGGCACGCGCCAGATGCTGCAGATCCTGCAGTCGATCACCCACAACCGGCGCTCCGAGGAAGGCCTCGACGCCCTCATCCGGGTGCGCGGCGTGATGGTGCTGAAGGAACTGGGCGAGGCGATCAAGGCCAGCAGCCTCTGCGGCCTGGGCCAGACCGCGCCGAACCCGGTGCTGTCCACCCTCAAGTGGTTCCGGGACGAATACGAAGCCCATATCTACGAGCGCCGCTGCCCGTCCGGCACCTGCCGGGAGCTGGTGGGCGCGCCCTGCCAGTCCGGCTGCCCCGTGGGCACCGAAGTGTGGAAGTACGTGGCCCACGTGGCCCTCGGTGAATACGACGAGGCCTACCAGGCCATCCGCGGCGCCAACCCGTTCCCCTCGGTCTGCGCCCGGGTCTGCAACCATCCCTGCGAGGCATCCTGCCGCTGCGGCACCACCGGCGGCGACCCCATCGCCATCCGCAACCTCAAGCGGTTCGTCGTGGACCGGGTGGATCCCGCGGTGTTCAAGAGCACGGTGCGGCCGGCCAAGGCTGACGCCCCGCGCGTCGCCGTGATCGGCGGCGGACCCGCCGGCCTGAGCGCCGCCAACGCGCTCAGCCTGAAGGGCTACCGGATCACCCTGTTCGAGCGCGAACAGAAGCTGGGCGGCATGCTGGTGGCGGGCATCCCCGCCTACCGGCTGCCGCGCAAGGTGCTCGACCAGGAGATCCAGAACCTGCTCAACCCGAACATCACCGTGGCATTCGGCAAAGCCCTGGGCAGGGACTTCACCCTGGGCGACCTCAAGACCTACCAGGCGGTCTATGTGGCCATCGGCGCCCATCACAGCAAGCAGCTCGGCCTGCCGGGCGCCGACGTGCAGGGCGTGCTGCCCGGCATCGAGTTCCTGAAGGGCTTCAACCTGGAGCACAAGGAACTGGCCCATGGCCGGGTCGGCATCGTCGGCGGCGGCAACAGCGCCCTGGACGCGGCCCGGGTCGCCGTGCGCCAGGAGGGGGTCACCGACGTGACCATCTTCTATCGCCGCTCGCGCGGCGAAATGCCCGCCTACGCCGAGGAGATCGAGGCCGCGCTGGAGGAAGGCATCCATCTGGAAGCTCTGGTGGCGCCGCTTTCGGTCAAGTCCGAGAACGGCCGGCTGACCGGCGTCGAGTTCCAGCGCAACGAGCTGGGCGACAAGGACGAATCCGGCCGGGCGCGGCCCGTGCCGATCCCCGGCAGCGAGTTCGTGGCGCAGCTGGACACCCTGGTGGTGGCCATCTCCGAGGAACCGGAAGGCGAGCTGCTGAACGGCCTCAAGCGCAAGACCTGGGGCGGCCTGGTGATCAATCCCGAATCCTACCTGGCTTCGGAGCCGGGCGTGTTCGGCGGCGGCGATGTGGTCTCCGGACCCTCGACGGTCATCGAGGCGGTGGCGGCCGGCAAGAACGCCGCGGTCATGATCGACCGCTACATCCAGGGCAAGCAGCTCAAACAGCTGCCTTCGGTGGCGCTGCCGACGGACTACGTGCCGCCCTACAGCACCGAGGAGGAGGAAGGCGAAGGCCCGGGCCGGATGCATCCGCCCCACCTGTCGGTGGCGGCCCGGACCAAGAACTTCAGGGAAGTGGACCTCTGCTTCCCGGAGGATCACGCCCTGTGCGAAGCCCGTCGCTGCCTGCGCTGCGACATCGAATTCACCCAACCGGTATAGAGAGGCCACCGATGGCTACCCTTGAAGCGAATGGTCAGCAACTCGAAGTCAGGAAGGGGGATACCATCCTCCAGGCGCTCAAACGCGGCGGCATCCATGTGCCGACCATCTGCCACATGGAAGGCCTGCTGCCCTCGGGCACCTGCCGGATGTGCGTGGTGGAGGTGGAAGGCATGGGCGGGCTGATCCCGTCCTGCTCCTACCCCGCGGCCGAAGGCATGAAGATCCACACCAGCACCCCCACCGTGCAGAAGACCCGCAAGGCGATCGTGGAGCTGCTCCTGAGCAACCACCCCGACGACTGCCTGTACTGCGCCCGGAACGGCAATTGCGAGCTGGCCAACCTGGCCAAGGAGCACGGGGTGCGCCAGCGGGTCTTCCGCGGCGAGCGCAAGCGCAAGGAGAAGGACATCTCCAGCCCCGCCATCGTGCGGGACGCGGAGAAGTGCATCCTGTGCGGCAAGTGCGTGCGGGTCTGCGAGGAGATCCAGGGCGTTTCCGCCATCGATTTCATCAACCGCGGATCCAGGGCCTTCGTCGGCACCGCCTATGACGAAGGCATGAACGTGTCCTGCTGCATCAACTGCGGCCAGTGCATCCTGGTCTGCCCCACCGCCGCCCTCACCGAACGCAACTACGTGGCCGAAGTGCTGCGGGTGCTGGCCGATCCGGGCAAGACCGTGGTGGTCCAGCATGCCCCCGCCGTGTCGGTCTCGATCGCCGAGGAGTTCGGCATCAAGCCGGGCACCGACATCGACGGGCAGATGGTGGCAGCGCTGCGCCGGGCCGGGTTCGACAAGGTGTTCGACACCTCGTTCACCGCCGACCTGACCATCATGGAAGAGGGCTCCGAACTGATCAAGCGCATCACCGATGGCGGCGTGCTGCCCATGTTCACCAGCTGCTCGCCGGGATGGATCAAGTTCGTCGAGCAGTTCTACCCCGAGTTCATGCCCAACCTCTCCACCTGCAAGAGCCCCCAGCAGATGATGGGCGCGATCATCAAGAGCTTCTACGCCAAGCGGGAAGGCCTCGAGCCCCGGGACATCGTATCCGTCTCGATCATGCCCTGCACGGCCAAGAAGTTCGAGTGCAACCGCCCGGAGATGGGCCAGGACTACGTGCCCGACGTCGACTACGTGCTCACCACCCGGGAGCTGGCCGAGCTGTTCAGGATCGTCGGCGTCAACCCGGCGGCCCTGGAGCCCGAAGGCGCCGACTCGCCGTTCGGCGAGCGCTCCTCGGCCGGCAAGCTGTTCGGGGCGTCCGGCGGGGTGATGGAAGCGGCCCTGCGCAGCGCGGTCTTCCTGCTCACCGGCGAAGAGATGAAGGATTACCGGATCCAGGATCTGCGCGGCATGAAGGGCTGCAAGGAACTGCGGGTCCAGGTGGCCGGCCTGGACCTGGGGGCCGCGGTGGTTTCCAGCCTCGGCCAGGCGCGCAAGCTGATGGAAGAGATCAAGGGCGGGCGCAAGGACCTGCAGTTCATCGAGGTCATGACCTGCCCCGGCGGCTGCATCAACGGCGGCGGCCAGCCCCTGGGCGCCAACATGGAATCGGTCAAGGCCCGCATGGCCGCGTTGTATGCCATCGACCGGGAGGACCACCTGCGGGTGAGCCACAAGAACATTGAGGTCCAGAGGCTCTACAAGGAGTTCCTGGGCGCTCCGCTTGGCCATCTCAGCCACGAGCTGCTCCATACGGAATACCACCAACGCGAAGTGATGCACTAGGCCTGGGAGGCGATCCATATGCAAGAAAAAAAGAAGATCCTGGTTGTCGATGATGATATCGACATGTTGGAACAAGTGGCCATCACCCTGACGGCCGAGGGCTACCAGGTGATCCAGGCCCAGGGCCAGAAGGAGGGCGAGGAGGCCCTGCTCACCACCATCCCCGACCTGGCGGTGCTGGACCTGATGATGGAGCACATGGATTCGGGGTTCGTGCTCTGCCACCACGTCAAGCGGCTCTACCCGGAAACCCCGGTGATCCTGCTTACCGCGGTCAAGTCCACCACCGGCATGGATTTCAATCCCCAGTCCAGCGACGCGGCCTCGTGGGTCAAGGCCGACGTGGTCCTGGACAAGCCGGTCCGGCCCGAGCAGCTGAAGCAGGAAGTGCGGCGCCTGCTCAAGGCCTGAAAATGCCATAATAGCCGGATCCCGAAGATCTGGTGGAGGCTTGCACCATGATGGAACCCAAGGTCGATCCCGCAACCGCGGCGAGCCCGACCTTGGGCTTCGTCAAGACGGTGCCGAACCGCTGCCGGATCTGCTATACCTGCGTGCGCACCTGCCCCGCCAAGGCCATCCGCATCACCCCGAGCCAGGCGGAGGTGGCGCCCGAGCGCTGCATCGCCTGCGGCCACTGCATCCAGGTCTGCAGCCAGAAGGCCAAGCGGATCGTTTCCACCCTGTACGACGTGGAGGCTCTGCTGAAATCCGGCCAGCGGGTGGCGGTCTGCATCGCGCCCAGCTTCCCGGTGGAGTTCCAGGACGAGCTGGATTTCCGGGTGCTGGTGGGCATGCTGCGCAAGATGGGCTTCGTCAAGGTGGTGGAAGTGGCCTTCGGCGCCGACCTGGTGGCGGAGCGCTACCGCCAGCTCTTGTGCGAGCAGCCCACGAGCCAGTTCATCGCCAGCGCCTGCCCGGCCATCGTCACCTACGTGGAGCACTACCAGCCCGAGCTGGTGCCCTTCCTGTCGCCCATCGTCAGCCCCATGGTGGCCATCGCCCGGGCCCTGCGCTCCGCCGAACCCGATCTCAAGGTGGTGTTCGTCGGCCCCTGCGTGGCCAAGAAAGTGGAGGCCGCCAGCCGTGCGGACATCGACGGCGGGCCCGACGTGGCCATCACCTTCCGGGAACTGCGCTACATGTTCCTGCGCTGGTCCATCAAGCCCGAGCGGGCGGTGCCTTCCGACTTCGATCCGCCGCATCCGGGCCTGGGCACGCTGTTCCCCATGACCCGGGGCCTGCTGCAGGCGGCCCACATCACCGAAGACCTGCTGGCCAACGAAGTGGTGGCCACCGATGGAATCAAGGGCTTCACCTCGGTGCTGGAGGAGTTCGCCAACGGCACCATGGAAGCCCGGTTGCTGGGGCTGTTGTCCTGCAACGGCTGCATCGAGGGCCCCGGGCTGTCCAGCGAGGAGACCCTGTTCAAGCGCCGGGAGCGGGTCAGCCATTACGCCCGCTACCGGGAATCCCAGCTCGACCGGGCCGAGTGGCAGCGCGCGATGGACGGCTTCGCCGGGCTCGACCTGACCCGCCGCTTCACCCCCGACGACCAGCGCCTGCGGCCGCTGGAGCCGCAGGTGCTCACCGCGATCATGAAGCGCATGGGCAAGTACTCCGAGGCCCATGAACTGAACTGCGGCGCCTGCGGCTACCGCACCTGCCGGGAGCACGCCCTGGCCATCGGCAACGGGTTCGCCGAAAGCGAGATGTGCCTGCCCTTCGTCATCGACACCAACCTGCACGCGATCCGCAAGCTCACCCACGCCAACGAGAAGTTGGCGAGCACCCAGGAGACCCTGATGCATTCCGAGCGGCTGGCGAGCATGGGCCAGCTGGCGGCGGGGGTCGCCCACGAGATCAACAACCCGCTGGGCGTGGTGCTGATGTACACCCACCTGCTGCTGGACGAGTGCCAAAAGGATTCCGCCCTGCGCCCGGACCTGGAGATGATCGTCGAGCAGGCCAACCGCTGCAAGCGCATCGTCTCCGGCCTGCTGGACTTCGCCCGGCAGAACAAGGTGGCCTTCCAGCAGAACGATATCCGCGAGGTGATCCGCACGTCCCTGGCCAACCTGGCCACGCCGCCCGGGATCACGGTGGAGGTGGAGCACCTGGAGGGCAGTCCCAGGGTAGAGCTGGACCGCGACCAGATGATCCAGGTGTTCGTCAACCTGGCCGGCAACGCCTTCGACGCCATGCCCAAAGGCGGCACCCTGAAGATCCAGTCCCGGGCCGACGCCAACACCCTCACCGTGGACGTGCGGGACACCGGCACCGGCATTCCCAAGGAGAACCTGAACAAGCTGTTCGAGCCGTTCTTCACCACCAAGCTGATGGGCAAGGGCACCGGCCTCGGCCTTCCGGTGGTCTACGGGATCGTCAAGCTGCACCGCGGGGAGATCAGCGTGGAGTCCAACCCGGACCCGGCGGCCGGGCCGACCGGCACCACGTTCCGTGTGAAACTGCCCCGCGAGGCCAGGCCGGTGGGAGTCTGAGGTCCGATGAAAGAGATTCTGCATCTCATGGTGGTGGACGACGAACTGGGCATGCGCCTGTCGGTGGAGCGCGCCCTGCGCAACTACACCACCTGGTTCGAGGACATCGAGGCGGAGGTGTCGTACCGGATCACCATGGCCGATTCGGGTGAAGCGGCCTTGGACCTGCTGGCCGTGGACCCGGCTGATATCCTGCTGCTGGACTACAAGCTGCCGGGCATGTCCGGGCTGGACGTGCTGCAGGTCCTGGCCGAGCGCAAGTCGGAAACCCTCGTGGTGATGATGACCGCCTACGCCAGCCTGGAGACCGCCGTCCAGGCCACCAAGGTCGGCGCCTTCGATTTCCTGGCCAAGCCGTTCAATCCCGACGAGCTGAAGGCCTCCGTGCACAAGACCAGCAAGCACGCCATGGCCCAGCGCGCGGCCCGCAAGCTGGCCGGAGAGCGCCGGCAGATCCGCTTCGAGTTCTTGTCGGTGCTGGCCCATGAGCTGAAGTCGCCGCTGGCCGCGGTGGAGGGCAACCTGCGCATCCTGCGCGACCGCTCCCTGGGCGATGGCCTGGAGAGCTACGACCACCTGGTGGCGCGCTCCATGATCCGGCTGGACGGCATGCGCAAGCTGATCATGGACCTGCTGGACCTGACCCAGATCGAATCCGGCCAGAAGAAGCGCGAGCTGGCGCCGGTGGACGTGTGCGCCGTGGCAGCCCAGGTGCTGGAGACCCACCAGGCCCTGGCGGCCGAGAAGTGGGTGACCCTGGGCTTCCACCCCAAGGGCCCGGTGATCCTGAACGCCGATGCGGGAGAGCTGGAGATCATCTTCAACAACCTGGTTTCCAACGCCATCAAATACAACCTGGACAACGGCTCGGTGACCGTCACGGTCGAGGACGGGCGCGAGGCCGTCGCCATCGTCGTGCGCGATACCGGCATCGGCATGAGCTCCGAGGAGATGGCCAAGCTGTTCGGGGAGTTCAGCCGGATCCGCAACGAAAAGACCCGCAACATCCTGGGGTCCGGCCTGGGCCTGTCGATCCTGCGCCGGCTGGCCACGCTCTACGGCGGCACGGTCCAGGTGGAGAGTTCCCCGGGGGAGGGCAGCACATTCACGGTGGTGCTGAAGAAGTAATTAGAGCCCCAGCTGAGCCAGCGGCAAATGCCGGGCCCGTTCCCGCACCTGGCGCTCCAGGTCCCCGGAGCCATCGGCGCCCTTCAGCTCCAGCTGGTGGCCGCGGCCCCAGGCTTCGATCCAGCCGGTCGCGCCGTCCAGGCCGGCTTCCTGGATGCCGTAGACGATGAGGGCGTCCGCCTGGGGCAGGGTGAGGCCGGTGCCGATCCACGGGCACGCCAGGGATACGCTGCGGGCCGTGGCCAGGTCCCGCTCCAGCAGATGGCGGTTGAGCGCCGAAAGGCCGGAGGCGCGCGGCACCGGGCCCGGCGGCACCGGCTGCAGCTGGCCGGCGGCCACCAGGCATTCCAGGCCCTGGATGATCTCCTCCGGCGGGTAGGCGGCCAGGGTCTCGTGCCGCAGCACGTCGGCCACGGCCATCCGGTTGCCGGCCAGGAGGTCGGCCAGCAAGGGGAAGATGACGCCGTCCAGGTCGATGGCGTTGGCCTTCACCTCGAAGTGGAACGTGAAATCCTCCCTGGCCCTGACCGATGCCAGGGTCACGTTGGCGAGCGGCTGCTCCGGCTCCGGCGGAGGCTGGCGCAGGCAGTAGACGTCCCGCCGGAACACGGTGTTCAGCACCAGGTCCTTGTGGGTTTCGAACGCCTCCCGGGTCGGCAGCCCCTGGAAAAACCCCTGGAGCTCCTTGGGCAGGCAGAAGCCGCCGTAGTTCAAGGGCATGGGCAGGCAGCCCAGGTAGGTCAAGCCCACCCGGGTCATGTCGGTGCAGACCTGCTGGAAATAGTAGGGCTCCCAGAAGGGGGTGAAGTATTCGTGGGCCACGTAGCGCGGGTCCGACACCAGGATGTGCTCCACCAGGGCCTTGACCTGGGGCGAGCTGTGCAGGCTGGGCGCGCCGGCTTCCAGGAGCAGCTTCAGGTGGGCCACGCCCTTGGCCACCTTGTCCAGGGTGCTGCCGGGCATGCCGTCCACATGGGTGGCCATGATCTGCCGGATGGGGCTTTGCTGCGCCCAGCCGGGCAGGGCGTTGTAGCTGACGTAGACCTTGCCGCCCGGCTGCAGGCGATGGGCGATGAAGCCCTGGAGTTCCCGGCGGATGGCCGGGCTCACCCAGGAATACACCCCGTGCAGGGCGATCACGTCGAACCGGGGCAGATCGCGCTCCAGCAGGCGGGTGAAATCCTCCTCCAGGAAGGTGACGTTGGCAAGCTGGCCGGCCTGGGCGGTCTGCAGCGCCCGCTGGATGTGCTCCCGGTTGAGGTCGACGCCGTAGAAGCGGCCCTCCGGGTTGGCTGCGGCGTGGATGCAAAGGCTCAGGCCGGTGCCGCACCCCAGCTCGCAGTAGTGGAATTCGCCGGCCAGATCCGAGCGGGGGAACCCCTGGAGCGCGGCCAGGTAGTCCATGGCCCACGGGCTCAGGCCGTCATAGAAATAATCAATATATTCTGTGTCGGCGAAATAGCCAGGGTTCAACAGCCACCTCCCATCCGGGCGAAACGACTGTTCAATAATAATTAATCGTTATTGGGATTCAACCTGATTCAGATCTTCCGGGCGATTTTCATGATGGCGTCCGAGATGGTCACGCCGCTGGCCTTGGTGTTGCCGGTGTGCAGGTAGAGCTGGGGCTTGCCGCCCTCCTCGACGATGGCGATGCAGCCGCCCGATTTCAGCCAGTCCACGTTCGGGCAAATGATGAATCTTCCCTGGGCCTTCAGGGCCCGCACCTCCGGCTCGGACGAGCCCCAGGCGAACTTGAAGCCGGGGCCGACCGACACGCCCATCTCCTCCAGCTTCTTCTTGAGCGCCTCGTCATTGCAGGCGAACCCGAACTGTCCGGACGAGGACAGCAGGACCTTCACGAACTTGGCCTGGATTTCCAAAGGCGCGCTCTGCGCATTCATCCCGAACGTGAAAATGAGCGACAGGGCGGCGGGAATCATGCGGTTCATTGGGCCTCCTCAAAGGAGTGGGGTGCCGGCAAATCATATTTAAGACTATTCTGGATGGTTATTGAATTGGCTCGCTTTGTCAATCCACAGGTTGCGGCGCTGCGGCCTTTTTCAGGTTGTACCAGGCGACCACGCCCAGCACCACGGCGCCTCCCAGCAGCGCGAAGGCCGAAGGCCGTTCGCCGATGCCGAGGAAGACCCACACCGGGTTGAAAACCGCCTCCAGCATGCAGGTGATCATGGCCGCGGTGGCGGAAAGGTAGCGCATTCCGGCGGTGAACAGCATCCAGCTGATGCCCAGCTGGATGACGCCCAGGTAGAGCAGGGCCAGCGCCTGGCCCGGGGTGAGCCGCAGGGGGAGCACCATGGGCAGGCAGGTCAGCGCCACCAGCAGGTTGCCCAGCACCACCACGCCGTAGGGGCTTCGGTCCTGATGGCCCCGCTTCCATTTCAGCAGCAGCGAGAACATGGCCAGGCTGAAGCCGGAGGCCAGGCCCAGCAGGTTGCCCAGGGCTCCGCCCGGCTCCAGGTGGCCGGCGAAGAACAGGGCCATGCCCGCCATGCAGGCGGCCACGGCCCACAGGTCCTTGCGCGGAAAGGGCAGCTTGAACGCCCACGGTTCCAGGAACAGCAGGAAGATCGGCGCGGTGTACTGCAGGAAAATGGCGTTCGCCGCGGTGGTGAGCTTGGTGGCGGTGACGAAGCAGATGAGCGTCCCGGCGTAGCTCACGCTGCAAGCCAGGGACAGGGGATCCAGTTCCAGCTTGAAGGGCTGCCGGCGCACGCGCATGACCGCCAGGATGGCCAGGGCGGCCACCAGCGAGCGGCTGCCGCTGATCTGGAAGGCGGAGAGGGCCAGGGACTTGATGAACAGACCGCCGGAACTCCAGAGCAGGGCGGCGGTGGTGGCATAGATCAGCCCACGCCGTCGTTCCGGCAGGCGCAAATGGACAGCGGTCAAGACAGGTCTCCAGGGAACCATTATCCCAACCACCATCCTGCCGTGTCGGCTTATGCTTTGGAAAGGGCTTCACGGAGGTTTCATGTCCAACCATCTACGCATCGCCGCCATTCCCGGCGATGGCATCGGCAAGGAAGTCATGATCGAAGGCATACGGGTCATGGACGCGGCGGCCACGCGCTACGGCTTCACCATCGACTGGAAGCACTTCGACTGGTCGTGCGAATACTACGCCAAGCACGGCAGCATGATGCCCAAGGACGGGATCGAGCAGCTGCGCCCGTTCGACGCCGTGTTCCTGGGCGCGGTGGGCTTTCCGGGGGTGCCCGACCATGTCTCGCTCTGGGGCCTGCTGATCCCGATCCGCCGCGAGTTCGATCAGTACGCCAACATCCGTCCGGTGATCCTGATGCCCGGCGTGGCTTCGCCCCTGGCCGGGCGCAAGCCCGGGGACATCGACATGATGATCGTCCGGGAAAACACCGAGGGCGAATACGGCACCCGCGGCCACCGCGAGCACGAAGGCACCGAGGACGAAGTGGTGATCCAGGAGAGCGTGTTCAGCCGCAAGGGGGTGGACCGGATCCTGCGCTACGCCTTCGAGCAGGCCATGAAGCGCCGCAAGCACGTGACCTCGGCCACCAAGTCGAACGGCCTGGCGATCTCCATGCCCTACTGGGACGAGCGCTTCAGGGCCATGGCGGCCCAGTACCCCGAGGTGCGCACCGACCAGTTCCACATCGACATCCTCACCGCCCAGTTCGTGCGCAACCCGCAGTGGTTCGACGTGGTGGTGGGCTCCAACCTGTTCGGCGACATCCTCTCCGACCTGGCTCCGGCCTGCGCCGGCACCATCGCCATCGCCCCGTCGGCCAACCTGAACCCCGAGCGGCTGCATCCCTCCATGTTCGAGCCGGTGCACGGCTCCGCGCCGGACATCGCCGGCAAGGGCATCGCCAACCCCATCGGCCAGATCTGGGCCGGGTCGATGATGCTGGACCATCTCGGCCAGCCCGCGGCGGCGGCTTCGGTCATGCGCGCCATCGAGCGCGTGGTGGCCGAGGGCCCCACCACCCCGGACCTGGGCGGCAAGGCGAGCACCACGGAGATGGGCAAGGCGATCGCCGCCGCCCTGGACTGACCCTACAGGAGGTGACCATGCTTCCGCTCAAGGATGCTTCGCTCTGCCGGCAGGCCTGCTACCTGGACGGCGCGTGGTGCGGGGCCGACGACGGCGCGACCCTGGAGGTGCGCAACCCCTCCGGCGGCGCGGTGCTCGGCACCGTGCCGCGGATGGGCGCCGCGGAGACCCGGCGCGCCGTCGCCGCCGCCGCGGCGGCGCTGCCGGCCTGGAGCCGGAGGAGCGCAGCCGAGCGCTCGGCCGTCCTGCGCCGCTGGTTCGAGCTCGTGATGGCCAACCAGGAGGACCTCGCCGTGCTCATGACCGCGGAGCAGGGCAAGCCGCTGGCCGAGTCCCGGGGCGAGATCGCCTACGCCGCCTCGTTCCTGGAGTGGTTCGCCGAGGAGGGCAAGCGGATCTACGGCGACACCATCCCGGCCGCGCCCGGCCAGCGCATCCTCGTGCTCAAGCAGCCGGTCGGCGTCGTCGCCGGCATCACCCCCTGGAACTTCCCGTCGGCCATGATCACCCGCAAGGCCGGTCCGGCCCTGGCGGCGGGCTGCACCCTGGTGCTCAAGCCGGCCTCGGCCACCCCGTTCTCGGCCCTGGCCCTGGCCGCCCTGGGTGAACGGGCCGGGCTCCCGGCCGGCGTGTTCAACGTGGTCACCGGGCCCGCCGCGGCCATCGGCCAGGAGCTGACCGGCAACCCCGCCGTGCGCAAGCTGACCTTCACCGGCTCCACGGCCATCGGCAAGCAGCTCCTGGAACAGTGCGCCGGCACGGTGAAGAAGGTGTCGCTGGAACTGGGCGGGAACGCCCCGTTCATCGTCTTCGAGGACGCCGACCTGGACGCGGCGGTGGCCGGCGCCATCGCCTCCAAGTTCCGCAACAGCGGCCAGACCTGCGTCTGCAGCAACCGGCTGCTGGTCCAGGATTCGATCTACGATGCCTTCGCCGAACGCCTGGCGCTGGCGGTGGACCGGCTCACGGTGGGCGACGGCTTCACGCCGGGCGTGGACCAGGGCCCGCTGATCGACCAGGAGGCGGTGCAGAAGGTCGAGGCGCACATCGCCGATGCCCTGGCCAAGGGCGCCCGGCTGGTGCTGGGCGGCCGGCGCCATGCGCAGGGCGGCACCTTCTTCCAGCCGACCATCCTGGCGGACGTGACCCCCGACATGGCGGTGGCCCGGGAGGAGACCTTCGGTCCGGTGGCGCCGCTGTTCCGCTTCTATACCGAAAAGGAGGCCATCCGCCTGGCCAACGACACCCCCTACGGGCTCGCCTCCTACTGCTACACCCGGGATCTGGCCCGCAGCTGGCGGGTGGCCGAAGCGCTGGAATTCGGCATCGTCGGCCTCAACGTCGGGCTGATCTCCAGCGCGGTGGCGCCGTTCGGCGGGGTGAAGGAATCGGGGCTGGGGCGCGAGGGCTCGAAGTACGGCATCGAGGAATACCTCGAGCTGAAGTACCTATGCATCGGGATTTAGGATCGCCACGGCCCGCACCGGCGAGCCGTCGCCCTGCTCGAGCTTGAGCGGCAGGCAGGAGAACAGGAACGGCTTGCCGATCAGCTGCTCCAGGCCGGTCAGGTTCTCGATGAGGACCAGGCCGGAGCGGAACAGTTCCAGGTGGTTGTCGAAGGTGGCGCCCACCGGGTCGGCCGAGATCGCGTCGAAGCCGATGCCCTTCAGCCCGCGCCGGGCCAGCCAGCGCGCCGCCTCCGGGGCAAGCACGGGAAAGCCGGCGAAGTAGCGCTCCTCGCCCCAGTACTGGGCCCAGCCGGTGTGGAACAGCACGAACTCGGCGTCCTGCAGGCCGGCCAGCGCCGCCACGCCGATCCCGCTGCCGCCCATGGCCGAGACGTCGACCACCCGGCCCCTGCCGACGAAGCGGTCGATGCCCAGCCGGTCCAGGGTCGGCGCGCCCGGCAGCATGTGCGCCGGGGCGTCGATGTGGGTGCCGGTATGGGAATACATGCCGAGCCATTGCTCGGCGAAGCCGTCCTGCTCCACGGTGGCGGCCTGGCGGATGACCGGCGGCTCGGTGCCGGGGTAGACCGGCATGGACGGCGTCAGGGTGTGGGTGAGGTCGATGATTTCCATCAGCTATGGTAGCCGCATGAGGTCAATTGGTGGGCGCCAGGACGACCCGGAAACCAACGGCGCCGCCACGGTAGGTGGGATTGTAGGCCTCGCGGTAGGCGGAGCGGCAGTAGAAACTGCCGAGGGACCAATACCCGCCCCGGGTGACCATGCCAAGACCATTGGCCGGACCTGTGGGATCCGTGTCGGGCCCGGTGTCGTAGGAACCGTACCAATCCTGGCACCATTGCAATACGTTCCCGGCCATGTCGTAGAGGCCCCAGGCATTGGGCAGCAACCCGCCCACCGGTTCGGAGGTGCTGCCGTCATTGCTCGAATACCAGGCGTAACTGTTGATCGTGGTGTCCGTGTCGGGGAAAGCCCCCCAGTAGAAGCGCGTGGCCGTGCCGGCCCGGCAGGCATACTCCCACTCCGCTTCGGTGGGAAGGCGGAAGCCATACCCCGTGGGAATCGCCGGGGTGACCGCCGCATTCTGGTTCAGCAGGGCCAGGAAGCCGGTCGCGGCGGTGGTGATGTCGGCGTAGTTGACCGTCTCCACCGGGCGTTGCAGGTCGTTGGTGCCGGAGCCCCCGCCCGCCGTCGAGAAGTGGCTGGGGTTGCTGCCCATGATCTGCTGCCACTGGGCCTGCGTCACCGGATAGGTGCCCATGTAGAAATTCTGGCTGAGGGTGACCTGATGTTGCGTCTCGCCCGGCATATGGTCCGGGTCGCTGGCAGGCGAGCCCATCGTGAAGGTCCCTGCGGCGATGGGGGTCAGGTTCAGCGGCATGCTGCTGCCGAGCGTCACCAGCAAAGGATTGACTGTCAGGGTCGCCGCCGAGCTGGTGGCGCTGCCGGCCCCGTTGGTCACCGTCACCGTGATGCTGCTGCCGGCATCGGTGAGCAGGGGCAAGGCGAGGGCGTAGGTGGAGGCGTCGCTTCCCACGTTGATCCCGTTCTGCTGCCAGACGTAGCTCAGCGGGGCGGAGCCCGTGGCCGTGACGGTGAAGGAAGCGGGTTGGCCTTCCGTCACCGTCTGGCTGCCGGGAGCGGTGCTGATGGTCGGTGCCACCGCCGCCGGGTTCACCGTCAAGGCCGCGGCGCCGCTGGTGGCGGCTGGCGCGGTGCCATTGCTCACGGTCACGGTGTAGGTGCCGGCATTGGCGGGCTGGGCGGAACCGATCGCGTAGAAGGGCGCATTGCCCCCCACGGGCGTCGTGCCCTGGTACCACTGGTAGCTCAAGGGTGCTGTCCCATTGGCGGTGACCGTGAAGGTCACCGCGTCACCCACGGTCACCGACTGCGGCGACGGGGCCGTGGCGATCGTCGGAGCCGCCGGCGCCAAGGTCACCGCCAGCGTCGCGATGTTGCTGGTCACGCTGCCGGCGGCATTCGACACGGTCACGGTCACCGGATAGCTGCCCTGGGCGGAATTGCTGCTGTAGCTGGCGGAATCCGTCCCCACGTTGACCCCGCCCTGGTGCCACTGGTAGTTCAAGGGCGACGACCCCGTGGCCGCCACCGAGAACGCGGCGGCATTGCCGACCACGACGCTTTGGCTGGCGGGATAGGTGGTGATGACCGGTGCCACCACCACCGGGCTCACCGTCAAGGCCGCGACGCCGCTGGCAGCGGCCGGTGCGGTGCCATTGCTCACGGTCACGGTGTAGCTGCCGGCGTCCGCCGGCTGGGCGGAAGCGATGGTGTAGAAGGGCGCATTGCCTCCGACCGGCGTCGTCCCCTGGTACCACTGGTAGCTCAAGGGCGCTGTCCCAGTGGCGCTGACCGTGAAGGCCACCGCATCGCCCACGGTCACCGACTGCGGGGACGGCGCCGTGGTGATGGCCGGAGCCACCGGCGCGGAGGTCACGGTGATCACCAGGGGGACCTTCGCGCTGCCGGCGGCATTGGACGCGGTGACCAGGTAGCCGGCCGTCGCGGTGACGGCGGTGGGGGTGCCGCCGATGATGCCGGTCGCGGCATCCAGGCTCAGCCCCGCCGGCAGGGGCGGGACCACGCTGTAGGCCGTGGGGGCGCCCCCCGTGCTGCTCGGCAGGTTGTTGGCGATGGGCGCGCCCAGCACATAGGAGGCCGCGCGGGTGCCGTAGGCCAGGCCCGCGGGCGCCCCGGCATCCACCTCGATGGACAGGGACGCCGTGGTGGCCCCTGCCGCGTTGGAGGCCGTCACCAGGTAGGGTGCGGCAGCGGCCACCGTGGTGGGCGTGCCGCTGATGATGCCGGTGGTGGGGGACAGGACCAGCCCCGCCGGCAGGGCCGGGGCCACGCTGTAGCTCTGCGGGGTCCCTTGCAGGCTGGAGGGCAGGTCGGCGGTGATGGCCTGGCCCTGGGTGTAGACCGCCGTGGACGTCGCGTAGGTCAGGCCGGCCGGGGGCAGGGCGCCCCCGGAATGGCTGCAGGCCGCCGCTCCGAGGAGCAGAACCAAGCCTGCGGCCAGGTCAAGTTTGAAACGAATAACCCGCATGGGAGCCTCGCAATCCGGAAATTTCCACCTGCACGGAAAGCTCAGCTCACCAACCATGAATGGAATGAATATTTATACCACACCCTGCGGCTACTTGTCCTCCAATTCCGCCACGGTGCGGACCGGCAGGGTCAGCCGGGCCAGGTTGGCGTGGGCTTCGTAGCGGTTGTCCACTTCGCGCTGGGCCGCGGCCAGCAGGTGCTTGAAGCGCTCCGGGTCGGCCTGTTCCACCATGCGGTAGCGCGTCTCGTTGCGCACGTAGCTGCCCAGGTCCACCTTGGGCCCAGGGGAATCCATCTGCAGCGGGCTTTCGCCCAGGGTGACGCGCCGGGGGTCGAAGCGGTACAGCGGCCAGTAGCCGGAATCCACCGCCAGCTTCTGCTGGTCGCAGCCCTTGACCAGGTCGAAGCCGTGGGCGATGCAGTGGCTGTAGGCGATGATGATCGACGGGCCGTCGTAGCTTTCGGCTTCCAGGAAGGCCTTGACGGTCTGGGCATCCTTGGCGCCCATGGCCACCCGGGCCACGTAGACGTTGCCGTAGGCCATGGCGATCATGCCCAGGTCCTTCTTGGGCATGGTCTTGCCGGCGGTGGCGAACTTGGCGGCGGCGCCCATGGGGGTGGCCTTGGAGGCCTGGCCGCCGGTGTTGGAGTAGACCTCGGTGTCCAGCACCAGCAGGTTGACGTTGCGGCCCTGGGCCAGGACGTGGTCCAGCCCGCCGTAGCCGATGTCGTAGGCCCAGCCGTCGCCGCCGACGATCCACACGCTGCGCTTCACCAGGTGGTCGGCCAGGGTGAGCAGGCGCTGGGCTTCGGGGCTGGCCATGCCGGCCAGGGTGCGCTTGAGCTCGGCGACCCGGGCGCGCTGGGCGATCAGGCCCGCTTCGCTGCCCTGGTCGGCCTCCAGCAGGGCGCCGAAGCCCAGCTGGCGCGCCAAGCCGGCCGCCTGGACCCGCTGGTTGTCCAGCGCCAGGCGCATGCCGAAGCCGAATTCGGCGTTGTCCTCGAACAGGGAGTTGTTCCAGGCGGGGCCGAGGCCGTCGCCGTTGGTGCAGTAGGGGGTGGTGGGCAGGTTGCCGCCGTAGACCGAGGAGCAGCCGGTGGCGTTGGCGATCAGCGCCCGGTCGCCGAACAGCTGGGTGAGCAGCTTGACGTACGGGGTCTCGCCGCAGCCGGCGCAGCATCCGGAGTACTCGAACAGCGGGCGCATGAACTGGCTGCCCTTGACGTCGAGCTTCAGGGTGGCCCGGTCGGGATCGGGCAGGGCGAGGAAGAAGGCGTAGTTGGCCGCTTCGGCGGCCCGCAGGGGCGGCTGGGGCGCCAGGTTGATGGCCTTGCGGCCGGCGGCGGCCTTGTCCTTGGCGGGGCACACGGCGACGCAGATGCCGCAGCCGGTGCAGTCCTCCGGGGCGACCTGGAGCGAGTAGCGCAGGCCCTTGAACTCGGGTCCCTTGGCTTCGACGCTCTTGAAGGTGGCGGGGGCCTGGCCGAGCAGCTTGCCGTCGTACACCTTGGGCCGGATCGCCGCGTGCGGGCAGATCAGCGAGCACTTGTTGCACTGGATGCAGGCATCCGGGTTCCACACCGGGATGTCCAGGGCGATGTTGCGCTTCTCCCACTGGCTGGTGGCCACCGGCCAGGTGCCGTCGGCGGGGAAGGCCGAGACCGGGATCCGGTCGCCGTCGCCCATGATCATCCGGGCGGTGACCTGCTTGACGAAGTCGGGCGCCGCCGCCGAGACCGTCGCCGGCATGGTGCGGGTGGCGCTCACCGTGGCCGGCACCGCCACCTCGAACAGGTTGGCCAGGGTGGTGTCCACCGCCTGGAAGTTCTTGCGCACCACGGCCTCGCCCTTCCTGCCGTAGGTCTTCTTGATGGCCTTCTTGATCTGGGCGATCGCCTCCTCCCGGGGCAGCACGCCCGATATCGCGAAGAAGCAGGTCTGCATGATGGTGTTGATGCGCACGCCCATGCCGGTGGCCCGGGCCACCTCGAAGGCGTCGATGACGTGGAACTTCAGCTGCTTGGCGATGATCGCCTGCTGCACTTCCCGGGGCAGGGAAGCCCACACCTCGTGCTTGCCGAACGGGGTGTTGAGCAGGAAGGTGGCGCCCGGTCCGGCCGAGGCGAGCATGTCGTACTTGTCCAGGAAGGAGGTGTTGTGGCAGGCGACGAAGTTGGCCTGCTTGATCAGGTAGGTGGAGTGGATCGGCCGCGGGCCGAAGCGCAGGTGCGAGATGGTGATGGCGCCGGCCTTCTTGGAGTCGTAGACGAAGTAGCCCTGGCCGTAGTTGCCGGTCTCCTCGGCGATGATCTTGATGGAGTTCTTGTTGGCGCCCACCGTGCCGTCGGCGCCCAGGCCGAAGAACATGGCGCGCTTGACGTCCGCCGCCTCGATGTCGAAATCCGGGTCCACGGCCAGCGAGCTGTGCGCCACGTCGTCGTTGATGCCCACGGTGAAGTGGGTCCTGGGCTTGGCCTTGGCCAGCTCGTCGAACACCGCCTTGACGTGGGCCGGGGTGAATTCCTTGCTGGCCAGGCCGTAGCGGCCCGGCACGATGCGCGGCACCGACGGGATCAGCCCTTCGGCGCAGGCCTCCTGCAGGGCCATCGCCACGTCCAGGCAAAGCGGGTCGGCGCTGGCGCCGGGCTCCTTGGTGCGGTCCAGCACCGCCAGGGTCTTGACGCTGGCCGGCAGGGCCTCGGCCAGGTGGCGCATGGAGAACGGCCGGAACAGCCGGACCCGGATCAGGCCGAGCTTCTCGCCCCTGGCCATGGCCCAATCCACGTACTCGTGGACCGTCTCGGCGCCGGAACCCATGAGCACGATCACCCGCTCGGCATCCGGCGCGCCGAAGTACTCGAACAGGCGGTACTGCCGGCCGGTGAGCTTGGCGAACTTGTCCATCTCCGCCTGGACGATCCCGGGGCAGGCCTGGTAGAAGGGGGTGCAGGCCTCGCGGGTCTGGAAGAAGGCGTCCGGGTTCTGGGTGGTGCCGCGCACCACCGGGCGCTCGGGCGCCAGGGCGCGGCCCCGGTGGGCGGCCACCAGGCGGTCGTCGATCATGTGCCGCAGGTCGTCGTCGCCCAGGCGCTCGATCTTGGCCACCTCGTGGCTGGTGCGGAAACCGTCGAAGAAGTGCAGGAACGGCACCCGGGCGCGCAGGCTGGAGGCCTGGGCGATCAGGGCGAAGTCGTGGGCTTCCTGGACCGAGCAGGCCGGCATCATGGCGAACCCGGTCTGGCGGCAGGCCATGACGTCGGAGTGGTCGCCGAAGATGGAGATGCCGTTGTGGCCGATGGCCCGGGCGGCCACGTGCATGGTGAAGGCGGTGAGCTCGCCGGCGATCTTGCCCATATTGGGGATCATCAGCAGCAGGCCCTGGGAGGCGGTGAAGGTGGTGGTGAGGGCGCCGGCCTGGAGCGAACCGTGCACCGCGCCGGCGGCGCCGCCTTCGGACTGCATTTCGGCCACCAGCGGCACCGTGCCCCAGATGTTGGTCCGGCCCTGGGCGGTCCACTCGTCGGAGAACTCGCCCATGTTGGAGGAGGGCGTGATCGGGTAGATGGCGATCACGTCGTTGATGCGGTGGGCGACCGAGGCGGCGGCCTCATTGCCGTCGAGCGTGACCATGGAGCGCTGGGACATGGGGTCTCCTTGAGTTCTAGATGATTTCAATGGTTGGATGAAGCTCCCATTCTAGCTACCATCGGGAAACGCCCAAAAGACAAGATGACGTGGATTGCAATGTTCAATGACCCTGCAGGTGCCCGCGCATGACGCCGTACGCCATCCTCGCGGTGTTCGCCACCCTTCTATCCGCCGCCCTGTTCGTGACTTTGGTCATGGCCTGGTCCAGGGAGAAGGCGCTGCGGGCCTCGGAAGAGAGGTTCGCCAAGATCTTCCACACCAGCCCGGACGCCATCAACGTCACCGCCCGGGACTCCGGCGTCTGCCTGGATCTCAACCCGAGCTACGTGAAACTGTTCGGCTACACCCGGGAGGAGGTGCTGGGGCACTCGGTGCTGCCCGGCGACCTGGGCATCTGGGCGCACCGGGAAGACCGGGAGCGCTTCATCGACGGCCTGAAGGCGCACGGCGAGGTGCTCGGCTTCGAAGCGCCCGCGCGGCGCAAGGACGGCAGCCTGTTCACCATGCTGATCTCCTCTTGCCTCATGGAGGTCGACGGGCAACCCTGCAACCTCTCCATCACCCGGGACATCACTGAGCGGGTGCAGGCCGAAGCCGAGCGCCGGCGCCTGCAGGAGGAGCGCCAGCACTCGGAGAAGCTGGAAAGCCTGGGCAGCCTCGCCGGCGGCATGGCCCATGACATGAACAACGTGCTCGCGGGGATCCTGGGCACCGCCGAGATGCTCTGGAACCTGTTCCCCCCCGGGGATCCGGTGGCCCGTTCCCTGGAGAGCATCGTCCATGCCGGCGTCCGGGGCCGGGACCTGGTGCGGGCCCTCACCGACTTCGCGCGCAAGGGTCTGGCGGAGCCCCAGTTGTTCGACCTCAACGAAGTGCTGCGCAGGGAGGTGGAGCTCCTGAACCACGCCACCTTGCGTGTGGTGCAGGTGGTGATGGACCTGGATCCATTCCTGCCGCTGCTGCTGGGCGACCCTTCGGCCCTGGGCAGCACCGTCATGAACCTGGCGGTCAACGCCCTGGATGCCATGCCCGAAGGCGGCACCCTGACCCTGCGCACCCGGGTCCACACCAGCGGCAGGCTGGAGCTGACGGTCGCCGACACCGGCCAGGGCATGACGGCCGAAGTCCAGGCCCGGGCGACCGAACCGTTCTTCACCACCAAGCCCGTGGGCCGGGGCACCGGCCTGGGCCTGGCGCGGGCCGGCGGCACGGTGAAGGCCCACGGCGGCTCCATGGAGATCCGCAGCGCCCCGGGCCAGGGCACCACCATCGTGATCCTGCTGCCGAGCTTTCAGAGCGACCGGACGGATGAGCCGATATCCGAACGGGCGTTCGATCGAGTGGAACGCGGGGATTGCCTGCGCATCCTCCTGGTGGACGACGACCCGGTGATCCTCGAGACCATGCCGCCCCTGCTGGAGTCCCTGGGCCACCGGGTGGTGGAGACCGCCGCGCTGGGCCGCCAGGCCCTGGCGCACCTGCGGGCCGGGCTGCAGGTCGATCTGGTGGTGCTGGACCACAACATGCCCGGGCTCACCGGCACCGAAACCCTGGCCCGGCTCCGGGAAATCCGCCCGGATCTGCCGGTGGTCCTGGCCACCGGGTTCGTGGACGCCTTCACCGAGAACCTGGTGACCAGCCTGCCGCTGGTCTGGATCCTGAAAAAACCATACAACCTGCGGGAAATCCGCAAGGCCCTGGCGGGCGCCAGCGCCGTGGCGGCCGGGGTTTAAGAAATTCCCGGCGGGGATTCAACGCAGGGCGGTTTCCCGGGTCCAAGGGGTCATTGAGGGGAGGATGTCCTTCCCCGATCCTTGTTCACCACCCCCGTTTTGTCCGGACCCCCATGCCCCATCCGTACAAAGAGCCTGGCGCCTCCCAGGGACGGATCCATGTGCTGGACTTCCTCCGGCTGGCGGCCATCCTCCTGATGGTGCAAGGCCACACCCTGGACGCGCTGGTGGACCCGGCCCGCATGGACCTGAGCGCCTTCCATTGGCAGCTCTGGGTGCACCTGCGCGGGCTCACCGCGCCCATGTTCATGATGGTCTCCGGGGCGGCGACGGTGCTGGGGATCCGCTACGACGCGAGCGGACGGCTTGCCAGGGCCCTGGTCAGGCGCCGGGTCCGCACCGGTTTCATGGTGATCGGCCTCGGCTACCTGCTGGTGTTCCCGGCCGGGCGGCTCGCCGATCTGCGCTGGGTGTCGCCGGAAGTCTGGCGCGGCTTCCTGCATGTGAACATCCTCCAGGCCAACGGCGTCACCCTGCTGCTGATCACCTTCCTGCTCTGCTGCACCCGCACGGTGCGGCGCTATGCCGCCTGGAGCCTGGCCATCGGCTGCCTGATCCTGCTGGCGGCGCCCCTGGCGGCCAAGGTGGACTGGTTCCACCTGCTGCCGGAAGGCCTGGCGGACTACCTCTCCTATGACCAGGGGTCGCTGTTCCCGCTGATCCCCACCAGCGCCTACATGTTCCTGGGCGTGCCGCTGGGCGCCCTGCTGCTGGAAAGCCCGGCCCAGGGCCGGGCCCGGATCTTCCGCCTCGCCTGCCTGGCCGCTGGCGCGGTGGTCCTGCTGTTTTCCCTGGTGGCCCGGCACGTTCCGGTGGCGCTGCTTCCGGCCGAGCAGGTGTGGCGGGGCGGCTACGCCTATACCAGCTGCCGGCTGGGTTTCGCGCTCCTGGTGTTCGGCGCGCTGGCCTGGCTCGCCGAATGCCGGCCCGGGTTCACCGCCGCCTGCGCGCCCCTGGGGCGGAGATCGCTGTTCGCCTACGTGGGCCACCTCTCGCTGATCTTCGGCACGCCCTGGACCCCGGGCCTCGACGCGGGCCGGTTCCACGCCCTGTCGGTGGGCCAAGGCGCGCTGTGCGTGCTCCTGGTGGGCGGCCTGACCTTCGGGGCCATCCTGCTGTGGGACTGGCTCAAGGGCTTTTCCAGGCATCTGGGGACGCTGGTGTACGCCTCGGTGCTGATCGCCCTGGTGAGCGTGCTGATCTGGTGAATCAAATTAGTATTTCAGTAAGAATACAATATTTTTAATTGACCATGAGCCCGGTAGGGTGTCCAATGGTTTGTGGAAAACAATTTATTACTTTCCAGGTAAATTTAATCGAAGGGAATGATTCATGGCCAGGACCCACACACCGACAGGAATGACCCAGGTCATGACCTGTTGCTGTCCGGGTGCACCCACCTAGGTCCTGCGACACCTTCCCCCCCGTCCATTCCCAAGGCCGGACCGATCGCAGAACCGATCGCTCCGGCCTTGGTGTTTCCGCCCATCCCCTCAACCAACCAAGGAGGCTTGCCATGAACCCCCGTCCCTTCGCCATCCTGGCCCTGCTGGGCCTTCTGCCGGTCACCGGGCTTCCGGCCCAGACCAAGGACCCGATCCTGATCGGGGTGAGCGGCCCGCTGACCGGGCCCCAGGCCCAGTACGGCCTGGCCTGGAAGAAGGGCTTCGACCTGGCCGTCGAAGAGGTCAACGCCGCCGGCGGGGTCAAGGGCCGGCCCTTGCAGTACGTGTTCACCGACACCCAGAACGATCCCAAGCAGACCGTGGCCACCGCCCAGAAGTACATCGCCGATCGCCGGATCGTGCTGGCCACCGGCGACTTCAGCTCCACCTCGTCCATGGCGGCCAGCGCGCTCTACCAGCGGGCCGGCCTGGTCCAGTTCGGGTTCAACAACTCCAACCCCCTGTTCACCAACGGCGGCGACTTCATCTGGTCCAACTCCCCCTCCCAGGCCAACGAGGCTCCGGCCCACGCGGCCTACGTTCGCGACCTGGGCCTGAAGCGGGTGGCGGTGTTCCAGCTCAATTCCGACTGGGGCAAGATCACCGGCGACCTGACCGTGGCGGCCCTGGCCCGGTTCGGAGTGCAGGTCGTGGACCGGGAGACCTACCTGCCCGACGAGAAGGATTTCAAGACCATCATCACCAAGGCCAAGGCCGGCGGCATCGACGGCATCGTGCTGGTCTCCTACGTGAACGATGCGTCCCTGCTGGTGCAGCAGATCCGGGGCCAGGGCATCCAGCTGCCCATCGTCGCCAACGGGTCCCAGGCCACCGCCGACTTCCCCAAGCTGGGCGGGCCGGCCACCGAGGGGGTCTACATCGCCGGCGACTTCAGCCCCGAGGACCCGCGGCCGGAAGTGCAGGTCTTCGCCCGGAAATGGCGGGCCAAGTACCACGAGGAGCTGGACTATTTCGCGGTCCAGGCCTACGACTCGTTCAAGCTGGCGGCGGCGGTGATCGCCCTGGGCGGCACCGACCGCGCCGCGGTGCGGGACGCCTTCGCCAAGGTCAGGAACGTGCCCAGCGTCATCTACGGCAAGGTCACCTTCAATGCCTCCAACCGGCGGGTGGACGACTTCCTGGGCGCCCGGCTGGTGGTCAAGAACGGCAAGTTCGCGGTATGGGAAGGGAAAAAGAGATGAGCCGATCACTCAGCAAGCGCCAACGCGTGGCGGCGGCCCTGGCCGGCCAGGAGCTGGACCGGGTGCCGGTGGCGGCCTGGGGACACCTGATCCCGGCGGAGACCCGCCCGGAGCTTCTGGCCGAGGCCAGCCTGGCCTTCTTCCGGAAATACGACTGGGACTGGCTCAAGGTCAACCCCAGGGCCACCCTGTTCGCCGAAGCCTGGGGCTCGGAATTCGATTTCCAGGATTACCGCGGCGTCCTGCCCAGGTTCGTGGCCAATCCCAGCGATCCGATCGACTGGAGCCGGCTGCCGCCAGCCCGCACCGGCCACCCGGTCTGGGCGGCGCACCTGGACCTGCTGCGCACCATCAAGCGCGGCATCGGCGGCGCTCCCTTCGTCCAGACCGTGTTCTCCCCGGCCTCGGTGCTGGCCTACCTGGCCGGGCGGCCCACCGACCACTCCCAGGAAGCCGCCTCCCGGAGCCATGCCGAAGCCCTGCTGAAGCTCATCCGCACCCAGCCGGCGGCGGCCCACCACGCCCTGGGGGTCATCGCCGATTCCCTGGCGGACCTGGCCGTGGCCAGCGTCGAGGCGGGCGCGGACGGGATCTTCTTCGCCATCACCCGATTGGCGCGCCAGGGCGGGTTCACCGAAGCCGAGTTCGAGACCTTCGGCAAGCCCTACGATTTCAAGGTGCTGAACGCCGTGGCCGGGGCCGGGTTCAACATCCTGCATTCCTGCGGCTCCAACACCTACTGGAAGGCCATCCAGGACTATCCGGTGCGGGCGCTGAACTGGGCGTCCGTGGGCCAGGGCAATCCCGACCTGGCCGCTGCAAGGGCCAGTTCCTCCCTGGCGCTCATCGGCGGGATCGACGAGCTCGGCGTGCTCCAGCACGGCACCCCGGAGCAGGTGCGGGCGGCGACCCTGCGCGCCCTGGCCCTGGGCGGCCGGGACCGGTTCCTGCTGGCGCCCGGGTGCTGCCTGGACCCGTCGGTGCCAGCGGCCAACATCCGGGCCTTCCGCGACGCCGTGAATTGAAGCCTGAACGAGGAGCGGGGCCATGGGCATGAATACCTCCCTCTGGCTGGACCAGGCGGTGAATGGTCTGGTCCTGGGGAACATCTATGCCCTCATGGCCGCGGGGCTCGCCCTGATCTTCGGGGTCGCCCAGCTGCTCAATTTCGCCCATGGCTCGGTCTACATGATCGGGGCCTACGTCGGCTGGATGCTCATTGCCCGCCTGGGCGCGCCGCTGTGGCTGGCCCTGCCCCTGTCGGCCCTGGCCGGGGCCGGGCTGGGCGTCGTGCTGGAGCGGTTCGCGGTGCGGCCGTTCCGGCAATCGGCGCGGATCGCCCCGCTGCTGGCGACCCTGGGGGCGGGGATGATCCTGGACAGCCTGGCGGAGATCTGCTTCACCCCCAATCCAAGATCATTCCCCCCCGCGGTTCCGCCGTTCCGCTTCAATCTCGGCGGCGTGTCGCTGGGCTTCCTGGACCTGCTGATCCTCGGCGTCTCGCTCACCTGCGCCGGCTCGCTCTATTTCCTGCTGAAGTATTCCAAGACCGGCCGGGCGCTCCGCGCCGCGGCCCTGGACCCCGAAGCGGCCCAGCAGATGGGAGTGCGGGTCGACCGGGTGAACGCCACCGCCTTCGCCCTGGCTTCGGCCCTGGGGGCCCTGGCGGGGGTGCTGATCGGGCTCTACTACAACCAGATCTCGCCCTCCATGGGCTTCCAGGCCGGGCTCAAGGGCTTCACCGCCTGCGTGCTGGGCGGGCTGGGCAGCATTCCCGCGGCCATGGCGGGGGGGCTGGTGCTGGGGCTGGGCGAGAGCTTCGGCGTGGCGATCTTCGGGGCCTCGGCCCGCAACCTGATCGCGTTCTCCTTCCTGCTGGTGGCGCTGTTCCTGCGGCCGAACGGGCTGTTCGCCAAGGGCCGGCAGACGGCGCAGGAAGTGCTCACCGGCAGTTTCCTGCCCCAGGCCAGGGCGGTGCGGGTGCCCTGGCAGCTGGGGCTCGGCCTGGCCGCCGGCGCGGCGCTGCTGCCCCTGGCGGTGCACGACCCCTACCTGCTGCAGGTGCTCACCAGCGCCTGGATCTCGGCCCTGTTCGCGGTGAGCCTGACCCTGGTGGCCGGCACCGCCGGCATCATGTCCCTGGGCCATGCCGGGCTGCTGGCCATCGGCGCCTATGCCTCCGGCCTGCTCACCCTCAAGGCCGGCTTCAGCTTTCCGGTGGCCCTGCTCGCGGCCGGCTGCCTCACCTCGGCGCTGGGCAGCCTGCTGGCGCTGCCGGCCCTGCGCCTGAAAGGCCACTACATCGCCATCGCCACCCTGGGCATCGGCGAGATCGTCAACCAGTTCATCCTCAACGCCGACTCCCTGACCCAGGGGGCCATGGGCCTGGGCGGCATCCCCGCGCCGCGGCTGTTCGGCCGGGACATCCAGACCGCCGCCGGGTTCTACTGGCTGAGCCTGGCCGTGCTGGCCGCCGGCGGCCTGACGGTGGCGGCGGTCATGGGTTCCCCCCTGGGCCGCACCGTGCGCGGCCTGCGCGAGGACGAGACGGCGGCCCAGGCGCTGGGCATCCGGCCGCTGCGCTACCGCATGGCCGCCTTCGCCACCAGCGCGTTCTTCGCCGGCCTCGCCGGCGCCCTCACGGCCCACCTCTACACCTACATCAGCTACGACACCTTCGGCGCCAACGTCTCGGTTGCCGGCCTGACCATGGTGATCCTGGGCGGGCTGGGCAACATCTGGGGCGCCGTGTTCGGCGCCGTCACCCTCTCGGGCCTGCCCGAGCTGCTGCGCTGCGCCGCCCAGTACCGCTGGCTCGCCTACGGCCTCATCCTGCTGGTGGTCCTGCGGGTCCGGCCCCAGGGTGTGCTGGGCAGCCGATAGGAGCCGCGATGATCGCTCTGGAAGGACGACAGCTCTGCCACCACTTCGGCGGCGTGCAGGCGGTGCAGGACATGGATCTGCAGGTGCGCGAGGGCCAGACGGTCGCCATCATCGGCCCGAACGGGGCCGGCAAGACCACCCTGTTCAACCTGTTGGCCGGGACCATCCGGGCCCAGCAGGGCAGGGTTTCGCTCCATGGCCGGGACATCAGCCGCTTCGGCCCGGAACGGCGGGCCGGCCTGGGCCTGATCCGCAGCTTCCAGCATGGCCGCACCTTCGCCAACCTCAGCGCCGAGGACAACCTGCTGCTGGGCGCCCATGGCCGGCGCCTGGCCGGCCGGGCCGGCCTTTGCGGGGTGCTGGTGGAACTGGCCGAGGCCCTGTTCCCGTTCGGGCCGTTCCGGGCCGAGGAGGCCCGGCTGCGCCTGGAAGCCCGGACCCTGGTGGAACCTTTCGGCGAGCGCCTCGCCCCCCACCTGCAGCGCCCGGCCTACAGCTTCTCCTATGCCAACCGCCGGCGGATCGAGATCGCCCGGGCCCTGGCGGCCCATCCCAGGGTCCTGCTCCTGGACGAGCCCACGGCGGGCATGAATCCGGCCGAGACCTTGGAGATGATCGACTTCCTGAGAGCCCTCAAGCGGGGCGGCCTGACCATGGTGATCATCGAGCACAAGCTGCCGCTGATCATGCAGCTGTCCGATTCGGTGATCGTCATGGACGACGGCCGCAAGATCGCCGAGGACCTGCCCGGGCGCATCCAGCTGGATCCCAGGGTGATCGAGGCCTATCTCGGGCCGAACCACGCCAACCTCGAGGAGCTGCCCCATGACCACGAACCTGCTGACCCTGAACGCCATTGATACCTTCTACGGCCCGGTGCAGGTCCACTTCAAGCTGAGCCTGCGGGTGGACGAGGGGGAGATCGTCTGCCTGCTGGGCGGCAACGCCTCGGGCAAGTCCACCACCATGAAGATCATCCTCGGGCTGCTGCACCCGGCCGCGGGCGAGGTGTCCTGGCGCGGCCGGTCGCTGCACCGGGTCCCCACCCACAGCCGCATCCGCCTGGGCATCGCCAGCGTCCCGGAGGCGCGGCGGATCTTTTCGGCCATGACCGTGGACGAGAACATCCTGATGGGCGCCCACGTGCGCCACGACCGGCTGGGGGTGAAGCAGGACCGTGCACGGGTGCTGGAGCTGTTCCCGCGGCTGCGGGAACGGCTGGGCCAGGCCGGCGGCACCCTCTCCGGCGGGGAGCAGCAGATGCTGGCCATGGCCCGGGCGCTCATGGGCAACCCCAAGCTGGTCTGCATGGACGAGCCCACCATGGGCCTGTCGCCGCTGTGGGTCGAGCGGGTGCTGGAATTGATCCAGACCCTCCAGCGCCAGGGCACGAGCATCTTCATGGTGGAGCAGAACGCGCACCAGGCCCTGGGCATCGCCGACCGCGCCTACGTGCTCCAGAACGGCCACCTCGTCCTGGAAGGCGGGGCCAGGGAACTGGCCGGCGACCCGCGCATCCGCCATGCCTACCTGGGGGGTGAGCAGATGGCCGCAGTGCAGGTTCCCTAGCTGATCCGGATCCATCCCCACTGCCGCCCATGCCGGTCGCCGCAGCGGTAGGAGTGCAGCTGCTCCGGGTGACAGGTGGTGCACAGGGGCACCGAGCCGTCCTTGGCCGGGTCCAGGCCCAGCGCCAGCGCCTGGGCCCGGAGCAGGCCGTGCAGGTCCAAGTGCGGCCGGCCCCTGGGGCCGGGCCGGGCCAAGGCCTCGCAAAAGGCGGGATCCTGCCGGGCCGCCGCCACGACCTCCTCGCCCACCTCGAAGTGGCATTCCAGGATGGCCGGGCCCAGGGCCCAGACCAGGTCCTCCGGGCGGCCGCCCAGCTCGGCGAACAGGTTGACGCCCCGGCGCAGGATGCCCCCCACGGTGCCGCGCCAGCCGGCGTGCAGGGCGGCAGCCCAGGGCTGGCCGTGGAGCGGGCCGGCCAGCAGCACCGGCACGCAGTCGGCCACCTGCACGCCGATGGCCTGGCCCGGGGTCTGGGTCCACAGGCCGTCGGCATCCTGCACCCGGTCCTCCGCCCGCACCACCGCGCAGCCGTGCACCTGGTGCAGGCGCACGGGCGGCAGGCTGGAATCCGGATCGTCCCGGGTGGAAAAGCCCCAGGTGAGCGGGAAGGGCGGGGGCAGGCCGGGGGTCAGCATGCGCGGGGCCAGAACAGGGCCAGCAGGCTGACGTCGGTGACGGCCCAGGCGCCCAGGGCCCGGTACATCCCGGCCTGGTGCTGGGCAGGGCTCCAGCGGCGCCAGCGGGCCCACCAGGGCAGCAGCACGGCCAGCCAGGCCGCCAGGGAGATCAGCAGGGGCAGGGGCTCCCGGCCGTGCAGCCACGCGGCCCAGCCGAAACACAGATGGGCCGCCAGGGCCAGGCCGGCCGCGCCGGCCAGGCTCGGACCCTCGCCCAGGACGATGACCAGGGTGCGGTCGCCCCGGGCCCGGTCCTCGCCGGTCTGGTAGATCTGGGTGGGCGGGTACAGCGCGCCGAACAGGAAGCCGAAGCCCAGCCCCACCCAGCGCATCCAGGGCGCCAGGGGCAGGCCGGTGAGCCCCCAGCCGGCCAGCGGGGTGAGCAGGCCGAAGCCCAGGCAGTTGATCAGCAGGTCCCAGCCGGCCCGGGCCTTGAGCCGCACCGGCGGCACCGAATAGAGCACGGCCATGACCACGCAGGCCGCGTTGCTCCAGGCGAACAGCGGCGGCAGCAGGAAGCCCAGCACCAGCGCGGCCGCCAGCATCAGCCCGGAGACCGCGGCCAGGTGCCGGGGCGGTTTGGGTGGCTGGCGCAGGTAGCCGATGTCGCCTTCGTCCTGGTCGAAGGCACTGTTGAGGGCGAGGGTGCCGCCGTTGAGCAGGACGATGTAGACGAACCAGGCCAGCCAGGCCGCCCCGGGCGGCAAGCGCAAGCCCACCGCCAACAGCGCGCCCAGCAGGAAGTGGGCGGTCATGATCGGCCATTCCATGGGGCGCAGGTGCAGCAGGTAGGCCGTCAGTTCGGGGCCCAGGCAGCGTTCGCAGGCCCGGCGCGTCGCGTACACTAGGCGATCCCTTCCCGTCGCAGGGGCACGACCCGGTCCGAGGTTTCCTCCCGGCCCCTGGCTTCCACCAGGATGTTCATGGCGGCCATCAGGTGCGGCACGTTGAAGCCGGTGTCCACGCACATGCCGTGGGGCAGCGCCAGGGGGATCGCGTAGACCGGGATCTCCGGCAGCCGGGTGAGGCCCTTGAGCAGGCGGTCGGCGCAGCTCACGGCGACGATGAGATCCGGCCGGTAATCCCTGGCTTCCCGGTAGGCCTTGTGGCTGCGGTTGGTGATGCGGGTCGCCCAGCCGTGCTCCAGCTGCAGCGGCAGCAGCTCGCCCACGGAACACAGGCCGCACTCGTAGCACTTGCCCAGGTCCTGCAGGATGTCGGCCTTGCACCGGGCCATCTGGATGCAGTGCGGCAGCAGCACCAGGGCGCGCCTGGCCTTGCCGCGCTGGAACACCTGGACCACCCGGTGGTTGTTCCAGGCGCAGAAGGACAGGAGCCAGGCATCCTCGAGCTTGAGGCGCCGGGCCAGGGGCCGCAGGGCCCGGGCCCATGCGCCGTCCCAGCGCAGGATCGGCGTCCGCAGCTGCAGGTAGGACTTGCCGCTGAAGAAGGTGGGCCGCACTTCGGCCAGGAGCGCCACGGCCCCCAGCAGGTACCAGCCCCGGCCGGTCGGCTCGACGGCAGCCAGGATCACCAGCAGCAGCGCGCCCAGCAGCGGCACGCCCCGGCGCACCAGAAGGAACAGCCGGTAGTTCTCGGCGGGAAGGGTGGCAAGGTTCATGGGGTCCATGCGGGCCGTGATGGCCAGGCGGATATCATACGGTTATTTGCCCACGCTAGCGAGGCCCACCAGTTTCTTCAGATCCTCATCCTTCCAGCGCAGGCCGCCGCCCAGGAAGAAGGTGCGCAGTTGCGGGTTGGCGATGTCCTGCCAGCCGGCCTGGGCGTAGATCCCCTTGTAGAATTCGAAGCTGCTGGTGATGCGG
>Ga0181535_10000803_pt1 | contig 44317 bp, 41 predicted proteins | sample PEATcosm2014_Bin_44_FD_119774 | JGI IMG/M metagenome (GOLD analysis project Ga0181535, IMG submission 119774) | Peatland microbial communities from MTU Mesocosm Facility, Houghton, MI, USA - PEATcosm2014_Bin17_30_metaG | ecosystem: Environmental > Terrestrial > Soil > Wetlands > Peat | place... | reverse complement strand
TCTCGTCCATCACACTGCTCGTTTTCCAAGGCATGAGAATCTTCTACGTCCTCACCCCTTCGCTTGCAGTGTCGGAGATGCGCCCGGTCTAAAACGTACGATATCCCCCCGGTCTGTACCCCCAGCGCGACCCCCACCCCCCTCCCCCTCGAAACGGGCAAATTCCGGGGGCACCGCAGGCCCGGTAGAAGAGATAAGTCACGTTGAATCAGAAATATGGTGGATGTGCCTGTCATCGGCCCCATTATCATAATGGTAAACAGAAGCCCCAGAAAAATGGCACTTTTCGTTGCTTTTGAGGGTAGTTTCTGGCAATTCCGACAAGAAAGTGAGGCGTTCTTGACCAGCGTTACGGCGGAACCAGAGTCGGTGTCCCATGCGACAAGCCTTCGTCGAAGAAGTGCATCGAGTGGCGACCCTGTTCACAATTCAAAAGGCGCCCTACACCACCGGATAGAATCCCGCGATCCATCCCTGCAGCAGCGCCGGCAGGCAGCCCAGCACCAGCACCATTGCCGCAATCACCAGCAGCACCCCGAGTGTCACCGGGTGCACCGTAATTGGCGCTTCATTCACCGCCGGCATCACATAAGCGCGCTTCAACACCTGTAGATAGTAGTAGAGCGACACCGCGCTCATCGCCACTGCCAGCGCCACCAGGGCCAACGGAACCGCTCCCGTCGAAACCCCCAGCACCGCGGCAAACAAATTGAACTTGGCCCAGAATCCCACCAACGGAGGAATCCCTGCCAACGACAGGAACAGCACCAGCAGCACCGCCGCCAGCAGCGGACTACGCTTGTGCAACCCGAGAAACGCATCCAGCCGGTCGCTCCCCGTAGCGCGCTCCACCACGCCTACCACGCCAAACGCACCGATGGTTGTCAGCCCATAACTCAGCGTGTAGTAGAGAACCGCTTCGGCGCTGCGCGATGAGTAAGAGAAGTACGCCAGCCCCAGCAGAATATAGCCCCCATGCGCAATCGCTGAATAAGCCAGCAGCCTTCGCACGCTCGTCTGTGCCAGCGCGGCCAGGTTCCCAAGCACCATTGAAGCCGCGGCCAGCACCGTCAGAATCAAAGACCACGAACGCGCAAACCCGAAGTAGACGGGCTCCGAACCGCTTAGGATCCCAATCGATACTCTCGCCACGTTGCTGTGGTCATCGAACGCATGCAGAGCCGCCGTGCCAATGGCGATCAGCAGCGCGAAGCTGGCCAGCTTCGACACCGATGCGATAAACGCCGCCGAGGGTATGGGCGCACCTTCATAGGTGTCCGGCGCCCACAGATGAAACGGCACCGCCGCAACCTTGAAGCCTAGCCCTGCCGCAATCATCACCAGCGCAACATAGAGCAATGTCGCCGTGTGATAAGCATTCCACCCATACGCCGCCAGCAGAATGCGGTGCAGATTCGTCGATCCTGAAATTCCGTAGAGATAACTGAATCCAAACAATAGGAACGCCGCCGACATTCCGCCGAATAAGTAGTACTTCAGCGCCGCCTCAGCGCTCTTGCCTGAGCTTTTTGCAAACGCCGTCAGGATATAGAGTCCCAGGCTCAGCAGTTCCAGCCCGACAAAAATCACCAGCAGGTCTTGCGCCGCGGCAATCAGCAATCCACCCGTGGCCGACATTAATACCACGGCCACATACTCACCCACGTGCCGCGTGAAGGTCGTGTCGATTAGCAACAGCAGCGTCAGCACCGTCAGCGCCAGTATCCCGGTTTGCGCCACTGCAGAACTTCCATCCGCCGTGAGCAGCAAGTCGCCGCCGGGAGCACTGAGTCCGCCCGGCATCTGCACCAGCAACGCAAAAAGCGCCACTCCACATCCGCAAACGCCCAGCAAAGCGGCCGTAGCCACGCGCACTTGCAGCGCGGCCTTGCGCAGAAAACCAAGGTCCACTACCAACACAATCAACGCGGCCAGTTCCAGCACCGTCTCCGGCAATGTCATGCGGAAGAGATCGAAGTAGTTCATTGTCCCCCTCCCGCAAGCAACGCCTTCACCGCCGGCTCAATCGCATCCAGCAGAATCTTCGGGTAGAGTCCCACCACTAGGCTTGCCGTCACCAGCAGCGATACGCCGGCAACCTCCGGCCAGGTAATCGGCGCGAACCCGTGTCCATGCTCATACTCCAACACATGGGCGCTGGGCAGCGCATCGCTGAAGAATGCCTTCTGCAGTGCCCGCCACGTATAGGCCACACCCACAACAATGCCCACACCCGCCGCCATCGCCCACCAGGGCCGCGCCATCCACGCGCCCACCAGCACCTGCAACTCGGCCACAAACCCTGAGAATCCCGGCAACCCCATCGACGCCATGCCCGCAATCACAAATGCCCACGCCGCAAACGGCAGCCGCTTCGATAAGTGCATCGCTTCCAGTTCCGCCAGTTGCCGCGTGTGGGTGCGGTCATACACAATGCGGCCCACAATGGCGAACAGCAGTCCCGCAATCACGCCATGCGAAAACATCTGCAGCACCGCGCCCGTCACGCCAATCTGGTTCAGCGTCACCAGCCCCAGCAACACAAACCCCATGTGGCTCACGCTGGAGTAGCCGATCACAAACTTGAAGTCGGTCTGAGCCAGCGCCACCAACGCTCCATACACAATGCCCACCACCGCCAGCACCGCAAACACGTCGCGCCATGAGCCGATGCCGGCGAACGAGAATCCCCACGGATCGAGCCCGCGAGGAAAGAGCGAAATCGCCACTCGCAGACAGCCGTATGCGCCCAGTTTCATCACCACGCCGGCCAGCAGCATCGACGCCGCAGTCGGCGCAGCCACGTGGCCTGTCGGTGCCCAGGTGTGAAAGGGCCACATGCCGGCCAGAATCGCAAACCCAGTAAAGACCAGCGGGAAAACCCACATTTGAAAACTCACCGGCAGCCCCGCGTGCCCCAGCGCAATCAGGCCTGTCGAGTGGCTCCCTGAAGTGGCGTAAGCCGCCAGCAATCCAATCAGCACCATCGCCGAACCGACAAACGAATAGAGAGCCAGCTTCATCGCTCCATACTCGCGCCGTGTCGAGCCCCAAATCGCGATCAGAAAATATTTCGGCACGATGGCAATCTCGTAAAACACAAAGAGCAGGAATAAGTCGAAGCTGAGGAAGACTCCGTAGACGCCGCCAATCAGCGCCAGGTAGAACGCGAAGAATTCGTTGGTGCGCATCTCCACGTTCCAACTGAACAGCACGCCGGCCACCGCCGCCAGCCCCGTCAGCAGCACCAGCACCAGGCTAATGCCGTCCGCCGCGAGCAAGAAGTGAATCCCCATCGACGGCACCCATGCGGCATCGACAATCGTCACTCGCCCGTGTCCCATGCCTGCCGCAAACCCCGCCACCGCCAGAGCCAGTCCCGCCACGGCCACGGTCAGCGCGAGCCACCGCGCCAGCGCAGCCTTGCCTTTGGGCAGCAGCGCCTCGGCAAGCGCTCCGGCAAACGAGAGATAGATCGTCCAAGCGAGCATTCAAAATCTCCAGTGCGCCAGCAGGTTCACCACCGTTGGGTTCACGGTGTCCACAATCAATTGCGGCACCAGGCCCAGCAACAACATCAATCCAATCACCGGGGCAAGCGCCAGCCGCTCGCGCCCGTGCATGTCGGGAAACTTGGCCCAGTGTTCCGGCACAGGCCCGGAAAAAACCTTCTGGATCACGGTCAGAATCACCGCCGCCGTCACCAGCAAACCTAAAATCGACACCGTCGCCGCCACCCACGCCAGCGGGAAAACGCCGCGGAAGATCAGAAACTCGCCCACAAATCCATTCAGCCCAGGCAGCCCCAGCGACGAGAAAAGCGCGATCCCCATCAGCCCCGCGAGCACTGGGGCCGGTTTGCGCAAGCCGCCAAAGTGGTCAATGCCGCGCTCGCCGCCTGTGCGTTCCTGCATCATGGCCACAAACCAGAACAGCGTCGCTGCCGTCAGGCCGTGGTTGAACATCTGCAGAATCACGCCGTTCAGCGCAGCCGCCTGGCTCGCCTGCGCAGCCGCGTCTACCGCCGGCCTCGCCAGCGCAAAGATACCCAGCAGGCAATAGCCCAAATGATTCACTGAGGAGTACGCGAAGATGCGCTTCAAATCCTTTTGCGCTGCCGCGGCCCACGCACCCATCACGACCGTCAGCACGGCCAGCACCAGCAGCGGCGTCCGCATTTGCGCAATCTGGTGCCCGAACAGCGGTAACGCAATCCGCAGCAAACCGTAGACACCCATCTTCGACATCGCGCCGGTCAGCAACATCGTCACCGGCGACGGCGCCTCAGCATAAGCTGCGGGCAGCCATGTGTGAAACGGCACCATCGGCACCTTCACCGCAAAGCCCGCCAGCACGCCCACTGCCAGCCACATCGTCACTGGTCCAAGGTGCGCCGTGACTGCCTGTTCGAGCCCGCCCGTCGCCGCCAATGCCGCCAGTTGCCCAAAGTCCATGCTGCCGGTGGAAAGAAACACGGCCAGAAATGCCAGCAGCAGCGCCACGCTTCCCGCCATGGTGTACACAAAGAACTGCGTCGCCGCCGGTCCGCGCCGCGGTCCACCCCAGATCTTGATCAGGAAGAACGCTGGAATCAGGCTCAGTTCCCAGAACAGGAACCAGTGGAAGAAATTCAAGGCCGTGAATGATCCGAACAGCCCCGCCTGAAGGAGCAGCACCAGCGCAAAAAAGAGTCCCGGCTGATGGTGCACCCGGTGCGCCGCGTCTACCGACATTAGCGTCACAATGGCTGACAGCAACAGCATCAGTGCTCCCAGCCCATCCGCGCCCAAATGGTACTCAATCCCCAACGATGGCGCCCATGCCGCGCGCTCCACCAGTCCCATCGAGCCATCGCCCGGCAACTGCGTCCACACCGTCAGTGCCAGCGCCAGCCCTGCCAGTGTCGTCACCAGGGCCGCGGCCCGCGCATGTCTACCGGAAAAGAGTGCAATCGCCGCCCCCACCACAGGAAGCAATGTCAGCAGCGTCAATATAGGAATTCCGTTCATCCCTTGCTGCTCCAGATCAGAATCGCGGCCAGCACCACCACTGCCAGCGCCAGCAATCTCAGATAGGTCTGCACTCGCCCGCTCTGTACCCGCGCCAGCAGTCCTCCACCCGACGCCATCTCTTCGCAGCCTTTGTCAAAGCTGCCATCCACCACGTTGGTGTCGAGAAAGCGGTTCAACTGCGCAAAGCCGCTGAAGGTCCACGCCACTCCGGCCACCGCCCCGCCCCACACGCGGCGGTCCAGCCAGTCCGCAACCCGCGCCCACCACTCGTAAAACGCAATCACCGTCGCTCCGTAGAACTCATCCACATAGAGCTTGTCGCGTAGCGCCGCCCATACCGGTGGAACAGCCCGCTCCAGCGCATCCGGCTCCTCTGCCTGCGACGACCGGTTGCCGTACATCCACCAGCCCAATCCAAGCCCAAGAAAAACCAGCGCGGCCGATGTCCCCATCAGTTGCAGCAGCTCCACGTCTCCAAACCGCGCCATATCGAAGCCCGCCGCATGGCCCTCAAGAAATGCCCGGAACCACGGCCATGCAGGCGTACCGATCGCTCCCAGCACAATGGCGAAGAAGGCCAGCACTGCCAGCGGCAGCGTCATCACCGCCGGACTCTCATGCGCCGCATCGTGCCCGCGCCGGTTGCCAAAGAAGACGTAGCTCACCTGCCGCGTCATGTAGAACGCCGTCAGCAGCGCGCCGAAGACCAGCATGTAAAACGGCCCTTTCGCCACGCTCCAATGCTGCGCAGCTTCCAGAATGCCGTCCTTGCTCCAGAAGCCGGAGAACAGCAGCGGAAACCCGCACAGCGCCAGCATGCCGATGGCATAAGTGACAAAAGTCAGCGGCATGAGCTTCCACAGGCCGCCCATGCGCCTCACGTCCTGTTCCTCGTGGCTGCCGTGAATTACCGAGCCCGCGCCCATGAACAGCAGCGCTTTGAAAAACGCGTGCGTGATCAGGTGGAACATGCCTACGGCCACGCCGCCCATGCCGAGCCCGGCCATCATGTAGCCCAGTTGCGAAATTGTCGAGTAAGCCAGGATGCGCTTGATATCGTTCTGCGCCACCGCGATCAGCGCAGCAAACACCGCCGTTGACGCGCCCACCCATGTCACCACGGTCAGCGCCGTCGTAGTGCCGCCCGCCAGCGTCCCGGCCTGCATCAGCGGATACACCCGCGCGATCAGGTAAACACCCGCGGCCACCATCGTCGCCGCATGAATCAGCGCCGACACCGGCGTGGGGCCTTCCATTGCATCCGGCAGCCACACATGCAGCGGTAACTGGCCGCTCTTGCCCGCCGCTCCTGCAAAAATCAGCAGTCCGATCGCGCCCGCCGCGGTCAGCCCCAGCGCCGACGGCGTCGCCAGCAATCCGCCCAACGCCAGCGTTTCAATCGAACCCGCTCCGTGGTTATAGAAGAGCAGCGTGCCGGTCTGCGCAAATAGCCACACCATGCCCAGCAGGAAAAAAACATCGCCCACGCGCGTGGTCAGAAATGCCTTCTTCGCCGCCGCTGCAGCCGCGGGCTTCTGGTACCAGAACCCGATCAGCAGATATGAAGTCAGTCCCACCAGTTCCCAGTTCATGAACAGCAGCAACAAGCTGTTCGAGATCACCACGCCCAGCATCGCGCCGGCAAACAGCGACAGAAAGCAGAAGAAGCGCGTGAAATTCTCGTCGTGCTCCATGTAGCCGATGGAGTAGATGAAGATCAAGAGCCCCACCAGCGAGACCATTACCAGCATCACTGCTGACAGTGGATCGAGCACCCAGCCCAGGTCCACGTGCGTCGTGCCAAACCGAATCCAGGTAAAGCTGACCGTCTCGCGCATGGCAATCCCACGCGACCAGCCCGCCACCACATGGCCAAACGCCGCCAGCGACAATAGCAGTGAAAACGCCAGTGAGCCGATCGACAGCATCGCCGCCGTCCTGCGCCGCGCCTGCCTCATCACCGCCACAATTCCAGAAGCGACAATCGGTACTGCCGGAATCAGCCACAGCGCCTGTGCAATCGCCGACGGTCCGATTTGCGGAGTGAACGAAATTGTCTCTTGCATCAACTTCTCACCCCTTCATCCGGTTGATCTGGTCCAGGTCTGTCGTGTGCGTGTGGCGATGGATAGCAATCACCAGCCCCAGTCCCACCGCGGCTTCTGCTGCCGCCACGGCAATCGAAAAAATCGCAAACATCATCCCGGTCAGCGCTTCGGGATGCGGTCCATACCGCCAGAACGCAATGAAGTTCAGATTCGCCGCGTTCAGCATCAACTCAATCCCGATCAGCACAAGAATGGCGTTGCGCCGCGTCAGCGCCCCGGCCAGCCCAATGGCGAACAACAGCGCGGCTACCAGTAGATACCCCGTTAGCGGCGTCACTTGCTCCCCTCTTTCTCGTGCATGGCCACGATCACCGCGCCGATCAGTGCCGCCGTCAGCAGCAGGGCCACAATCTCCAGCGGCAGCACGTACCGGCCCATCAGCGCCACGCCGATGTCGCCCACCGTCACCGTTGGCTCAGGCGTAGCTCGCGGCAACCCCGCCACGCTCTGCAACACCGCCCAGCCCAGCATCGCAAACACCGCCGCCGCCACCGCCAGCCCCACCAACCATGTCCGGCTAAAAATCCCGCCGTCTTTAGGCGTTTCAGAACCCCGCGTCAAAAGAATCGCAAACACCACCAAAATGGCCACCGCGCCAATGTAAACCAGGATCTGCGCAAACCCCACGAACTGCGCGTCCAACTGAAGAAACAGGAACGCCAGTCCGGCAAAGGCTACCGTCAGCGCCAACGCGCAGTGCACCGTGTTCTTCAGCAGCACGGCTGCCAGCGCGCCAGCCACTGTCAGCGCCGCAATCAAGTAAAACGCAAAGCTCATCGGCAGCCGCTCCTTTCGCGCCAACTCTGCTCCATTGGGCGTCGGCGAATATCCTGAGCGCTCGTCCAAAACCAGGAAGAATCACTCTGCATAGCGATAACTCCGCGCCCCAATGTGCATTCTGCGCATCTCTTCCCAGCCCAGGCCCACATACGCCGCGACCAGGATCGCCGAACAAATCACCCACCGCAGCCACCCATCGCCCATAAAGCGCCACAACCCCGCCACCAGCAGGTTCAACAGGCACATCGGCAGCACAAACTTCCACGCAAAATTCATCAGTTGGTCCTGGCGCAGCCGCGGCAGCGTTCCCCGCAACCATATAAAGACAAAGATCGACATCATCAACTTTGAGAAGAACCAGAACCACGACGGTACCCAGGTCAGGAACGAGAACGGAGCCGTCCATCCGCCCAGAAACAGCGTTGTGCCCAGTCCGGAAATCGAAAACATCGCCAGGTACTCACCCAGGAAGAACAACGCAAATTTGAATCCTGAATATTCGGTGTGGTAGCCCGCCACCAGCTCCGACTCTCCCTCGGGCAGATCGAATGGCGAGCGGTTCGTCTCTGCCGTGGTCGCAATCGCATACATCACAAAGCCCGCCAGTCCCCACGGTGTAAAAATGTACCAGTGCGGCAGACCGTAGCTGTAGTGATTCTGCGCCTCGACGATCTTTGTCAGCGAAAGCGACCCGCTGATCATCACCACCGCTACGCTCGAAAGCAGTAGCGCCACTTCGTAGCTGATCATCTGCGCCACGGCGCGCATAGCGCCCATCAGTGAGTATTTGTTGCGACTCGACCATCCAGCCATAAACACTGAAAGCTCGGTCGACGCCCCAATCGCGAAATAAAACAACAGGCCGGCGTCCATATCCGCCAGCACCATGTTGCGGCCCATGGGCAGCACTGCAAAGCCCATAAACACAGCCACCACCAGCACCACCGGCGCCAGAAAGTGGACCGCCCCGTCCGCGCTCAGCGGCACAATGTCTTCCTTGGTCAGCGACTTGATGCCGTCGGCCACCGGCTGCAGAATTCCGAAAGGGCCTGTGCGGTTGGGCCCAATTCGATTCTGTATGCGTCCCAGCCCCTTGCGCTCAAACACTGTGGTCAACGCAAACAGCGCCGGAAAGAAACAAACGATCGCCGCCACGCTCAGCACTACACCTGCCACCGGCTGCAGCGCCATAGGCAGCAGACCCACCAGCCAGTGCTTCAGCAGAACGAATATCTGGTCCGCCGTTTCGAACATTGCCTACACTCCCCCTCTCGACGGCTTTTGAGCTGGCGCAGGTGCGGCAGCTTGCGCTGAGGACCTTGCTGCTTTGGCGGCGGCATCGGCTGCGGCCTTGGCCTTCTCTGCGGCCAGCCGCGCGTCCACTTCCGCGGCCTCGGTGGGATGAATCGCGTGATAGTACTCGTTCGACTTCGCCAACTGCTTGCGATCCTGCAGCAGCCCGCCAAAGCGGTCGTCGGTGGCTAGCTCAAACTCGTTATCCATCTTGATCGCTTCAAACGGGCACACCTCAACGCAGATCTGGCAGCTCATGCACACCGACACGTCGATGTCGAACTTTGCCGGATAGAACTGCGGCTTGCCCAGCGCATCCGGCTTTTTATCCTTGCTCTTCTCGATGTAGATGCACTTGGGGGGGCACTCTTTCTCGCAGATCTGGCAGGCCACGCAGCGCATCCCCGCTTCCCAGTCCGCGCCGTCGTATACCAGGAAGGGGAAGACGCGCGCCGCTTCGGCCGCAGGAATCCGCTCTTCCGGATACTGCACCGTCGTCATCCGCTCCGCCGAGACAAAGCTGCCGGCAAAGTTCTTTGCCGTCTCCGCCAGGCCCTTCAGTATTCCCTCACCCAGCAATGAAATCCTCCAATGTCAGCTACTAGCTTCTGGCAGCTATCTATCTACTTCTCCAAGCACAATATCCACGCTTCCAAAAATCAACACCACGTCCGCCACGTTTTGCCCCAGACACATATCTTCGAGAATTGTCAGGTTAATCAAGCTCGGCGGCCTTACGCGGTAGCGGTACGGGTTCGGGCTGCCGTCCGATTGCAGGTAAAATCCCAATTCGCCTTTGGGTGCTTCGATGCGCCCGTATGCCTCGCCCGGCTTGGGCCTCAAGCCGCGGATCTTGGCCTTTGGGTCCATCACTGGCCCGCCCGGAATTTCCTTCAGCGCCTGCTCCACAATCCCGATCGACTCCCGCATCTCCAGAATCCGAATCATGTAGCGGTCGTACACGTCCCAATGATCGCCCAGCGGCACACGAAACTTGAACCGGTCATAAATGCTGTAGTGGTCTACCTTGCGAATGTCGTAATTGACGCCAGAAGCGCGCAGCATGGGACCGGTGACACCCGCGTTCACCGCCAGCTCAGGCCGCAGAATGCCCACTCCCTGGCAACGCGCCATCAGAATCTCGTTCGAGGTGAGGAACCGCTCGAACTCGTCCACGAACCCCGGCAGTCCCGCCACCACTTTTCGCACCGCGTCCAGCCACGCCGCGGACGCGTCCACGCGGCAGCCTCCGAAGCGCATGTAGTTGCACATCATGCGCGACCCGGTCAGCCCCTCGAACAGGTCCAGAATCTTTTCCCGCTCACGAAAGGCATACATCAGCGGCGTACCGCTGGCGCCCATCTCCTGAATCAGGAACCCGATTGACGAGGCATGATTTTGCACCCGTGTCAGCTCGCCCAGGATCACGCGCAAATACTCAGCGCGCTCGGGCACCGCCTGGCCTATCAGCTTCTCCACCGCTAGCGCATAGGCCCAGTTGTTGGTCAGCGAACAGATATAGTCCAGCCGGTCAGTGAACGGCATCGAGGCCAGGTAGCTATGCCCTTCGCCCAGCTTCTCATGATTGCGATGCAGATAACCAAACACCGGCTTCAACCGAATTACGCGCTCCCCGTCCAACGCCAGATCCATGCGGAAGACCCCGTGAGTCGAGGGGTGATGTGGCCCCATGGCCACTTCCATCAGCTCGCCTTCGCCGTCCGGCTCAATCACCGGTGGGCGGTTCCAGCCCTCCAGCTTTTCTGTCTTCGTCGCCGGGGAACTCATAAAACAGCCCCTCCCTGCGCAGCCTCAGTTTGTTCCTCTGCCTGGTGAGCCGTTGCCCTGGCCAGCACCTTGTCATGCGCCGTCGGTTCGTATTCGTAGTCGTCCGGATCCACGTAATCGCGCCGCATGGGATGGTCCTTGAATCCATCCCACATCAAAATTCGCCTTAAATCGGGATGCCCCTTGAACACCACTCCGAAGAGGTCGAAAACCTCTCGCTCCTGGAACTCCGCCGACCGCCAGATGGGCGTCACCGACGGCAACTCCACCTTGTCGGTGCGGTTCTCTGTCCGCATGCGCAGGATCACCGGCCCGTGCTTCTTCGCCACTGAAAACAGGTGGTAGACGACCTCGAGATATCCCGGCTCCACGCGCTTGCGTGTTTCTTCCGCGGTCTCCTCGACAGTCTGTTCCACGCCGTCGACGACTTTTGTAACTTGACGTTTGACTTGAATTTTTTCGGCTATCTCTTTGTCTAAGTAATCAACTCCAGTCACGTTGGAGAGGAAGTCCAAAGCCAGATCCGCGTCGTCACGGAGGAACTTCGCCACCGCGACCGCGCTCTCCGGCTCAAGACGCAGCGAGTGCTGCGCGGACGGTCCGGGATTGGTCACAATCGCCACCCTGGCACCCGGCACCGCTGCCTCGATCGCCGCCTTGATGTCTTCCACCGTCTTCAATTCTTGTTCCTCCCAAGGCCGTTAACTGTCCACTGCAAGCTGTCAACTGTTAGCTGTCTTCATCAGCGAATCACCACCGGCAACGGCCAGACGCCCTTGTTCGAACTAGGCTCCAGATCATGCGCTCCCTGCTCCGGTACCGGAAATTCGCCCTGCGCCGCAGCATCCAGAAAGCGCGGTCGGCCTTCGCCGGTTAAATGCTGCCCGTCAATCTTCTCTTGCAGCTTGATAAATGCCTGGAGCAAGGCCTCCGGCCTCGGCGGGCAGCCGGGAATGTGCACATCTACCGGGATATAGCGGTCGATGCCCTTGAGCACGTTGTAGCCCTGCTTGAACGGCCCTCCGGAGATGGCGCAGGCACCCATCGCAATCACGTATTTCGGCTCGGCCATCTGGTTATAAAGCCGCACCACCTGCGGCGCCATCTTCTTGGTCACGGTGCCGGAGATGATCATCATGTCAGCCTGCCGGGGAGAAGGCCTGAAGACCTCGGCCCCGAATCGCGCCAGGTCGTAGCGCGCCATGGTGGTGGCGATCATCTCGATGGCGCAGCAAGCCAACCCGAACTGCATGGGCCATATCGAGCTGCGCCGTCCCCAGTTATAGAGCTCCTCGATGGTCGTAACGAAGACGCCCTGCTTGCCCAGTTCGATCTTCAATCCCTCATCTACCATCGTCGCCTCGCTCCGTTAACTCTTGGCTGGAAGCTGCCTCTAAGCCCACGTCAGCGCGCCCTTGGCCCAGGCCCATGCCAGTCCCTCGATCAGCAAAAGCACAAACACCAGCATGGCCACACAAGCCGCCGCGCCCAGCCCTGTAAACGCCACCGCGAACGGCAACAAAAACACTGACTCCACGTCAAAGATTAGAAAAATGATGGCATACAGATAGTAGGCTGAGCGGAACTGTATCCAGGCATCGCCTTTCGAAACCAGTCCGCACTCATAAATGGCGTTCTTGATGTGGTTGGGTTTGGCCGGCGCATAGACCTTTGCCCACAGCCACGCCAGCCCCAGCGGAGCCAGGCCAAAGCCGAGCGCCGCCAAAAACAGAACAGCTAGTGAAAAATAGGGGTTTGAGGCCATCTTAAAAATCAAAACCTACTGCTCCAACCTACCAGTTCTGGCCCTGTTTTGGCTAAGTGGTTGTGTCTTCGAGCTCCCGTCGCCCACTTTTTCTCGCCATTCATCCCACCCTATGAACCGTTGGCTGCAAAAGCAAAGAAAAGGTCAGCCCACAGGGCGTCTCCGCCGGCCGATTCCACTACCTACGGCCTTCGGTCCTTGGCCGCGGATGTCACCGTATCGAAAGGGTCCCAATTCACTCCACCTTTTGATGGAGACAGCTCATCTATCGGGCCTGTTATCGTAATCTCTGTTCCGCGCCTTCCCTGCATGCCGCGCGGATGGGATTCAGATCTTCCCTGGAGATGGGCAATCGATGGTCAAAACTGCGCCGCACCGCTGGGTGTTGCCCGCATTGCTCATTGCCCTGCCGCTCACCGTCACCTGGGCGGTCCGCGCCAACAGTGACTCCTCGCCTGTCGCAGCGCCGGTCAAGGCTGCCGCAGACTCCCCCAACGACCCACTCCCCGACTACGCAACTCACGTTCCCATCAGTGGGCCCACCACGGCTTTCCATGATTCGGTGGCCGGACGCTACAACTATGCCTTTGGCAAGGACGTGCCGTTCCTGCCTTCCAACGCCACCTCCTCCAATGGCCAGTTTCTGAGCCCCAAGAGCTTCTATACCGCGCAGTACTGCGGCCACTGCCACCAGGAGGCTTACCACCAGTGGCGTCAGTCCGTTCACTCCAATAGCTTCCGTCAGCCCTGGTACTTGAAAAACGTCAACATGCTCATCGACGAAAGGGGCGTGCAGTACTCCCGCCATTGCGAGGGTTGCCACAACCCCGTTGCTTTGCTCTCCGGCGATCTCTCGCAAGGCATGCCCAAAAAGCGTCCTTTTGAGGATGAAGGCGTAACCTGCTCCACCTGCCACTCAATCCAGGCCACCGACACCACCGGAACGGGTAGCTACATTATGGGTACTCCGGCGGTGCTGGTCGATGAGAGCGACGTTCCTATCGCTGGTCCCGTCCCGGACTCCGAGATTCTGGCCCACCTCGACCGCCATTCCAAGGCCGTAATGCGACCTCTCTACAAGACCGCCGAGTTTTGCGCCGCTTGCCATAAGGCCGCCATTCCGCGTTCTCTCGACGACTACAAATGGCTTCGCGCCATCGGTCTTTACGACGAGTGGCAGGGCGCAAGCTTTACCAAGCAGTCCCCGCTGCCCTTCTACCGCAAGGATTCCGTTTCCACATGCCAGACCTGCCACATGAAAGCCGAGTCCTTGCCCGCGGGTGCATCCGACCCCGGCGCCAAGGACGGATTGCTCGCGAGCCATCGCTGGCTCGGAGGCAACTCGCTCAACCCCGCCTACTACAAGTTCGACGAGCAGGCTGACAAGCTCGTCGATTTCCTCAAGAACGGCGCGGATAACAAGGGCGTCTTGAACGTCGATATTTTCGCCATCGAGAAAGAAAGCGCTGCCACGTCCAATGATCGCGGGCTCATCGCTCCTCTGGGCCTCACCAGCTTTTCACTCAAAGCCGGTGACACGCTTGTCGCCGACGTCGTCATTCAGAACAAGGGCATTGGGCACTCCTTCATTCCAGAGCAGCGTGACTTCTACGAGGCCTGGGTGGACTTCGCCGTCAAGGACGGCGCAGGCAAAGTCCTCGTCGAAAGCGGCTTCATTCAGCCCGAAGGCAACCTCGACCCCTCGGCGCACTCTTTTACCAGCCGCCTGATCAACACCAAGGGCGAATTGAACGACCTGCACCAGATCTGGCACAACCGCGTGCTGGCATATAACAACACAATTCAGTCGGGCCGGTCGCAGCTCGTACGTTATCGGTTCCGCCTTCCCAATCGCAGCGCAGGCGCGGTGTCACTGACCGCCAGCGTCAAGTATCGTCGTTTCGACCAGCACTTCATCGACTATGCGATGGACCAGAAGCACTACCCGCAGCCGGTGATCGAGATGGCTTCTGAAACCAAGACCATCAAGATTGGGGACAATTCGCCTCTGCCGCCCGAGCCCACGGAGAATGCGGAGTGGATGCGCTGGAACAACTACGGCATTGGGCTGCTGGATGCACAGCAATACCAAGCCAGCGTGGAGGCATTTGAGCGCGTGGCCGCGTTGCGCCCCGACTACGCCGACGCCTACACGAACATGGCGATTGTTGAGATTTCATGGGAGCGGTATAACGACGCCAAGCCGCACCTGGCCAAGGCCCTGGCCCTGCTTCCCGGCGATCCCCGCGCCCTCTACTACCGCGCACTTGTCGAGCGCAACGCTGGCCAGGTCAAGGACGCCATCGACGACTTTCAGGCCATGCTTGCTGCGTATCCGCGCGTCAAAGACGGGCTGCGCGAACTGGGCTTCAGCTACTTCCAGCAGCATGATTACGCCAAGGCTCGCGATGCATACGAGAAGCTGCAGGTCATCGATCCCGACGACCTCGCCGCGCACTACTCGCTCGCCATCATTTACCGGCGACTGGGCGACAAGCAGAAAGCGGCCATCGAGTCAGCAAAATTTGCCGACCAGAAGGACGACCCCACGGCGTCAACCTACGCGTTGGAGTTTCTGGGCAATCACCCTGAGGTGGCCGCAGAAAGCGTGGTCTGGCATACCCACGACCTGACCGGCGACCCCATCAAGCGTCCCGCCAAAATCGAGTACCACTACATTCCCGGCGCAGGGTTTTAGAGCGAAACCAGAGTTACTAATTCCGCTGTCGCGCTGTTCAGGAACGCCTCTATTTCTTGTGGAACTAGCCAAAACCACCCTCAAAAGCGACGAAAAGGGGCCTTTTTGAGGGGTTTCTGTTTACCGATGAGTACATAGGGTAAATTCTTAAGATATTCATTATAAATAGGTTATATAGAATTCGACCCCTCCAGAAGCGGGTTTTCGAGGGGGAGGGGGTGGGTACCCTTCGGGGGGTATGAACCGGGCGGATGCCTGAGCGCTCATTCCCTCATTTCGATTGTGCGACCTGGACGGGTTATTTTCTGCAAATGCAGATCGGAACAGCGTGAGGGGATGTGGCTACCCGTCCTGGCGGGAAGTTGGACGGGGCCCGGTTGAGAGATGAACTTTCCCATGTCTGAGAATCCAGACATGGGGCACCCGATCATTTTGCGAACCTATGCGATGTCCCCCATTCCTTCCACTGGCAAAGCCGACCTGCCCGGCCCCACAATCCCATATTTGAGTTCCAGGAATTCCTGCAACGCCTCTGGCAGCAGCGGAGCAAGCTCCTGCCAGGTCAGCACTTTCAACCGCACACGCAACTCGGCAGACTTCACCGCCGTCATCACCTCAAACCACGCCTCGCGCAAGTCCGGCCGCCGCGCGTCGTGCACAACGCAAAAGCTACAGCCCTCCGCATAGGCAGCCAGCACATTGCGGATCAATTGATAACTCGCATAAGCGGCCACGCTACCCGCCGCTTCCTCCGCTCGCGCCACAATCGCCGACCGGAAGGCGAGTGCTTCCGACTCGGCGGCCGACGCTTCGCCGGCTCCTTCGGTCGGCTCCCACTCCTGGGTAAACTCCTCAGGAAACTCGATTGCCTCTCGCCTCCTGACAGTGCGCAGTTCCACCCTGGGCAGCAAGTCCCGCTCGAAGACCGCGTCGAAGTCCCGATAGCCCTCGAGCACCGTCGCGGCGCGCGTTTGGAAATCTCCCTCGGTGAGTTTGGCCTCAACCAGCAGTCCGCCCCAGAACATATCCACTTCAGTACGGTCGAATCGCCCGCTCTTCAGAGGCACGCGTGCTTTCCAGCCAAACGCGGGTTGCTCGCCATCCTCCACGCCAAGCATCCGTCGCACGGCGGCTGAGTCCGCCACTCCTGGCGTGCAAAACACATTCATTAACAGGGCATCTGAACTCATCGACGAGTCCAATTCCCGCCAACGCCGGAAGGGCTCCGCTTCCGGCCTGGGCAGCGCTCGCCCCTGGGCATGAATCTTGCTAAATCGACGCATCCACTCCGGCCGCGCCGCGATGGCCGCGTAGGCCGCGTCGAAGAAATTTCCATGCCGCCCGTTCTCCGGCGCATACACAATCACCGGGGGGTTGCCGTAGCTCTCCACATGCAACCTGCCGCGCGCATGCAACCGGTTGCGAAGCCCAAGTTCCCGCCGCAACTGACTGGCACAGACACTGCTCTCACTCGCCATACCCAGCCAGATTACTCTGTCTCTGCCCGGTGCCCGCACCTTTCAGCTACTCCTCCTTGAGTGCCAGCCAAACCTTGTGTTGACCATCGAATTGCTGAGGCGGACAACACCCTTGAATGAGAAAATTGGATCGTGATTTCACGCTCGATGCTCTTTTTCTTAGTGGTCACTGCTGCCGTGGTTCTCGCCACCCCGCTTGCCGCTCATGCCTTCTCCGACTCCGGACAGAAGGCCAACGAAGAGGCTGGTGCAGTTCTCTTCCGCGATAAGGGTTGCGCTCACTGCCACGGCGAAGGTGGCATCGGCAGTCCGAAGGCTCCCGCGCTCATTGGCATCTGGAACAACAAGCTCTGGACTCCGGCCAAACTTACTGATCGGATTATGAACGGCGGCCAGAAGATGCCGCCCTTCAGCGATTCGCTTACGGACGCGGAAATCGCCCAATTGGTCGCCTACCTGCGCGCCAGACGCAAGCCTGTTCCGTCGCCTTTGCCGCCCGGTTCACCATCGGCACAATAATTTTTGAGCTCTCTATCGCTCTAAACATGCGATTAGAGTTAGCTCCTGCCGGTTGCCGTGAATGGACACTCGCGAATTCGAAAGCACGAGCAAAGCTGAAGATCCAAGGCAAGCCGGCCGCCTGTCTTCTCATGACCCATACGTAACAACCTCGGCTGGTACCGTAACATTCTTTGCGAGTACGGCCGACATGGCTCGGCTCCCGATATTCGTTGTGTTTCCCCACTGCCACACGAAGAATGACCTCAACAACAGTGCGATCCGCACAAGCCTTTATTACGGAAATGGGGACCCACATGATCGATGTTCGTTCCATTGCTTCTCTTCGAGTTGCCGTTGCCTCCACGCCTTCCAACCAGTTCAAACGCAGACTTTTGACTTCATCCCTGTTCACATGTTTCGATGCGGCCGCGCTACAGATTGTGGGCCCATCCATCTACCGGGTCTCGTCCAACTCGGCGGCAATGCAGGCTGGGTTTGCGGTTCTGGTCATCGGCATGCTCGCATCGCTCGGCCGTATGTGGTTCCTCACTATCCGGGACAGTAACAACTAGTGGTCCATGAGCGGGTTCGATTGTCAGCAGTAGACGAACGAATCATTCCGCTTGAAGTGCAGGCTGAGAGTCATGGAGGAGGTTGTTCATGATGCAGATGCTGCTCAACACCTGGCTGAAGATCCAAAGCGCTTTGGCCTCCGAAGAGGGTCAGGATCTAGTCGAGTACGCCCTCGTCTTTTCGGTGATTGCCCTGGGCGCCGCTGCCGGCATGAACTCCGTCGCCAGTGGCATCGGCACCGAATTTGGTAATATCAGTACTTTTCTTGGCAATCACATCGCTTAATCAGGGCTGCGGGTGCGGGGGAGCCGAGATCAGTGTTCGGCTCACGACGTCCGGGCCAATTCAGGCCAGCACCGGCGTTTCGGTTACGCCCTCTACTCCAAAGATCCGCCGATAGCGCTCAATCTCCGCGGGTGAGCCCAGGGCCTTGGAGTAGTTATCAGACAGCTTTACGGCCGGGCGGCCCTCCACCTCGCTTAGTTTGCACACCAGGCTCACCGGGTCAAAGCTCTCGTCGCCGTGCGGATTGCAGTTGCGAAAGTCGTTCGTGAGAAATGTGCCCCACCCGGCACTGAAGCGAATGCGCCGCTCCGGAATCCACTTGCGCTCGTCCTCAAAGTCTGTGGTGCGGTGGAAGTCGGCAGGCACTGCACCATTGCGCAGGGTGCCGCCGAAGTAGGCATGAAGTCCAAGAATGGCGTCGACGTCCAGGGCGTCTGAAGCGATCAGTCGCTTCTTAAGCGGATCACACCCGCGCCTCCGTAGCCATTCGATGTACTCGTCACCGGCGATGCAGGGATCCTTGCTGTCAATGCGTTGGCCCGTCCAATGAGCCACCCAGTCTGGCGCATGGCGCAAGAACTGCGTGGTGCCAAATGTGTCGGGAAGCAAAATGAGCAATTCGCCCTGGTAGGTCTGCTGCCACAGTTCCAGCATCCTGTACTGCGCAGTTCTCAACTCTTCTTCCGTATCGGCCAAAGCGGCCATAGCCATGGGCAATTCATGCGCATTGGTCCCGATGGCCTCGAGATCGTGGATGTAGGCGAGATAGGTATTCGAGCTGCCAGTAAAGCTGGGGCCGAGCACATCGCTCATGGCCTTGACCACATATTCCTGCCACAGAAAACTGTGACGCCGCCGGGTGCCAAAGTCGCTCACGTTCAGCCCCGGCACTCCGCGCAGGCGTTCCATCTTTTCCCACAGCCGCGTCTTGGCCCGCGCATAAAGGATGTCAAGCTCGAACTCGGTCAGGCGCTTCAGGCTGGCACGCGTCTTGAGCTCGTCAATGGCGGAAAGCGCATAGATCTCCCACAAGGTGGTCGCGGTCCACAGCCCGTCGAAACGGAGCGCGATCTGTCCATCCTGCACCGAAAGATCGAAATCGGAAAGCCTAAAGTCGCGTTCCAGCCACTCAAGAAACGCGTGCTCAAAGATACCGCGCCGACCATAAAAGGAATTGCCGGCCAGCCAGATCAGTTCCGACTTGTGGAATCGTAGCTTGCGGGTGGCTTCGAGTTGCTCACGGAGCTCGTCCACGCTCACGATCTCGCCTAGACGTACGGTGGTCGACCGGTTGAGAAGCGAAAACGATGTGTGCGTAGTAGGAAAATGCTTCCAGATGAACTGCAGCATCAGCAGCTTGTAAAAATCGGTGTCCAACAGGGAGCGCGTGATGGGGTCCAGTTCCCAGTTGTGATCGTGCGCGCGTCTGGCCAAGTTAATGATCACGATGGAACTACTTTAATGCACCGGCTCCGCTCAACGGTAAGCTCTCCCTTGGACTGTCGGCCACTCACACCTGTCCGCGGCAGCACCGTCGCAGCAAGACACAGGCGCGAGGGCGATTCGCGGCATGCCATTTGACGCTCGATATTCAGCTCTCGATAGCCGCAGCGATCCCAACGCGCACAGACTCGGGCAAGGGAGGCATCGCACCGGGCTGCGAGGCCAGCCAGGCGCCCCAGCGATTTCCCGCCTCGTTCATTGACGCCAGGTCTGCGCCGCGGAGCAGATAGTGGGTTAGGGCTGCGGTAAACGCATCGCCTGCGCCGATCGTGTCTGCCACCCTGACCGGAAAGCCGGGGTGCTCGTGCCACTCATCGCGAGTCACCAGCACACTGCCATGGCTGCCACGAGTCACGGCGACCATCTCCAGCGTTGGGAACTCCGAAAGCAGCCGCTCCGCGCCCAGGCGCAACGTATCCGGTATCGGATCCTGTTCCGCTGGCAGGCCCAAAAGTGCCAGCAACAGGGGCACCTCCGCGTCATTCAATTTCAATACCGTGGCCAGTTCCAGCGATTCCTGCACCACCTCGTTAGAGAAAAACGGCGCCCGTAGATTCACGTCGAAGACGCGCATGCACGCCGCTGAGGTCTGCGCTGTCAGCGTCTGGATGGTCTTCCGCGACTCAAGGCCGCGCTGCGCCAATGAACCGAAGCAGATGGCATTGGCTCTCTCCGCCAGTTGTACCCACTCGTCTGAGAGGCCCAGAAAATCCCACGCCGCAGGCTGGTGAATTTCGTATTCAGGCTGCGCGCCTTTGAAGGTCACCGTAACGCGACCTGTGGGGTGCGCCGGGTCCACCTGCAGATAGCTGGTGTCAGCCGGTAGCGGGTCAAGCTGTTCCACCGCTTTACGGCCCATGTCGTCGCGGCCAATGCGACTCAGGATCACGGCGTGGTTGCCCAGTCTTCCAGCCATTACCGCAAAGTTAGCTGGTGCGCCACCGAGTAAACCAACCGTTGAAGATCCGCCGATGGGAACCCCGTCCGGACACATCTCTTCCGGTAGAACGTCCCACAACAGCTCCCCGATTCCCAGGATCAGATGCTGCTCTTTCAAGGTCTTGCCCCCGACGGCGCTTGCAGTTGCATGGCCTGTTCTTCTAGCCGTGAACCTGCATCCAGCCGTTCTGTCCGCTCATCAACTCACGGCCCCGCGCACTGTGTCCTACCAACTTTCGCGCTGTCCCATGCTTTCGTCAACCACCCCATAGAGATTCGCTGCTCAGTGTTGGCTGTTCCCGCTCTTACCCTACCCATCTCCAGATTGAGCAATCCTCATAATTGGCCGAGGTGTATTCCCCGTCCGGCTGGTTGGCCATGATGGCATGATCTGCGATCGCATCCGACCGCGACCGCATGACCTGCCCCAAGTAGAGCCGCCGAAAGCCTCCCTGCTGCTCCAGCACGCTTTCCTGTTCGTTGTTCACATAGATCAGATCCAGCTCTCCTGGCCGCTCGGCAAAGCTCATTGCGATTTTTTTGAGCAGGCGCCGCATGACCGGAGCGGCAAACGGGTTAAACAGAAACACCAGGCACGGACCCGGCGGAAAGTTGAACTCCGCCGCATCTCTACACACTGTGCGCGTGACGGTTCGGGCGCGTCCTGCCGCACGCCATGCAGCCAGATTCCGGCGCGCAATTCGCACCAAAGCAGGATGCAACTCCACGCCCACTACGGCGCGAAAGGGCATCTCCGCTGCCAGCAGCAGCGCCCGGCCCATTCCCGCGCCCATGTCAATAAAGGTGAACTCTTCGATCGGCGCCACGGGACGGTTCCGCCGCCAGCGCCGCAACAGAGCTTGCAGAACCGATGGCGCGACCGCATAATACGCCGTGCCATGCCGGTCATGCCGATGCCCAGTTTTCAAATGTCGCCCAGCAACGAGGCCACTGGTGCGTACCCCATTGGCCACATCGAACGGGTGGCGCATGAATCCGTCGCCTACCGTCAACCCCGGCAACAAGCGCCGTCTCTTTTTCCCCCTGCGCAAGAAACTCTGGCCCTGTTCAACCCCGTCCGCCTTCACGTTTGCACCTTAGCACAAAGCGACGGGCCCGTTGGAGGTCTGATCTGGCTCCCATCATCCATTGGCAAAAGTCGCGGCGACGCCGGTGTCGTCCAGCCGATGACAAGTTGGGAACCAATCCCCCGGTGGGTACATCGGTTTCGTGACAAGCATTGCCGAATCGAGGTAGGCTTGAGCATGTTCGCGCCATAGCGCGGTCAAGGAGTACGTCAATCCCCATGCCCATCCAAGCAACTTCGAAAATCTGGCACAACGGCAACCTTATTCCCTGGGAGCAGGCCACTATCCACGTGATGAGCCACGTGGTCCACTACGGCTCCAGCGTGTTTGAGGGCATTCGCTGCTATGCGCAGCCCCATGGGTCGGCGGTTTTCCGCCTTCCGGAGCACATGCAGCGCCTGCTGGACTCGGCCAAAATCTACCGTATGGAGCTACCTTACGGCCTCGACGAGCTGTGCGCTGGCGTTGTGGATCTTGTTGAAGCCAACGGCGTTGCACCCTGCTATATCCGTCCTATCGCCATCCGCGGCTACGGCGAGATCGGGGTTAGCCCCAAGGGTTCGCCCATCGAGGTCTACATGGCCAACTTCCCCTGGGGCAAGTACATTGCCGGCCATGGCGGTGCGGATGTCTGTATCTCCAGTTGGAACCGGTTGGCCCCCAACACCATGCCCGCGTTGGCCAAGGCTGGCGGCAACTACATGAATTCACAACTTATCCACATGGAAGCCGAGGTAAACGGCTACCAGGAGGGAATCGGCCTGGACGTAAACGGGCTGGTCAGTGAGGGCTCCGGCGAGAACATCTTCATCGTACGCAATGGCGTCCTCTACACTCCGCCTCTGGCCAACTCCGCTCTCTCTGGCATCACCCGCGATAGTGTGCTCACCCTGGCACGACACCTGGGACTCACAGTTGTGGAACAGCCCCTGCCCCGGGAGATACTCTACATCGCCGATGAAGTCTTCTTTACCGGCACCGCCGCCGAGGTTTCGCCTATCCGGTCCATTGACCGCATCGTTATCGCGGATGGTAAGCCCGGCGAGATTACGCAAAAGATTGCCGACGAATTCTTCGCCATCGCCAACGGTCTCAAGCCCGACCGCTTTGGCTGGCTCACGCCCGTTAACGTCACTGCGAGTGAACCCGTAACGGCATAACGCTGCTCAACTGAAGAGCAACGGCGGCCCGTTTGAGGCCGCCGTTGCTCTTTTATTGCGCATTGTCTGGTGCACGGTAACTGACGGTCTGGTCCGGGGTCTCGCTGGTGCGCGGCGAGTATCATGGAATGTGGCCCGGATGAACGAAGGGGCGCAGAAGACCAGCCTCGAAATACCTCCAGGAATCTCATGGTCAAGGAAGACAACCGAGCGTGAAACCCGACATGAAAGTCAAGTTGTCCGGGCTGGAGTTGAGCAACCCTCTCATCGCCGCCAGTGGTACCTTTGGATATGGCATCGAATTTGAAGAAATCGTCTCGCTGGAGAGGATTGGCGGTTTCGTAACCAAGGGCATCTCGCTACAGCCCATTGCCGGCCATCCGCCTCCGCGCATCCTGCAAACCGCCGCTGGAATGCTCAACGCGATAGGCCTGCAGAACATAGGTGTCGACGAATTCATCGCCCGCAAACTGCCGCCGCTGGCGCGCTATCCCAAGTGCAAGGTCATCGTCAACGTTTTCGGGTACACGGTGGGCGACTACATCGAGGTTATCCATCGGCTTAACCAAGCCCCGGGTATTGCCGCCTATGAGCTGAACGTATCCTGCCCGAATGTGCACGCCGGCGGCATGACCTTCGGCTCCGATGCGGGCTCGCTGGAATATCTGGTGGGCCAGGCCAAGGCGATTGCTGCGCGGCCGCTCATCGTCAAGCTCTCTCCTAACGTGACCTCGATTGCGCGCATGGCACAGATCGCGGCTAACGCCGGAGCCGACGCGGTAAGCCTGGTGAACACATTTCTAGCCATGTCCATCGACTCTGAGACACGCAAGCCGCGCCTGAGCAATGTGACCGGCGGTCTCTCCGGCCCAGCCATTAAGCCCATCGCCCTGCGCATGGTGTATGAGACTGCGCGCTCGGTGAAGATTCCCATCCTCGGCATGGGCGGCATTGTCACGCCGGAAGATGCGGTGGAGTTTCTGCTGGCAGGAGCAACCGCCGTGCAGGTGGGCACGGCCAGCTTTGCCGATCCCCGCGCGGTGGAGCGTCTGGCCCGCGGCCTCGAGTCGTGGTGCCGAGGCCACCAGGTGGAGAAAGTGTCGAGCCTAACCGGGGCACTTGAAGTCCCGCGCTCCTGAGTTGGAAGAGCGATTTAGCGACCGGCAAGTTTCCGCGTTGTCTCCTGTTCGGAAGGATGTAATCCAGCAGCAAAGTTTGAATGGACGCCTAGGCAAGGAGTGTCGCGCCGTGACTCATGGTTCGAGTATCGATCGTCGTGAATTCATCTCGCTGGTTGGTGGTGCAGCACTTACCTTGGCCTCGCGGGAAGCGAGCGCCGGATCACAACTTATCCCCATAGATATCACCGGGAGCTGGCGGTCCCAGGATGACAGCGACCGGATCATCGTCAGAGAACCTCCAATACCAAGAGACGACCCCCGCATATTTGAACAAACTCTCCATACTATGCCGGGGAGTTATGCAATCGAGATAGATTACTCGCCGAGCCGGGACGCCGATCTGGGTAGCTCATTGCAAGGAGCTTTCAAGAGTTATCAGGGACTTAGTGTAGATGGAAACGTCGTTCCTCTCACCTTTTTGAAGAGGGGAGAGGTGTTCACAGCGAACGCAGAGTTCAAAGCGGTTGGTTCCCGAACGCATCTTGAAATCGCATTCTTCAACACCAGGGCTCCGGTGACACGCCTTCTCGTCCCAAGCTTCAATCCACATCCCAGGCTTCATGCGTTGCAACCTGCCGGCGAAGGCGAGCTGATGCTGGTTCGCGGCATGCCCTTTCTGCTGCGCAAGCACGTCTTCTTTGAATCCTCTGTTGGTGAACTGGGTGTGGATCATGGTTCTCTGGCGGAATGGCGCGACGGCATGTCGCTGGACTGTAAAGGCGCGAAGGCGCACAAGGTTCATTTCCTGGGAATGATTCATAACATCGACCTGGGGAGTGCGTCGTGGTATTGCAAACACGGAGATTTCGGATATACCCACTTTGCAGGAGAGGACGCCGGCCAGATAGCACTGGAATTCGATGGCGGGATTACCGAGGAGATACCACTTGTCTTTGGCTATAACATCTGGTTTTCGAAGCCGTGGGATCTGTTCTGGTATTTCGCTCCCTGGGGCCGGCCCGTCAACCGCATCACCAACTACGATGCGGAACTGTTTGCCGGAAATGATCATGCGCGGGGGATACTGCAGGACAGCTTGAAGTTGAGAGACGGCCTGCGATCTCCCGTGGTCGCCGGGACCAATGCTCGATTTGTGTATTCCCTGCAACTGGATGGACGTCCGCTACGGCGCATTCGCGTTAAGGGGAGCGAGAAGCTGCATGACTTTCCACTGATCTCCGCCGTGACGTTGGAAGCCGCAGAGGCAAGCGAAGGACTGGCAACTCTGCCGGATTTGATGCAGGAGTGGGATCAGACAGCGACAGATACGCTCGCCGATGTGAGGAATGGGACATGGCGAGAAGCGAATAGGCATCTGCAGGAAACGCTCTATGTCTCGGAAACAAAGCTTCCCAAACTGACCGAGGCTGAAATTCCACAGGATTATTTTGGCCCGCACTATTCATTCGCCGGCGCGCAGGAGGCGGTGTACGCGGCCACCTATCTCTACCGCAACGGTCCTGAGTGCGCTACACACATAGCCGACAGCGGGAATGCGTGCAATTCAAAAACCGCCAACCGGATGACTGCGTGGTACACCCACAACACCGGGGTCTGGGTCGGTATCGATTCCTTCTACGGCAGCCTGCAACGTTGGATTGAACTCTACAAAACGCGTGACCCCGGCGAGCTGCCCGGTATGGGAGAAGCCTGGTCCCGCGGTATTGGTGAGCTTATCCGCGAGTCGATGGCTTTCGGGTACGACAAATTCATCGACTCCTATATCGACTGGCTTGACAGGTCACTTTTCAAAGACGCAACCCCCCCCCATTGGCTTCGAGCTCCAGGATCCGGCGACATGTCTCCGGACTACCACGTCGCGGCTCACGGCAAACTAAGAGAATCGGGTAATCGCGAGAACGATGGTCACGGAATCTGCATGTGGGGCCGCTACATGGCCTGGCATTGGAAGGGCCATTCGCGTGAGTGGGCGGAGTCACACTACAAGGCAACTGAAGCCGCGGTGCAGTGGATTCAGTATCAGCTTGATACAGATGTCATCTATCCCGGAGTTCGCAAGGATGTGCTCTATACAGAGAGCGAATGCGCGCACGAAGGATACGACATATATTCCACTTATAACTGCCTGCATGGCGTCCGGCTCTCGGCAAGGGTGGCGCGCGCGATGGGACGCGAGCAGCAAGCCGACGAATGGGAGCGATTGGAACGGCGCCTGCGCGCGGGGATTCTAAAGGAATTGGTCGATACCACTGCCGATGGCCCGATCTGGCATACCGATCCCAAGTGTGACTGGCAGGATAATGCGCACAGATTGGTGCCGATTCACCTGGCAAGTGATGGCGACACCTATACCCCCAGAGAGGATTGGCAATCGGAATCGGCAGAGGTCCGCAGAGTCCTTGAGATTACGATCAATTCTTATAAGAGTCTGTTGAAAAGCCAGAACTTCGATTTCCTGAGGGCCTACGGTTACGGCCAGGGAATGATGCTCCAGGCCGCCCTGCTGCTGGATGAAATGCAGGACGCCACCAAGCTGGCAAACCTGATGGTGACACGATGCTACCTGCCGCACATGGCGGGGTGGTGCGCTCCCGAAGGAATTCTTCAGCATCCCTCTGGCAAGTTCTGGATGCCGATGAACGGGTATGCAGGCCAGGACTCTCACCTGGCCGACAGTGTGAAGGCCCTCAGGCTCATGATAGGCGTGGATGACAATCGACCCGGCGAGCTTCATCTTGTGCCCAGATACCCGGAGAAATGGACGAGCTTGCAGGTATCTGACTTTCCAGTACTTACTGGAAGCACTCGACAGCATTTGACGTATCGCTATGAGCGGTCGCCGCGCGAGCAGAGTTTCGACTACTCATTCAGTGATGCACCAACCTCATTTCACCTGCGGCTCGGCCCCATTGATCCGTCATGGACATCCATCACGGTAGAGCATTCAGGCCGGCCGGCCACTGTGCGCATCGTCTCATCCGGAGACAGCGCGTGGGCATGGACGGAAGTTGAGGCGTCGATGACCGGGAAGATTGTCCTTCGCCCCAGGTGAGCTTTCCAGCCGTCATCTCCCTGACTTGAGTGAAAAACCGCAATCGGCAATCACTACCGCGCCAGACAACAAATCGCATCGCGCAGTGGTGCTACCAGCGATTAGCAGTAAAGGCAAATGTGACTCCGCTCACGCGAGGATCGTACAACCTCGACAGAACAGTGATTTACAACACATGTGATGGCGCTCACAGCCCGAGGCTATTGCAAATCCGTACCGTGCCTTCATTCACTGAGGATCCAGAGGGGGTCGCATCCCAGGCGCTGCCCATCTCTGTGAGTTTCCGGTGGCCGCATTGCGAGCGAGGTAGGCATGGGTCAATCAGTTTGGCAATCGATGGAGAAGAAGGGATACAGCCGCAGGGATTTTCTGCAATTCTGTACTGCGGCCGCAACCATGGCCGGTCTGGGCCAAACCGGCGTCGCCCAGGTTGTTTCAGCGTTTGAGAAGAAGGAAAAACCGGCAGTAGTCTGGCTCCACTTCCAGGAGTGCACCTGCTGTAGCGAGTCGTTCATCCGCTCGTCCCACCCGATCGTGGTCGATGCGCTGCTGGATGTGCTCTCACTCAACTACACCGAGACGCTGATGGCCGCCTCCGGATTCCAGGCGGAAAAGAGCCTGAACGACACCATCAAGAACAACAAGGGCAAGTACATTGTGCTGGTGGAAGGAGCGGTTCCCACCAAGGATGGCGGCGTTTACTGCATGATCGGCGGCAAGACTGCCGAGTCGATCCTGCAGACCGTGGCCGCGGATGCGGCAGCGGTGGTGGCCTGGGGCAGTTGCGCCTCCAATGGATGTGTTCAGGCGGCCAAGCCCAATCCGACCGGCGCAACCCCGATCTACAAGCTGGTGGACAAGCCGGTGATCAATGTGCCTGGCTGCCCACCCATTGCCGACGTAATGATGAGCGTGGTGACGCACCTGCTGGTGCTGGGTCAGTTGCCGGCGCTGGACAGCCAGGGCCGCCCCAAGGAGTTCTATGGGCGGCGCGTCCACGACACATGCTACCGCCGCCCAAACTACGACGCCGGCCTCTTCGTCGAGTCGTGGGATGACGAGAATGCGCGCAAGGGATATTGCCTTTACAAGATGGGCTGCAAGGGCCCGGTAACCTACAACGCCTGCTCGGTGGTGAGGTGGAACGAAGGCACAAGTTATCCCATCCAATCGGGTCACGGATGCATCGGCTGCAGCGAAGCTGGATTCTGGGATAACGGCCCCTTCTATCAGCATCTGCCGTCATTCCCCGGCTTCGGCATCGAGAGTACGGCCGACACCGTAGGCACGGTGGTTGGAGTGGCAACCCTGGCCGGCGTCACGGCGCACGCCGTGGTCACCAACATTCGCAAGCACAAAGTCATCGCAGAAGTGCATGCAGAGGAACAAAAGGAGTCATAACGGACCATGACACGCGTCGTCGTTGATCCAGTAACTCGTATTGAAGGCCACCTGCGCATTGAAGCGGTGGTAGAGAACGGCGTCATCACCGACGCCTTCAGCGCGGGCACCATGGTGCGTGGCCTGGAAAAGATTCTGCAGGGCCGCGACCCACGCGACGCCTGGGCCATCACCGAGCGCGTCTGCGGCGTGTGCACCACAGTGCATGCGCTGGCCAGCGTACGCTCGGTTGAGGATGCGCTGGGCATCGCAGTGCCGCCTACGGCGGAACTGATCCGCAACATCATGATGGCCACGCAGTATGTGCAGGACCACGTGATTCACTTCTACCACCTGCACGCGCTGGACTGGGTAGACATTGTCAACGCGCTCAAGGCCGATCCAAAGAAGGCTGCTGAGCTGGCCCAGTCGTTCTCCAAGTGGGACAAGAACACGCCGGCCTATTTTTCCGCGGTGCAAGACAAGATAAAGGCCTTCGCAGCCAGTGGTTTGGGAATTTTCGCCAACGGCTACTGGGGACATCCGGCTTACAAGCTGCCGCCGGAGGTGAACCTGATCGGGGTAGCACACTACCTTGACGCGTTGGAATGGCAGAAGGAAGTGGTCAAGATCCACGCCGTATTCGGCGGCAAGAATCCGCATCCGAATTACCTAGTGGGCGGTGTTCCCTGCTCCATCAACGTGAACGAAGTGGCGGCCATTAACTCTGAGCGGCTCAATCTCGTATCGCGCCTCATCAGCCAGGCCGACGAGTTTGTCAACGAGGTCTATATCCCCGACCTGCTGGCGGTAGCCTCGTTCTACAAGGATTGGGCCAAGTGGGGCGGCGGGCTGAAAAACTACTTAAGCTACGGTGAATTCCCCACCCAGGGCTACGGCAAGCCGGAAGCCTTCAAATATGCGCGGGGCGTGATTCTCAATCGCGACCTGAGCACCGTGCATCCGGTCAATCCGCGCGACTCGCAGGAGATCAAGGAATACATCGCCTCCTCCTGGTACAGCTACGAGGGCGGAGACGGCGTCGGCATTCACCCCTGGGCCGGTGAAACCAAGATCAACTACACCGGGCCGAAACCACCGTTTGAGAGCCTGGAGGGCCACGAGAAGTACTCGTTCCTGAAGACTCCGCGTTGGAAGGACAATGCGATGGAAGTGGGCCCGCTTTCGCGCCTGCTGGTTTCGTATGCAGCCGGCCATGCGGATGTGAAGGAACTGGTCGGCCAGACGCTGGGCAAGCTAGGAGTGCCTGTCGATGCCCTGTTCAGCACCCTGGGCCGCACTGCGGCGCGAGGTCTGGACGCCGCGCTGGCTATGATCTGGCTGAAGGATTTCTTCGGCCAGTTGATGGAACGGGTAAAGATTAACGAGGTCTCCACCTTCAACGGCGAGCGCTGGGAACCGAAGAGCTGGCCCGCAGATGCGGAAGGGGTGGGCTTGGTGGAAGCGCCCCGCGGCGCACTGGCGCACTGGATCAAGATTCACGACGGCAAAATCGACAATTATCAGCTTGTGGTTCCGACCACCTGGAATGGTTCCCCACGCGATGCGAAGAAACAGCGCTCGTCGTTCGAGGAGTCGCTGATCGGTACCCCGGTGGCAAAGCTCGACGAGCCCGTCGAGATCCTGCGCACCATCCATTCCTTTGACCCGTGCCTGGCCTGCTCCGTGCATCTGTACGATCCGCAGGGACGGCACCTCCACCAGGTTTCATTCGAGTGATGGCTATGAGTGCTTCCAGCGTTGGTGCAGGCAATGTAACCCCGGCGAAGGCTGAGCATCCGGCGGAGTACCGGCGCGTGTATGTGTGGGAACTGCCGGTACGCGTTTACCACTGGATCAACGCGGTGGCACTTGTGCTTCTCTGCGTCACCGGCTATCTGATCGGGGCCCCGATCCGCTTGTTCTACGCGGCCGAGGCATACCAGCAGTACTGGTTCGGCTGGGTCCGCTTCATCCACTTCGCGGCGGCCTTTGTCTATGTCTTCAACTTCCTGGCGCGTCTCTACTGGGGGTTCGTCGGAAACAAATATTCCAGTTGGACCGCCTTTTTCCCGCTGAAGCACGCGCAGCAGCGGGAGATCGTCGACGTCATCAAGGCGGACGTGCTTGAAACCAAGCTGCACGGGCCCATCTCCACCGGGCATAATGCGCTAGCGGGCCTGATCTACTTCGGCACTTTCCTCGTATTTGTCTTCCAGACCGTCACCGGATTTGCCCTCTATTCCAGCATGAGCAACTCCTGGCTGCCCCGGATGTTTACCTGGGTTGTGCCGCTGATGGGCGGGGAATTCGGCGTCCGCTTCTGGCACCACCTGTTCCTGTGGTTCTTTGTCACCTTTGTCATCGTTCACGTGTATCTTGCCTTCTATCACGACTACATCGAAGGCCGTGGCACTGTATCCTCGATCATAGGCGGATGGAAGTTCGACCGGGTGGAGAAGGGTGACAAATAGCGGGAAGAAGACGCTGGTGCTGGGGCTGGGCAACGTCCTGATGGGCGATGAGGGCATCGGCGTTCACGTTGTGCGGGCCCTTGAGCAACACCCACTTCCCGACAACGTGGAGTGCCTTGACGGCGGCACTGGCGGATTCATCCTGCTGGAGCCGCTCCAGAGCGCCGATCGCATCATCCTCATTGACGCCGCGGCCGACGGCAACCCTCCCGGCACCGTTTCGCGCACGACGCCGCAGTTTTCACGTGATTATCCGCCAACTCTAACCGCGCACGACGTGGGCGTGAAGGACTTGCTCGACGTCTTCTACATGCAGGGTGGGAACCGTGCAGTGGTCCTCTACGCCATCACCATCGATCCCCTCCAGCCCATTACCATGGACCTCTCCGCACTCGGTGCCAAGTCCGCGGACGAAGCGGTGCAGCGGATTCTAGAAGAGTTGCAAGCCGCCTCTTGAAGCTCACAACACCGCCAGGATACGGCCGGGCGGTACCTGCGTCACGGTTGACTCTCTGTATCCGGCTGCAACAGAATAAGTAACACCAAGCTCACCACGACAAACATGCGGAAAGCGGACTCGCGCCCGTCCCAGGTATGCGACTGCCACATAAGGAACCATTCCGCGCCTATGGTGAGAAATGCCACCAGCCACATCAGCAGGGAGAGCGTAAGCGCCAGCACCGGCACACGCTTGGCTGCGTTAAACACTGCCGTGGGCTGACGAAAGACTCTGGTCAAGCTCGCCACGCCCCACCACAGAAGAATCATTGTGATCATCTCCCACGCGATAATGGACAGATAGAATGCGAGGTGCCAGGCAGGTGACGAGAGCGCCCGCCACATGCCATGGTTGCCGGGGAAGGTCGTGTCCATCGATAAAACATGGCGAACATATTCGTAGTTCGAGTCAAAATCGGTGAGGTTGTTGAGGACGACCAGGGTGTAATAGAAGGCAACGCCAGCCAGTAGCAGCATCTTCGCGGTCCGGGTCATCATGGCTGAGGCCCTCTCCTAAAAACGAAAATGGATATAGCCCCGAACAAGGCGGTCATCCCGGCGGTAACCAAAAACAGTCGAGGAGTTCCAAGCATGCGCTCATGCTAACTTGGCCGAGGCAGAAAGCACAGAGAAAATGCCTTCTCCGCGTGCTACATTCAAATGCAAATGACGCTCTCTTCTCCCGAGCAGGCCCTTGGCGCCGCCGGCATTCTGTTGCCGTCATTGACGGCACCTGGAGGCAATTATGTCTCCGCAAAACGGGTGGCCTCGGTACTGTACTTATCCGGGGTCATCTCGACCGGACCGGAGGGCGTAATCGCCGGGACTGTGGATCGGGATCGATCCATCGAAGATGGATACGCAGCCGCCCGGGCCTGCGCACTAACCCAATTAGCGGTTCTAAAGCGCGAACTGGGCTCGTTGGATCGTGTGGCCGAGATATTGACGGTGAACGGATATGTCAACGCGGCGCCCGGATTTGCTGACTCGCCCGCGGTATTGAACGGCGCGTCTGATCTGCTGGTGCTCGTGTTTGGCGAGGCGGGTCGCCATGTGCGCGCGGCAGTGGGAGTAAGTGCATTGCCGCGGAATGCACTGGTTGAGATTCAAATGACCGTGAGGATTAGCGAGCCATGACAGAACACACGCTCTCTGCCGAACCCACGCACTCGGTATGGGACCGCACGCTGAGGCCGCGCTTGCGCGTTGAGCCCGGCGACGAGGTTGCGTTCGAGTGCATCGACTCCAGCGGCGGCCAGGTGTGGCCCGGCATGAGTGTCTCAGAGTTTTTGACTATCGACCGTACCCGTATCCATGCGCTCACCGGCCCTGTCTGGGTGGAGGGGGCGGAGCCCGGAGACGTATTGCAGATCGATGTGCTGGCTACTCGACATGGCGGCTGGGGATGGTCGAGCGTGCTTGAGGGCCTTGGTTTTCTGAAGGAAAGATTCCGCGAGCCCTATCTCTTTCACTGGCAGCTCGACGGCGAATCGACCAGTTCCCTGGCTCCGGCGGTGGTTCCAGTGCGGCCGTTTCTGGGGGTGATGGGCGTCGCGCGCGCAGATGACGGAGCTTTTCGCACCCGCCCGCCGGGACGCTTTGGCGGCAATCTCGACGTGCGCGAGCTCTGTGCCGGCTCGCGGCTCTACCTGCCAGTCTTCAACCACGGCGCACTCTTCAGTTGTGGTGATGGCCACGCCGCACAAGGCGACGGCGAAGTCTGCGTTAATGGCATCGAGTGCCCCCTGGACGTGACTTTGCGCTTCCATCTGCACAAACACCAGCCGCTCGCGGGTCCACTGGTCGAGGCCAATGAGGTTGCCGCGCCCGATTCGTCTGCCGATGCATGGGTGGTGGTGGAGTCGGGAACCGACCTCGCCGCTACCTCCCGAGCTGCCACATTGCGCATGATTGATTTGCTCGTCAGCCGCTGGGGCTTCCTCGACGTCCATGCCTATATTCTGTGTAGCGTTGCGCTCAAGCTTCGCCTTAGCCAGGTGGTCAATGAGCCTGTCTGCACCGTCAGCGCCGCGCTCAGCAAGCAGATCCTTCCCGCTCGCAACCTGTTCCCCGTCCACTGACCATCAGCGATTACCGGGAAAGCGTCACCGTCAACCGCTCGACGGGCGTGGCGTGGAACGCGTCCTCGAGATCTTGCGAGCTTGAGGAGAGCTTGCCTTGGACATGCCGCGCCGGAAATTCGAATCGTAACTCCGGTTCCGCGAAGGGCCATGGCGTCAGACAAAAATGCCGCGCTGCCACCGGCGCCACTTGTATTTCGACCGTCGCTCCATCATGCAGCGGCAGCGGATGCAACAGGTGTGCGGGCAAGCCGTAAGCCACGCAACTTAACAGGGAAAGATTGTCGCAGGCCTGCAACAGCCTGAAGTGTTCCAGGATCGTCTGCTCCGTCTTCTCCAGAGCCGTGAGCGAATCATCCGCCGCAATCGCAGCCAGCAACTCATCTTGATAGGTGCGCTGGCAAGCGAGAAATGAATCCAAAAGTGCCAGCCCCTCCGGCGCAATCGTGGACCGGTCGGCATGCGCAGTCAACAAATTGCAAGTGTGCATGGAGATTAGTACTCCGGCATAGGGATCCTTTTCCGCGATGATGCGCACGGCGCGGTCGCGGACTGCCAGGTATTCCTGGATGTCGATCTCTTCAAAGGCTGAAGACTTCGCCACCAACTCTATCGAGAACGCCGAGGGACGGCCCTCGCGCAGAATCGGGCCGTCCACAATGCACGCCATATCGCTGCACGCGGCCACTTCCCGTGCGGGAATCCTTATCTGCTTGCAGTGCCGGTTTGCATCTTCGATTGTGGCTCCGTAAACAACTCGATCCAACCCGGCCATAGAGCCGCGCTCATGCATATGGGACAGGGCTCACAGGTTGTGTAGAGCGTATATCCTGACAGCCGGAACTGCTTCAGTCGCTTGCTTGCCAGGCGAATCGCGCGCACCTCGGCATGCGCACTGGGATCGTTAGCTTGGGCCACATTATTCAGAGTGGAGAGTAACAACTTCCCGGATTTGGTATGCACAATTGCAGCGCCAAATGGCCGTGGATGCGCAGTGTGAAATGATCCCGCGGCAAAGTACGCAAGCGCGGCCATCCGCTCCTCATCGAGAGACGGAGCCAGCTTGGCGCGAGAGACCTGGCCAATTGCCCGCTGACGCCTTCCGGCCACGCGACGCACAGAAGTAGAGCTAACTCCCATACTCGAAATTAGCATGGCCGCAGACTCACGCGCTCCACAAACATTTCATGTCGTCCATAAGTGGATTAACCGCCTACAATCTTCCTATGATCCCTACCCCGTGGACCATCCGTGGCCTCCGCTCGGCGCTTGCCACCGGTGCTTCGTGGTCCTCCGCACTCGTAGACAGGGCCCTTGCGCGTGCCAACCGAAATCCCGGCCGGAATACCTACTTGTGGCAGAACGCAAAATGGACCCGCGCTGAAGCGGCGCATGCTGAAGCCATGCCCCGCGGCAACAGCGGCCCGTTTGGCGATGGGCACAGCTCGCTTTGGGGGGTGCCCGTCTCGGTGAAGGACTGTTTCGATTTGGCCGGCGCCCCTACCAGTTGCGGAGTGCGATTCTACCGCGAATTCAACGGCGATGCGACGCGCGATTCCTGGCTCGTAGAGCGGCTTCGCGCGGCAGGCGCAGTCATCATCGGAAAGACTCACCTGCATCCGCTAGCCTACGGTATCACCGGCGAGAATCCGGAATTCGGCGACTGTCTGCAGCCCGGCAATTCCACGGCACTAACCGGCGGATCCTCTAGTGGCGCCGCGGCCAGCGTACTGGAAGGCTCCGCTGTGGCCGCCATCGGCACTGACACCGGAGGTTCCGTGCGCGCACCCGCTGCATTGTGCAGGTTGGCTGGCTATCGCGCTTCCCTGGGTCGAGGCGACTGGCGAGGCGGCGCGCATCTTGCGCCATCCTTCGACACCATGGGTTGGCTCTTTCGCGATCTCGAAGATGCACCGCTGCTGGCCGAAACCTTCGCCACCAATGTTCTTGAGCCAGCCCGTGACTTTACTCGCTTTGCGGTTGTCGAAGACAGCTTTCTCAACGACTGCGAGCCGGAGATTGCAGCGGGGCTCCGCGTGATGATCCGTGAGTTAGAAGCGCTCGGCTTGCGCGGCGCCAGCATCGACGCAAGCTGGTGGGCCGAGTCGTTCGAAATCTTCGCGCCCATTCAGGCGTGGGAGGCGGCACGAATTCACGCTGGCCATTTCGACCGTTTCGAGCCCTCCATCCGCGACCGCCTGCAATGGGGAGAACGCATCACTACTGAGGAAATCGACGTCCTGCGCCAGCGCCACGCGAACTTCAATGCTCGGATGAGCGAACTCTTCACCGCACATCAAGTGCTCCTGCTTCCCGCCTCACCCGTAACGCGTCTGGCTGCCGCGGCCGATCACAGTCAAACACGCGTCCGCCTGCTCCGCTACACCACGCCTTTCAGTCTCGCCGGAGTCCCCGTCGTCACCATCCCCAGTACCACAGGCGGAATGCAATTGGCCGCTTCACGCGAAATGGACGAGGCGCTGCTTCAACTTGCGGCGCGCATCGGAGCGCGAAGAAAGACAGCAGCTTATACACCACCCGCGTGATAACTTTCCTTCAAGGATTTCTTCCCATTTGAGGTCAAGGTTGCATTCAAACAAATTCATCCACCTTGCCGCCGTTTCGCTTGCGGTCGGGCTTTCTTTCACTCTGGCCGGCTGCCGCAGCCAATCTCCTGCTGCCCAGTGCGGCCTTACGCCGGTGAGCTTGCAGCTCGATTGGTATCCGCAGCCGGAGCAGGGCGGTTTCTTTACAGCGCAGATGCTCGGTTACTACAAAGCTGAGGGACTCGATGTCACGATGCTTCCTCTGCCGCAATACGGCAGCGCAGCCCAGGTAGTGGCCTCCGGCAAGGCAGACATCGGCTTGGGCTCCAGTGACCAGATCCTCGACTGGAATTCGAATGGCCTTCCCTTGGTCGCTGTCGCAGCCACAATGCAGCACGATCCCCAGGCCATCATGGTCCATCAGAACTCGACCATCCACAATTTCAAAGACCTGGAAGGGCAGACAATCGCGGCCCCGACCGGTGCCACGTGGCTCAAATACGTTTTGCCCCGTTACAACCTGCACCAGGTCCGCCAGGTTCCCGCCACGCCCTCTATCGCCAACTTCCTGGCTGACCCCAGTTATGTACAGAAAATATTCATCACCAGCGAGCCGTTCTTTGCCAGACAAGCCGGCGTGCCGGTGCGTACCTTGCTTATCAGCTCCTCCGGCTACGCCCCCTACGGGGTGCAATTCACCGCCCGCGATTTCGTGGCGCAGCATGCCGACATCGTGGCCCGGTTCGTCCGCGCCAGCATCCGCGGCTGGCAAGAATATCTACGCAATCCTGAGCCCACCAACGTCCTCTTGCTCAAACTCAACCCTGCCCTCAACCCCGCTCAGGCGACCTATACCGCCCAGGCCCTTCGCGACGGCGGCTTTATCACCGGTGGCAATCCCGCAAGCGCAGACACCGGCCACATGACCGCAGACCGGTGGATGGCCACCTATGAGCAGCTCAAATCCCTCGGCATCCTCCACGGCCCCGTGAACCCCGCCGCCGTATACTCGCCAAGGTTTGCGCAATGAGGATCTCACAACTGGAATTGACCGCCGTGATGCCCGGCCATGCACTCGTACGGCCGCAACCATATGAGAGTCGGTCGAGACTATTAGCGGGTCGTCGCTTGCATATGTTTGCAATTATTGGGTTGGCTCGAGTGTCAACTTCTGCACCCGCCAATTCAGCAATTCCGCAGCATAAAGAATATTCTCAGAAGGGCAAGCCAGCTCGTGAATCCAGCCAAACTGGCCGGGACCATGGCCAGAGGCGCCAAGCGTACCGAGCACCTTGCCATCCAGAGCAAGTTTATAGATCCGGCCCGGATAGCCATCAGACGCAAAAAGCACCTGATGAGGCCCAGGAGTGATGCAGATCGCCCAGGGGGAGCCGTTCAACATGGTCTTGTTCAATGGGGCCGGAGCTTCGGCAGTGGAAGGTATTTCGGATGGCGCGTTCCCCATCCATGGGCGAATCCTGTGATCGTATGGCACGTTGATGTGGATCTCGCGCAGATACTTGCCATCTCCATCGAAAACCTGAATGCGCCCGTTGCCACGGTCGGCCACATACACGTGTCCCATATCATCCGTCGCGATACTGTGCGGCGTACTAAACTGCCCTGAACCTGTGCCCGGCTCGCCCCAGGATTTGATCCAGTTTCCGTCTTTATCGATCTTGGCGATCCTGGAATTGATATAACCGTCGCTGATATAGGTATTGCCTGCTGCATCCCAGGCCATATCGGTCACCTGGCGAAACTCCCCGTCGATTGGCGGCAGGGGTGGCCTGAAATGCTTGAGTGGACCGGTACCCTCGTCGGAGGCCTCCTGCTTGCGACCGAAGACCATCAATACACGGCCTTCCGGATCGAACTTGATGACCATGTCCGACCCCTTGTCGGCGACCCATATGTTGTCTTCTTTGTCGACCTTGACAGAGTGAGCAAAGCTCCAGGCGTACAGATGGTGGCCGATTTCACGGACGTACTTTCCGTCGGCGTCAAATTCGAACAACTGGGCCGCCGCCGCGCCATAGGCTGGGCCAGTTGTGCCACCACGAGAGAAAACAAAAACATGCCCTTTTGAATTGACTGCCACACCTGCAGCCTCCCCGAGATATAGTTCCGGCGGGAGCTTAAAGAAATCGGTCTGGGCGTGGAATTTGATCTCAGGCACCGATTGCTGGGCAATGATCTGGATGGGCAGGCAAAAGACCGCCGCCAATACGATGCGTATCATTCATCCGCTCCTGTATTAATACGTACCCCTACCAAAGACTCGCGGCAGAACGATATCTTCACCCATGCTGATACGGCGCGGCAAGAGGATTCCAAGCCGTTTTTTGTCTCCCGTCCCCCGGATCGCCTCGCCGTTTCGTACAATCGATCATCATGAAAGCAATTGCGATGGTCATTGTTTTGTCTGCGGGCCTTCTCGTCCACGCCCAGGCCCCGGCTCCCAAAAGCGCTCCCGCCAACGGTTCTCCCACCAGGCCCAGTGCCCTCCACGCCTCTGCTAGTCCGTCCCTGTTGAACCCAGCATCGCTCAAGGCCAAGGCGCCTGTGGTCTTCAAGGCGAAGTTCACCACTACCGCGGGCGACTTCGTGGTCGAGGTACATCGCGAGTGGGCGCCCCTCGGCGCCGACCGCTTTTACAACTTGGTCCGGTATGGCTACTTCACCAACGCGGCTTTCTTTCGCGTTGTGCCCGGTTTCATTGTGCAGTTCGGGCTTAGCGCCAACCCCGCCGTCAACAAGGTCTGGAAGACCGCCACGATCCCCGATGATCCCGTCGTTCAAAGCAACAAGCGCGGGAACCTGGTCTTCGCTACTGCCGGTCGCAACACCCGTACGACCCAGCTGTTCATTAACTATGCTGACAACGCCCGCCTCGACCGCATGGGCTTCGCCCCCTTTGGCAGCGTTGTCGAAGGCATGGACGTGGTCGACAAAATCTATCCTGTCTACGGCGAATCTCCGCGCCAGGATCTGATCACCGAGCAGGGAGACGCTTACCTGAAAGCCAATTTTCGTGACATAGACAGGATCAAACTGGCCCGGATCGTGCCGACCGTTCCGCCCGCGATGCATGCCCCAGCGGGGGCAAAACCAGCGGTCAAGCCCTCTCCTCAGCCGGCCCAGCACTAGGCCCCGCGAATGCGTCACGTGGCTCGACTGATCGGCAGGTTCACCAGCCGAGGGCCAGAAGCGGAAGACAATGGCTCGCCTGGCATCTAATCTCGCCGGCCAGCGCGATCTGCGCGGAGGCGCCTGTTTGCCATTGAGTGTCCCCGGCATCTACCAGGGTACGAGAAATATTCTCACCTTTAGACTAAGATCGAATGCCGAAAGGGAACGACCATTATGTTTGCAGGATGGCGATCGGCTGAATCTTCTTTATTGCGCTTGGGCCTTGAGAGAAATTTGACTCTTTTCCTGGCGGTTGCCCTGGTTGTAACTGTTTCCGCGGCGGGAGAGACCGGGAACGACTCGCTCAGGCGAGAAACCACCTCCATGCGCGTCGCTTTCGATGCGCGCCAGCCGGGATTGAGCACGCTGAGCATCGACTCGCTCAAACGCGGCAGTTTCCGAGCCAGTCCGCTGGTCGACCCCGGTGGCGCGCAGGTTGCATACACGGTGACCACGCGCGGCGGCTGGGTGCGCTACGCGGCGGCTTCTGACCCCGGGCATCCGGTCTGGGAGATGCAGTGCGAAGGCGACACGCTGCGGATGCGCAGCCTGTTCCGGCCCGGCGGAGCCGCGCACGATCTGGTCTGGAAATTCGATCCGCACGTGACCCACGCCACGCTTCTGGGGCACGTAACGCCCGCGGGCGACATTGCACTGCCCGCGGTGCTGCACTTGCCGGGCATGGGGTCCCTACGCGTCTACGCCAACGGAAGTGATGCCGCGGTGCTCCATTACGTTGCTCACCGCAATACCACCGGCTTTACCCCGACTGATCTGGCTCAGCCGGCGCCGGATTATGTGTCGGTCACCTTCCCCGCGGCCACGGCCGAACACCGGCAACTCGAGTACACGCTTCAAACCGCCGCCATCTTTCCAGCGATTCCCGGCATGGATCCCGCAGATACACGTTTCGATGGCTTTCGCCGGGACTTTCTGGATATCTTCCAGCAGCATGCGGAGTTGCATGTGCTGGCGAACCATGCCGCCAGCGATGCCTGCGCCTTCACCGTTTACGAATATGCCGATATGGCGCGGTATACACCGGAACTTGTGAAAGGGCTGACAGCTCTCGACATCCTTCGCGAAACGCTGGATCGCTACCTGGGCGGGTTTCTCGGTTACGGCCTGCCGGGCTACCAGATGTTCGACGGGTCACCCGAAACCGTGTCCCAGGATACAAATTTGTTTAGCGATACGTATCCGTCGCTGCTCATTTCCGCCTACGACTATGCCGACGGGAGCGGCGACGAGCGATGGCTGCGGCAGAACTACAAGGGGCTGCGCAAGTGGACCGAAAGCTTGATGACCCCGAATGCTGACGGTAGCCCGCTGCTCGAATACCCTGGCAGCGGAAACTCCGGCTCATGGAAGGAGGGTGTCATCAACCCTGCATCCAACTGGTGGGACACCATCGGCTTCGGCCACCAGGACGCCTATGCGAACGCGCTGGGCTATCGTGCGCTGCGGGGCATGGCCGCGCTCGCCGGTCGCATTGGAGAGACGGCAGATGCATCCAGGTACCGCGCGCGCGCCGACGCCATTCGCGCTGCCTATGCGGACGCATTCCTCGACCCGTCGGCGGGTGTGCTGGCCGGTTGGAGAAGCGGCGATGGCCAATTGCACAACTATTACTTCCCCTTCGTCAACGGCATTGCGGTGCGCTATGGGTTGATCGACGACGGGCAGGCGCGGCAGGTGATGGACCGCATTCTGGCCAAGATGGACAGTGTAGGATACAGCAACTTCGCGATGGGTCTTCCCGGCAATCTGGTGCCCATTCGGCACGCCGATTATCTTAATCCGGACCACCGCTGGGGTGGATCGAAAAAAGCGGACGGCAGCGACGGCTTCGAAATATATGAGAATGGCGGCGCAACTGGGTGTTTTGCCTATTTCACCATGGCCGCTCTCTATCATTTGGGCGAAAAGGAGCAGGGCGACAAGATACTGATGCCCATGCTCGATGGCTTTGCGAAGCAGGGCTTCACTGGCCGCGCGCCCGACGGGTTGACTTACGACTGGAAAGACTGGCATGGCGGCGCGCATGGGTACGAGGGGTTTCTGGTGGACAACTACTATGCGCTGCTGGCCGTTCTCGATCGCGCCAATCTTGTCGAGAAGATGCCCTGAGGCTTGGCAACTCAAAAAACGCCGGATCGCAGTGGATTGCGATCCGGCCCATAATTTCATTCAGGAGAGAATTAGACTGGATATTGTTTTACCTCCCGGTGACGGAGACGAGGCGCACAGGGCCCAGAAAGCCCGACCGCAGAAGCGGTTCGGGGAGGGGTTCTTCGTATTTTCTCCGGTATCAGAAGAGAGAACTGAATCTACTCAAATCAACTAATCGAATTTATTGGCTCCTCAGGTAGGACTCGAACCTACAACCCTTCGGTTAACAGCCATCGAATTTGCCGACCCTCCTGCTGCCATCGGTTCCTATAAGCCACTATACAAGATACGTTTACGCCCTGGGCGAAGATTGCGGACTGCTGTCCATACCGCCTGGATTGAGACTAATTTTGAATGAGCGTGGGCACAAAAATGGGCACAGTCCGCTATCACTTCCATTTTGCGGGGAACACGACCTATTCCAACCCGCGACCCCTGCCGTGACAGATCCAGGGTGGTCATAGAAAACAGAAGGCACGGGTAGCCAATCTCGGAGCTCTGGAGACCCTGCGGAACGCTTATCGAACCTCTTGCGACAGTCGATTGGCTAGTCACGAGCGGAACCGGCGAACCTTCCCGCACGCCAGGTAGGAATATCGCCTCTAGGCCTCTCCTCAGCTCCTCTGAGTTGAGCAAATTGAAACATCCAAGAGTGCCCCCTCAGCGAAATCATAGGGAAGGCAATAGCGTAGCTACGCACAAGTATGGGAATGCTAATACTTCGCGAATGGCATTTGTGATTCGCAACGCGTCTCACTCGCGCTGCGATAGACCCCTTTGCCCTGTTTCCTGAAATCCTACCGAACGAAAGGACCTCATAATGCCTCCTCCCAAGAAGGCTGCTAAGAAAGCAGCAAAGAAGACCGCAAAGCATCATCCGGGCCATCGCCAGGCGAGCGATTTGCGGCGAGCCTACGAACATATGAGTCGAGTCGAGATTCTTCAGCGGTCTTTGAAGCCCTCAGATGCCAAGGTGGTAACAACCCTGGCGACGCTGGCGCGTGAGCAACTAGAGGCCGGCAACAACCAACAAGCTGCCGATCTGTTGAGAGCCGCGGAGCACCTGAGCATTGCCGCGCTTACCGACCAAGTTTCCAAGAAGGTTCGGCTTTCGGACGAACTTGTCCAGTCGATCACTGAGCACTTCAATGAATTGACCGGAAGATCAGAGGAGCATTGGTTGAAGCACGAAGGGCAACTTGGCGTATTCACAGCGATCTACAAGAGTACGCGCAAGAACGCAACTGTGGCATTCAAGCATCGTGCATACCATCAGGCGCTGGAGCTTGCACGTGCGACTGAGGCTTTGGCTCATGTAAGTCCACACGGAGCGCACAAAATGAAACGAGGCGAGAAGGTTCTAAGGCTCACCGCTGTCTAGTTGCCGGAACACTGTCAGTCCGCTTACTGTCTTTTCGTCACCGCTCGCTCGACCTCTAGGTCGTCCGGCCCGCGTGCCCGCGGCAGTCCACTTTTTATTTCTCCACATCGATCTCTGGATACTTCCGCTTTACCGCCGCAACGACCGTCGCGTGTTCCGGCTTTCCGCTGGACCGGGCCAGCGCATCTCGCGCGTGCGCAGCATCCTCAATTGGGTAGCGCCGCGTCTTCGGATAGACAAACTCCCCTTGGGGCAGTTCCTTTCGCTCCTCATACGTAAGCTTTGTCATCGTACCTTCTCTCGCCCTTCTTGTTTCAAGCTTGCTCGCCGATAGGATGAAGGAGCCTAATTCCGATTTGCTTCTGCGGCCTGGACTACTTCGTCTTCCTCTTCCGACTCCTCGTCTTCCTCTTCTTCAGCGGCTTCATCATCCTGAGCTTCGTCGAGGTGGTCCTCTTCTCCCCTATCCAGATAGATTTCCTTGATCTCGTCTTCTTCCAAGATATTGGGGACGTCAGCTCTATTTCCATGCTCTTCAGGTGTTGCCGGAACCGCGCTGAGTTGCCGTGTACTAGCCTTCATGAGATTGCCTCCTAGATGTCACTTGCTTCTTGCAGATGGAACGTTTTCGAAAAGAACGGTATGAATTGGACAACTTCATGCCGCGAAGAAGCGCAGAATCCAGTCTGGGCATTTTCGACTTACAATGTTGTTCCCAATTGCACAACTGATTGAGATCGCCTTGGCTGGCATGCGCTTCGCCACTCGGATGGTTGTCTTCTGTGACGAATACAAGGTAGTGTCCGATTGCTCAGCAGTGGCAGTGGGCAGGTGTCAGACTTTAGTAGGGGGAATGACGCCTTAGGCAGCAGCTCGACAGCCAGGCACGTCAATCGCGCATTGCTCGAACCAATCAACAGCAGCTCCCCGGAGAACTCCATGTCCACGCTCCAGCAGTTTAGCGGGACGGATTCAACTTAAAGGAGTAGATAAGCGCTTATGAAAGCTGCCATCTTCGATCCAGGAAAAATGAGCGCCACGTTCCATTTGAGGATTGAGGATGTGTCTCGCCCGCAGGTGGCGCCCTTGACACCGGGAATCTTAATGAAGAGATTGGGCCGTGCCGCGAGGTTGTGCAGAGCCCTGGCCGCGGCAAGAGTGCCAGCCGTGTTGTGGGCCAGCAAGGGCGAAACCTCAAGCGAGACCCAACCATCCACGCCATCGGTTCGGTCGTAGACAGGCCGGAAGAGATCGGCCGCCTGCCTCAGGTCCTCTAGCGCCAACTCGAAGAACAGCACCTCGCCTGACTTGCCTTCATCCAGCTTCCGGCGAATAACATCATCGTAGTCGTTGCTGTTCTTGATGGCGTGATCGAAGATGGTTGGATTCGAAGTGAGACCCGTAACCGAGAGTTCTCGAATATAGCTC